>Ga0207695_10004134_pt1 | contig 19930 bp, 17 predicted proteins | sample KBSC54metaG_FD_184354 | JGI IMG/M metagenome (GOLD analysis project Ga0207695, IMG submission 184354) | Corn rhizosphere microbial communities from Kellogg Biological Station, Michigan, USA - KBS C5-4 metaG (SPAdes) (version 2) | ecosystem: Host-associated > Plants > Roots > Rhizosphere > Soil... | reverse complement strand
GCACGCCGTGCCGTACCGGCGTGAAAGAGGTGCACATCCGGCGCGAGGTCTGGCAGCGTAATGGGCGCACCCGTACGCGGCGCGTCGGGATAGCCGGCGGCGGCGACCACCGTGGTCACTGCGTGCCGCGCGCTCCAGCGGAGCGGCTCCGTGCCCAGTGCTTCGCCCCGAGCCACGGCCAGGAGCGGCGCCACCAGATCGCTCTCGAGGAGCGGCAGGAGCGCCTGCGTCTCGGGGTCGCCGAAGCGGCAGTTGAATTCCACCACGCGCGGACCGGTCGCCGTGAGCATGAGCCCCGCGTAGAGCAGTCCGGTGAAGGGCGTGCCCTCCGCGCGCAGCGCGCCCAGCGCAGGCAGGATCACGCGCTCCACGATGTCCTGCACGCGCTCGGGCGTACCCACGGCAACGGGCGCATAGGCGCCCATGCCCCCCGTGTTGGGGCCACGGTCGCCCTCCAGCAATCGCTTGTGATCCTGCGCGGGCATCATGGGCAGCACGTTCGTGCCGTCGGTGATGACGAAGAGCGAGAGCTCCTCGCCCTGCATGAATTCCTCCACGAGAATCTCGTTGCCTGCGGCGCCGTGAGCGTGCTCGATCAGCATGGCGTCAATGGCGGCCTCGGCGTCCGCAACGCTGGCGCACACGATCACACCCTTGCCGGCCGCGAGCCCCGTGGCCTTGATCACCACGGGCAGGCCCATGTGGCGCACTGCGTCCCGTGCCAGTGCCGGATCGCTGCTGGCGATGGCGCGCGCGGTCGCTACGCCGGCCCGTGCCATGAGTTCCTTGGCGAAACGCTTGGAGGATTCAATGCGGGCGGCCGCCGCGCCGGGACCGAACGCGGGAAGGCCCGCGTCGCGCAGAGCGTCCACGAGCCCGGCGGCCAGCGGTGCCTCGGGGCCCACGACGGTGAGATCAGGGCGTTCGGCGCGCGCCAGCGCCACGAGCCCGCTCACATCGGCTGCGCCGACGTTCACGCAGCGGCCCAGCTCCGCGATTCCCGGATTCCCGGGCGCGGCGACGATATCGCACGCCGGATTGTCACGAGCGAACTTCCAGGCGAGGGCGTGTTCCCGACCGCCCCCGCCGACGATCAGCAGCTTCATCGCGACGTGGCGTTGCGGAAGGCGTCGGCGAACGCATCGCGCGCGGTCCGCAGCAGATCGCTCACCTGGTCCACGGCGCCGCGTGCCTGGTCGCCGTAGTAGCTCGCCGCTTCCGCGTAGTCGCTGCTCAGCGGACGATCGTTGTCGCCCCGGTGCGGGTAGTCGCCGTTCACGATGCGCTCGTAGGCGCCCGTTTCCACCCAGCGCTGCAGCTCCGCGGCGCGCACGGTGTTGAAGGGGTGCGTGCGGAACGCGACGTTGAGCACCTTGAAGATCGAATCAATGGCCGTGCCACCGGTGTCATACTCGCGCGCCTGGGTCATGAATTCTTCGAGGCTGGTCTCGTCGTCGCTGGGCGTGCCCCCGGCGAACTTGAGGAAGAGCCGCATGGATGATTCGGGATCCTGCGTGGCGAGCAGCCCGGCGCGGTCGGAGGACAGTTCCGCCTTGCGCGACCACTCCATGAGCGCGAGCTGGATGGGCAGCGCGATGAGCCCGAGTCCCGGAATCGTGTTGAAACCCAGATTGAGGATGATCAGCGCAAGCGTGGTGTAGGTGGAATGGCCGCTCATCACGTGCCCCAGCTCGTGGCCGAGGATCACGCGCTGCTCGTCGCGGGCGAGCAGTGCCAGCGCGCCCGAGTTCACGACGATGAACGGCTTGTCGAAGCCCACCGCCATGGCATTCGCCACGGGCGTCTGCGACACGAAGAGCTCGGGGCGCTCCGGCCAATCCATGGTCGCCAATACTTCAGTGTAGAGCGCATCGAGGCGCGGGCGCTGGCGTGGTCCCACGCGTACGGCGTTGGCGGTGAACAGGTGCCGGACACCGCGCTCGCCGATGAGCCCCATCACCTTGCGCAGCACCTCGTCAAAGCCCGGCAGGGAGCGAAGGGTGTTGAGCGCGGCGCGGTCGGCGGGGTGCTCCCACGCGCTCGGGGCAATGCTGGTGAGGACCTTGGCGTCGGGCATATGACCTCCGAAATGGGGTGCGTCAGCCGGTCACGTCACAGGCCCGCGAGCGCCTGTGAGAGATCGTTCGTCAGATCCTTGATGTCCTCCACGCCGCACGACAGGCGGATCATGCCATCGGTAATGCCGAGCTCGGCGCGCCGGTCCGGCGGTACGGACGCGTGGGTCATCGAGGCCGGGTGGCTGATGAGACTTTCCACTCCACCCAACGATTCCGCGAGTGAAAAGATTCGGACGCGCTCCAGCACCTGAGCGGCGCGCGCCTTCGAGCCCATGTCCACGGTGATCATGCCGCCGAATCCCGACATCTGGCGACAGGCCAGCTCGTGCTGCGGGTGTGAGGGCAGGCCCGGATAGACGACGTGTTCGCTGCCCAGGCGCTTGCTGAGCCACGCCGCGATCGCGCGGCCGTTCTCGTCGTGTCGCGGCATGCGCAGGTGCAGCGTCTTGGTGCCGCGCAACGCGAGCCAGCAGTCGAACGGCCCGGGCACCGCGCCCGCGGCGTTCTGGATGAATCCCAGCCGCTGGGCCAGCTCCTCGTCCCGCACGAGCGCCATGCCGCCGATCATGTCGCTATGGCCATTCAGATACTTCGTGGTAGAATGGAAGACGATGTCGGCGCCGTGCTGGAACGGTCGCTGGAAGAAGGGCGTCGCGAAGGTGTTGTCCACGATGAGCAGCGCGCCGGCCTGGTGCGCCGCCGCGGCGGCCGCCGCGAGATCGGTGACGCGCATGAGCGGATTGGTCGGCGTCTCCACGAGCACGGCTACCGTGCGCGGCGTACAGGCACTCGCGATGCGCGCGGCCTCAACGGTATCCACGTACGTGAATTCGAGCCCGTGATGGCGCAGCAGTTTGTCGAACAACCGGAACGTCCCACCGTACACGTTCTCGCCGCAGATGATGTGATCGCCGGATGTGAAGAGCTTCATGATGGAATCCACGCACGCCGTGCCGCTGGCGAACGCGAAGCCATGGTCCGCTCCTTCGAGCGCTGCTACGTTTCGTTCCAGCGCTTCACGCGTGGGATTCCGGCTCCGGGCGTATTCGTAGCCCTTGTTCCGCCCCAGGCCGTCCTGGACGTAGGTGGACGTGAGATACACCGGGGTCATGATGGCGCCGGCGAGAGGCTCGGGGCGCTGGCCTGCATGGATGGCCCGCGTGCCGAACCCGGTATCCAGATCGTCGTCGTAGATGCGTGTCATCAGGAGAGGTCTGTGGGGAGTTCGGGCAAGATAACCGGAGTGCGCGCGTGACGCATCCGTTCGAGACCGAGAGCAAGCGCTGCCTGATCGTGGATGATGAGGCGGCGCTGCGGCATCCGCTGGCGCGGCTGATGGAGCGGGGCGGCTTCGAGTGTCTCGAGGCCGGCTCGGCGGAAGAGGCGCTGGAGATCCTCGCGCGCCAGCCGGTGGCCCTCATGCTCTCGGACCTGTGCATGGGCGGAATGGACGGCCGCGCGCTGCTGGGGCGGGTGCGCGAGTGCTACCCCGACGTCGCGGTCATCATGCTCACCGGTGTGACGCAGGTGGACGTGGCGGTCTCGTGCCTGTCGGCCGGCGCCATGGACTACATCACCAAGCCGTTCGTGCTGGACGAGGTGTGCGCGCGCGTGACGCAGGCCATGGACAAGCGGCGGCTACTGCGTGAGAACCGGGAGTATCGGGAGCGTCTGGAGCTGCGCGTGGCCGAGCAGGCCGTGCGGCTGGAGGAGCTCTATCTGGGTGGCATTCAATCGCTCGCCGCCGCCCTGGAGCTCAAGGACCCCTACACGCGAGGTCACTCCGAGCGCGTGAGCCGCTACGGCGGCCAGATTGCGCGCACGCTGGGGCTTGGCGCGGCCATGGTGCGCAGCATCGAACTCGGCGGCCAGTTGCACGACGTGGGCAAGATCGGCGTGCGGGAATCCGTCCTCAACAAGCCAGGCCCGCTCACGCGCGAGGAATACCAGCACATCATGACTCACCCGCTGCTCGGCTGGCGCATACTGCACCCGTTGCTCCACCATGAGTCCTCGGTGCTCAACGTGGTGCGATCGCACCACGAGCGACTTGACGGCAGCGGCGTGCCGGACGGTCTCTCCGGCGACCAGATTCCGCTCGAAGCGCGCATCATTTCCGTGGCGGACGCGTACGACGCCATGATGAGCCGCCGCCCCTATCGCGCCGGACTCCTGGCCGCCGATGCACTGGCCGAACTGCGTCGCGAAGCGGGGTCGCAGTTCGATCCGGTTGTCGTGGAGGCGTTCGTGGGCATGCACTGCTACGCGAGAAGCGTCGCGCTTCGCCCGACTGCGGGAAGTGCCAGCCTGCGGCTGGCTGCGGGAAGCGGCGACTGAGCGTTTCCCTGCCCGACCACCCCGCCCGTGGGAATGGGCAATCGGGAATGGGGAATCGTGGGAATGGGGAATGGGGAGGCCGATTCCCTGCTTTTGATGAAATAGGGGTGCGGCGGGAGGGGGCGGATTGCCTTACCGATTCCCCATTCCCGATTGCCGATTCCCAAGGGCGGGGTGGTCGGGGCGAGGCGATTACAGTTCAAACCGCGTCATCGCCCCCTTCAACCGGCTGGCAATATCCGCGAGGTGCTGGCTGCTCTCGCTGACGTGCATCATGGACGCCGTCTGCTCCTGAACGACGGCACTCACCTCCTGCGACGTACTCGCGTTCTGCTCGGCGACGACGGCCACCGATTCGATTTCCCTGGCGAGCGACTCCGCCTCCTCGCGCTGCGCGACGGACGACTCCACGATGAGCGCCACGGCATCCCGGCTCCCTTCGATTTCGTTCGCGATCTGGGAGAGTGCGCCCGTCGAGGAACGGATCACGCTCTCGCCGGCGCCCACGCGGTCGCGCACGTCGTGAATATGGCGGGCCGTGCGCTCGGAGACCTGCTGGATCTCGCCCGCGAGCGTGCGAATGTTCTCCAGCGCATCGCCCGTCCGATGGGCGAGCTTGCGCACCTCCTCCGCCACGACGGCAAAGCCGCGACCATGCTCGCCGGCGCGGGCGGCCTCGATCGCCGCGTTCAGCGCGAGCAGGTTGGTCTGGCGCGCGATGCTGGCAATGGCATCGGTGATCTGGCCGATGCGCTGCGACTTGTCGCCCAGCTCGGCCACGGCGGGCACGGCATCACCGGTGACGGTGGCGATGGTGCGCATGCTGGACAGCGCCGCCTCCGCGGCCTCCGTCGCGCGCCGCGCGGACATGGAGACGGCGTCTGCCGCCATGCTCGCGCGCTGGGCGTGCGCGCTCACTTCCTGCGCTCGTGTCGCCACACGCGTGGAGATGCCGGCGATGGCCGTGATTCCCTGCGTCTGCTGTACGGCCGCCGTCGCGATGGACTGCGCGGCGCCCGCCACCTGCTCGGTAGACGCGCTCATCTGCTGCGCACCGGCGGCGAGCTGGTGCGCGGTGGATGCGACTTCATTGGCGCCCGTCTCCACGTCGCGCAGCAGGTCGCGCAGTCCCGCGGTCATGGTCCGGAAGGACTCGGCCAGCGCGCCGACCTCGTCACCCGAGGCATACGTGAGATCCGTGCGCAAGCTGCCGCGCGCGACGGCTTCCGCATGGCCCGCCACGCGCTCGATGCCCGTGGTGAGGCGGCGCGCCAGCGCGGAGGAGATGACGTAGGTTGCCAGCAGCACCACGATGGGGAGCCAGGCGAGGCGTGCCATCTCGCTCGAGAGATCCCGCAGGAAGGCCTCGGCATCCAGCGTCGCCACGACGTAGCCCGCCACCGAGCCATCGGTGCGTCGCACCGGCGCGGCCGCGGCGAGCTGCCGCCCCTGTGGCATGGCGTAGAGATCGGAAATGCCGCCCGGGCCGCCCGTGAGCCGGTCCGCGAGGCCGGGCGGCGGCGACCATGCCCGGCTGTACTGCGGTTGTCCGGCGGCCCAGGATGAGTGCACCAGATAACCGAACGACGTCCCGCGCCGCCGCACGATGGCCAGGCCGCTGCTCAGCTCGTGCGAATCGCCGCCATTCGCCTCCCAGAGGCGCTTCAGTGCGTCGCGCGCCGTCACGAATGCCGCGGTGTTCTGTCCTGTCGGCGCCGCGATGGAATCCAGTGCCTCGCCGCGGAGCGCCACGCTCGCGCTGGCCGCGATCGCCGCCAGTCGCTCTCCATTGAGCCGGGTATAACGGGCGCGGCTCACGAAGTAGCCGGGCACCAGCACGAGTATCAGCGTGGCCAGCACGGCACCCGCGCTGATGAACGACATCTTGGATCGGAAGGGAAGCCGGGAGATCCAGCTCTGAACGCGCGAGATGGGCATGCCTGATGGGAGAGGAACGACCGATTGTGACATGTGTCACGCGGACGGTCGCGCACTGATCACCTAACGCGCGAACGGCCGCGATGGTAACGCCCGGGCCGTTGGCGAGTCTCTTGAGTACCACTAGCTTTGGCGAATCGTGACAGAGGAGATGGCGTGTACGATGGGCTGATGGTCAGCGTATCCGGGGTCCGTGGCAGGGTGGGGGAAGCGTTGACCCCCGAAGTCGTGACGCGCTTCGCCGCCGGATTTGGTGCCTGGGCACGTTCCGCGGGCGGCTCGCGCACCATCGTGCTGGGACGCGACTCGCGTGTGTCGGGTCCGATGTTTCACCATGCGACAATCGCCGCACTGCAGTCGGTGGGGTGCGATATCGTTGATGTCGGCCTGGCGCCAACTCCCACGATTCAGCTCGCGGTGGAGCATCACCATGCGGCGGGCGGGCTCGCGATCACGGCGAGTCACAATCCCATCGAATGGAACGCACTCAAGTTCATCGGGCCGAGTGGACTTTTTCTGGATGGTGCGGAAGCGGCGGCGATGCGGCGCATGGTGGAGGGAATCATCCCGCGTGCGGGGTGGGATTCCCTTGGTGTCGTGCAATCGGATGCGAACGCCATTGACCGGCATATCGAACGCGTACTGGCACTGCCGTTCATCGATGTCGCCGGCATTCGGGCGCGGCGCTTCAGGGTTGCGCTGGACTGTGTGCGCGGCGCCGGCGGCGCGATGCTGCCGGCGCTGCTCGACCGGTTCGGTTGCGAGGTCAGCGCGATCAATCTGGAGACCGACGGTCGCTTCCCCCGCCCGCCCGAGCCGGTCGCCGCAAACCTGGGGGAGCTGGAGCGGCTGGCGCGAACGTCGGGCGCCGACATTGGTTTCGCCACCGATCCGGATGGCGATCGGTTGGCGATCGTTTCGGATGAAGGTGTGGCGATCGGTGAGGACTGGACGCTGGCCCTGGCGGCCCGGCTCGCGCTGCGCTATCGGCCGGGTCCTGTCGTCACGAATCTGTCGACCAGCCGCATCGTTGACGACGTCGCGGCAGAGGCCGGAACACAGGTGGTGCGGGCGCCGGTTGGCGAGGTCAATGTGGCAGTGCGCATGCGGAAGGAGGGGGCGGCAATTGGTGGCGAGGGCAACGGCGGTGTCATCCTGTCCGAGTTGCATCTGGGCCGCGACGCGCCCGTAGGTGTGGCCCTGCTATTGCAGATGCTGCGAGAAGACGGCCGGCCGGTATCCGCAACGATCGCGGGGTATCCACGCTACGCGATCGTCAAGGACAAGCTGGACCGTCCGAACGCATCACTCGAAAGCGTGTACCAATCCCTCCGGGCCGGCTTTCCGGAGGCGGAGGCGGATACGCAGGATGGGTTGCGCCTGTCGTGGACGGATCGCTGGGTGCACGTTCGTCCTTCTGGAACAGAACCGATTGTCCGTGTGATCGCGGAGGCGCCAACCGAGGCCGCTGCACGTGACCTGATTGTGCGTTCGCGCGTTCCACTGGATGCGCTGCGCTGAGGAAACTCTGACTCGAGATTGCCATGTGCGGAATTGTCGGATACATCGGATCACGCGTTGCCTCGCCCCTGCTGCTCGAGGGGCTCAAGCGCCTGGAGTATCGCGGCTACGACTCGGCCGGCGTGGCGATCATGAACGGCAAGGGCGTGGAGACGCGGAAGGCACCCGGCAAGATTTCGCAGCTCGAAGAGGTCGTTCTCGCTGATCCGGTCAACGGCACCCTCGGCATTGCGCACACCCGGTGGGCGACCCACGGGGCACCCAACTTCTGCAACGCGCATCCGCAGATCTCCTGTGACGGCGAGATCGCGGTGGTGCACAACGGGATCATCGAGAACGCGACGGTGCTCCGGAAAGCGCTGCGCGATCAGGGGCACGACTTCCGATCCGAGACCGACACGGAAGTGCTGGCGCATCTCATCGAGGAGTTCTTCGACGGCAATCTCGAGGAGGCGGTGCTCGAGGCATTGCACAAGGTGGAAGGCACGTACGGCATCGCGGTGATTTCCTCGCTCGACAAGAACAAGATCGTCGCGGCACGCAAGGGCAGTCCCCTGCTCGTGGGGCTGGGCGAGAACGAATATTTCGTTGCCAGCGACGTGTCCGCCATCCTCGCGCATACCCGCCGCGTGGTGTACCTGGACGACGGGGACCTGGCCGTGCTCACGCGCGACGGCTACAAGGTCATCGACAAGCAGGCGGCGCCACTCGTCCGCGCGGTGAACCGCATTGACTGGGATCTCGACATGATCGAGCGCGGCGGGTTCGCGCACTTCATGTTGAAGGAGATCTTCGAGCAGCCGGCCACGATCGAGAACACGATGCGTGGCCGGCTGCTCGCGGATGAGGGCACTGCGCGGCTGGGCGGTCTCAACCTGACCTCGGAACAGCTCCTGGAATTCGACAACATCGTGATCACGGCGTGCGGCACGAGCTGGCACTCGGCGCTCATTGGCGAGTTCATGCTCGAGGAGCTGGCGCGCATCCCCGTCGAGGTGGAATACGCCTCGGAATTCCGCTATCGGAATCCCATCATCACGAGCAAGACGCTGTGCATCGTGATCTCGCAATCCGGGGAAACGGCCGATACGCTCGCCGCGATGCGCGAGGCCAAGCGCCGCGGGGCGCGGACGCTCGGCATCGTGAATGTCGTGGGCTCCACGATCGCGCGCGAATCGGATGGGGGTGTGTACATCCACGCCGGTCCCGAGATCGGCGTCGCGTCCACGAAGGCGTTCACCTGTCAGGTCATGGCGCTGGCACTGTTCACGCTGCGGCTGGCGCGGCTGCGCGGGCTGTCGCCGGAGGACGGCCGCGCGATCGTGCACGCCATGCAGGCGCTCCCCGCGCAGATCCAGCAGATTCTCGATCGCGCGAGCGAAATCGAGCGCATTGCGGATGAGTTCAAGCACGTGTCGAACTTCCTGTACCTGGGACGTGGCTTCAACTTCCCGGCGGCGCTCGAAGGCGCACTCAAGCTCAAGGAGATCAGCTACATTCACGCGGAAGGCTATCCGGCCGCCGAGATGAAGCACGGGCCCATCGCGCTGATTGACGAGCACATGCCCGTGGTGTTCATCGCCCCGCACGATTCCGCGTTCGACAAGATCGTGTCGAACGTCCAGGAGGTGAAGGCGCGCGGCGGTTGCGTGATTGCGCTCACGAGCCGCGAGGAGCCCGCGCTCGAAGGGAAGATCGACTACGAATTCCGCATTCCCGAGACGATCGACATGTTCACGCCCGTGCTCGCGTGCGTGCCGCTGCAGCTGCTCGCGTACTACATCGCCGTCAATCGCGGCGCCAACGTGGATCAGCCGCGGAACCTGGCGAAGTCGGTGACGGTGGAATAGCCGTCGGGCGGGGAGGGAGCTGGAATCGGGACGCTCGGGCTGCATACGGCCCGAGCGTTCTGCTGTTCGCCCGTCATCCGCGCTGGCATATGGGCGCGCACGCGATGAACTTTGTCTGATACCGGCTCCGCTCCGCTCCCGCCATCACCAGCGATCAGCTACCATCAATGCGCCTCCTGCTCCAGCGAGTCTCCCGCGCCGAAGTTCGCGTTGACGGCGCGGTGAAGGGGCGTATCGGGCGCGGCTTCTGTCTGCTGGTGGGCTTTACGCACGGCGACGGCGCCGAGCAGGTGGCCTGGATGGCGGAGAAAGTGCGCGGGCTGCGGCTGTTCGGAGATGCGGAGGGCAGGATGAATCTCGCGCTGGGCGACGTGGGCGGCGCGGTGCTCGTCGTGTCGCAATTCACGCTGTACGGCGATGCACGCAAGGGCCGCCGCCCCAGCTTCGTTGACGCGGCGCGGCCGGAGGCGGCGAATGCACTCTATCAGCAGTTCGTCGCGCAACTGCGCGGCGACGGCGTTCACGTGGAGACGGGAGAGTTCGGCGCGATGATGGAAGTGGATCTCATCAACGATGGTCCCGTCACGCTCTGGCTGGAGCGCTGATGCCCCGGGTGATTCTTGCCTCGCAGTCGCCACGTCGGCGGCAGCTCCTCACGATGATCGGCATCGCGCACACCGTCGTGCCGGCGGACATTGACGAGACGTATCCGGCGGGCGAGCAGCCGGCCGCGCACGCCGAACGGCTCGCGCGCGAGAAGGCGACGGCCATCGCGCTCCGCTGCCCTGATACCGTGGTCATTGGCGCGGATACGATCGTGGTCATTGACTCACGTGTCCTGGGCAAACCCCGCGACATCGACGATGCGGCACGCATGCTGCGCGACCTGAGCGGGCGCACACATGTCGTGCACACGGGCGTCGCGGTGTCGCGCGGTGGACGCGTGGCTTCCGGCGTAGCGTCGGTCGCCGTGACCTTTCGGGCGCTCACCGACGCGGACATCACGGCCTACGTCGCCACGGGCGAGCCCATGGACAAGGCGGGTGCGTACGGGATCCAGGGCTACGGAGCCACGATCGTGGACCGTATTGACGGCGACTATTTCGCCGTCATGGGACTGGCGCTCAATCAGCTTGTCCACCTGCTCGCGCGCGTCGGGATCCGCTACGACTTCGACCGGCTGCTGGATGAGGGGCTTCCGGACGGGTGAGCAACACGGGGGTTCCCACCGCCACATACGATGCGCCGCTGGAGCGCTGTCCGCTCTGTGAGGCAGCGACGATCGCCGCATACGATCACGATTTTCGCGGCGCACGGATTGCGCGCTGTGCCCGCTGCGGCGTGCTGTTCATGAACCCGCAGTACAGCGCAAGCTGGCTGGCGGCGTACTACGCGAACTACATCCGCGAGGATCTGGAGAGTGCCGAGCAGCACCGGGCGCGTCACTTGCACAAGGCGGCGAACATCGCATTTGTCGAGCGGTACGTGCGCCCCGGCCGCTTCCTGTCCATTGGCTGCGGCGATGGTGTGGAGCTGGACGCGGCGGCGGAGCGCGGTTGGCGTGTGGAGGGCTACGACGTGGACGCGGAAACCACCGCGCGCGTTGCGCGGCGCACAGGTGCCACGATCTACACGGGTGATCTCTTTGCCTTGCCGCTCGAACACGGCGCGTACGATTGCGTGTATCTGGACCAGGTGCTCGAGCACCCACGCAATCCCGCCGACTATCTGCGGCTCTGTCGCCGACTCGTGCACGCGGAGGGCGTCGTCTACGTCGGCGTGCCCAACATTCGCTCGCTCTCGTCACGCTTCAAGACGATGCTGGGCAAGGCGGGACTCAAGCGGCGGCATCGCGGCAAGCACTACGACAGTTGGCATCATCTGTTCTACTATTCGCCCGCCACGCTCCCGCGCCTGATGGAGGAGCGGTTCGGCTTTCACGTGGAGTGCGTGCGCGGGGATCCGCGTCCCTCGCCCCGCCCGGGCGCGCGGGAAGGGTGGAGAAAGGCGATGGTGCGACGCGTGCCGGCGCTCGACTCGTCCTTCGTCATTCTGGCGCGCCCGGCGCGCTGACGCTGCCATGCCAGCGGGATGCTACGCATGGTCCCGTTCGGCCCACCGCGCCACCCGGTCGAGCACATCGCGCGTCCGGATGCTGTTCATGCGCCCGGTGCGCCGATCGGTGGCGAGTTGTCCGCCGCGCATCGTGTCGCCATAGGCATTCACCAGGAGATCCTGCGAGCGGCGGTACGGTCCGGTGCGCAGCGGGTTGCTGTAGCCAATGAGGCTGATGACGGGCCGATCGAGCGCCACGGCCATGTGCAGCGGGCCGGTATCGAGTGAAACGACGATTGCCGATGCATCGAGGATGCTGACGAGCTTGCGAAGGCCGCTGCCGAGCAGCGATACCGGTGCGTGCCGGGCGTGCGCGAGGATCGCGGTCGCGGTGGCCGTCTCGCGCGGCGATTGCCCGCCCACGAGCACGGGCTGCAGGGCGTAGTCCGCATGGAGCGCATCGGCGACTTCAGCCCAGCGTTCGGCGATCCAGTCCTTGTCGGGGCGGCTGCTGCCAATGACCAGCGATGCGATGGGACGATCGAAGCGCGACACGAAGTCACGCTGCCAGGCGCGCTCGCTGTCCCAGGGGCCGAGCCCCCACTGTACGGGTTCGCTCGCGATGCCGAGTGCCTGCACGAATTCGAGGTATTCGTCCTGGATGTGTTGCGGCTGGTGCGGCGGGATTCGCCGGTTGGTGAAGAGCCAGTTCGCATCGCGCGCGCGCGCCCCGTCATAGCCCAGCCGGATGGGCGCGCCGCTGAAGGACGTGATGACGCCGGCCTTGAGGTAATCCTGCAGTGCGAGCGTGATGTCGAACGAGCGCGCATGCAACGCGCGGCGCACATCGGTGAACGCGCGCCAGCCGCGGGAGCGATCGAACGGAATGATCTCGTCAATCAGCGGGTGCCCGCGCACGAGCGATGCCGGCCCCGGCTGCAGCACCCAGGTGATGCGGCTGGCGGGTTCCGCCCGCTTGATGGCGTTGATCACGGGCAGGACGTGCACCGCATCCCCCGCGGCGCTCAGCATGACGATGCAGAACGATCGCGATGCGGCAGCGTCAGCCGGCGCGGCGTGTGGTGCGGGGAACGGGAGGGTCACCATGGGAAGAACGGGCGTGGTGCGCATGCGGCGCGCGATCAATGCCGGAGGAAATGTATGCATGGGCGCAATGATCGTGGAATTGAGGACGCACTGACGCCGCGATATACTTCGCCCGCACGAGCGGTCGCGTATCCCCTGACGCTCGGTGGAGCGATGCCTTGCGACCACGGCTGTCTGCCTTCCTGATAGTGCACGATGAGGAACGACATCTTCCGGAGTGCCTGGCCTCGCTGGCCGGCCTCGCGGACGAAATCGTCGTGCTCGACGATGGCTCGAGTGATGCAACGGTGCCGCTCGCCCGCGCGGCCGGTGCCCGGGTCGAGCATCGTGGCTTCGACGACTTCGGGCATCAGAAGCAGGCCGCACTGGAGCTCACGACCGGAGACTGGGTATTCTCCATCGACGCCGATGAACGCGTCTCGCCCGAGCTGGCCCGCGCAATGCGCGATGCGATTGCGAGCGCGGCCCCGTGCGATGGCTACTGGATCCGTCGCGAGGTGATCTATCTGGGCAGTCCGCTCCGGTATGGCGGCATGGGATCGGAGTGGGTGCTGCGCCTCGCGCGGCGTGCCCGCGCGCGGTTCGAACTGCTGCCGGTGCACGAGCATCTTCTCGTGGAGGGTCCGCTGGCGCGCCTCCCGGGCACGCTGCGCCACATCAAGTATGAGCGGCTCGCCGAACACGTGGCGCAGGTCAACCGGTATACCGACCTCGCGTCGCTGCGGCTGCGTGGCACGGGGCGCCGCTTCCGGCTGCTGCACCTGCTGCGCATCCCGTTCGAGATCTGCTCGCGGCTGATCTTCAAGCTGGGAATCCTGGATGGCCGCCCGGGCGTCATCTGGGCGACCATGGCGGGGTTCTACTCGTTCCTGAAGTACGCCAAGCTGTGGACGGGGCCGGAGCAGTCATGACCGCGACGGCGCCGGCCCCGCGGCGCGTGCTCGTCATCCAGCTCAGACGGTTGGGCGACGTGGTGCTCTCCACGCCGCTCGTCGAGGATCTTCACGCGGCGTTTCCGGACGCGACGATTGACTTTCTCGTCGGCGCCCACGCGGCGCCGCTGCTGGACGGCCTGCCGAATCTGCATGAGCGCATCGTCTACGACCCGGCGCACGCGGGCTCCATGCGCCGGCTCGTTCGGGCCCGCGCGTACGACTGGATCATCGACGTCCAGTCCAATCCGCGTACCGCGCTGCTCACACTGCTCTCCGGTGCCCCGGTGCGGGTGGGATGGCGCGTGACGGGGTGGGGCAGAGCCTACACGCATCGACTCGCACGCGCTGGTCGGCCGCCGGAGTACGTGGTACGGGAGCGCCAGCGGTTGCTCGAGCTCGTTGGCGTACCCGTCTCACCGCGCGCCGCGCGACTCTGCGTGAGCACCGCGGAGAGGAGAGCGGCTGAATCGACGCTCCGTACCCTGGGCGCGCCGGAAGGGACGCCGCGCGTCGCCATGGTGCTCTCCGCCGGCGAGTCCGCCAAGGAATGGAGTCCGGAGCGGTTCGCCGAGGTCGCCGCGGCACTCGAGGCCGAGGGCACGATGCCGGTGCTGCTGCCGGCGCCGGGCGACGAGGCAAAGGTCGCGGGCTTTCGCGCGCACACCGCGGCCGGCATCATTGCGGATGCGCGGGCTCTGCGTCCGTGCATGGCGCTCATGGCATCGTGCAGCGTCGTCCTGTCGGCCGACACGGGACCCGCGCACATGGCCATGGCTCTTGGCGTGCCCACGGTCACGATCTACGGTCCGCGCCCCCCCGTACTCTGGAATCCGGGTCGCGCTGATACACTGGCCCTGTGGGCGGGCGAGGAAGGGTGCTGTCATCGGGACCGCTGCGTGCTCGGCAACGCGTGCATGGCCGCGGTAACCGCGGCGCAGGTGCTCGACACGCTGCATTCGCTGCTCGCGCGGCCGGCCGCGGCGGGCGTGCCGCTCTCATGCGGCCCCGCGCACGGGGCGGACCACACCGGGGGAGGGCGACATGAATGATGGAATTGGCAGTCTGGTGGCGCAGCTCGCGGCCACCAACATCGAATTGTGGCACGAGGAGGATCGTGCGCGCGTGGCTGATGATCACCAGGTGGCCGCAGCCAAACGGCGCGTGGATCAATTGAATCAGCGGCGCAATGACCTGATCGAGCGCATTGATGAAGCGGTCCGCGAGAGTGTGCATTCCGCGCAGCAGGCCGACGGCGATGGCTGAAACGGTCGGGTCGCTGGTGGACAAGCTCACCATCGTGGAGCTCAAGATCTACCACATGCGCGAACAGGCGGAGCGGCACGATGCCGGCGCCGAATTCCGGGAGCAGTGCCTGCAGCGGGTGCTGGTGCTGGAACAGCAGCGCGACGATCTGGCGGAGGAGCTCACCACCCTGGTGGCGGACATCGCATCCGGACGAGTGGTGCCCAGGGTGTACCGGCAGTTCAAGATGTATAACGATCCCAAGTATCGGACGGGCGGGGCCGGGCCGGCAGGACAGGCGAGTCCTCCACCACGCCGCGGCGGTGCGTGAGCGGCGCACTCGTGGATGCCCCGCGCATCGTGCACCTGGACACGGAGCGCGGATGGCGCGGTGGCGAGCGGCAGGTGCTGTGGCTGGCCGGACAGCTCGCGCGCTGCGGCCACCGCTCCATGGTGGCGGCGCGTAGCGGCGAACCGCTCGCTGCGCGCGCCGCCGCGGCGGGCCTTGAAGTCGTGCACTGCGATCCGCGCATGGAATTCGACCCGCACGCCGCGCTCCGCCTTCGCGCCATGGTGCGGCGTGAGCGGATGGACATCGTGCACGCCCATACGGCGCACGCGGTGGCACTCGGCGCGATGGCCGTCGCCGGCACGGCGGCGCGACTGGTGGTCACGCGGCGCGTGGATTTCGCGCTGCGGCAGAACGGGTTCACGCGCTGGAAGTATGGCCGGGCCTCAGCGATCATCGCGATTTCCGGTGCGGTGCGTGACGCACTGATTGCCAGCGGCGTGGACGCCGCGCGCATCACCGTCGTGCCAGATGGGATTCCGCTCGATCGCCGGGTGTCCGCCGCATCGCGCGACACACTGGCGGCACTGGGCGTGCCGCCCGGCAGTCCGCTCGTGGTGATGGTGGCTGCACTGGTGCAGCACAAGGACCCGCTCACCTTCGTGTCGGCCGTGAACGCCGTGCGCGGCCGCGTGCCCGGGGTGCGGGCGTTGCTGGTGGGCGATGGACCGCTGCGCCAGGTGGTGCGTGAGGAGATCGCACGGCTCGGACTGGGCGATGTGCTCGCGCTCACGGGCTATCGCACGGACGCGGACGCACTCATCGCCGCGGCCAGCGTCGTCGTCCTGAGCTCGGAGCAGGAAGGCATGGGATCGGTTCTGCTCGACGCAATGGCGCTGGGCAAGGCGGTTGCGGCGACGACGGCTGGCGGCATTCCCGACGTGGTGATCGACGCCGAAACGGGCCTGCTCGTGCCACCGCACGACGGCGCGGCACTGGGCGACGCAATCGCCCGGCTGCTCACGGATACCGCTCTCGCGGATCGGCTGGGTCGCGCGGGCGCGGCTCGCGCGCGACACTTCTCCATGGAGCAGACCGCGGCGGCGACCGCGGCGGTCTACGCGCGGGTGCTGGCGGAGCGGGGGCGGTCCCGGTAGCTGGCATCCCAGCGCGCGACCCGTTCCAGTACGTCGCTCACCTGGATGCGTCGCATCCGGTCGAGCCGGTGCGCGGCGCTCACCGGATAGCGCTCCCCGGGGTCACCATACGCATCCACGATGAGATCGTGAAAGCGGCGATAAGGTCCGACGCGCTTCGGATTGTTGTATCCCATGAGACTGATCACCGGCCGGTCGAGCGCCACGGCCATGTGCAGCGGCGCGGTGTCGAGCGAGACCACGAGCGCCGAACCGTCGAGGATCGCGACGAGCTGGCGCAGCGGGACGCCGAGCGTGGAGTGCGGCGGACGTCGCGCCAGTCGCGTGATCTCGGCCGCCGTGGCCTGCTCGCGCGCGGAATTTCCACCGGCGAGCAGGGTGTCCAGGCCGTACTGATCGTGCAATGCGTCGGACAGTTCGGCCCAGCGACTCGGGACCCATTCCTTTTGCGCATGGCTCGAGCCGATCACGAGCGTAGCGACCGGCTGGTTGAAGGGTGCGAGCAGAGTCCTTTGCATTTCGCGCTCGGATTCCCACGGCCCGAGATTCCACACCACCGGCTCGTGCGGCACGCCGAGCGCGGTGAGGAATTCGAAATACTGGTCCTGGACGTGCTGCGGCGCGTGCGGCGGGATGCGACGGGACGTGAAGAGCCAGTTGAAATCGCGCGCGCGCGCGCGGTCGAAGCCCAGCTTCACGGGAGCGTGCGCGAGCGCCGTCACGAGCCCCGCCTTGATGTACACCTGCAGATCGATGAGCACATCGAAGGGCCGGGTGGCCAGGATGCGTCGCATGTCCGCAAGTGCGCGCCAGCCGCGCGCCTTCTCGAAGAGCAGCAGTTCGTCCACGCAGGGATGACCGCGCACGAGCGACGCCGGACCGGGCTGTACGATCCAGGTGACGTGGCATGAGGGATCGTGCCGCTTGAGCGCGGTGAGGACGGGAAGGACGTGCACGGCGTCGCCAATGGCGCTCATCATTACAATGCCGACGCGGCCAAGGGGCAGCCCAAGGGGCAGCCCCTTGGGCTGCCCCTTGGCCTTTCGATCAGACGGTGGGGTGGGCGAGGTCATGCGCGGTCATGGAAAGCCACTGCAGGTCGGATTCGTCGACTGTCACCTCGTGCTTGCGGGCCACCTTGCGGGCCGACCGGGCGAGGCGGCGCACGTTGCGCTCGGTGACGCGCCGTGAGCCGGGCGTGTCGAACCAGACGCGGTCCACGTCCAGCGCCATCGCGCGAATTTCGCCGGCGTCTGCATGCGTGATGAGCACGTTCCGCATGTTCAGATCAGGATGACGTGCGCCTGCACCGCTGAGCGCCGCCAGCAGCTCGGCCACCGCGCGCAGGATGGGGCGCGACGGTGAACCGGGTGCTCGCGACGCCAGCGTCGCCACCAGATCGGCAGAATCGGGCACCTCCCGCGTGACTACATCGGCGCGGGAGGTCAATGGACCGGCAGGGTAGATCGCATACCCGAGGAGCTGTGGCGTGGCCACGCCGGCGTGCGCCAGGCGGAGCGAGACGTGGAGCTCATGCGGCGCACGCGTGCGCCCGAAGAAGCGATCTCCCGTGATGGGCGCGAACAGGCCGCCGTGACGCGATCGCCGCACCACCACGCGCGTCACTCCGTCAGGGAGGGGGACGGCATACGCCGCGCCCCGCCCGCGCAGCGTCCGTGCAGCCGGATGGGCCGCGGCGTACCCGTAGAACGATCCGGCACGCAGCGCTGAGGCCAGCGCTTCGGCCAGCGTGTCCAGCACCACGGCGGTCCCGCGCTCCAGCGCCAGCGCCGTGTAACCCGGTGGCAGCGGTGCCGTGGAGCGCACGTTCACAGCGCGACGCTGTAGACCGGTACACCCTGCACGCGGCCGCGCAGCTCGACCGTCCCGCGCGGCTGCAGCGCGGGGGGTGATGCCAGCGCAGCGCGCATGCGCTCGGTGAGGAGCACCTCGCCGCCTTCCGCCAGCGCGCACAGTCTGCTCGCCGTGTTCACCGCATCGCCAATGAGCGTGTACTCGAGCCGTCGCTCGGATCCGATGTAGCCGGCGAACGTCTCGCCCACATTGAGCGCGATGCCGATACGGAGCGGCTGGCGCCCCTCCTGCCGCCAGCGTGCGTTGAGTGTCTGCATCTCGTGCTGCATGTCGAGCGCGGCGCGCATGGCGCGATCCGCGTCGTCCGGCGCGCCCAGCGGGGCACCCCACTGCGCCAGGAGCGCGTCGCCGATGAACTTGTCGAGTGCGCCGCCATGGCGAAAGACGATTTCCACCATGGCCGTATAGTACTCGCTGAGCACTCGCGCCAGCTCGTCCGGCCGCATCGCTTCGGCGAGCGCGGTGAAGTCGCGAATGTCGCTGAACAGCAGCGCGACCGTTCGCTTTTCACCGCCCAGCCGGACCGTCCCCGGCGTCGCCGCGATGCGCGCCGCGAGTGCCGGAGCAAAGAAGCGCTCGAAGTTGCTGCGCACCAGCGTCTGCCGACGTACCCGCTCCGAGAGCCTGGAGTTCTCGATCGCGACCGCGGCGATGTTGGAGAACGCGATGAGAAAATCCAGATCGGCGTCGCCGAAGCGCTGCGTCGTCGTGACGTTGTCCACGTACAGCACGCCCTGCGCGACATCGTCGCTGCCCAGCAGGGGCGCGCACATGGCCGAGCGCACACGCTGGGCGACAATGGACTGTCCGCCGAATCGCGCGTCTTCGGGCGCGTTGTCCGTGAGCACCGCGATCCGCTCCTGCACGACCTTGCGCGCGATGGACTGCGGGATGGCCTGCACCACCGGATCCCCGTGGCGATCGCGGGAGATGTGCTGCGCCATCGATCCAGAGTCGTCCGCCAGCTCGATCGCCACGCGGTCCACGTCGAGAATCTCGAAGACCATGGAGACGATCGTGTCGAGCAGCGCATCGATGTGCTCGACGCGGGACAACCCCTTCGCGACTTCAAGCAGCAGCGCCAGTTTCTTCTCCGTGTGAGCTTCCTGTTCGGACGGCGCCGGGCGCTGGCGGACCTCGCGCAGGCTGGACGCGCGGAACACGGCGGCGAGCGGTCCGGTGGGCTGCGCTAGCGAGCGCCGTTTCACGATCGACGAGCTCGCGGTCGGTACGGGGGTCGGCACGTCGGTGGCGATCGTGACCGCGTCCATTGGCGCGGTCACATGGACGAGCCTGAACGGCACGCTGCCGAACGTGACGACATCGCCGGCAGCCGCGCGCGCGTTTTCAATGCGCGTGCCATTCACGAACGTACCGTTGCTCGACCCCAGATCGGTAACCTCCATGCCCGAGGCGTCAGCCGTGATCCGCGCGTGGCGCCGCGAGACCGTGGCATCGATCACCGGCAGATCGCTTCCCGACGCGCGACCAACCACGAGCGCGCGGTCGTCACGAAGCTCGAACGTCTGATCGCTGGTCGTACCAA
>Ga0207695_10004132_pt1 | contig 19934 bp, 16 predicted proteins | sample KBSC54metaG_FD_184354 | JGI IMG/M metagenome (GOLD analysis project Ga0207695, IMG submission 184354) | Corn rhizosphere microbial communities from Kellogg Biological Station, Michigan, USA - KBS C5-4 metaG (SPAdes) (version 2) | ecosystem: Host-associated > Plants > Roots > Rhizosphere > Soil... | reverse complement strand
ACAGGGAATTAAACGCGCTGTTCAAGAAGGACAGCTTCACTGTCACAACCATACCGGCCGACAAGCTCAACGTTCCGCCCGTTTCCGTGCAGCCGCTGAGCCCGCCGCTGGCCGAGGATATTTCGGCGTTGGCGGGTCTTGCCCGGGGTGGAAGCAAGGCCCACGGAACCTCCGGTCGAGCACGATCGGTCGCCGCGAAGTACCCGGGCGACGCGGACGCGCAGGCCATCCTCGCCGAAGCCGATGTGGCGGACGGAAACTTCGAGGAGGCCGTTCAGGCCGCGGACCGGGCTCTGCAGATCAGGCCGCAATCCTACGACGCTCTTGTGGCGAAGGGCGAAGCCCTGCTGGACATCGCGAAGAAGAATCCGGCTGGCGCCGATTGGAACGCAGTTCGGGCGCCGCTTGTGCAAGCCAACAAAGTGGATTCGGAAGCCGCCGAGCCGCTGCTTCTGTTCTACCAGAGCTACCTCGCACAAGGCGTGCACCCGACCAGCAACGCGATCGACGGGCTCGCCTATGCGGTCGTCCTGGCTCCGCAGGATTCGAAGCTGCGAATGGAGCTGGTCAAGCAGCTGATCGACGACAGCAAGTTCGACGATGCCCGCAAGGCCCTCGCGACCATCGCCTTCAGTCCTCACCAGGGCAAGTGGCACGATGCGACCCTCGCCCTTTACGATGCGCTCGCTTCGAAGAACGCAACACTCGCAGACCAAAAGTGGGAAGCGGCGAAGAAATATTTCGACGAGGATTGATCACTTCAGCTGCTTGCCTGACGCAACACCGATGCTAGCCTGACGTTGCTCGGGGAAGGGGGCATATGCGTTTGCTGATCAACTCGGCCATCGCGCTGGCGGCGAGCCTCTCGCTCGCTGTGCCCGCGCACGCGGCGTGGTACGAGGCCAAGTCCAAACATTTCATCGTTTACGCGAACGAGCCTCCTGACGAGCTTCGCGGCTTCGCCGAGAAGCTCGAACGCTTCGATCAGGCCGTCCGTTACGTTCGCAACATGAGTGATCCCGACCTCACCGACTCCGAGCGCATCCGGGTCTACGAGCTTCCGGGGCTCGAGGCGGTCGGTCGCCTCGCGCGCAACAGCGACGTGGCAGGCTTTTACGAGCAGCGTGCATCGGGATCGGCGGCCTTCGTTCCGCACTCCGTCGGTATGGACAATGCCGGCTTTCTGACGACCGACGAAATCTTCTTTCACGAATATGCGCATCATCTGCAGCTTCAGGATTCTTCGATCGCGATGCCCGAGTGGGTTCGCGAAGGGTTCGCCGAATTCTTCGCGACTGCGAAGATCAGCGCCGACGGCAGCGTAATCATCGGCAATCCGCCGCAATACCGATCCGACGCGCTGTTCTATTTCAACAAGGATCTGACGCTCGAGCAGATGCTCGGCGGCACATACAAGACGCTCGATCCTGTGAACGAAGACGTTCTTTATGCTGAGGGGTGGCTGCTCACCCATTATCTGACATTCAACGATTCCCGAAAGGGGCAGCTTGGTCGCTATGTAGACGGAATCCAGGCCGGAAAGAGCGCACTCGATTCAGCCAAGGCCGCATTTGGAGACCTGACGGCACTCGATCACGAACTTGAGCAGTACAAGCGGGTTCGCTTTACTGCTGTCCGGATCGACGGAAAGATACTTCACGTCGGCACAATCGCGCTCCGCCAATTGCGGCCGGGCGAGGCCGCGATCATGGATGTCCATATCCGGTCCACTCGAGGTGTCGGCTCCAAAGCGGCCCAAGGGCTCGCCGCCGATGCCCGCAAGATCGCTGCAAGCTACCCGGGCGACCCGTTTGTTCAGAGCTGTCTGGCGGAAGCCGATTATGATGCGGCCGATTATTCCGGGGCCAGCGCAGCCGCCGATCGAGCGCTCAGCGTCGATCCGTCCGACATCGACGCGCTGATCTACAAGGGCCGAGCCGAGATGGCGCTGGCCCAGCTCGATCCAGCGCACGCGAACTGGCCAACGGTGAGAAGCTGGTTTCTCAAGGCCAACAAGGTCGATTCGGAGGACGCGGCGGCGCTTCAGCTCTTTTATCAGAGCTTTCTCGCCGCAGGGCAGCCGACGACGACTAACGCTGACGATGCGCTGCTATATGCGGTCAGACTTGCGCCTCTGGATCAGGATGTCCGGCTGCTGGCAGTGCGGCAGCTGCTGACAGAAAACCGCCTCTCAGACGCACGGGAAATGATCGAGCCGATGGCCTACGAGCCGCACACGTCGTCGACATGGCGACAGATCAGCGCACGAATCCTGGACTCGATCATTTCGGGAAATTCGAAATCGGCGCTCGCCTCGGTCGAGCAAGCGTTGAGCTACTCGCGTTTGCTGCAAGAAAAGGGTTTAGATTAGCGACTGCATCGCCCCTTCCGCTTCGAGCAATTTGCGCTTGCGGTCGAGGCCGCCGGCATAGCCGCCAAGGCTGCCGTCGCTTCGGATGACCCGATGGCAGGGGATCAGCACCGCGACGTGATTGTCGCCGTTCGCCGTGCCAACCGCACGAACCGCTTTTGGCTGGCCTATGGCTGCTGCGATTTGGGCATAGCTCCGAGTTTCGCCCGCCGGAATCTTGCGTAGCTCGCGCCACACCGCCTCCTGGAACGCCGTGCCTGCAACATCGATCGGCAGATCGGGCACGGTAGCCGGATGTTCGACGGCTGCGAGGACTCCCTCAATCAACTGCGCCATTGAACCATCATCCTCCACCAGTTCGGCGTTCGGGAACAGCCGTTGCAATGCTTGGACACTGTCATCGAAAGTCAGCCGGCAAATCCCTTTGCTAGTCGTTGCGATCAGGAGGGGCCCGAGCGGGCTGTCGACGGTTGTCCAGCGGATCGTCTCGCCTCTGCCCCCGTCGCGCCAGGCTGAAGGTGCCATTCCCGTCCTCTCCTTTGCGTCCGCGTAGAACCGGCTCGGAGCCGAATAGCCGGCATTGTAAATCGCATCCGTCACGCGCCCGCTGGATTTGAGAGCGCCTTCGGCTCGCTTGGCTCTCAGTGCCCGCGCGTATTCCGCCGGCGACAGGCCAACCTCGCGCTTGAACAGCCGCTGGAAGTGGTGCGGTGCGTACCCGACGGCGCTCGCCAGCTGGTCCAGGGTTGGCGATTCCTCTGCAGCCTCGATCAGTTTCACCGCCTTCGCCACGGCCTCACGGTCACGGCCAACCTCGTCGGGCTTGCAGCGCAGACAAGGCCTAAAGCCCGCCGCCCTCGCCTCTTCCGGCGAGGAATAGAACTCGACATGCTCCCGCTTCGGCCGTTTTGCGGGGCAACTCGGCTTGCAGTAAATGCCGGTGGTCCGGACGGCGCCGATCACCCTCCCGTCCCAGCTTCGGTCGCGCCGTTCGAAGGCGGCCCACGAAGCGTCAGCATCATTGGCGGTTTGGCTCACAGGGAACGATCTAGACGTGCCGAAGGCGTGTGCAAGGGTCGCCATTTCAGTTCCTCTCGATCTTCGCGGCGAAGCAGCCGCGCGCTGCATTGTGCGCATGAATGGTGACGATCTCGGGGTTGTCGAAAAGCCTCCGGATTCCGGCGTCAGCCTCGCCCGGCTGGGTGATCAGCGCATCCGCCATCATCCCTTCAGCGTCGAACCCGCGGAGTGACAACACCCGCGGACCGAAGACGGGCGGAACCTCGTCAATGAAGACACCCGGTTCAGCGTCGGCGACAAAGATTGCGTGACTTGCCCGGTAAGGGTTGGCCACATCGTCGCTCACATGATTGAGTAGGATCACCTGCTCGCCGATTTCACGATCCACCAAGCTGATTCGGCATGGAAAGCTCGGCTTCTTGTTTACCGTCATCCTCCGCATCCCGAGCGCCTCCAATTCGGTATCCGACAGCGCAAAGAGATGTTCGAACGGCTCGCGGCTCAGACCCTCGATCCTGTAGGTCATGTTGAAATCTCACCTTGTTGAGCGAGCCTTTTGCCGCGAAGCCAAGAGGATGGCGTCCCAAGGCTTGCGTTCAAACCAACTCAGCTTTCACAAAGGCGATCTCGACAGCACGGATGTCGTCGATCTGCTGCAATTCCATTTCGATCAGATGCGGGGCACCTCCCCGCCCGAGGCGTGTCACGTCCTCCCCCTCGACGGGCTGAAGCACCCTGCCGTCACCTTCTGGTCGGCGCGCGAGAAGGGACGCCTCGTCGGAGTGGGTGCGCTGAAAGAGATCGCAGCCAATCACGGCGAGGTGAAGTCGATGCGCACTGCTCCAGAGGCGCTTGGCCGTGGCGTCGGCTCGGCAGTGCTGGCCCACATCGTCGGCGAAGCCCGAAGGCGCGGTTACACGCGGCTCAGCCTTGAAACCGGAAGCACCGAGCCTTTCGCCGCGGCGCTTCGGCTCTACGAGCGGGACGGCTTCGTCCCCTGCGGTCCCTTCGGCGATTACCAGGACACGCCTTTCACTCGATTCTTCACGCGCAAGCTGTAGCATCCAAGCTGGCGGTTGCATCGCTCGGCCCCCCTTGCTAGGGGCCGCAGCGACCCATGGGGGCGTCCGGGGCTAAGCCACGGTTCACGCCCCGTTTTTCGCATGGGGCAACATTCCGTTTCTGGAGCTTTGGGCGCGTGGAGACATCCGGCGGCATTCGGGCCAGCTTAGCAGGACGCTACGCGTCGGCTTTGTTTGACCTGGCGCGAGATGAAAAACAGATCGATGCGGTCGGCCGCAGCCTCGATGCGCTAGCGCAGGCGCTCGCAGATTCCCGCGAGTTCGACCTTCTTGTGAAGTCGCCGCTGGTGAACCGCGAAGAGGCCAGCAAAGCTTTCGCGTCAATCGCCCGGCAGGCGAGCGTCGATCCGATCACGGCCAACTTCCTGGGCGTGCTCGCGCGCAATGGGCGCAAGGGTGAGCTCCCGAATGTGATCCGGCTGTTCAGGCGGCTTGCGGCAGAGAACCGCGGCGAGACCACTGCCGAAGTGGTGACCGCGCGCCCGCTGAAGGACGATCAGATCGCCGCGCTGAAGGCCAAGCTCCGGGCGCGCGCGGGCCGCGAGGTGGCGATCGAAACCAGTATCGATCCCGAAATCCTCGGCGGTCTGATCGTGAAGCTCGGAAGCCAGATGATCGATTCCTCGATCCGAACCAAATTGAACAGACTCGCCCAGGCGATGAAAGGCTAAGCAAAGACAATGGATATCCGCGCCGCTGAAATTTCCCGAGTGATCCGCGATCAGATCGCGAATTTCTCCGCCGAGGAGGAAGTCGCCGAGGTGGGAACCGTGCTGTCTGTCGGCGACGGAATCGCCCGCATCTACGGCCTCGACAACGTCCAGGCGGGCGAGATGGTCGAATTCGAAGGCGGCATCAAAGGCATGGCGCTGAACCTCGAAGCCGACAATGTCGGCGTCGTCATCTTCGGCTCTGACGAGACGATCCGCGAAGGTTCGACCGCCAAGCGCACCGGCTCCATCGTCGACGTTCCGATCGGCAAGGGTTTGCTCGGCCGAGTCGTCGACGCGCTTGGCAACCCCATCGATGGCAAGGGTCCGATTGAATACACGGAACGCCGCCGCGTCGAGGTGAAGGCACCGGGAATCATCCCCCGCAAGTCGGTCCACGAGCCGGTGCAGACGGGCCTCAAGGCGCTCGACGCGCTCGTTCCGGTCGGCCGCGGCCAGCGCGAGCTCATCATCGGCGACCGCCAGACCGGCAAGACCGCCGTCGCGATCGACACGTTCATCAACCAGAAGAATGTGAACGCTTCCGGCGACGAAAGCCAAAAGCTCTACTGCATCTATGTCGCGGTCGGGCAGAAGCGCTCGACCGTCGCCCAGATCGTCCGCCAGCTCGAAGAAAATGGCGCGATGGAGTACACGATCGTCGTTGCCGCCACCGCCTCCGAGCCTGCGCCGCTGCAGTTTCTGGCGCCGTACGCGGGATGCGCGATGGGCGAATATTTCCGCGACAACGGAATGCATGCCGTCATCGTTTATGATGACCTGTCGAAGCAGGCCGTGGCATACCGTCAGATGTCGCTTCTTCTGCGCCGCCCGCCCGGCCGCGAAGCCTATCCCGGCGACGTCTTCTATCTCCATAGCCGCCTCCTCGAGCGCGCCGCGAAGATGAACGACGACAATCGCGCCGGTTCGCTGACCGCTCTGCCGATCATCGAGACCCAGGCGGGTGACGTGTCGGCCTACATTCCGACGAACGTGATCTCGATCACCGACGGTCAGATCTTCCTCGAAACCGACCTTTTCTACCAAGGCATCCGCCCGGCGATTAACGTCGGCCTCTCGGTCAGCCGCGTCGGTTCAGCCGCGCAGACAAAGGCGATGAAGAAGGTCGCGGGATCGATAAAGCTGGAGTTGGCGCAGTATCGCGAAATGGCGGCTTTCGCCCAGTTCGGATCGGACCTCGATGCGGCGACGCAGAAGCTGCTCGCCCGCGGCGCTCGCCTGACCGAGCTCCTCAAGCAGCCGCAGTTCAACCCGATGCCGGTCGAGGAGCAGGTCGCGTCGATTTACGCGGGAACCAACGGCTTCATCGACAGCGTGCCGACCAGCGACGTCACCCGCTACGAGGCGGCGATGCTGAGCTACCTCCGCTCGGAACATGGCGATGTGCTGAAGTCGATCCGCGACACCAAGCAACTCGACGACGACACCGCCGGCAAGCTCAAGGCCGCGCTCACGGAGTTCGGGAAGACTTTTGCGTAACTAGCCTGTGCTCCTGGTGGGCTCCCAGCAAAGTACTACTTTGCTGGGACCCGTGTAGGCAGGAGCCCAGATTTTTCTTTTTGAGGTACTGGGTCCCTGCCTCCGCAGGGACACAAGGGAGAGAATGGCAAGTCTGAAGGCCCTCAAGCTTCGCATCGGCTCGGTGAAGTCGACGCAGAAGATCACCAAGGCGCTGAACATGGTGGCGGCGTCGAAGCTTCGGCGCGCGCAGCAGAATGCGGCCGCCGCCCGTCCCTATTCGGAGCGGATGGCCGAGGTCGTCGCGTCGCTTGCCAGCCGCGTCACTCTCGGCCCGGAGAGCCCGAAGCTGCTCGCCGGGACAGGGAAGGACGACACCCACCTGATCGTCCTCGTCACCAGCGACCGCGGCCTCGCCGGCGCCTTCAACAGCAACATCGTGCGCGCCGCTCGCCGCAAGGCCGACGAGCTGATCGCCGCGGGCAAGACGGTTCATTTCTACATCGTCGGGCGCAAGGGCCGCCCGGTCATCCAGCGCCTCTACGGCAGGGCGATCGTGGGCCAGTACGACACCGGCGAGATGAAGAACCCGAGCTATGAGGTCGCTTCGGCCATCGCCGACGAGATCACTGCCCGCTTCGAGAGTGGCCGCTTCGACGTCGCGCACCTCGCCTTCGCCAATTTCCGCTCGACCCTGGTGCAGGAACCGACGGTCGATCAGATCATCCCGATCCCAGCCCCGGAAGCCGGCGAGTCCAAGAGTCCGGCCAGCAACGTGATGGTCGAATATGAGCCGGACGAGGAGGAAATCCTCTCGGCGCTCCTGCCGCGCAATATCGCTGTGCAAATCTATCGCGCCTTGCTCGAGAACCAGGCCGGCTTCTACGGATCGCAGATGACGGCAATGGATAATGCCACGCGCAACGCCGGCGACATGATCAACCGCCTGACGATCCAGTACAACCGAACCCGCCAGGCCGCGATTACCACCGAGCTGGTCGAGATTATTTCGGGGGCTGAGGCCCTCTAGTCATCCCGGGCTTGACCCGGGATCCGCCTTCCTTGCGAGGCGGAAGAAGAACAGGCAGACCCCGGCTCCAGGCCGGGGTGACGAGATAGGAAGTAAGGAACGAAGCACATGGCCACCGCCGCCCCAGCAAAGCCCCGCACCCGGAAAGCGACTCCTGCAGCCGAGACTCCGCAGGCGCCTGTCCAGACCCACAACCTCACCGGCAAGGTCGCGCAGGTGATCGGCGCCGTCGTCGACGTCGCGTTCGAAGGCGAGCTTCCGCCGATCCTCGGGGCGCTCGAAACCGACAATCACGGCAACCGGTTGGTGCTGGAAGTTGCGCAGCACCTCGGCGAGAATCTTGTCCGCACCATCGCGATGGACTCGACCGACGGCCTCACCCGCGGCCAGGACGTCCGCGCGACGGGCTCGCAGATCGAGGTTCCGGTCGGCCCGGAGACTCTGGGCCGGATCATCAACGTGGTCGGTGAGCCGATCGACGAGCTCGGACCGGTCAACACGAAGGAAAAGGCGCCGATCCACAAGGAAGCGCCTTTGTTCGTAGACCAGTCGACTGAGACCAGCATTCTCGTCACCGGCATCAAGGTGATCGACCTGCTCGCGCCATATGCGAAGGGCGGCAAGATCGGCCTGTTCGGGGGCGCCGGCGTCGGCAAGACCGTGCTGATCCAGGAGCTGATCAACAACATCGCCAAGGGCCACGGCGGTACGTCGGTGTTCGCCGGGGTCGGCGAGCGCACGCGCGAGGGCAACGACCTCTACCACGAATTCCTCGATGCCGGCGTTATCGCCAAGGACGCCAACGGGGTTGCTACCTCCGAGGGCTCGAAGGTGGCGCTGGTCTATGGCCAGATGAACGAGCCGCCGGGAGCGCGCGCCCGGGTCGCCCTCTCCGGCCTCACGCTCGCCGAATATTTCCGCGATGTCGAAGGGCAGGACGTGCTCTTCTTCGTGGACAACATCTTCCGCTTTACCCAAGCGGGCTCCGAAGTGTCGGCGCTTCTCGGGCGCATTCCTTCGGCCGTGGGTTACCAGCCGACGCTGGCCACCGACATGGGCGCTCTGCAGGAGCGGATCACTTCGACCACCAAGGGCTCGATCACTTCGGTGCAGGCGATCTACGTCCCTGCCGACGACTTGACCGACCCGGCGCCGGCGACCTCCTTCGCCCACTTGGACGCGACGACCGTTCTGTCGCGCGCGATCTCGGAGCTCGGCATCTATCCGGCGGTCGATCCGCTCGATTCGACCAGCCGAGTTCTCGAACCGCGGACGGTCGGCCAGGAGCACTACGAGACCGCCCGCGCCGTCCAGGAGACTCTTCAGCGCTACAAGTCGCTTCAAGACATCATCGCCATTCTCGGAATGGACGAGCTTTCGGAAGAGGATAAGCTCACCGTCAGCCGCGCCCGCAAGATCCAGCGCTTCCTGTCGCAGCCCTTCCACGTCGCCGAGGTGTTCACCGGAATCCCCGGCAAGTTCGTGCAGATCGAGGATACGATCCGCTCGTTCAAGGCGGTTGTGAACGGCGAGTACGACCACCTCCCCGAAGCCGCATTCTACATGGTCGGCGGAATCGACGAGGCGGTCGCCAAAGCCGAGAAGCTGGCGCAGGAGGCCTGATTGGCGGAAGCCCTTCGTCTCGAGGATTGCGTCAACGAAACCTGCCCCTGGTCGGGAAAGCCGGTCAGCCCGGATTCGCTGACGCTGTATCGAGGCAAAGTGGTCGGATTCTGCAACACGGGTTGCCGCGACAAGTTCGATGCCGCGACGCAGGCATTCGACGCTGCGATTGAAGGAAAGAAGTAATGGCCGATCTCCATTTCGAGCTGGTCACGCCCGAGCGGCAGGTGCGGTCGGAGGACGTCTACATGGTCGTCGTGCCGGGCACCGAGGGGCAGTTCGGCGTCATGGCCGGTCATGCCCCCTACATGGCGGTGCTGAAAGATGGAGATGAGCTCGCGATTTATCGCACCGCAGGCGCCCAGCCGGAACGCATCCCGGTGAGCGGCGGGTTTGCCGAGGTCAGCGAGCGCGGGCTCACGGTCCTCGCGGAGAATGCCGGCTAAGCTTCGCCGGAACGAAACGCCGGTTAGCTTTTCCTAAAACTTTCGATCCTATTCACCACGCGAGTTTCCGCGGCGGGAACGAAAAGGATTCGGAGTTGGAATGAGCGCATTCGGTAAACGGGGCGGCATGAGCGGCGGATCACGGCCGTCGTTCGGTGTAGCCAGGCCGATGAAATCGGGCCCTGGCGCTTCAGCCCCGGTCGAGGGTGGTGAACAATTCCCGCCGGTCGAAGCTCTTGAGGAAAGCATGCAGCCGGACGTGCCGCTGGTACCCGGCGGCGCAATGGATCGGCTCAACACCAGGCAAAATGCGAGTGGTGAAGCAGCCAGCAGCAAGGTCGAAGGCTTCGAAGCATCGGTCCACCGGATCAAGGAACAGGTCCTCCCGCGACTCCTCGAACGCGTTGACCCCGAAGCGGCGGCGACCCTGAACAAGGACGAGCTCGCCGAGGAATTCCGGCCGATTATCGGCGAAGTTCTTGCCGAGCTGAAGATCACGCTCAACCGGCGCGAACAGTTCGCTCTCGAAAAGGTGCTCGTCGACGAGCTTCTCGGCCTCGGGCCGCTCGAAGAGCTGCTCGCCGACCCGGCGGTCAGCGACATCATGGTCAACGGACCGGAGCAGACCTTCATCGAAAAGAAGGGCAAGCTCGAGCTTGCCCAGATCCAGTTCCGCGATGAGGAGCATTTGTTCCAGATCGCGCAGCGCATCGTGAACAAGGTCGGCCGCCGAGTCGACCAGACCACTCCGCTCGCCGACGCCCGTCTCCAGGACGGAAGCCGCGTCAACGTCATCATCCCGCCGCTCTCGCTTCGCGGCACCGCCATCTCCATTCGTAAGTTCTCCGAGAAGCCGATCACGCTCGACATGATGCGCGGGTTCGGATCGATGTCGGAGAAGATGGCGACCATTCTGAAGATTGCCGGCGCCAGCCGAATGAACATCATCATTTCGGGCGGTACCGGTTCGGGTAAGACGACGATGCTCAACGCCCTGTCGAAGATGATCGACCCGGGCGAGCGCGTGATCACGATCGAAGACGCGGCCGAGCTTCGGCTCCAGCAGCCGCACTGGCTTCCGCTGGAAACCCGCCCGCCAAACCTCGAGGGGCAAGGCGCGATCACCATCCGGGACCTTGTCATCAACGCCCTGCGTATGCGTCCTGACCGCATCATCCTCGGCGAAATTCGCGGCCAGGAGTGTTTCGACCTTCTGGCGGCCATGAACACGGGCCACGACGGATCGATGGCCACGCTCCACTCCAACTCCCCGCGCGAATGTCTCGCCCGTATGGAGAACATGGTGATGATGGGCGACATCAAGATCCCGAAGGAGGCGATCAGCCGCCAGATCGCCGATTCAGTCGACCTCATCGTCCAGGTGAAGCGCCTTCGCGACGGTTCGCGCCGAACCACCAACATCACCGAGGTGATCGGGATGGAGGGCGAGGTCATCGTCACCCAGGAGCTGTTCAAGTTCGAATATCTGGACGAAAGCGCGGACGGAAAGATCGTCGGCGAATATCGCTCCATGGGCCTTCGTCCCTACACGCTCGAGAAGGCCAAGCAGTTCGGCTTCGACCAGCCTTACCTGGAAGCCTGCCTCTAAACTGCTCGCGCATCGTCGGCAGACCTGCCATCTTTCCCGAACGATTTGGTGGGAGAGGTGAATGCGCACATTCGGCTTTGCGATCGCGACGACGCTGGCGCTCTCGACGCCCGCCTCAGGTCGGCCTCATCCGGTCGCGCTGCCCCCCGCGGTAGAAGGGCAGACTCCGCAGCCGGCGGTCGCGCCTGGCGGACTTCCGTACCTGTTGTTTATCCCGAAGGGTTATAACGAAAGCGGTTCCGAGCGATGGCCGCTGATCATCTTCCTCCATGGTTCGGGGGAACGTGGCACCGACATAAACATCGTCAAGAAGAACGGACCGCCCGGCTTTGTCGAATCCCAACCGGCGTTTCCGTTCATCGTCATTTCGCCCCAGTTGCCGCCGGGCAAGCCCGACGACCCATGGGCGATTCCGCCTCTCGATGCTTTGCTCGACCACGCGCTCAAAACGCTTCGCGTGGATCCGAACCGAGTTTATCTGACCGGCCTCAGCCTCGGAGGGATGGCGACCTGGGCTTGGGCGGCCGCCGAGCCGCAGCGCTTCGCTGCCATCGCGCCGGTTTCCGCCATGGCCGATCCGAACACCGCCTGTGCGCTGAAATCCCTGCCCATCTGGGATTTTCACGGCGATCGCGACGACGTGCTCGACCCGAAGAGCGACTTCACGATGGTTGAAGCGGTCAGGGCCTGCGGCGGCCACCCGCGCATGACGCTCTACCCCGATACGGGCCACAGCGCCTGGGAAGGCGCCTATTCGGATCCGGCGCTGTGGCTGTGGTTTCTCGAGCAACGGCGCGGGCAGACGCCGCAACCCTGATCACCAGCCAAGGGGAATCGCTCCTTGCCAGCTAGCCACCCATCAAGGGCGACTTTTGCACCGGGGAAGTCTGCAGCAGCGGGTCGCCGCCAAGAGCCTGGTAAAGGTCCACCAAATTCTGCGCTGCTGTCAGCTTGGTTTGCACCAGCAGCTGTCGGGCGGAGTAATAGGATCGCTGCGCGTCTAGGGTGGTCAGGTAATTGTCGACCCCGGCCTTGTAGCGCGCTTCGCTCAATCGAAGATATTCCGCCGCCGCAGCATCCTGCCGTTGGCGTGCAGACAATTGGTCGCCCATAGTGCCCCGGCGGGCCAGTGCGTCGGCAACATCGCGGAAGGCGCTCTGGATCGTGCCCTGATAAGTCGCGACCGCTGCTTCCTTCTGCGCCTGGCTCAGCCGGACATTGGCGCGACCGGCACCGGCGTTGAAGATCGTATAGGCAGCATTCGCGGAGGCGCTCCAACCGAACGCACCGCCGGTGAAGAGGCTGGTAAGCGCGCTGCTGGCAAAACCGAGAAGTCCCGTGAGCGTGATCTTCGGGAACAACGCGGCTCGCGCCGCCCCGATGTTCGCGTTCGCCGCCCGCAGATTATATTCGGCCTCTACCACGTCAGGCCGTCGCAACAGAACATAGGAGCTGAGCCCTGGTGGAAGCTCAGCGATTGTCGGCGAGACTTCATCGATCGAGTGCGAGAGCAGGCCGGGATCGATGGGGGCACCAACCAGAAGCTGAAGCGCGTTCAGGTCTTGTGCCACCAGCGTACGCTGATTGGCGACGTCCGCCTGTGCGGTGTCCAGGATCTGCTCCGCCTGGACGAGGTCGGTCCGCGCTGACACTCCGGCGTTCAGTCGCGCCTGGGTCAGCTGCACACTCTTCGCTGCGGCCGCGGCGGTATCCTGCGAAACGGCGAGCAGGCTGGAATCCGCCGCATAGTCCAGCCAGCCGTTCGCAATCTCCGCCACAAGAGTCAGCCGCGTTGCCCGAGCCGCAGCCTCGGTGGCGAGATAACGTTCGAACTGCGCGTGGGTCAGCGAACGCAACCGCCCGAACAGGTCCAGCTCGAAGCTCGGGACCGATAGACCCGCGGAATATTCGGCGGTGACGCTCTTGCTGGATTTGCCCGAACCGCTGCTGCTTCCGTTTCCTGAACCACCGCGATCGCCCGTCAGAGTGACGCCTGCGCTGGCGCCGACCTGCGGGAATTGCTGGGCGCGCTGGATCTGGAATTGCGCGCGCGCTGCTTCGATGTTGGCGACCGACACCATCAGGTCGCGATTGTTGATCAGCGCCTGGTCGATGAGGGTCTGCAGCCGCGGATCGCGAAAAATGTCCTTGTAGGTGACCGCGGGAAGCGACGCTTCGCTCTGGGTCAGGTAAGGATCGCCGACCGGCCAGGAGGCAGGGACCGCCGGATCGGGCCGGACGTATTTCGGCTCCATCGACATGCAGCCGCTGGTCATCAGCGCGAGGATCGCAACTGCGCGCCTCATGGCTGCGCCTCCGTTCCGCGGCGGCGGATATGTTCGCGGATGATCTTGATGCCGTCACGAACGCCGCGGCGAACGAGCACGTAAAAGAGCGGGATATAGAAAACTGCGAGGACCGTGGCCGTCAGCATTCCGCCGATAACCGCGGTGCCGATCGCGATCCGGCCATTGGCTCCTGCACCGGTAGCTATCGCGAGCGGGAACACGCCAAAGATGAAAGCGAAGCTCGTCATCAGGATCGGTCGAAGCCGGATCTTCGCTGCCTCGATCGCGGCATCGATGATGCGTTTGCCCTGCTTCTCCGCGCGCTCTGCGAATTCGTTCATCAGAATCGCGTTCTTTGCGGTCAGCCCCATGGTCGTGAGCAGGCCGATCTGAAGGAAGACGTCGTTCTGGAGTCCGCGAAGCGTGACGAACAGGATGGCGCCGACAAGACCCAGCGGAATGACCAGAAGAACGGCGAGTGGAATTGACCAGCTTTCGTAAAGCGCCGCAAGACACAGGAAGATGACGATCAGGGACACCGCATAAAGGAGCGGCGCCTGCCCCGAGGCCTGCTGCTGCTGATAGGATGCGCCGGACCAGGCGACGCTCACACCGGAGATTTGCGACGCCAGCTTTGAAATTTCCGCCATTGCCTCGCCCGAGCTCTTTCCGGGTGCAGCCTGCCCGTCGAGTTCATAGGCCGGATATCCGCTAAATCGATCGAGCGTTGTCGGCACCACGGTCCAACCGGTCGTCGCAAAGGACGAGAATGGCACCATTGTGCCCTGGTCGTTCCGGACGAACCATTGACCAAGGTCAGCAGGTGCCGCGCGATATTGCGCATCGCCCTGAACATAAACACGCTTCACTCTACCGCGATCAATGAAGTCGTTCACGTACCGCCCACCCCATGCCGTGGATAGCGTCGTGTTCACGTCACCGGCGTTCAAGCCCAGCGCAGCCAGACGTTCTTCGTCAAAGTTCACCTTGAGACTGGCGACATCGGGAAGCTCGCCCAACCGCACCTGTGCCAGAGCGGGATCGGCATTGGCCGCCGCCAGCAGCTTGTCACGAGCAGCCGCAAACTCCTGATCTGACATTCCGCCGGTATTCTGAAGCTCCATGGTGAAGCCTTCCGACTGCCCGAGTCCCCGAATGGCGCCCGGTACCAGCGCGAAGACCTGTGCATCGCGGAATCCGCGGAATGCAGCGGAAGCTCGAGCGGCAATGGCTGCAGCACTGTTCTGTGCACCTTTGCGATCCGAGAATGGCGCGAGCTTGATGTAGGAAGCTCCGGTATTCTGACCGGATGATCCTCCGCCTCCGCCGGCCACCGTGAAATAGGCGTCGATATTCTTCTTCTCCGGGCCTTCCAGGAAGTAACGCTGGATCGCCTGCTGTACCTCCTGGGTTCGCCCCAGAGTCGCGCCGGAAGGAAGCCGGAACTGGACGAACAGATTGCCCTGATCCTCCGACGGAACGAAGCCGGTCGGCAGACGCCAGAACATGACGACGAGCAGCACGCAGACTGCAGCGTAGATGGCGAGGAACAGCCATTTGCGGTCGACGACCTTGCCGACGTGGCTGACATACCAATCGATCGTCCGCTGGAAACCGGAATTGAACTTCTGCCGCCCAATTTCGACCCGGTGAGCGAGCACTGGCGCACGACGCCCGAGCCAGGTCTCTTCGACAGTCGCTTGCTTCGCCCTCAAAACGTGTGCCGCCAGCGAGGGGCTGAAGGTTAGCGCCAGCAGGACCGACAGTGCCATTGCGGAAACGATGGTCGCCGAAAATTGGCGATAGATCACACCTGTCGATCCGCCAAAGAAGACCATCGGAAGGAACACGGCCGACAGCACCAGAGCAATCGCAACCAGCGCCATCTGGATCTGGCTCATCGACAGAATCGTCGCTTCGCGAACACTGAGCTCGGGTTGCTCGTGAAGAATGCGTTCCACGTTCTCGACGACGACGATCGCATCGTCGACCAGCAACCCGACCGCGAGCACGAGCCCGAACAGCGTCAACGTGTTAATCGAGAAGCCCAGCAGATAAAGCATTCCAAACGTGCCGAGCAGGACGACCGGGATCGCGATTCCCGGGATCAAAGTCGCTCGCCAGCTCTGCAGGAAGACGAACATTACGAGAATGACCAGCACCATCGCCTCAGCCAGCGTCTTCACCACCTCGACGATCGAGAGCTTGATGAAATCCGAACTGTCGTTGGCGTAGGCGAGCTTGTAGCCGGGCGGCATTCGGCTGGAGAGCTCAGCCACCTTCGCCTTTACGAGGTCCGTGGTCGTCAGCGCGTTGGCGCCCGGGGCCAGGTAAATGCCCATGCCCGCGCCTGGATGACCGTTCAGCAGGATGTTAATCCCGTAATTGTCGGCTCCCATTTCCACCCGGGCGACGTCGCTCAGCAGCACTCGGGCTCCTGAAGGCGCAGACTTGACGATGATGTTGCGGAACTGATCGGGGGTTTGTAGCCGCGACTGCGCGGTCACCGTCGCGTCCAGCATCTGCCCCTGCGGCTGCGGCGATCCACCAATCTCGCCCGCGGCGACATCAACGTTCTGATTCTGGATCGCGGAGATGACGTCACTCGGCATCAGTTGGTAGCTTGCGAGCTTGCTGGGATCGAGCCAGATTCGCATCGCATATTCGGGCCCGAAGACATTCACGTCGCCGACGCCGGGCACACGCGAAAGATCATCTTCCATGTAGGTGGCGAGCCAGTCGGAGACGTCAACGTTCGTGCTCTTGTCGGTCGTATCGTAAACGCCGACGATCAGCAGGAAATCCGGCGAGCCTTTGGTGACTGTAACGCCCTGCTGCTGCACTACCTGTGGAAGCCGCGAAGTCGCTTGCGCGATCTTATTCTGGACCTGCACCTGGGCAATATCGGGATCGACGCCCTTGTCGAACGTGACGCTGATCGACGCCTGCCCGCGCGAGGTGGACGACGAGGTGAAGTAAAGCATCCCGGGAAGCTCTGTGAGCTGCCGCTCGAGAACCTGAGTCACGCTGTTCTGAAGCGTCTGCGCCGACGCACCCGGATAGGTCGCGCGGACGTTGATTTGCGTGGGCGCAACGTCCGGATATTGTGACACAGGCAGTGCGAAGATCGCGCCGACCCCGGCAAGCATCACGATGATCGCCAGCACCCAGGCAAAGATCGGCCGTTCGATGAAGATTCGGGACATGCTTTTAGTGTCCCGCCGCCATTGCACCCTTCATCGTGCCGGGTGGCGGCGCCTGGATCTTCTGCGGTGCTGTGGCGGGTACCGGCTTGATCTGCGCTCCGTCGCGCAGGTTGCCGAGCCCCTGCGTGATCACCTTCTCGCCAGCCGCGAGCCCTTGGGTCACCACCCAATAGGGACCCTGCGTTCGATCGGCAACCACAGTCCGCTGCACGGCGCGATTGCCGGGACCGACCACAAACAAGGTCGCGTTGCCCTGCGGATCGCGTGAGATCGCCTGTTGCGGGACAAGGAAGGCGCTGGTGTTCACCGCCTGCGCGAACACCGCATTCACGAACATGCCCGGAAGAAGGATCGACATGGGATTGGGGAACCGTGCGCGCAGAGTCACTGAGCCGGTATTCTGGTCGACGATCACCTGGCTGAACTCCACTGTACCGGTGAAGCCATAATCAGAACCGTCGGGGAGCTTGAGCCGAACCTGCGCCTCGGTCGGCTGGGCACCGCCCTTGGCGAGCGCCTCCCGCAACGCCAGAAGGTCGGCGGCCGATTCCTGAATATCGACGTAGACCGGATCGAGGCGGGTGATGGTCGTCAGCGCATCTGTCTGGTTGGCGGTGACGAGTGCGCCCTCGGTCACATTCGAGAGTCCGATCCGGCCACTGATCGGCGCGGGCACCTTCGTGTAATGCAGGTTGATCTCTGCCGCCCGGAGGTTCGCCTGATTCTGGGCGATTGCAGCCTGCGCCTGCCGTGCCTGAGCAACCGCATTTGTGTAATCCTGCTTAGACACCGCCTCGATTGCCACCAGGGGCTTGTATCGGCCGGCGAGCGCTTCCGCCGCCTGAGCATTGGCGCGCGCGCTGGCGAGGTTGGCTGCCGCTTGCGCCGCCGCAGCCTGATACTGGCTTGGATCGATCAGGTAGAGCGTCTGACCCTGGTGGACCAATGCACCTTCCTGGAAATAGCGCCGGCGGACGACACCCGAAACCTGCGGACGGACGTCGGAGATCTGATAGGCGTTCACTCGTCCCGTTAGCTGTTGCTCGATCGGTGCGCTCCCCGGCTGGACGACGACGTAGCCGACGGTCGTCGGACCCATCATTCCGCCGGGACCGCCATGTCCCTTGCGGGCACCCGCGCCACCACCCGATCCGCAACTCGCGAGCAAAAGAGCGGCAGCACCTGCCGCCAGTATTCCGTTCCACTTGAAAGCCGAGCTTCGGATCACTCGTTTCGTCCTGCTAACTTTCACCAAGGTGCCCGGCGCAAAGAGAGTTCACCGGTGAAATGCAAGTGAACAGTCGACAAACGGCGGTGAAATCTTGTCGGGCGAAGGTCCGTTTATCGGGCGTTCAGCTGCTATCCGCCTGGCTTGCGCCCCATTTCGCGATCCGCCCACCGAATAAAATATTTAATGTTCGGCGTATCGGTGTGACCGCCCTCGTGCTGCCGCCACGCCAGTTCCCCATCGAGCAAGTTGGTGCCGATCGGCGGCTTTACCGCGGTCCGGTAATTGTTGCCCTGGCCGAGATCATGTGCGCCGAGCAACGTCCACGCGCGGCCAGCGGCGATCGTCGCCATGTAGCTGCCCTGCTGATCCAGCCACAAAGCATCGCCAGCCGCCGGATTGCCATAGCTCACGAACGCCAGCCGCGGCGCAACAAGCGCCAGCAATTCGTCCGATTCAACGGGCAGGTCGTTCGGAGTCTTTGGCCCGGCATATTTCAGGAAATTGCCCGCCATCCAGTGATACTCGCTGGTGCTCGCCAGGTTCTCGACCGCCTCGCCGAAATTACGGCGGAACGGTGCTACTCCGCCTTCTCCGGATGAACCGATCAGGACCATGTAGAAGCGAGGATCGAATGCGGCGGTTACCAGAGCCGCCTTGCCCCAACGGGAGACGCCTTCGATTCCGACGTGCTTCCCGTCGACCTGAGGCAAAGTCTGCAGGTAATCGAGCGCCCGGCTGGCGCCCCATCCCCAGGCTCGAAGGGCGCCCCAATCGTCGGGTTTTCGCGGCTGGCCGCGGTTAGCAAGGCCGATGATGCCGGTTCTGAGACCGGCGCCGTCGTCTGCCTGGATGGTCGAGGTGTCGAGCAAGGCTACTCCCCAGCCGTCGGAGATAAGGTCGGTGATCCGCTCGTCAGATGGCGGAGCCGGAAAGAAGCTCGGCTGCTTGACGAATTCGAATCCGGGATGCGCTTTGAAAATCGCCGCGAAGTTCGGGTCGCGTTCGGCAAGCATCGCCTTCATTGCCTGATCCAGCTTGGCCGCTTCTTCGGAGGTCGGCTGGCTTGGGGAGGGGAAGCGAGCCGGAGCGAACATGATCAGCACCGGTACTGGCCCCTTCGCGTTGGCCGGAAGCGCCAGGATCATCTGCATATCGACCTTGATCGCCGGGTCGGCGCTATTGTCGAGATGCCCTACGACGCGCTGGGCGATAACTGGCCGGAAACCGATGAATTCCGGGTCCGTCTCGGTGACTCGCCACGTCACTTTCGGCGCGGTCGCGGGAATCCGCCCGTAAACCTCGCGTTCGAAATCCTCCACGATCTCCGGGCGGCGGACCTTCCACCACTGTTCTGCGGTGGTGACCGGCTTGCCGCCTTTGGTCGTCACCAAGTCGGGCCAAACCGGATAGGGATTGGCTTTGGCCTCATCCGTATTGGCTGCATTCGGGTCTGAGGGATTGCCGCTCGGGCCGGGGCGCAGCTTCACGATGCCCAGCTGCTGCATCATGTTTTGATGGTCCTGCTCGGCAGCCCACGGTCCCTTGTCGGGGATGATCTGAGCAAGCGCAGGTCCTGTAGCGAGGCCAAGTGCAATCCCCCAGCCGAGCACCCGGAGCTTCCAAACCATCCCAATCCTCCCAAGGTATCGTATGGTAGCGCTACCACCCGCGAAGGAAAAGTCGGCGATAAGCCGCTTTAATGCCAGCCGGTACAGAACTGATTGGAACGCACGCGCTTCAGCTGCGATTGCTGCGGCTGCATCAACGGGGGCAACATGGACCAGAAGCTGATCCTTCACGAATATACGCAGTCGGGAAATTGCTACAAAATCCGGCTCA
>Ga0207695_10004131_pt1 | contig 19939 bp, 12 predicted proteins | sample KBSC54metaG_FD_184354 | JGI IMG/M metagenome (GOLD analysis project Ga0207695, IMG submission 184354) | Corn rhizosphere microbial communities from Kellogg Biological Station, Michigan, USA - KBS C5-4 metaG (SPAdes) (version 2) | ecosystem: Host-associated > Plants > Roots > Rhizosphere > Soil... | reverse complement strand
AACGCGGTCGTGGTGTACGGCTTTCTGGCGCCGGGCACAGGCGGACAACCGCAGCCCGCGATCGGCGGGGTGGCGAACTCGGCGAGTTTTGCCGTGGACGCGGTCTCGCCCGGCGAACTCGTGACCATCTTCGGCAACAACGTGGGACCAGCCGTTCCTGCAGGCACTCAACTGGATGCCGCGGGCAACCTCCTCAGCATGACCGGCGGAGCGCAGGTCCTCTTCGATGGCATCCCGGCGGCGATGATCTATGCGGCCACGGGTCAATTGAATGCGGTGGTCCCGTTCGGAATCCAGGCAGCCTCCACTCAGGTCCAGGTAATCTACAACGGGCTCGGATCGGCCAACTTTCCGATGACGGTGCAGCCGTCCAGTCCCGGAATCTTCACGGTCGACGGCAGTGGCGCCGGACAGGCAGCGGCGTTGAATGAGGATTACCAGCCGAACTCCAGCGCTCGTCCCGCGGCGCGTGCCTCGGTGATGACGCTCTATGCCGAAGGCGCGGGCCTGATGAATCCTCCGGGTCAGGATGGAAGCGTGGTCAGCGCGGACATCTTGCCGCAGGCTGTGCTGCCGGTGACGGTCACGATCGGCGGCATCGGGGCGAATGTTCTGTATGCGGGCGGGGCTCCGGGATTCGTCGAAGGCCTGCTGCAGATCGACTTCGTCATCCCCGACGGCGCACCGGGCGGACCAGCCGTTCCCGTGATCCTTCAGGTGGGAGCGGCCACCGCGAAACAGGCGGTCACGATCGCGGTGCAATAGGTACGGACGGAGCAGGAGGTGCTCGTCTCAACCGCATGCCTCATCAGCAGGAAATATGGCCGATTGTTGTTCGGTCTTATGCGTCCACGTGATTGTGGAAGAACCGATCGAGCGCCTGCTTATTCTTCTCCGACAGCTTGCCCGACAGTTGCTTCATCTCCGCGGCCGGCAGCCGCTTGAATGCCTTCACCAGCCGGATGTTGTCGTCGACGTGATCGATCTTGGGCATTCCGACCACCGCCGCCGTGACCGGTAGCGAGAGCGTGTAGTACAGCAGTTTCTCGATCGCCGCCTGACCGACCAGCGCGTCCTGCGCGAAGATCTTCATCCCGAGGACGCCCATTTTCTTGCGTAGCGCCACCGGCAGGGCCACTGTCTGAAAGCTCGTCTGAACGCTGGCGTCCGGCACCATGCCGCGACCCGGCGCGCTGACCATCGACACCGACCCGGCATTCAGCGCCATCTGCACGCAATCGAAATCGTGCCGCTCGAGCGCGGTCTTCAGCACCGTGGGATCGGCGTGACAGGTGATGCCGATAAAGCGCGTCATCTTCTGATCGCGAAACTTGAGCACCTGTTCCAGCACACCGCCCGTGGCCTCGATCTTTGCCAGATCGTCCGTGGTGGTTAGCGCGTGAATGTGCAACAAATCGAGGCGGTCCACCTGCAAAGCTTTCAGGCTTTCCTCCACGATGCGCTGCGACTGGTTGCCGTCGCGGTTGGTCAGCTTTGTGGCCACAAATACCTGATCGCGCCGGCCTTTGATGGCCATGCCGACACGTTGCTCGGAGAGGTGATTCTTGCCGTAATCGTCGGCGGTATCGATGTAAGTGATGCCATTGTCGAGCGCGCGGGTCAGCACCGCGACCGCTTCGTCGTCCTTGTACTGGAGGAACTTGCTGCCACCGCCGAAAGCCAGCATGGATACACGGGCTCCGGTTTTCCCCAGAACGCGCGTCGGCAGTGCCGGCGCGCCGGCAGCGATAGCGGCAGCCGCCGCCGTGCCAATAAACTCTCGCCGCGAAATGCTCATACCCCGAGTCCATCGCTTTGATGAGGGCAGGCGTGTTCGCCCGGCGCGTTCGCCTGCCCAGAGCTTTTCGTTGCGCTTACCCCTTGCTGTGAGGCGGGAATTTCTTGAACATGTCCTGGACGGCCTCATCCATTTTGTGCTCGTTCTTCTCCGGCTTGTCGGATACCGCGTCGCTGGCCTCACCGCGGAAGATCAGTTGTTTGGTGTTGCTATCGAAGATGTCGACTGTCAGGTTGCCCACGCGTTCAGGAATTACTTGCGTGGTGGCAGTCGTCATGCCGCCGCCCCACCAACCGGCTCGCCAGCCCCAGCCCGGAAAGCCGTCATAATACGTTTGCAACGTGTCCTGTTCCCGAACGTGGCCGAATGCCGAAACGGAAGCGTCGCCGCCCGAAGCTACTTTCGTCCACCCTTTTGCCGAGAGCGCGGTATCGACTGCGCTCATGATGCGGTCCTGCCAAAGCGGGTTGCCGGACTTCACGCCGATCCAGGAATACGTGTGGTAGCGGCTAAAATCGGCCTTATGATCGTAATCCGTGCGTACCGCCGCGTACAGAGCGACCACGGATACCAGTAGCACGGGCACAAAAACCTTCAAATGAGTCTTCATAGTCTTCCCTCCCTTGCTGCGCTTGCAAAACGCAAGCCAACGTTCACGTTCGCATGGCCCGCTAAAATGGAAAAGATGAAGCCGTATTCGTTGCTCCTGGCAACTACATTCGTGGCCGTCGCTGCCGTTATGCCTGATCTTGCCCAACTCCAACAAATGAGCGCGCGCTTCGCGCCGGTAAAACTGAAGTACGACGAATCCAGCCTTTCCCCTGGAGATCGCAAGGCGCTGGCCAAACTGGTGGAGGCCGCGCGCACCCTCAACTTCCTCTTCATGGATCAACTCTGGAGCGGAGGCCGAGCCCACTACACCATGCTCGAGAAAGCCACCGATCCCCTGGGCAAGGCGCGCGCCCATTATTTCTGGCTGAACAAAGGACCCTGGAGCGACCTGGACGGCCATACCGCCTTCCTGCCCGGCGTGCCCGAACGCAAGCCGCTCGGCGCCAATTTCTATCCCGAGGACATGACGCGCCAGGAGTTCGAGGCCTGGGCGAAGGCGCTCCCGGCCGCCGAACGCGAACAGGCCGAAGGCTTCTTCACCGTGATCCGCCGCGATGCGCAGCGCCACCTGATCATCGTGCCGTACAGCAAGGCGTATGCGACCGACCTGGCGAAGGCCGCGGGTCTTCTGCGCGAAGCCGCCGCCCTCACCGACAACGCCTCGCTCAAGAAGTTCCTCACGTTGCGCGCCGACGCCTTCCTTTCCAACGATTACTACGCCAGCGACATGTCGTGGATGGATCTCGACGCGCCGCTCGAAATCACCATCGGCCCATATGAAACGTACAATGACGAACTGTTCGGCTATAAGGCCGGGTTCGAGGCGTACATCACGATCCGCGACAGCAAGGAATCGGACCGCCTGAAGATGTTCTCCGACCATCTGCAGGACGTCGAGAACAATCTGCCTATCGATGCGAAGTATCGGAATCCCAAGCTGGGGAGTTCGTCGCCCATCCGCGTGGTCAACGAAGTGTATGCCGCCGGGGATGGCGCCCACGGCGTACGAACGGCAGCGTTCAACCTGCCCAATGACGAGCGCGTGGTCAACCAGAAAGGCAGCAAGCGCGTGATGCTCAAGAACGTGCAGGAGGCCAAGTTCGAGGTCAACCTGACGCCGATCGCCGCGCGCGTCCTGCCCGCCAACGCGAAAGAGGACCTGAGCTTCGACTACTTCTTCACCCACATTCTGTGCCACGAACTGAGCCACGGCATCGGCCCGCACCAGATCCACATAGCCGGCCGCGCCACCACGCCGCGCCAGGAGATGAAGGAACTCTACAGCGCGATCGAAGAGGCCAAGGCCGACATCACGGGACTCTTCATGCTGCAGTATTTGTTCGACCACGGCATGGCGCATCCGCCCGCCGCCGAGCGCCAACTCTATACGACGTTCCTGGCCTCGGCCTTCCGCTCGCTGCGCTTCGGACTCACGGAAGCGCACGGCAAAGGCATGGCGCTGCAATTCAACTATCTGACCGATAAGGGCGGCTTCGTGGCCCATCCCGACGGCACCTTCAGCGTGGACTTCGGCAAGATCAAGGGCGCGGTCCGCGACCTCACCCACGATCTGCTGACCGTCGAAGCGCATGGCGACTACGCGGCCGCCAAGAAGATGCTCGATACGTATGGCGTAATTCGCCCGGCTATGCAGCATGCCATCGACCGCTTGAAGGACATCCCGGTCGACATCGATCCCACGAATGAGGCAAAGTAGATAGAACATGCGACGCAGCCTTTGCGCCCTCCTGCTTCTCCTGACCAGTCTTACTTGGGCGCAAGGCGTTCATCCGGTCACCGGCCGCAAGTACGCGGGGGTGATGGGCGCGGGCGGCGCCGACTGGCTGACGCGTCCGGAACGCGAGACCGAAGAACAGCCCGATGAAGCCCTCAAGGCCATCGGCATCGCCAAAGGCAGTAGCGTTGCCGATATCGGCGCTGGTTCCGGTTACATGACGATCCGCATGGCGCGGCTGGTGGGTCCGGCGGGCAAGGTCTACGCCAACGACATCCAGCCGCGCATGCTCGAACTGCTCCGGGAGAATCTTAAGAAGCAGAAGATCGCGAACGTCGAGCCGGTGCTGGGCGAGATCGATGACCCGAAGCTCGCGGGATCCAGCGTGGATCTCGTGCTGCTCGTCGATGTCTACCACGAGTTCTCCGAGCCGCAGAAGATGTTGCGCCACATTCGCGAGGCGCTGAAACCCGACGGCCGTCTCGTGCTGCTCGAGTATCGTGGCGAAGATCCGGCAGTGCCCATCCGGCCCGAGCACAAGATGACGGTGGACCAGGTGAAGGCCGAGTTGGAACCCGAGGGCTATCGCCTCGACCAGGTGAAAGAGAACCTCCCGCGGCAGCATATCCTGATTTTTCGCAAAAACTAAATGTCAACGCCCGCCATTCTGGTCCACGACCTCAAGAAATCCTACGGCTCGAAACCCGCGGTGGACGGTGTGAATCTGGAGATTCCGCGCGGCTCCTTCTTCGGCTTCCTGGGACCGAACGGCGCAGGCAAGTCGACCACCATCCGCATGCTGACAGGCCTGATTCCGGCCGATAGCGGCTCCATCGAAATCCTCGGGATGACGCTGCCCGCGCAGGAACTGGAGATCAAGAAGCGCATCGGACTCGTCCCCGACGAATCGCTGCTCTTCGACCGGCTGACCGGCGCCGAGTACCTCGAATTCGTCGGCCGCATGTACGGCCTCGATCGCGCGACAGCGATGGCGCGCGGCCGCGATCTGCTCGACCTCTTCCAACTGGAGAACAATCGCAAGATCATCGGGGAATACTCCAAGGGCATGCGCAAGCGCGTCGCCATGGCCGCCTCGCTCATCCATCACCCCGAGTTGTTTCTTATGGACGAACCCTTCGAAGGCGTGGATGCCGTGGGCGCGCGCCTCATGAAGGACATTCTCAATGACCAGGTAGCGCACGGCGCGACCATCTTCCTGACCACGCACGTGCTGGAAGTGGTGGAGCGCCTATGCGACCACGTCGCCATCATCGACCGCGGCAAGATCGTGACGTCTGGAACGCTGGACGAATTGCGTGCGGGCGGCGAATCGCTGGAGGACGCCTTCGTGCGCGTGGTCGGCGCGGCGCAGATGACCGAACGGCTGGGCTGGCTATGATCCGGGCGCTGTTGCGTGCGCAGTTGTTGAGCATGCACTTCGGCGGGCGCGGCAGCATCCCGAGCGGCATCGCCTCGGCCATCTGGTACGCGTTGTGGACGGTCGCGGCGATCGGCGCCTGGTATTGGACCTCGCACGCCGGTCCGGAACTGCTCGGCTACAACATGCCGATCGGGCTGCTGCTGGCGTGTTTCTACTGGCAACTGGTCCCGATCCTGTCCGCCAGCATGGGCTCCTCGCTGGACATGCGCAAGCTGCTGGCGTATCCCATTCCGCACGGCAAGCTGTTCGTGGTGGACGTGCTGCTGCGCCTGACTACCGGGCTGGAAATGCTGCTGCTGATCACCGGGGTCGCGGCGGGTTTGATTCGCAATCCGGCCAACGGCTGGCCGGCGGCGCCGCGCATCCTGGCGGCATTCGTTATCTTCGCGCTGTGCAACCTGCTGTGCTCGTCGGGCCTGCGCAGCATTCTGGAGCGACTGCTCGCGCGCCGCCGGGTTCGCGAGTTCATGGCCGTGGTGCTGGTCTGCATCTGGATGGTGCCGCGTCTTCTCTTCGAATCCGGAATGTCGCTCAAGGCGCTCGGCCCCGCGGCCCCCGCCATCCGTGCGTTCGGACTTCCGTGGACGGCGGCCGCCCACGTCGCGCTGAATGAATCGACGCTGCCGTCCCTGCTCGCCCTCGCGGCGTGGACCGCGCTGGCAGGCTGGTTCGGCCGCTCGCAATTCGAGCGCGGCTTGCGCTACGATCCGATCGCCGCGCAGGCCACTCCGCTCTCGGCGAAAGCGACGGGCACCAGCCTGGCCGACCGGTTGTTCCAGTTGCCCTCGATGTTCTGGCGCGATCCGCTGGCCGCCATCGTGGAAAAAGAACTACGCACGCTGGCGCGGACCCCGCGTTTCCGCATGGTCTTCGTTATGGGCTTCACGTTCGGCCTCATGATGTGGCTGCCCATGGTGCTTGGCCGCCACGGCGAGCGCCACGGCTTGATGGCACATTACTTTCTTACAGTCGTCTGCGCCTACGCCCTCTTTCTGCTGGGTCAGGTGAGCTATTGGAACGTGTTCGGGTTCGACCGCTCCGCCGTATCGCTGTACTTCGCCGTACCGCAGCCGGTCTCGGCCATTCTGGTCGGCAAGAACGTCGCCGCGCTGGTGTTTATCTACCTGGAAGTCACGATCCTCACCGGCATCACGCTGGCGCTGCGCATGCTGCAAGGCTGGTCGCAGTGGGCCGAGGCGGTGATCGTGATCGGCGTGTGCTCCTTGTACCTGCTGGCCATCGGCAACATCGCGTCCGTCCACTACCCGCGTCCCATGTTTGCGGAGCGCGTGTCGCAGGGCGGTTCGGCCAGCCGCTTTCAGGGGATGGTGTTCATTTTCTATCCGCTGGCCTTGCTGCCGGTCGTGCTCGCCTATCTCGCGCGATACGCCTTCAACAGTGAACCCGCGTTCTGGTTGGTGCTGGCGCTGGCCGCGGCGATCGGAATCCTGGTGTACAACCTCGCGCTCGAATCCGCGGTGAAGACCAGCCGCTTCCGCCGCGAGCAACTCATCCAGGAGTTATCGCAGGGCGAAGGCCCCGTGATTTCGGGGTAGATAGCGGTATCGCTCAAGGTCGCGGCTCCGATCGGAGCCGCTGGCGTTTGTAGTTACGGTGACAGCCTGTCACCATATCCCTGAACACCAGCAAATAACGCCGCGCGTGTCGGACGTAGGGTAGGCGCTTTCGCCTGCCCATCTTGCCCGGCGGCTAATTCCCCATCCGCCACGGCGACACGGTCGACCACGTGACCAGCGCGTCCTTAGCCCACTTCGTCGACTTGTCCGTGTGGCAGACGTTGCAGGCGTTCGGAATCTTCAGCGACTCCGTCTCGCTCGGCGGAATGAAGCGGAAAGTGTGGCTGCGGACGTTCACGTCGGCGATGGTCTGCTCGATTTTCGGCATGTGACAGTTTATGCAGTCGTTGCCCGGACTGCCGGCCTTGTGGTGCGTGTGCGCTTCGATGCTGGGCGCTCGCGGACCGTTGGGCGAGTTGGGACCGTGACACTCCAGGCACATTACGTTCGCGGGCTTCAGCAGGTCGGCGTTATTCTCCGTCCCGTGGACGTCGTGGCAACTGTAGCAACTGACCCCGTGGTTGTACATGACGCTTTGGACAAAGTCGTTACCCTGCATCCGATTCTTGTGGGCCGTGGCGTCCGGGAAATGAGTGAACGTCTGCTCGCCGAGCTTGTGCTCCTCGAACTTCCAATAATTCTTGAGATCCATGCCGACCTGGAATCCGACCGGCCAGTCGTAGTAGCGGTCGTTAATCGGGTTGGTGAGCGGCTGTCCCTGCGAGTGGCACTGGATGCACACATCGGTGGCTTGCACCGTGCTCAGCCGCGATGGGTTGACGATGTTCGCCTGCGACGGTTGGCGGACGTGCGCCGACCCCGGCCCGTGGCATTTTTCGCAGCCCACATTCCATTCGGTCACGGTCTTCGCCTGAACGTTGTAGTTGACCGAGTGGCATCCATCGCATAGCGGTCCGGTGGGCCGCTCCATATTGCTTTCGGGATAATGAGGCACCCACCAATCGGTATTCGGCGCGACGTGATATGCCCGCCAGACCTGGTGCGTGACATCCCATTGCGCGGGCAGCGCGTAGTACTCGTTGCCCTTTTTCGTAAGGTAGCGCTGCTTCCATTTGCTGCCGTAGACGAGGGCGATGTCATCCTTCGTGAACGTGACCAGCGGATTCGGTTTCGTCAGGTCGGGCAGAATGGCGTCGGGGTGGACCTTTGGATCGCGGACCACATTCGCCATGCGGGTCTTGCTCCAGCGCGCGTAGACGGCCGGATGGCACGTCTTGCACTGCGTGGATCCGACATACTCGGCGGCCGGCTTGGATTGCGCGAGAGCGGCGGTAGGAATCAGGAAAAGAAATGCACAGAGTGTTCGTACGATGACCTTACCCATCAAATGAATTCTGTCACACCCGGCGGTGCTATCGGGGAACTTGGACCTGCAGCGCCTCTTCGACCGTTTCGGCCTGCGCGGACCGAAGCGTGACGATCCAACTGGGATACAGTCCGAAGACCACCACGAACAGGACGCCGGCCGTCAGGACCCAGCGCTCCCGCGGCAACGCGTCGGCCATCACGGTGAAGCCGGTGCGGCGCTTGCCCAGGAACAGGCGCGCGAACAAGCGGAGCACGCTGACCGCGTTCATGGCGGTCGCGATCGGCAGCAGCAGTCCGGTGAGCGGGTGCGACTCCAGCGTTCCGTGAATCAGAAGATCCTGCGAACAGAAGCTGAGGGTTCCCGGCAGTCCGACCAGCGCCAGTGCAAACACCGCGAAGAACACGGCCAACCGCGGGGCATGCTCGCCCAGGCCCAGGTGCTTGCTGGCGGTCAGGTTCTCGCCGAAGCGCACTTCCAACAGGCGCAGGATGCCGAACAGTCCCATCGTCGACGCCGTCACCACGAACCAGTGCACGAGCGCGCCCGTGATTCCTTCGACTGTGCGACTCTCCAGTCCGGCCAGGATACAGGCCGACTGGCTGAGGGCGATGAACGACAGCAGCCGGCGCGGCGAATTCTCCGTGAGCGCGCGGATCGCAATGTACAGCGCCGTCGCCATCGCCAGGTACGAGAGCAGCGGGAAGAGATCGCGCGCCGTATTCGGGAATAGGGGCACGATCAGCTTGGCTACCAGCATCGCTCCGAAGTGGCCGTTAAACAGGAGTGCCGTGGGAATCGCAGGACCGCTGCCCGCGGCGTCCGCCACCCACGCGTGCGCCGGACAGATGCCCTTGCGCAAGATCACCGCAGCCACCAGCAGTCCGAAAACCGCCATGCCTCCCGGACTTCGCTCCTTCAATGCTGCAATCGACATGGCCTGTCCACTCACCGCGATCAGGGCGATGGCCGCGGCCAGCGCAGCACTGGACGCGAGGAGTCCAAAACGCGGCCGCCACGAGCGCACGCCGAACCATTGCTCGAAAAAGAACGGCACGGTGGACAGAATCCAACCGGCCAGCAGGATGCGCAGATCGTCGGTCGAATACGCCAGGAGCGTGGATCCAAGCAGGAACTGGATGCCGCCGATTGTTCCGGGCGTGCAGTCGCGGCGCGCCAGCAACAGCGTGGACCCGAGCGTCAGGCACGAGAACAGCAGCATCAGCGCCGGGTTCAACGACTCGCGTGCCGGAGCGGCTTGCACCAGAAGAGTGCTCGCCGCCACCGAAACCAATGCCGCTGCAAACGCGATCGCGCGCACCTGCCGCCGCGTTACAACCGCCAGAATCGCAGCCAGCCAGGGGACCCCTATGGCCACGGCAGTGAGAGACACGTTCATCGGACGCCCCCCACATCATCCAGCCTGGCGAACAGGCGCGACACGACCATCAGCGGATAAATGACCCAGCGATCGAGGATCGTGTCCAGATGTCCGCGATCGAGCGACCACCGGTAGAGCCACATTTGCGTGCGGTCCGACAGCAGCGTATCGAGATGCTTTCCGGTGGGCGCGAGTTCGCCGCCGACGCGCGAGTGCATCTTGTGATAATCGTGAAGCATGGAAGGGGCCCGAAGGAATTGCAGAGTGCGCACAGTGGCATGGCCCAGAATGTGCACCACGGCCACCCATTTCCAGCCCATCCCGATCTCGACGAAGACCACGCCCACCTGCGTGAGCGAGGCATAAGCAAGGAACGTTTTGGCGTCGGCGCTGGTGCGGCCGGACATCGTGCCGTGGACCGCCGTCAGCACCCCGATCGTCACCACGGCGGCAGAGGCCAGCAGCGATTGCCCGATGATGGGCTGCACGCGAAGCAGCAAATACGCGCCGGCATGAATAGAAATGGCGCCGTAGAATATCGCGCTGGACGGCGTGGGTCCTTCCATGGCCCGCGGCAGCCATCCGGAAAATGGAACCTGCGCGGCCTTGCCCGACGCGGCCAGAAGCAGCAGCAGGCAAACGATGGTCGCATGACTGCCTGACAGCACCGGCAGTCCGCCGGCGAACGACGCCGTTCCTGCCCAGTTATAAATCGCGAATACCGCGACCAGCAAGCCGATGTCGCAGGCTCGATACACGGCGAAGACGCGAAGCGCGTTTTCCACGGGAGCGGTCCGCTGCTGAAAGAATGCGATCAGCAGCACGGAGGTGATGCCGACCATTTCCCAGCCGCCGGCGAGAAGATCGAACGAGCCCGCCGCGAAGGCCAGCAGCGATCCGAAGGCGAACAGATGCAGCAGGAGGAAGAAGCGCAGAAAGCCGCGCTCGCGATGCAGGTAGGTCGCCGAGAATCGTCCGATCAAACCGGCCAGCACCACAGTCATGCCGAGGAACGGAAGCGACAATCGGTCGGCCATGAGCACCAGGGGGAAGTGATAATCGCGCACCGTGAACCAGTTGCCGAACGTCACGATGACCGCGGGCGTGCCGGTCACGGCGAGTTTCCAGACGATCGCGGCGAGAGCAAAGATGGACGCCGTAAACGTCAGGCCAGTCAATCTGGAGATGACGCGCTCGACGGGACTCCACCCCAGCAGCCACAGGACGCCCAGCACAACGAACAGCACACCGGGGGCGAGCACCGCGAACACCAGCAGGATTTGCGAATAGTCCTCTATCATTGAATCCACGCCATGGGAAGATGCTCGATCTTGCCGCAGAACCACTCAGTGGACGAGAGCGCCACGGGTAGCCGTTCTACCGGTCCTTCGAATTCCTCAAAGCCCGCATCCCGGCGCACGTGAACGCTGCCCGTTTCGGGGTCGATGGTGGTCACGCGGATCCAGCGATTCCGCACCAACTGCCGCAACGACGCGCTCGCCCCGATCACCTTCTCCATTCGCTCCGGCGAAGTCTCGACGACGAAGAGCATGCGCACCGGCTCGTGGATCTCCACCATCTGCCACGGCAGTCCGGTGCGCAGATCGCTCGCATGGCCATCCATCACGCCGACCAGTCCCACCACGTTGTGCGGAAGCTTGGTGCTGCAGCCGTAGCGGTCGTTGTCCACGAAGGAGAAATAATATTCCAGGCTGATGCCGCCGCAGACGGGAACTACCGCGGCCATCAGTGCGGCGAGGCTCTGGTCATCCGGATCCTGCGCGGCATCGTACGACGTGAGAAACGCGCGGCGGTCGAGAAAGAGTCCGCGCGTCAGGCTGCGGCGTCCGACGACACATACCGCGTTGGTGCAATGGCCGTACTCTGGGCGGGGTTGCGCCAGATGTTCACTGCGCTCCTCGACATGGCGAAGGGCGACGTCGGGGGAAGCGTCCGGAGGGCACGATTCGAAGCGGCGGGCGCGCTCCTGGGCATTGCGGGCGGCGGCCTTGTCGAACGATTCGCGCAGCCGGCCCAGATCGTCCGCATGCGATGGCGGAAGATCCTCAAGGTCGAAGTATTCGATATCGTCACTGCAGGTGTCGTGATAGGCGCCGACGAACCAGGTGTCCTCGGGGATCTCGATGCCGCGGGCGCGCAGTCCCTCGCGGACTTCGGGCCGGTTCGCCATGGCCGCAAAAAGACGGGCGTTCGGACCTCCACGTCGGCCTCCGCAAGCTCCGCAATCGTGCGCCGATTCGTGCGGATTGTTGAGACTGCTCGACCCGTGCCCCAGGATGACGACGAGCCGCGCGAAGCCCTGCATCAACCCGGCCGGCCCGAGCACGCTCGCGACGCGCTCCACCTTTTCGTGCGGCGCGAAGCCTGTGAGCAGTCCCGTGACCGCGCCATGCGATTCGGCGGAGTTGCGCATCAGCGAAAGTTCGGTGCGCGGCTCCGGCAGGAAGGCCTTATTCATCCAGTCGCGCAGTTTCGCGTAGCGGCGAGGCGCCAGTGAGTGGCCGATCAGGGGGACGGCGGAAAGCAGGCCCAGGACCGTGGTGGAAAGCCAACCGCGCACCAGCGTTCGCGATGAGACGAACGAAGTCCGGCTGATCAGCCCGAGAAGGCGCCGCCGCCAACGCCGCCTCTCCAGCAGTTCGCGATCCTCCTCCTTCGGCCGTTCCTGGACAGCGTGCCGCGGCTTGACCACCACGGGGCAGAAGGCCGCGCCGTGGGCATCGTCGATCCCCTTGTAATCGACGGCGACCCCGAAGTATCCGGCCGCGCCGAACGTTTCCATTTCGGGGTCGACTTCTTCGAGGGCGCGCCGCAGGGACTCCTCGCGCTCGTCGAGGCAGAAAAACACCTGCGCGGCGGGACGCGTTTCCATGACACTGAGTCCGCGATACTGCCGGTGGCTCGCGAGGCCGCGCAGAATCTCGCGCTCGTGCCAGCGCTCGTACGCGAGGTGGAACAGGCGGCGGCGTTCGACTCCGTTGCAGGCTCGCACCTCGCCGATAAACGCGGACCACTCGCCTTCGGAGAGCCGCGTGACTTCGTCGGCGGAAAGCGAAACCACGCGCGCGGCGTCATAGATCCGTGCGGTGCGGCTGAGTCGGCGCTTCTCCTGCGTCTTGAGCGGACTCTCCTGGGGGACACTATCGCCGGCGCCCTCGCGCGCCGCCACGCGCGCCATCGTCAACCGCACGGCCAGGAAATCCATGAGCGAGCAGGGGACGGCTTCGTGCGGCGCCAGGTCGGGGTGCTCTTCGAGACGACGCATCAACCCGGCCCAACCGGGCAAGGCGAGCAGTTCCGCTTCCAGGACATCGTGCCAGTCCGACTCGTGGAAACGCTGGCTGTCCAGGTAGTCCAGCACGGCGTCCGTGGAGGTGAACGAGAGGCACTGCTGCCGCGCGAGCTCATCGTCTAGGCCCGTCAGATACCGCGGGAAGATGCCAAAACGCAGCGTGAGCAGCGCGCGCACACTCTCGTAAAAAGCCTTCTCGCGATTCGGCATCGGCCAATACGCCATGCCCTGATCGAGGAACACAGAACACAGGCGGATCAGCCACGGATGAATGATCTCGTCGACGGGACGCGGCGTCGCGGGCTCTTCCTCGGGCGCGATTACGCGATCGAAACAGGCGTCGAAGAGCGCGCGGAGGGCGGGCTGCTGAAAATCCCTGGCGAGATCCCCCTGCTCGGCGCGCCATAGTATGGTGGCGGCGTCGAACTCGCGCACGCCGGGAGTCATCATGGCGCGGCGCAGCGAATGACGGCTGAGTCGCGGGAACACCAAATGGTCAGGCTCGGCGGCGAGCACGGCATCGACATCTTCCAGGTGGATGCGTCCGCGCGCCAGTTCGGCGCGATACGCCGCCTCGCTCATGTAGGGCTCGGCGCCGAAGAGTTCCCCGGCTTCGACCACGGCCTGCTCGAACGGGCGGTCTTCGAATGCATGCAGCGTGTTGTGGTGGACGAAGACGCCGATAGGGCCTTGCATCGGCAGGACGTGCGCGGCGTGGTCCACGGCCTTACGGAGTTTCGCGTGTCTGGAAGAAGGTTCGGGTGACAAGGATGGGGAGCTCTGCGCGGACAAGCGAGCCCATGCAGTATCTCGGCCGTACGGCTATTGGTTCGGTGAGTGCCCGGTGGGCCGATGAGCTACTACAACCAGTGTAGTGGACATCGGCCCGAAAAGCGAGTAAAGGAGCCCGGATCCTACGTTACTTTTTCTTCAGAACATCCACAAGTTCCTGCACGGAATCGGCACTCTTCTGGAGCATGGCCTGCTCTTGCGAAGTGAGCTTGAGTTCGTAGATCTTCTCAATGCCCATGGCGCCGAGTTTCACCGGCACCCCGACGAACAACCCGTTGATGCCGTATTCGCCTTCCAAATAAGCGGCGCAGGGCAGGACCTTCTTCTTGTCCTTGAGGATCGACTCGGCCATCTCCACCGCCGCTGCCGACGGCGCATAGTAGGCGCTCCCGGTCTTCAGATACTTGACGATCTCGGCGCCGCCGTTGCGTGTGCGGTCCACGATCTTGTCGATGGTCGCCTGGTCCATCAGTTCGGTCAGCGGAATGCCGGAGACATTGCTGAGACGCACCAGCGGCACCATTGTGTCGCCGTGGCCGCCCATGACCACGCCGGTCACGTTCTCGACCGAGACCTTCAACTCCATCGCGATGAACGTGCGGAAGCGGGCGCTATCCAGCACGCCGGCCATGCCGACCACGCGGTTCTTGCTGAACTTCGAAACCCAGAACGCGGCTTGCGCCATGGCGTCCAGCGGATTCGTGACCACGATGATGATGCAATTCGGCGAGTACTTGGCGACCTGCTCGGTGGCGGTCTTCACCACGTCGAAGTTGGCCATCAGCAAATCGTCGCGGCTCATGCCCGGCTTGCGCGGAAAACCCGCGGTGATGATGGCGATATCGGAGTTCGCCGTGGGCTCGTAATCATTCGCGCCCGTGACCATCACATCGTAGCCCTGGACAGGACCGGATTGGAGCAAATCGAGCCCCTTGCCCTGAGGAACACCCTCTACTACGTCGACCAAAACGACGTCGGCGAGTTCCTTATCGGCTAAGCGTACCGCGCAATTGGCGCCGACGTTTCCGGCGCCCACAACCGTGACTTTATTTCGCAAAACAAAAGCTCCTTGTAAGTAGCTGTAGACGCTTCTGATTATATCGTTACCACTCAAAGTCGAGCGAGAACTGAATCTGCCGCGCGCCCGAACCGGCCAGCGGCTGGAGGAAATTCGGCCCGATCACGGGATTGATTTGCACCACGTTCGTGCGATTGAAAAGATTGAAGGCTTCGGCAACCACGTCGATGCGGGCCGTCTTCGACCATGCCAGCGGGAAGAATTTCAGCAGGCGGAAATCCATATTGGCCAGCATCGGGGTGCGCAGCGAGTTCCGTCCGAAGCCCGCCGGACGCGCCGAAAGCGGATAGGCGTGCGTGCCATAAGTATCGATTCCCGTCAGCGGATTCACCGGACGGCCGCTTGCCACCGTGAAGATGGGCGCGACTTCGAGATGGCCGAAGACCTTCGTGGCCCAGTTATCGGCGGGCGGCTTGCCGGGCTCTTCGTCGCCGATGGGGAGTTCCCAAAGCGCATTGGCGACCAACCGCTGTTGCTGGTGCTGCCGTGAGAGCGCCCACTCGGGGCGGAGGTCGAGCGGATTCTGCGGCTGCTCGTTATAGTCGGAAGCGTTGTCGTACGTCTTCGCGAGCGTGTAGCCCGCCGAGAACTCCAACTCGTCGGACATGCGCCGATTCAAGGTGAAGCTGGCCCCGTTGTAGCGCGACGTGGCGGAGTCTTCCAGTTGAAAGATGTCGCTCGGCCCGGGATAGCCCACGTTGCGCGTACGCGAGAGCTTGACCCCTCGCACCGATTGGAAACTGGCGACCGCGGTGAGGTCGCGCGCGATCAGATGCTCCACCGCGAAACTGCTCTGCTGGCTGTATGGGGTCGCCATACCCGGGTCGGCGCGATAGATCGCCGTCACCCCGTTCACCTGCTCAAAGGCCTGGACGCCGTTGACCTGCAGCGGTTGGTTCAGCGCCGCCAGCACGTACCGGTCGAAAAAGATACCGTATCCGGCGCGCACGATCCAGCCTTCGACCGGGTGCCAGGCGACACCGGCGCGCGGACTCACGTTGTTCGTATCCGTGCGGAAGGCCGCGGGCAGATGCTCGACGTCATAGCGGACACCGTAATCGACAGTCAGCGTGCGAGTAGGACTCCAGTGGTCCTGCACGAACACGCCGGCGGTCTGCACGGCGTAATCCGTCCCGACCCGCCCGATCGACTGGCGCACCTGGCTGGGCTGTCCGGCTGCAAAGGCTGCAAAATCGGCGAAGATCCAGGTCCCGCCGAACCCATCGGCCATGGCGGCATCGAGGTGGACGCGATTGAGCGCGACCCCGGCCTTCCAAAGATGACGGCCCTGCGCGCGCGACCACGTATACGTCGCCTGATCGTGGCGCTCATCGCGATGGCCGTTGCCCTCGTAAGGACGGCCGAAGTTCACGAGTCCGGCGATCTCGACGCCCGGTCCGGCGGCATCGTTGGTGCGGAGGACGGCAGTCCGGTTCGCGATCTGGAAGCGAAAGTCGCCGACCGTCACCGGACTGAATGCCGAAGTCAGCGACCCGACCACGGCGTAGTCGCGGGTGAAACTGCTGCCGCGCGCGCTGGGATCGGTCCAGCCGGCGGTGTTGAACGCGTCACTTGCCTCGCGATTATCCGTGAAGGCATACCGCAGCATCAGCGAGTTGCGCGCCGTCAGTTGATGGTTGACCTTAGCGGAGGCTTCCGTCTCCGCGCGCGACACGGGGAAGAAATCGTCATTGATGCGGCGGCCGCCCAGGACTCGGTTAATGGCGCTGGCCAACTGGGGACTGATATAGGAATCCTCGCGCGACCGGCTGTGCTCCTGTTCAAACGCCGCGTAATAGAAGGTCCGGTCGTGGACGATGGGACCGCCGAGTGCGATCCCTGCGCGGTAGCGGTGCAGGTTGGGCGAGCCTTTCTCCGCCTCGAAAGGCTCACGCGCATTGAGCGTGCCGTTCGAGGCGAACAGGAAAGCGTCGCCGTGGAGATCGTTGGCACCGGCGCGCGTGATCACGTTGATGGAGCCGCCGGACGCGCCGCCCGTCTCGGCCGAGAGTCCGGCATTGACCACCTGAAATTCCTGGATAGTCTCCAGCGAAAGCTCCGTACGGCTGGACCCGGCATACTCGTCGTTATTATCGAGTCCGTCGATCGCGATGTTGTTGCTGCGGCCGCGCAATCCGCCAAAGCTGAAGCCGCTGTCCGCCACGGGGGCGAGGGATGCGTGGCCGGCCTGCGCGCCCGACGAAGCCACTCCCGGGGCCAGCAGTACGAAATTCAGGTAGTTGCGGCTCTCCACCGGGAGTTCCTCAATGCGCTCGGTATCGACCGCGGAAGTGACGCTGGTCTGGGCCGGGTCGATGGCCGGAGGCTGGGCGGTCACCGTGAGTTGCGTGGCGACGCTGCCGGGCTGGAGGACGACGTCGAGCCGGATGGTCGAGCCCAACGGCAGGTTCACACCGGCGTGATGATAAGGCGCGAATCCCGGCTGGGTGATGCTGACTTCGTAAGTCCCGGCCGGGAGTTCGGCGAAGCGAAAAAGTCCTTCAGCGGTAGTGGCGGACTCGCGCTGTCGGTGAGTGGCCGTATCGCGGGCCACCACGGTAGCTCCGGCGATGCGGCCGCCCACGGAATCGGCGACGTAGCCTTCCAATGACGACCCGACGGAAGAGGTCTGGGCCGCCAGCGACCAAGCGGCCCAAAGAGCGATGAACAGGACTCGAGAGACGAGTCCCACTTACCACACGCGGCAGGCGTTGGTACTGACCATCGGCTGTCCGGCCTTGCACGAGTAAGTCTTCTGGAACTCCGGCATGTTTTGCAGGGTGCCATTCACGCGGAAGCGGCCGGGCGAATGCGGATCGACCATGGCGCGCGAGCGGGCCTCCTCCGGCCGGATGTTTTCGCACCAGACCTGCGCGAAGCCGACGAAGAAACGCTGCTCCGGCGTCATGCCGTCCACCACATCCTTCTTGCCCTTATAGGTGTCTTCGAGCGCCATGTAGGCCACGCGGAGGCCACCGTTATCGGCGGCGTTTTCGCCGAGCGTGAGGCGGCCATTCAGTTTCACGTCCTCCACCGAAGTGAAGCCGGAATACTCGTTGGCGATGCAGGCGGCGCGCTTTTCGAACTCTGCGCCATCTTGCGGAGTCCACCAGTCGCGGAGATTGCCTTCACCGTCAAACTTGCGGCCCTGGTCGTCGAAGCCGTGCGTCATTTCGTGCCCGATCACGCTGCCGACTCCGCCGAAGTTGACCGCCATATCGCGGCGCGGATCGAAGAACGGCGATTGCAGAATGCCGGCGGGGAAGTTAATGCTGTTCTGTTGCGGACTGTAGAACGCGTTGACCGTGGGCGTGCTCATGCCCCATTCGGTGCGGTCGGTGGGCGTGCCGATCTTCTCGATCTGCCTGTTGTGCGTGAACTCGGCGAGGCGCACGGAGTTGCCGAAGTAATCGTCGCGCGCGATGGTCACCTTGCCGTAGTCGCGCCACTTCTTGGGATAGCCCACGTTATTGGTGATGGCCTGCAGTTTGGCGAGCGCGGCCTTCTTGGTGGCGTCGGTCATCCAGTCGAGCGTCTTGATATCCTCACCGAGCGACTTCTCCAGAGCCTCAACGAGCTGCGTGATCTGCGCCTTGGCGTCGGGGCCGAAGGTCTGCTCGACGTACTTCTGGCCGATCAGGTCGCCCATGCCGCGGTCCACCATCTGGACGCAGCGGAACTGGCGCGGCCGTTCCTGCGGGACTCCGGTCAGGTAGTGCTGCCAGAAATCGAAGGACTCCTTCTGGAAAGCTTCGGTCAACAGCGGGGCGTAGGAGCGCAGCGCGTGAGCTTCGAAGTAAGCGCGCCAACTGTCGATGGGCGTGCCGGGGAGACTGGCTTCCAGTCCCTTCACGAAGTCCGGGTTGCTGACATTGAGCGTGGTGAACGCGGGCGCGTCCACGAGTTTGAAATAGGCGTCCCACCCGAAACTGGGCGCCAACTGCTCCAGCGCTGCCTTGGTCATGATGTTGTAGCGCTTGTTGGGATCGCGCATGGCCACACGGTCGGCGGAGACTTTGGCGATCACGGTTTCGAAATCGAGGACCGCTTGCGCCTTTTGCGCGGCGGCTTCCGGCGTGTCGCCCGCGAGGGCAAACATCTTCTTCAGATGTTCGACGTAGTGCTTGCGGATCTCGATGCTCTTCGGGTCGGTCTTCAGGTAGTAGTCGCGATCGGGCAGCGAGAGGCCTCCCTGGCCGAGGGTGGCGATCGTCTTGGTCGAGTCCTTGGCGTCGGGCTGCGAGCCGAAACTGAACAATACGCCGATCGAGCGATCGTGCAGGCGGGCGACTTCGCGGGTGACGTCGGATGCGTTCGCCATCGCGTTGATCTCATCCAGGATGGGCTTGAGCGGCGCGATGCCGCGGCGATTGATCGCTTCGGTGTCCATGCAGGCCGAATAGGCGTCGCCGGTTTTCTGATCGATCGGGCTGCGGCCGGCGCGCGTCACGGCCGCCCCTTGGATCATGTCCAATTCCACACGTTCGTTGCGATCCTGCAGCTCGCCGAAGCGGCCCCAACGGGAACGGTCGGCGGGAAGCGGGTTGGCCTTGATCCAATTGCCGCAGGCATATTGATAAAAGTCGACGCAAGGATCGACGGTCTTATTCATGGCGGCGGCATCCACGCCACCCGCTGCCGGATCTGCCGCCAAGGCAAGCAGAGGCAGCGACAAAGTGAAAAGTACGATTCTAGACTTCATGGTCTTTAGGGTCCGAAACCTTGATTTTACCGCGCGGCGCTGGTTTTGACGGACAATGGGCACTTGACCTATCAAGCGATCCTCATCGTGTCCTTTGGCGGACCGGAACAGCGGGACGACGTCATCCCCTTTCTGGAGAACGTGTTGCGCGGCCGAAATGTGCCGCGCGAACGAATGCTCGCA
>Ga0207695_10004129_pt1 | contig 19944 bp, 18 predicted proteins | sample KBSC54metaG_FD_184354 | JGI IMG/M metagenome (GOLD analysis project Ga0207695, IMG submission 184354) | Corn rhizosphere microbial communities from Kellogg Biological Station, Michigan, USA - KBS C5-4 metaG (SPAdes) (version 2) | ecosystem: Host-associated > Plants > Roots > Rhizosphere > Soil... | reverse complement strand
TGAGCGTCATCTCCGCCGCCTTCCACCAGGGATACCCATGACCGACGCGCCGAAGTCCCCGGAGGAGACACCCATCCAGCGGGCCCTCCGACTCAAGAAGGCGATCATCGAGGCGCGGCCGAAGCCGCCCAGGGGCGGCCGCTTCCAGCGCGAACAGGCCGCCGCCGCGCGGTCCTCCTCGAAGTCGAAGCCCTGGATGTCGCGCTAAGCGTCGATCGCGTCGCCCGCGTCGGCCTTGACCGCGAGACCCAGCGAGAGGCCGAGGTCGCGGGCGGAGCTCTCCGCGTCGGCGAGTTCCGTCAGGTCCGCCTCGCCGGCGTGGCGGAAGCGCCTGGCGCCGTCGGTGGAGAGCGCCTCGACGGTCAGCAACAGGCGCGCGCCCTCGAACCGGGCGTGCGCTCCGATGGCGGTCTTGCAGGAGCCTTCCAGGGCGGCCAGCGCCCCACGCTCCGCGGCCACGGCGATGGCGGTGGGCCGATGCTTGATGGCCTGCACCCAGGCCGCGTCGCAGTCGCCGAGGCGGGTCTCGATGGCGAGCGCGCCCTGGCCCGGCGCCGGCGGGCACTCCACGGGATCGATCAGGCTGCGGGGCAGGTCGGCGAGGCCGAGGCGCTTCAGACCCGCGAAGGCCAGCAGGATGGCGTCGGCCTCGCCGGCCGCCAGCTTGGCCACGCGGGTGTCCACATTGCCGCGCAGCATGCGCACGTCGAGGTCGGGGCGCCGGTGCAGCATCTGCGCCTGGCGCCGCAGGCTGGCGGTCCCGAGCACGGCGCCCTGCGGCAGATCCTCCAGCCGCTCGGCCTTCAGGCTCAGGAAGGCGTCGCGGGGGTCCTCGCGCTCGGGTATGGCGGCGATGCACAGGCCGTCGGGCAGCAGCGCCGGCATGTCCTTCAGCGAATGCACCGCGCAGTCGATGCGGCCCTCCAGCAGGGCCTCCTCGATCTCCTTGGTGAACAGGCCCTTGCCGCCGATCTCCAGCAGCCGGCGATCCTGCACCCGATCGCCGGTGGTGGTGATGACGATCAGCGGGGCGGCGGCGGCGACCTCGTCCGGATTCTCCAGGTCGGCCCCCAAGGCCGCCGCGATCCGGCGCTGCATCTGGCCCGCCTGGGCGAGGCTGAGCTTCGAACCCCGGGCGCCGATCCGGACTGGCTGTTGCGTGGACACGGGTGGGAGGCTACCTCGGGAGCGGACTTAGAGAGCGCCTGCTACAGGAGCGGGCGCCCCCCGGCAACCGGATGACCCCAACTCACCGACAACAGGCCGCCCAGGTCGTCATCGGCCTTGAGACCAGCTGCGACGAGACCGCCGCCGCGGTGGTGCGCCGTGAGCCGGACGGCGCCGTCGAGGTGCTCTCCTCGGTGATCGCCAGCCAGGTCGCAGCGCACGCGCCCTTCGGCGGGGTGGTGCCGGAGATCGCCGCCCGGGCGCACGTGGAGAGCATCGACGGCATCGCGGCCGCAGCGCTGGCCGAAGCGGCCGTGGGCTTCGCCGAACTGACCGGCATCGCCGCGACGGCGGGGCCTGGCCTGGTCGGCGGGGTCATGGTCGGGCTCTCGTTCGGCAAAGCCATCGCGCTGGCCCGCGGGCTGCCGCTGGTGGCGGTGAACCACCTGGAGGGCCACGCCGTCTCCGCCCGGCTGGCGGCGCAGGTGGACTATCCCTTCCTGCTGCTGCTGGTCTCCGGCGGGCACTGCCAGCTGCTGGCGGTGGAGGGCGTGGGCGCCTGCCGCCGGCTGGGCTCCACCATCGACGACGCGGCGGGCGAGGCCTTCGACAAGATCGCCAAGACCCTGGGCCTGCCCTATCCCGGCGGACCGGCGCTGGAGGCCCTGGCCGCCACCGGCGACCCCGCGCGCTTCACCCTGCCGCGCATGCTGCTGGGGCGAAAGGACTGCGACTTCTCCTTCTCCGGCCTGAAGACCGCCGCCGCGCGGATCGCCGAGGGGCTCAAGAGCGACACCGAACGCGCCGACCTGGCCGCGGCCGTCCAGGCCGCCATCGCCGCCCAGCTCGCCGAGCGCAGCGACCGGGCCATGGCGTCCTATGCGTCAACGCACCCCGGCCAGGGCCTGCGCTTCGTGGTGGCCGGCGGGGTCGCCGCTAACCGCGCCGTCCGCGAGCGGTTGCAGGCCGTCGCCGAGGCCAGGCGATTTTCCTTCACCGCCCCGCCGCTGGCCTACTGCACGGACAACGCCGCCATGATCGCGCTGGCCGGCGCGGAGCGCCTGGCGCTGGGGATTTCCGATCCCCTCGATGCTCCCGCAAGGCCCCGTTGGCCGTTGGATGAGGCGGCGGCCAGCGCCAGCCCGACGCACGTCCCCGGCCGCAAGGGAGCCAAGGCATGACGAAAGCCGGTGTGATCGGCGGCGGCGCCTGGGGCACCGCGCTCGCCCAGGTCTGCGCCCGCGCGGGGCTCGAAACCACGCTCTGGGCCCGCGAAGCCGACGTGGTGGCCTCGGTCAACACCGACCACGAGAACACCAGCTTCCTGCCCGGCGTCGCGCTGGATCCATCCATCCACGCCACCGGCGACTTCGTGGACCTGGCGAGGAGCGACCTGGTGCTGGCCGTCGCGCCGGCCCAGCACCTGCGCGCCACGCTCACCGCCTTCGCCCCCCATGTACCCGACGGCCTGCAGATCCTGCTGTGCGCCAAGGGGGTCGAGCAGGGTTCGCTGAAGCTGATGACCGAGGTGCTGGCCGAGACCGTCCCGCAGGCGCGGCCCGCGGTGCTGTCGGGGCCCAGCTTCGCGGGCGAAGTGGCCCGTGGCCTGCCCACGGCCGTGACGCTCGCCTGTCCTGATCCCGGTTGCGCCGAGGAGCTGGCGGAGCAGATCGCCACGCCGACCTTCCGGCCCTACTTCGCCACCGACATGATCGGCGCGGAAGCCGGCGGCGCGGTGAAGAACGTGCTGGCCATCGCCTGCGGCATCGTCGAGGGCCGGGGTCTGGGCCGCAGTGCGCACGCCGCCCTGATCACCCGCGGCTTCTCCGAACTGACCCGGCTGGCCGTGGCCCTGGGGGGCGAGGCCGAGACCGTGGCGGGCCTCTGCGGCCTGGGCGACCTCGTCCTGACCTGCTCCAGCCCGCAGTCGCGCAACATGAGCGTCGGCCTGGCGCTGGGCCGCGGCCAATCGCTGGAGGAGGCGCTGGCCGGAAAGCTTTCCGTCGCGGAAGGCGTGGCCTCCGCGCCGGCGGTGCGGCAGCTCGCCAGGAAGCTGGGCGTCGACGTCCCCATCTGCGAGGCCACCGCCGCCATCCTGGCCGGCGAGGCAGGAGTCGACGACGCGATCCGCGGCCTTCTCTCCCGTCCCCTCCGCGAGGAATGAAAGACCATGCCGCTGTTCGTCCTGACCCTGATCGACAAGCCGAAATCCCTGGACCTACGGATGGCCACGCGGGAAGCGCACCTCGCCTGGGTCCGCGGCCGTCTGGGCGAGTTGAAGCTGGGCGGGCCCTTCCTCGACGAAGCCGGCGACATGGCCGGCTCGCTGATGATCCTCGATGAGCCGGACCTCGCCGCCGCCAGGGCCTTCAACGCCGAGGACCCCTACACGAGGGCGGGGCTGTGGGCGCAGGTGGATATCCGGCCGTTCCGCGTCACCCTTGGCCAGCTTTAGCGACAACCCCGCCAGGCCCGCGCCGGGGGTGCGCCTCTGCGCGTTGACCGATATCGCCGACCCGGGCGGCAAGGGGTTCCGCTTCCGCGCCGAGGGCCGCCTCTTCGCCGGCTTCATCGTGCGCAACGGCGACGTCCTGGCGAGCTATGTCGACAGCTGCCCGCATGCCGGCTGGCCGCTGGCCACCTTCGACGACCGCTACCTGACGAGAGACGGCCGCCACATCCTGTGCACGGGCCACGGCGGCCTGTTCACCCTGGACGGCCAGGGCGTCGCCAACCCCTGCGTCGGCCTGCGCCTGACGCCCTGGCCGGTGGCGGTGCGCGAGGGCGAGGTGTTCACGGCGTAGGGCGTCGCCCTCTCCCTACCCTCTCCCTCTCTTCGCTACGCTCGGGGGAGAGGAGGCTGGAGCGCCGCTTCTTCTCCTCTCCCCCGCGCAGCGAGAGGGAGAGGGTAGGGAGAGGGCTTAGGCCGGCATCGCCTCGTTGCTGAACGCCGCCACGTCCTCGACCAGGGCGGCGACGGCTGTGGCCACCAGCTCTCCGCCTTTTTCCGGCGAGGCCTGACCGGGGTCGGAGCCCATGCGGCCGTCCGGATAGCGGGCGCGGAAGTCGAGGGCTTCGCGGATCGGGCCGCTGGGGGCGATCTGAGGGGCGTAGTTGGCGGACTTGATCGCGTCCGGATAGGCCCACTGGGTGACGGCGATCTCCGAGGGCGTGGCGTGGCTGCCGTGGCCGGTGGGGAACTGGCGGTTGGCCAGCGCCAGGACGCCGCTCAGCTCCCACCAGTTCTTCTGCTTGCAGGCGAAGCCGCGGTTGCGCTGGCTGTAGGTGGCCTCGGCGTAGAGCTCGGAAAAGGCCGCGTCGATGGTGGCGACATTGCCGCCGTGGCCGTTCAGGAAATAGAGCTTCTCGAACCCCGCCAGGCCCAGGCTGCGGCACCAGTCGCCGATGGCCGCCATGAAGGTGGACGGGCGCAGCGCGATGGTGCCGGGGAACCCCAGGTGGTGCTGCGCCATGCCGATGTTGAAGGTCGGCGCGACCAGCAGGTCGGGGTGCTGGCGCTGCGCCTGGTGGGCGATGATCTCCGGGCAGAGCCAGTCGGTGCCCAGCAGGCCGGTCGGCCCATGCTGCTCGTTGGAGCCGATGGGGATCACCACCGTCTTCGAGCGCTTCAGGTAGTCCTCGATCTCTTGCCAGGTCGAGAGATGCAGCAGCATGGGCTTGGGCCTCGTGTTCGGGTCTTGAGGCCCCGCATAGGCCGTCCCGCCCGATCCCGCTAGGTATCCGCTAGGACGGCGGGGCGGTGGTGTCCGTCGGCGGGGGGAGGCGCAGGCCCACGAGCCGCCAGGCGCCGTCCTCGTTGGCGAAGGTGAGCAGGCACTTCTTGCTGGCCGTCTCCTCCAGGCAGACGTGACGCGGGTCGAGCACCTTCATCCGCGGCACGATCTGGGCCGCCGTGGGCGCTGCGGGCCAGCCGGGCGCCACCCGCGCGGCGGCCAGCGCCACCGCCTGCGGGTTTATCCGCCGGTCGAGGGCGAACTCCGAGGCGCCACCCACGTCGACGGCGCGGCTCCTGCCCAGCTCCGCGATCTGCTCGCTGAGGTCCGACCGCAGCGCCGGCCGGTCGAGGGAGGCCTCGAACGCCTTCTCGTCACCGCGCTGGACGGCGGCCAGGAAGCCCGCGATCGCCGCCGAGGCCTTGCCGCGCATGCCCACCAGGCCGCAGCCCGCCACCATGAGCGCCAACCCGCAGAACGCGACCCCGAAAGCCTTGCGAAGCATGCGCGCGACCATGGCCGCGCGCGTCCCGTCGGGCAAGCCTAGCCGCCGCACTTGTTGCATGGGGGCGCCCTCTCCGCATACTCCATCGGGGGATGGCCGAATTTCGGGAGTACGCAGGTGTCCGACAGCGAAGTCTTTCCGGTTCCCCAGGCCTGGGCGAAGAACGCCCTGATGGACGCCGCCGCCTACGACGCCGCCGTCGCCCGCGTGGAACGCGACCCTGAGGGCTACTGGAGCGAGGTCGGCAAGCGCCTCGACTGGATGACCCCGTTCACCGAGGTGAAGGACGTCTCCTTCGACGCCAGTGACTTCCGGGTGCGCTGGTACGCCGACGGGGTGCTGAACGTCTCGGTCAACTGCATCGACCGCCACCTGCCTGAGCGCGCCGACCAGACGGCGATCATCTGGGAGAGCGACGACGGCTCGGTGGGCGACGCCATCACCTACGGCCAGCTGCACTCCGAAGTCTGCCGCATGGCCAATGCGCTGAAGGCCAGGGGGGTCAAGAAGGGCGATCGGGTCACCATCTACCTGCCGATGATCCCGCAGGCGGCCTACGCCATGCTGGCCTGCGCGCGCATCGGCGCCATCCATTCGGTGATCTTCGGCGGCTTCTCACCCGACAGCATCGCCGGGCGCATCCAGGACTGCGACTCGAGGATCGTCATCACCGCCGACGAAGGCCTGCGCGGCGGCAAGCCCGTGCCCCTGAAGCGCAACGTCGACGAGGCGCTGGCCTCCTGTCCCGGCGTGACCGACGTCATCGTCTTCCGCCGCACCAAGGCCGACGTGCCGATGACGCAGGGCCGCGACGTCTTCTATTCCGACGTGAAGGCCACCGTCTCCGACCAGTGCGATCCCGAGCCGATGAACGCCGAGGACCCGCTGTTCATCCTCTATACCTCGGGCTCGACGGGAAAGCCCAAGGGGGTGCTGCACACCACCGGCGGCTACCTGACCTGGGCGGCCCACACCCACGAGCTGGTGTTCGACTACCGGCCGGGCGAGGTCTTCTGGTGCACCGCCGACGTGGGCTGGGTCACGGGGCACAGCTATGTGGTCTACGGGCCGCTGGCCAACGCCGCCACGACGGTGATGTTCGAGGGCGTGCCCAACTACCCGACCTCCTCGCGCTTCTGGGAGGTCTGCGACAAGCACAAGGTGCAGATCTTCTACACCGCGCCCACCGCCATCCGCGCCCTGATGCGCGAGGGCGACGAGCCGGTGAAGCGCACCTCGCGCTCGAGCATCCGGCTCCTGGGCACGGTGGGCGAGCCGATCAATCCGGAGGCCTGGCTCTGGTACCACCGCGTGGTGGGCGAGGGCCGCTGCCCGATCGTCGACACCTGGTGGCAGACCGAGACCGGCGCCTGCCTGATGAGCCCGCTGCCCGGCGCCATGGCGCTGAAGCCCGGCTCCTGCGCCAAGCCCCTGCCAGGCGTGAAGCCGCAGCTCGTCGACGCCGACGGCCAGGTGCTGGAGGGCGCCATCAGCGGCAACCTGTGCCTGACCGATAGCTGGCCCGGCATGATGCGCACGGTCTATGGCGACCACGACCGCTTCATCGCCACCTACTTCACCACCTACCCCGGCAAGTACTTCACCGGCGACGGGGCTCGGCGCGATGAGGACGGCTACTACTGGATCACCGGCCGGGTGGACGACGTGATCAACGTCTCCGGCCACCGCCTGGGCACCGCCGAGATCGAGTCGGCCCTGGTGGCCGACCCGAAGGTCGCCGAGGCCGCCGTCGTCGGCTATCCGCACGAGATCAAGGGCCAGGGCATCTACTGCTTCGTGACCCTGAAGGCCGACGTGCAGCCCTCGCCCACCCTGGAGCCGGAGCTGCGCAACTGGGTGCGGCGCGAGATCGGCCCCTTCGCCTCGCCGGACGTGATCCAGTTCGCCCCGGGCCTGCCCAAGACCCGCTCCGGCAAGATCATGCGCCGCATCCTGCGCAAGGTGGCCGAGGGCGACATCGCCAACCTCGGCGACACCTCGACACTCGCCGACCCGGCCGTGGTGGACGACCTGGTGCGCAACCGGGCCGACGACAGCGCCCCGGACATCATCGCGCTGGCCACCGGCAAGGTGGACGCCGACGAGATCGAGCGGGTGCTGGAGAGCCACGACGGGGTCGCCGAGGCGGCCTGCGTCGGGGCCCCGGACGGGGTGCACGCCTTCGTGGTGACGGCGCCCGACACCCAGGCCAGCGACATCCTGGAGGCCGACCTGAAGGGCCTGGTCCGCCGCGAGATCGGTCCGGCCGCTGTCCCCCAGACCGTGCGCTTCCTCTCCGCCCTGCCGCGGGCGAAGTCCGGCGGGCTCGCGCGGCGGATGCTGCGCAAGGTGGCGGCCGGCGACGTGGCCAACCTTGGCGATCCGGCCCAGCTCGCCGACCCCGCCGTGCTCGACGAGCTCCTGAAGACGCCGGCGAGCGCCTAAGGGGAGCCGCGGCCTTGGCGACATGCGCACGCTGCTCCTGATCGCCGCGCTCTTGGCCGCGGGGGCGGCCGCTGGGGCCCAGCTGCCGGAGCGGGCGGAGGCGGCCCTCGACCGCGGCCGGCCGTTTGTCGAGGTGCGTCCCGACCCGGACGGCCGCTCCGGCGTCATCCGCGCGGCCATCGACGTCGCCGCCCCGCAGGCGGTGGTCTGGTCGGTGATGACCGACTGCGACCTGGCCCCGAAGATGGTGGCCAAGCTGAAGAGCTGCCGCGTCCTGGAGCGCGACCCGCAGGGCCGCTGGGACATCCGCGAGGAGGTGACCCGCGCGACCTTCACGCCCTCGGTGCGGACCGTCTACCGAGAGGATTTCGACCCGCCGCGCAGGATGAGCTTCCACCGCACCGACGGCGATCTGCAGGTGCTGGAGGGCGAGTGGCGGCTGGAGCCGCATGGCGACGAGGTGCGGGTGACCTACGAGGCGCGCGTCGCGGCCCCCTTCGCCGTACCGGGCTGGATCGCGCGCCTGGCCCTGCGCCACGACGTACCCATGGCGCTGGCGGCGCTGCGGCGCGAGGCCATGGCGCGGGCGGCCGGCGCGCCTTCATGAGCCCGGAGCTTCCGGGGCCGCTCCGCGCCGCCCTCGAACGCGCCCTGGAAGGCGTGCCCCGCAAGGGCCTGGCGGAACGCGCCGCGCGGACCTCGGAGGCCTATCGCGCGGGCCGTCCCTCCGCGGGTGTGATCCGCGAGGCCGAGGATGCGCTGGCCTATGCGCTCACCCGCCTGCCCGCCACCTACGCCGCCTGCGCCGCCGTGTTGGCGGAGGCCGCCCGGGTGGCCCCACACTTCGCGCCGCGAAGCCTGCTGGACGCGGGCGCCGGGACCGCGGCGGCGAGCTGGGCCGCCGCCGAGACCTGGCCGGGCCTTGAGGCGATCACCTGGCTGGACGCGAGCCCGCCCTTCCTGGCCTTGGCGGCCCAGCTCGCGCAGGGCGGACCGGACGCGCTGCGGACCGCCCAGGCGAGGCGGGCCGATCTCACCGCCGCTGGGCCCTGGCCGAGAGCGGACCTGGTGGTGGCGAGCTATGCCCTCGCCGAAATCGCCCCGGACAGGCAGGCTACGACCGTCGGCGAACTATGGAACGCCTGTGAGGGTGTCCTTGCGCTGGTGGAGCCCGGCACGCCGGCCGGGTATGGCCGCATCCTCGCCGCCCGAACGGCCCTTGTCGCCGAGGGCGCGGCGATCCTCGCGCCCTGCCCGCACGCCGCGCCCTGCCCGCTGGTCGGCGAGGACTGGTGTCATTTCAGCGTCCGCCTGCCGCGCAGCCGCGACCACCGCCTAGCCAAGGGCGCGGAGGTCCCGTTCGAGGACGAGCGCTTCAGCTACCTGCTGGCCGCCCGGCCCGGCCTGCCCACCGCCGCGCCGAGGCCGCGGGTGCTGGCTCCGCCCCGCGCCGGCAAGCCGGGGATCGCCCTGAAGCTCTGCGCGCCCGACGGCCATGTCGAGCACCGCCTGGTCACCAGGCGCGACAAGCCCGCCTACGCCCTTGCGCGGCGGCTGGGCTGGGGCGACACCCTCGGCCCACACCCTTCGGAGACCCTCGATGCCCAAGAGCCGTGAAATCCACCTCGTCCAGCGTCCGACCGGCGCCCCGAAGCCGGAGGACTTCGCCCTGGTGGAGCGCGAGGTCGCCGACGCCGCGGACGGCCAGGTGCTGGTGCAGAATCTCTACATGTCGGTGGACCCGGCCATGCGGCCGCGCCTCACCGCCGGCCAGGCCCTGGACGAGGCCATGATGGGCGGAGCGCTGGGCCGCGTCGTGCAGTCCAGGCTGGAGGCTTTCGCGGTCGGCGACCTGGTCACCAACCGGCTGGGGTTCCGCGAATACTTCAGCTCCGACGGCAAGGGACTGACCAAGCTCTCACCGGATCCCGAACTGCCGCTCACCGTGCACATGCACGCGCTCGGCGGCACCGGCTTCACGGCCTATGGCGGCCTGTTGCACATCGGCCAGCTGAAGGACGGCGAGCAGGTGTTCGTCTCAACGGCCGCCGGCGCCGTGGGCTCGGTCGCCGCGCAGATCGCCAAGATCAAGGGCTGCTACGTGGTGGGCTCGACGGGCTCCGACGACAAGGCCGCCTGGCTGCGCGACGACGTCGGCCTCGACGCGGTGATCAACTACAAGCGCGAGCCGATCCGTCAGGCGCTGGAGACGGCGACCCCGAAGGGTATCGACGTCTATTTCGACAATGTCGGCGGCGACCACCTGGAGGCGGCGCTCAGGCGCATGAACACCCTGGGGCGGATCCCGGTCTGCGGCTTCATCTCCGGCTACAACTCCGGTCACTCCGCGGTCTCGAACCTCTCCAACATCATCTATTCGCGGGTCATGCTGCGCGGTTTCGTGGCGCCCGACTTCATGCACCTCTATCCGGATTTCCAGCGCGACATGGCAGGCTGGCTGAAGGCCGGGAAGGTCAAGTACCAGGAGACGGTGAGAGACGGCATCGCCGCCGCGCCGGCGGCCCTCATCGGGCTGATGGCGGGCGAGAACAGCGGCAAGATGCTTGTGAAGCTGGCCGAGTGACCGGATGACGAAGGCGTAAGCTTTCGCCGGCGCGGGACGGTGCTAAGGAAGGGACGCCTCCCCGCGATCCCCGGAAATCCCATGATCCGCCAAGCCCTGAGCGCCCTTGCCGTCACCGCCATTCTGGCCCTGGGCGCCTCCGCCGCGGCCGCACCGCCCAAGCCGGCCGCGCACGCCCCCCACGCCGCGCCCGCCGCCAGCCGGGTGCCGCCGATCGTCTACAAGCAGCGCACGCTGGCCAACGGGCTGCAGGTCTACACCTCGCTGGACCGCAGCACGCCCAATGTGACGGTGCAGGTCTGGTACGGCGTAGGCTCCAAGGACGACCCCGCCGGCCGTTCGGGCTTCGCCCACCTCTTCGAGCACATGATGTTCAAGGCCACCCGCGACCTGCCGGCGGAGAGCTTCGACCGACTGACCGAGGACGTCGGGGGTTTGAACAACGCGTCCACCTTCGACGACTTCACCAACTACTACGAGGTGGTGCCGGCCAATCACCTGGAGCGGCTGATCTGGGCCGAGTCCGAGCGGATGGGCTCGCTCGTCATCGACGAGGCCAACTTCAAGTCCGAGCGGGACGTGGTGAAGGAGGAGCTGCGCCAGCGGGTGCTCGCCTCACCCTACGGCCGGCTCTTCACCCTCTATGTGCCGCAGGCCACCTATACGACGCACCCGTACCACCGGCCGGGCATCGGGTCGATCGAGGACCTGGACGCCGCCACCATCGACGACGTGCGGGCCTTCCACGAGGAATACTACCGCCCCGACAACGCCGCCCTGATCGTGGTGGGCAACTTCGACGAGGCCCGGCTGAACGCCTGGATCGACAAGTACCTGGGGCCGCTGAAGAACCCCGCCCAGCCGATCAGGCGGGTGACCGCCAAGGAGCCGCCCCGCACCCACGCCGGCGTCTACGACGGCTACGGCCCCAATGTGCCTCTGCCGGCGGTGGCGATCACCTGGCTGGGCCCCAAGGCCTCGGACCCCGACGCCCCGGCGCTGAAGGTGCTGGACGCCATCCTCTCCGCCGGCAAGTCCTCCCGGCTTTATGACAGCCTGGTCTACGAAAAGCAGATCGCCGCGGAGGTGAATTCCAACGCCGACCTGCCGGCCCAGCCAGGCAACTTCATGGTGGCAGCCATCATGGCCTCGGGCCACACCCTGGCGGAGGGCGAACAGGCGCTGCTGGCGGAGGTGAAGCGGCTGCGCGAGGCCCCGCCCACGGCCGCGGAGCTGGCCGCCGCCAAGAACCAGCTGATCGCCGGCAAGCTGCGCGAGCGCGAGACCATCGACGGGCGCGGCTTCGCGCTGGGCTATGCGCTGCGCATCAACGGCGACGCGGCCAAGGCCAACACCGAGCTCGCCGACCTGCAGGCGGTGACCGCCGCCGATGTCGAGCGGGTGGCGAAGAAGTACCTCGACCCGGACCGCCGGATGACCATCCACTACCGCCCGGAGAGCGCGCGGCCGAAGGGCGAGGCGGAGCCCAAACCTGCCGCGCGGGATCGCGCCGTCACCGAGGCCGCCTACCACGGCCCGGTCTTCACCCTGGCGCCCGAGGCGGAGCGCCAGAAGCCGCCGCCGGTGGGCCCCCCCGTCGCGCCAGTGCTGCCGAGGCCCGCCGAGAAGACCCTGGCCAACGGCCTGCGGGTGATCGTGGCCCGCTCCTCCGACCTGCCCCTGGTCACCGCCGACCTGACCCTGAAGACCGGCGGCTGGGCCGACCCCAAGGGCCTTGCCGGCGCCTTCGGCATGACCGCCGACATGCTGACCGAGGGGACCAAGACCCGCTCGGCCCGCGACATCGCCCGCGAGAGCGAGGCGCTGGGCGCGACCCTGGAGTCGGGCGCCAGCCTCGAGGCGTCGTCGGTCACCCTGAACGTCATGCCCGACAAGCTTTCCGCCGGCATGGCCATCATGGCCGACGTGGTGCGCAACCCCGCTTTCGCCGCCGAGGAGCTGGAGCGCCAGCGGGCGCAGACCCTGGACGGCCTTAGGGTCGCCTACGAGGAGCCGGGCCAGGTCTCGGCCTACGCCGCCGCCCCGGTGGTGTTCGCCGGCACCGCCTTCGGCCACGTCTCCACCGGCACGCCCGCGTCGATCGCCCGGTTGAAGCCCGCGGACCTCGCCGCGTTGCACCGCACCTGGTTCAGGCCCGACAACGCCATCCTGGTGCTCACCGGCGACATCACGCCCCAGCAGGGCTTCGCGCTTGCCGAAAAGGCGTTCGGCGGCTGGGCCAGGCCCGCCGCGCCGATGCCGCCGGCGCCCACGATCACGCCGCACGGGGCTCCGCGGGCCATCGTCATCGACCTGCCGGGGACTGGCCAGGCGGCTGTGAACCTGGCCAAGCCCGCGATCCCGCGCAGCGACCCGGACTACTATCCGGGCATCGTCGCCAACACCCTCCTGGGCGGCGGCTATTCCTCGCGGCTGAACCTGGAGATCCGGGTGAAGCGCGGCCTTTCCTACGGGGCCTCGTCGAACCTCAGCGCCAATCGCACCACCGGTTCCTTCCGCGCGGCCGCCCAGACCAAGAACGAGACCGCTCCCCAGGTGCTGGACCTCATGGTCGAGCAGATGGCTTCGCTGCGGGCGGCGCCCGCCAGCGAGGGCGAGCTCACGGCGCGCAAGTCGAACCTGGTGGGCAGCTATGGCCGCCGGCTGGCCACCACCGGCGGCCTCGCCGACATCCTGGGCAATCTCGCCCTCTACGGCGTGCCGCTGGACGAGGTCACCCGCTACACCACGCGGGTGGAGGCCGTGACCCCGGCCCAGGTCCAGGCTTTCGCCGTCCGCGAGCTCGATCCCGCGCAGGCCAGCATCATCGTGGCCGGGGACGCCAAGAGCTTCGCAGCCCAGCTGAAGGCGAAGCGGCCGGACCTGGAGGTGATCCCGGTCAGCGAGCTCGACCTGGACTCGCCGACCCTGCGCAAGGCCGGAAAGTAGGCCGCCCGACCGCGTTCAACCCTCATGCAGGACCGCTTCGACGTGGTGGTGGTGGGCGCGGGCGCGGCCGGGATCGCCGCGCTTCGGCGGTTGGCGGCTTCGCCCTTGTCCGTGGTGGCGCTGGAGGCTCGGCCCAGGGTCGGCGGGCGGGCCCACACCGTCCTGGCCCGGCCGGAGCTTCCCGTGGACTGCGGCGCCGGCTGGGTGCATTCGGCGGACCGCAACCTGCTGGCCGGGCCGATCGAGGAGGCGGGCTTCACCCTCGACCGCTCGCCGCCGCATTGGACGCGGCAGTCGTTCAACCAGCATTTCCCGCCGGACGAGCAACGGGCGTTCCGCGCGGCGCTGGGCGCATTCGAGGATCGGCTGGACGCGACGGCGGCCACCGGCGCGGATCAGCCGGCGGCGCGCCTGATGGACCCTGGCGGCCGCTGGAACGTCCTGCTGGACGCCTTCTCCAGCTACTACAACGGCGCGGAGTTCGACCAGGTCTCGGTCCTCGACTATGCGGCTTACGAGGACTCCGGCGTGAACTGGCGGGTCCGCGAGGGCTATGGCGCCGCGGTCGTAAGCTTCGCCGACCTGGCCCGCATCGTCACCGACTGTCCGGTTACGACCATCCATCACGACGGGCCGGAGCTCGTCCTGGACACCCCTAAGGGTCGGGTCACCGCCCGAGCCGTGGTCGTCTGCGTTCCGAGCCCCGCCCTGGCCGGGGGACGCCTCGCCTTTTCGCCCGGCCTGCCGGGGAAGACCCAGGCCGCGGCCGGCCTGCCCCTGGGCCTTGCCGACAAGGTCTTCCTGGGCGTCGACCACCCCGAGGCGCTCCCCGTCGAGGGCCACCTCTTCGGCCGCACCGACCGCACCGAGACCGGCAGCTACCACCTGCGCCCCTTCGGCCGGCCCTACATCGAGGTCTATCTCGGCGGACGCTGCGCGCGGGCCCTGGAGGGCGAAGGACCCGGCGCCACGACGGCCTTCGCGCTGGAAGAGCTGGGCGAGCTGATGGGCGCGGACTTCCGCCGCGGCCTGCATTCCTTGGGCGAGACCGCCTGGGCCAGCGATCCCTGGGCTATGGGGTCCTATTCCCACGCGCTCCCGGGCCGCGCCGGAGACCGGGCGGTCCTGGCCGCGCCCGTGGAGGAGCGCATCTTCTTCGCGGGCGAGGCGACGCATCCCAGCCTCTACTCGACGGTGCACGGCGCCTGGGAAAGCGGCCTGCGCGCCGCCAGCGAGGCGCTGGCGCGCTTCGCCTAGACCCTGTCGCGATTGGCTTGAATCAAGCCAATCGGGATGAACAGGGTCGTCGCTTATGTCTGGAGCCCTTCTCCTCCACTCACGATGCCTCATCGTGAGTGGGAAGGGCTCTAGCGCTCGGCGGCAAGCGCCGCGAGCTTGGCCACGGTATTCATGTTGCGCGAGGTGCCCGCCTTGGCCGCGGGGATGCGCAGCTTCGACTGGCCCATGCCGGGTCCATAGCGGACGTAGATTTCGCGCACCCCCACCACGATGTCCTCATCAGCGCGCCCGACGGCGTGCTCCGCGGCGTCGGGCGGCGGGGCTGCGTCGAGGAAGATCGCCACCGTGCTGTTGGCGGGCGCGTCGGGGAACGGATTGGCGTCGCGCACCGCGGCCATTTCCTCAGCCGTGCGCACCAGCACGCCCACCGGCTTGCCGGCGTAGTCGGCGAGGCGTTCCTCCAGATCGGCCTTCACCGCCGCCTCGCCCTTCCGGCTCTCGAAGACCACATTGCCGCTGGCGATGTAGGTCTGCACGCCCGCGTGGCCGGCGGCCTCGCACATCGCCTTCAGCTCGCTCATCGGCAGCTTGCCCGTGCCGCCGACATTGACGGCCCGCAGGAGCGCCACGAACACCGTCATGCGGAACCTCCCGCCCGGCTGGTCCAGCGGCCAAGATCGCGCTCCCGGCCCATCAGCGCCAGACCCGAGGCGATGGATTCCAGCTCCGCCCCGGTCTCGATCCGCGCCGGGTCGAACCGGCGGTGGAAGATGGCGCGCACCGCCGGCACCAGCGACGAGCCGCCGGTGAGGAAGACGCGGTCGACGTCGTCGGGCGTGAGGTTCGCGTCGGCCAGCGCCGCGTCCACCGCCTGCTCGATCAAGGCGAGTTCTGGTGCGATCCAGCCCTCGAAGGTGGCGCGCCGCACCCCGCCCTTCAGGGAGATCGAGCCGGCCTCGAACTCGAACAGCGCCGCCTCGTCCTGCGACAGCGTCTCCTTCAGGCGGCTCACCGAGCGGTAGAGCTGGTAGCCATAGTTCTCGTCCAGGGTCTCCACCAGGCGCTGGATCTTCTGCGGCTCCAGGGCTTCGCGGACCAGGGCGCGGATCTCGCGCATGTCGCGGCTGGCGCGCAGCAGGGCGAGCTGGTCCCAGCGCGCGAAGGCGGAATAGTAGCGGTTGGGGATCGGCAGGACCTTGCCGAAGCTCTCGTAGCTCGACCCCTTGCCCAGCGCCGGCGACACCAGGTTGTCGATGATCCGGTAGTCGAAGGCGTCGCCGGCCACGCCGACGCCCGACCGGCCCAGCGGGATGGCGCGCATCGCGCCGGCTTCCCGGTCGAAACGGATGATCGAGAAGTCCGAGGTGCCGCCGCCGAAGTCGCCCACCAGGACCGTGGCGTCGTGGTCGAGCTCGCGGGCGAAGAAGAAGGCCGCGCCCACCGGCTCGTAGGCGTAGAGGATTTCCGAAAAGCCAAGGCGGGAGAAGGCGGCCTCGTAGCGGGCCAGCGCCAGGGGCTCGCTGGGCGCCGCGCCCGCGAAGGCCACCGGCCGACCCACGATCACGCGCTCGGGCAGCTCGGCCATGCCCGCCTCCGCATAGGCGCGCAGCTTCAGCAGGAAGGTGGAGAGCAGGTCCTCGAAACGATAGCGGCGATTGAGGACCGTCGTCTCGCTGAAGCTCTCCGAGGCGGCGAAGGATTTGAAGGACTGGATGAAGCGCGTCTCCGCGGGGTCCTCCGCATAGGCCTCGATGGCCCACGGCCCGGCGGCGATGGCCCGCTCATTCGGCCTGTCGCCGGCATGGAACGACAGGCAGCTGCGGAAGGCAAAGAGCTCGCCCTCCGGCGCGGAGAATTTCACCAGGTGCGCCGGCCCGGCGGCGTCAGCCAGCGCCACCACCGTGTTGGTGGTCCCGAAGTCGATGCCGAGCGTCAGGGGCGAGGTCACCGGGAGCTCCTCAAATCGCGCCAGTTGCTCCCCTTCGGGGGAGCTGTCAGCCCCCGAGCTCGGCCTCCGGCCGACCCGAGGATAAACTCCGCTGACTGAGGGGATCCTCAACCGTCTGAGCGGACCCCCTCCGGCGCTTCGCGCCACCTCCCCGAAGGGGAGGAACTGGGTTCAGCTCTCGGTCTCCGCGAGCTGGCGCTCGTAGGCGCAGACCGTGGCCATCTGCAGGATCTTGGTCACCGAGGCCGACAGCGGGCAGATCTGCACCGGCTGGTCGAGGCCCAGCAGGATAGGGCCGATCACCGTGGCGCCCCCCAGGGATTCGATGAGCTGGGTGGAGATAGCCGCCGAATGGATCGCCGGCATGATCAGCACATTGGCCGGCCCGGTCAGCCGCATGAACGGGTAGTTGACCCGGGCGTCCGGCTCGAGCGCCAGCTCCGGCGGCATCTCGCCTTCGTACTCGAAATCGACGCCATCCATTTCGTCCAGCAGGGCCACCGCCTCGCGCACCTTGTCGGAGCGCAAGCCCATGGGATTGCCGAAGGTGGAATAGCTCATGAAGGCGAGCCGCGGCTCATAGCCCAGAATGCGCACCGCGCGGGCCGCCTCACGGGCGATCTCCACCAGATCGTCGGCGTCCGGCATCTCGGTGACGCTGGTGTCGGCGATGAAGATCGTGCGGCCCTTGGCCAGGACCACGCTCATGCCGATGATCCGGCCGTCGTCGGAGGGATCGATGACCCTGAGAACCTCCTCCAGCACCTGGTCGAAGGAGCGGGTGACGCCGGTCACCAGGCCGTCGGCGTCGCCCATGGCCACCATGGCCGCGGCGAAGGCGTTGCGGTCCTGGTTGATCAGCCGCTGCACGTCGCGGCGCAGATAACCCTCGCGCTGCAGACGCGCGTAGAGGTGGTCGACGTATTCGGTGTTGCGCTCGGAGACCCGGGCGTTGCGGATGTCCATCTTCAGCTCGGCGGGATCGAGGCCGACCCCGCGCATGTTCTCGTGCACGAGGTCCTCGCGGCCCACCAGGATCGCCGAACCGAGGCCGGCGGTCTGGAAGGCGTAGGCGGCGCGGATCACGCTGGGCTCCTCGCCCTCGGCGAAGACGATGCGCTTCTTCCCGGCCGACAGCACCGCGCCCTGCAGCTTCTGCAGGAAGGCCGCGGTGGGATCGAGCCGCTGGGCGAGGCTCGCGCGATAGGCGTCCATGTCCTCGATCGGCCGGCGCGCCACCGCGGTGTCCATGGCCGCCTGGGCGACGAAGGGCGGGATGTAGGAGATCAGCCGCGGGTCGAACGGCGTCGGGATGATGTACTCGGGCCCGAACTTCAGCTGCAGGCCGTGATAGGCGGCGGCCACCTCGTCGGGGACATCCTCGCGCGCCAGCATCGCCAGCGCGTTGGCGCAGGCGATCTTCATCTCCATGTTCACCCGCCGGGCGCGGACGTCCAGGGCGCCGCGGAAGATGTAGGGGAAGCCCAGGACGTTGTTGACCTGGTTCGGGTAGTCGGAGCGCCCGGTGGCGACGATGGCGTCGGGCCGCACCGCGTGGACCTCCTCCGGCGTGATCTCCGGGTCCGGGTTGGCCATGGCGAAGATGATCGGGCGCCCCGCCATGGTCTTGATCAGTTCGCCCGTCAGCGCGCCCTTCGCCGAGAGCCCGATGAAGACATCGGCGCCCTTGAGCGCGTCGGCGAGGGTCCGGTGCGGGGTGTCGACGGCGTGGGCCGACTTCCACTGGTTCATGTCTTCGGCGCGGCCGCGCCAGAGCACGCCCTTGCGGTCGACGGCGATGACGTTCTCCGGGTGGACCCCCATGGCCTTGATCAGCTCGAGGGTGGCGATGCCGGCCGCGCCGGGGCCGTTCAGGACCACCTTGACCTCGGCGATGTCGCGGCCGGTGATGTGGCAGGCGTTGATCAGGCCGGCGGCGGTGATGATCGCCGTGCCGTGCTGGTCGTCGTGGAAGACCGGGATATCGAGGAGTTCCTGCAGCTCCGTCTCGATGCGGAAGCACTCGGGGCTCTTGATGTCCTCCAGGTTGATGCCGCCATAGGTCAGCCCGATGTTCTTGACCACGGTGATGATCTCGTCGGGGTCGGTGGCGGCCACCTCCACATCGATGGCGTCGACGTCGGCGAAGCGTTTGAAGAGCACGCCCTTGCCCTCCATCACCGGCTTGGAGGCCAGCGCCCCGAGGTTGCCCAGGCCGAGGATTGCGGTGCCGTTGGAGATCACCGCCACCAGATTGCCTTTCGACGTGTACTCGTACGCCGCGTCCGGATCGGCGGCGATCGCCAGCACCGGGACCGCCACGCCGGGCGAATAGGCCAGGCTGAGGTCGCGCTGGGTCGCCATCGGCTTGGTGGCCGCGATCGCGATCTTCCCCGGCGTCGGATACCGGTGGAAATTGAGCGCTTCCTCGTCGGTAAAGGTGCGTTTCTCGGCGTCGCTCATGGCGGCGGCGGATCCCTCGAGTGCCTGATTGCGATGAGACGGCGAACCTACAGACCCGCGCCCGGCGAAACAACCTCGGTCGAGCTTGCCGCCCGGACGGCATTGTTTCGGGAACCGTTGCACAATTGGAACAACTGGCGGCCGCCCTCGCTTAAAGCGGGGCTGGTCGGGGGCCGAATGTGAAACGGGAACACATCATGCCGAAGACACTGCCCTACGCCGCCCTGGCCGCCGCGCTCGCCATCTCGGGCCCGGCCCTGGCTCAAGCGCCGTCCTCCAGCACGGCCGCCAAGTCACCGCCGCCGAACAGCACCGCGGCGCCGCCCAGCACCACGGCCCCGAGCACGGCGGCGCCCAGCACGACACCTCCCAGCACGAGCGCCCCGGCCACGAGCGCGGCGCCGCCCGCCAGCAGCAGCGCCCCCACCGGCTCCGCCAGCGACACCGCCGCCAACGCCGGCGCCAGCACCACGCTGACCACCGGCATGTCGGTGAAGGACAACACCGGCGCGATCATCGGCGAGGTGAAAGCTCTGAAGGGCGGCGTGGCCACCATCACCATGGGCTCCGACACCTTCACGGTCGACGCCAGCAAGCTCGGCGTGCAGGGCGGTACGGCGATGATCAACGCCAGCCAGGCGGACATCAAGAAGATGCTGCCCAAGAAGTAAGGCCGCTTCCCCGCTTGACTCTTTCGTTAGTCATGACTTACGGTAAGTCATGACTAACGCTCTTCCCTTCTCTGCCCTGGCCGACCCGACCCGCCGCGAGGTGTTCGAACGCCTCGCCGACGGGCCGCTTGCCGTGGGCGAGCTGGCCGAGGGCCTGCCGGTCAGCCGGCCGGCCGTGTCGCAACACCTGAAGGTCCTGAAGGCGGCCGGTTTGGTGACCGATCACCCCGACGGGACAC
>Ga0207695_10004127_pt1 | contig 19946 bp, 20 predicted proteins | sample KBSC54metaG_FD_184354 | JGI IMG/M metagenome (GOLD analysis project Ga0207695, IMG submission 184354) | Corn rhizosphere microbial communities from Kellogg Biological Station, Michigan, USA - KBS C5-4 metaG (SPAdes) (version 2) | ecosystem: Host-associated > Plants > Roots > Rhizosphere > Soil... | reverse complement strand
GGGTGGCGCAGGCGCAGCAGCTCCTCGATCCGCTCGGGGTCCGGGTCGGCCGGCACGAGCCGTCTGCCGGCCGCCAAGTCCTCGAGCAGCGCGTCCACCGTCTCCTGGGCGTCCTTCTTGTTGGTGCCGATCACACCGGAGGGGCCGCGCTTGATCCATCCGACCGCGTACTCGCCGATCCTGACGCCATCGGGGCCGACTACACGGCCTCCCTCGTTGGGGATGGTCGCCGAGCGCTCGTCAAAGGGCACGCCCGGCAGGGCGACACCCCGATAGCCGATCGCCCGCAGCACCAGGCCCGCTTCGATCTCCTCGCTCTCGTCAGTAGGCACCGCGCGCAGCGATCCCGACTCGCTCGGCTTCAGTGCATTGCGCCTCATCACCACGCTACGCACGCCATCCCCATCCCCCAAAATCTCGCTCGGGGAGAGCAGGAAGCGCAGGATTATGCGCCGGCGACCATGCCCTCCCTGCGCGGTGGCCCCCGCCACCGGGCGCGCCGCGTACTCGCGCAGCACGCGCACGTTGCGCTCGGCGGTTGGGTCCATGTTCGGGTCCTGCACCGCCAGCGCTCGCTCGAGCTCCTCGGGGTCGACGATCACCTCGGCGTCGGCCAGCTCGCCGAGCTCCAGCAGCTCCGGGTTGGTGAAGGCGGCCTGGGCGGGACCGCGGCGGCCGGCCACGACGATCTCTTCGATCTCGCTCTCGCGCAGCGCGGCCAGGGCGTGGTCGGCGGTGTCGGTGACGCGCAGCTCCTCGTGGGTGAGCGTGAGCATGCGGGCGACGTCGAGCGCGACGTTGCCGTTGCCGATCACGATCGCGCGCTTGCAGGAGAGGTCGAAGTCGCGGTCGGCGAAGTCGGGATGGCCGTTGTACCAGCCGACGAAGTCAACGGCCGCGTGCGAGCCGGGCAGGTCCTCGCCGGGGATGCCGAGCGGGCGGTCGCCGGGGGAGCCGGTGGCGTAGACGATCGCATGGTAGCGCTCGGCCAGCTCCTCGCGGGAGATCTCGCGCCCCAGCTCGACACCGCCGAAGAAGCGGAAGCGGGGGTTCGCGGCGGTCTTCTCGTAGATGCGCGTGACCGACTTGATCTTCGGATGGTCGGGTGCGACGCCCGAGCGCACCAGCCCCCATGGGGTGGGCAGCCGCTCGATCATGTCGACCTCGAGCTGGTCAGGGCCGTCCTTGAGCAGATGCCCCGCGGTGTAGAAGCCGGCCGGCCCGGAGCCGACGATCGCGATTCGTATCGGTGTCATCAGTGCTTTCTAGCGCGTGGCGCGCTCTCGTCCCTCTGCATCGGCCAGGAGCCGATCCGACGTAATGCCGGATCGGTCTCCGCGGTCATGGGCGCGGCCCGACTCGAACGGGCGACCCCCTCGGTGTAAACGAGGTGCTCTGGCCAGCTGAGCTACGCGCCCAAGGGACGCTTAAGGTTAGGGGATGAGCCGCGCGAGCCGTATTGCCTTGGCGGTCCTCGCGCTCGTGCTGCTGCTCGTGCTGCTCGCGCAGATCCTGCTGCCGGGAGTCGCCGCCACGCGCGTGCGCGCGCGCGTGGAGCGTTATGGCCCGGTGCATTCGGTGCACGTCTCGGCCTTCCCGGCCGTCGAGCTGCTGTGGGGCCACGCGGATTCGGTCAGCGTGAGCGCCGGCACGCTGACCGTCACGCCGGCGCGGGTCGCCTCGCTGCTGTGGGAAGCGCGCCCGATCGGCACGCTCACGGTTCTCGCGCAAGGGACGGTGTTGCGGGTGGCGCAGCTGCCGGGCGGGCTGGAAGTGAGCGACGTTCGCATGCAAAAGCGCGGTTCGTCGGTTCTCGCAAGCGCGACGATGACCCAGGGCCAGCTGCAGCGCGCGCTGCCAAGTGGTTTCCAGGTTACGCCGACGGCCAGCGGCGAAGGCGAGATCGAAGCGCGCGCCTCGGGCGGCCTGTTTGGCTTGCAGGCGTCGCTGACGGTGCTCGTGCGCGCGAGCGAAGGCAACCTGATCGCCGAACCGCGCGGGCTTCCGTTCGGCGGGATCGCGAGCGTGACGCTGTTCTCCGACCCGCACCTGAAGGTGCAGTCCGTCGGCATGAGGGTGATCGGCCGGCATCCGCTCAACTATGGCTTGTCTTTGCGGGCGAGCCTGCGCTGAGCGCAGCGCCACGCCCGCTGGCCGCTCGCTGCTGGACGGCGCACCGCCGCTACCCCGCTACGGGGCGGGGTACGTCTCTGACCGTGGCTGCGGCACGAGCGCGCACCGTCATCGGCAGGCCCTCGCGCGGGGAGATCGTCGGCATCTGCCGATAGCTGAGCGCGAAGTCGCTCGGCAGTTCGAGGCGGTAGCGCTGGGCGATCAGGGTGGCGATCGTACGCACCTCCAACTGGCCGAAGCGCATCCCGATGCAGGTGCGCGACCCGCCGCCGAAGGGGATGTAGGCGCCCTTGGGAATCTCCTTCTTCGCCTGCGGTGAGAAACGCTCGGGGCGAAACGCCTCCGGCTCGGCGAAGACATCGGGCAGATGGTGGGATGCCCACGAGCAGTAGTTGACGTAGGCGTTGGCCGGGACCGTGTGCCCCTCGAACTCGAAGGACTGCACCGACTTGCGCGGGCCGATCCAGGCCGGCGGGTACTTGCGCAGGGTCTCATCCAGCGTCATCTCAAGCTGCGTGAGCTCGCCGCTCATCAGCTGCTCGGCGCTCGACTGCCCGTGGTGGAGGCAGGCGTCCTGCTCGGCCACCAATGCGTCGAGCAGGTGCGGGTGGCGAGCCAGCTCGTAGAACATGAACGCCACCGTCGAGGTCGTCGTGTCGTGCCCGGCGAACAGCAGCGTCATCATCTCGTCGCGGATCTGCGTGTCGGTCATCCCCTCGCCCGCTTCGTCCTGGGCGTCGAGCAGCAGGCTGAGCACGTCCTCGCCGCGCTCCCCCGTCGCGCGCTTGCGGGAGATCTCGCCGTAGAGCATGTGGTCGAGCTTGTTCGAGGCCTCCTGCAGCTGCGCCCACGGGGTGCGCGGGCCGTGCAGGAAGCGGTACTGGTAGCCGGAGGCGTAGAACCAGAGGGCCTGCTCGAACAGGGCAGCGGCGTCGATCGAGCGCGCCGTCTCGCCGTCGGGCTCGATCCCGAACAGCGCGCGCATGGCGATGCGCGTGGCCAGGCGCCGAGTCCAGGCGTAAAGGTCGATCCGCTCGCCCGGGCGCCACTGCTCGAGCGCTCGTTCGGTCTCCTCGGTCATGACGCCGATCGAGGCGGCGATCCGCTCGCGGTGGAACGCGGGGAGCATGATCTGGCGCGAGCGCTTGTGGTAGGGATCGTCGGTCGTCAGCAGCCCGTCGCCGAGCAGCGCGATCAGGTCGCGGAAGTGCGATTCGCGCCAGGTGAAGTTGGCGGCGTGCGAGACGGTCAGGTAGTGGTTGGCCTTCGGCCCGAGCATGAAGACGACGTTCGAGTGCAGGATCCGCAGCGTGAAGATCGGCCCGTGGCGCTCGTAGCCCTCGAGCAGGAGCGGTAGGGGCTCGTCGATGAAGCGCTTGGTGCGGGCCAGCGAGAAGCTCGTGTCGCCGGGCGGGTAGGGCACGGTGGCCGCGCGCTCGTCGGCGAGGTCCTGGAGCAGGATCCGAAATGGGTTTTCGTGGCGCAGGCGCGGCGGGCGCAGGGTTGTGCGCGTGCGTGCGGCGGTCGACGCGACGGTGGCCATGGGCACAGATTACGTGCTTCGCAGGCGAGTTGGCTGGCCGGCCAGTTTGGTGGGCCCGGCCAGCCGATCGCTCCGCCGAGCGCGTCACCGGCGCGCTCGGCGCCGGACCGGCCGGCGTCCTCGATGCCGGGCGGCGTGCTGCGATACTCTGCTCAAGCGTATGGCCCGCGCGGGCCGCACGCACGCGCGGGGGCGTAGCTCAGTTGGTTAGAGCGCTGCCCTGTCACGGCAGAGGTCGCGGGTTCGAGTCCCGTCGCTCCCGCTTTCTACACCCCGCGGCTTTCGGCATCGGCTCGCGCTTGAAAGTAGGGCAGGAAGTCGTCGCGAGGTTGCACGGCGACGACGCGGCCTGGATGGTCCTAGCTCAGGCAGAGCCGGCTACGTCATCGACGCGCTCTATCTGGACGGGGCCAAGGCCAAGGCTCGTCGCAAGCCGGCGTCGACCTGGGCCATGAGCCAATCCGGGAGCGTCGTGACGCGCTCCTCGAGCGTCTCGCGGTCGATCGTTGCGAGCTGGGTAACGTTGACTACTGAGTCAGCATCAAGCTCAGCGAACTCGGTAGAGATCGCGACGTTCCCGGGAACTGCCGCGAGTCGCGGGTTGCCCGTGAGGACAGCCACCGTGACCGTCCTCAAGGTCGAGCGGTTATACGGATCGCCGCTGATGATCAGCACTGGGCGGCGAAGGGCAGGAGCCGACCCCCGTGGAAGACCCAGGTCAGCCCACCACACCTCGCCGCGGAGCATTAGTTCCCAGCGTTGGAGGCAAGTGTGGCAGCAGCGGCGTCGGTAAAGGCCTCCTCGGATGGAAGCCCAGCGATCGCCCTGTTGATCGCGTCGGTGATGTCCTCGTCGTCAAGGGCGTCGAGCCAACTCCGCGCAGCTCGCGCATAGAACTCACTGCGTGATACGCCTAGACGCTTAGCGGCCTGCTCAACGCGTTGGAAGGTCTCATCAGGCACTGAGATAGCTGTCTTCATGGGCTCAGTATAACAAAGTTATACTTTAGCTGGCGGGACTTTCGGAGCCTTCCGCTGGCGGGACTTTCGGAGCCGCATGGGGTGCTTGGCCATGCCTGATCTCGATGAGGTGACAAACGAGGGCTTGACGCCCGTCCCGCTTCCGGTCGTTGTAGGAACGTGACGAACGATCGCGGTCAGGCGGGCACGACTGCATAGCCGCGCATCCGACGCTCCCCCCGATCGCCTGGAGCGGCACCATGAGCGATGGGCCCCCGGGATTAACTGCGCGGGCGTTAGCCTCAACGCAGAGTGGGCAAACCAATGAAGCTGGAGGCTCGAATGGCTACCGCATACACGCTGAAGAAGCTGACCGACATAGAGGACGCTGCCCCCAAAGCCGGATTCGGCGAGTTTCAGGAGGCGCGGTTTGCCAAGGCTGACCTCGAGGCGCAGCACACCGGTGTGAGCTACCACCGGGTGAAGCCCGGCAAGCGTCAGCCGTTCGCGCACAAGCACGATCAGGCCGAGGAGGTCTACGTCGTCGTCGCCGGCTCGGGCCGTGTGAAGCTGGACGAGGACATCGTTGAGCTCGGCACGCTCGATGCGATCCGGGTCGCGCCTGGCGTCATCCGCGCATTCGAGGCCGGGGCGGATGGGCTGGATGTGATTGCGTTCGGGCCGCGCCATGACGGCGACGGCGAAGTGATCCCGGGCTGGTGGAGCGACTGAAGCGCCCGTCGGCTTAAACGATTGGGGGTCCCCTACGAGGAGCGCGAACCCTCAGATCAACTAGACGCCGGCTGCATGACCGTGAAGGAGGCTCCCTGCGGATCGATAAAGCCGGCGAAGCGGCCGATTGGCATGTCCATCGCCTCGTTCGTGACGGTCGCCCCGAGCGCACGGGCCTTTGCGACCGTAGCGTCGCAGTCGGCCACCGCGAAGCACACGCCCCAGTGCGGCGGGATCTCGGCCGGGAAGTACTCGTCGCTCATCTGCATCATGCCGCCGACCGGCTTCCCATCAAGCTCCCAGACGGTGTAGCTCTCGGGCGCGCCCTCGAATGACGGGCGAGAGGCGGCCCAGCCGAACACCGCCGGATAGAACGCCTTGTCGGCCTCAGCGTCGCGAGTCATCACCTCGTTCCAGCAAAGCGAGTTGGGCTCGTTGACGAGGTCGGCGCCGGTGAACGTCTTCGGCTGCCAGACGCCGAACACAGCGCCCGTCGGGTCACTGAAGAACGCCATCCGCCCGAGGTCCATCACGTCCATCGGCTCTACGACCACGCTCCCACCGGCCGCCCTGACCTTGGCCGCCGTGTCGTCGGCGTCAGCGACGCTGACATAGCTTGCCCACGCCGTGGGCTGACCCTCTTGCATGTGGCCCATGAGCCCAGCGATGTTCTTGCCGTCCTGCTGGAACATGCGGTACCCGCCAGTTTCCTCTGACCCGGGCTCGGTCGCGCTCCATCCCATCAGCTCGCCGTAGAACTCCGCAGCGGCGTCGGTGTCGGGTGAGGCCAGTTCTACCCAGGAAGGGGTTCCGGGTGCGTACTCAGGCATCGTGCTCTCCTTTCGCGGCGGGAGAAGCGATCGTGGCACATCCGCGCGTCCACCGTGTCGCCGCTTTTACAGCATCGCCACACAATCGCTACCGATGGGCAACTTCCGCATAGGCGCGGACGGGCAATCGTGCGGTGCCCGCAACAACGAGACCACCCAGATCGCGCCTACGATCCTCAGCCTGTTCGGGTTGGACCATGGCTTTGAACATAGGATGAGCCGCCGAATGTCCGCCGGATCGCGCTCGATAACCGTGACCAGCGACGACGTTGCCGCGAGGCGCGTCGGAGTTGGCGCCTCGCGCGCGCGGCACGCACTCGACACGGCGATCGTCCTGGCCGCGACGGCGATCCTCGTTGCGCTGGCCAGCGCGCTTCCCGCACACTCCGCGCCGGCCGGCGCTGGCTGGCCCGGTGCCGCCGGTGGCGCCACCGGGCCGACTGGGCCCGCGGGCGCGGTCAAACGTCCGAAACCGCCGCTATGCAAGCGCCACCGCCCGCGGCTGCTTTGCCCCGACCTGATCATGTCGGCCCCGTCGCGGTTGCATTTCGACCGCACGACGATCCGCGGACGCGTCCTGCTGCGTGCGGCCAGCTCAGTTGACAGTCTTGGCAGCGGCCCGATGGAGCTGAGCGTTCATCGCAACGGGTCGCACATGAAGGCCTACCAGGCGATCTACGACGTACACGGTGGGCGCCATCTGTTCCCGAGCAAAGCCCGGCTCACCTTCAAGTACGTGCCCGGCAGACGCTACGGGCTGCCGAGCGTCGAAGCCTTCAGCTACTGGAAGTTGCGGCACGCCGCCGCATTTCAGTTGTGGTCGATCAACGCGCACAACCACGCGGTCCGGCTCGTCCGCACCGGGCCGAAGGTCGACTACTGCCTGCGCGATCTGGCCCTCACCCACCCGTCGAGGCGCTCGCCGGGCTCGCCCGTGTATCCGGCATGCAGCCAGGACCCCTACATGCGCCGCGACGTGCTCGGAACCTCCGTGGGCTGGTCTGACCAGTATCCCTACGAGTACCCCCAACAGTGGATCAACGTGACTGGCCTGCGTGGCCGCTTCGCCTACGTGCAGATCGCCGATCCCCACAATCTGCTGATCGAGTCAAATCACAAAAACGACGTCTCCGAGACGTACATCGCCCTGCCCTCAGGTCGCGTGCTTGGGCACCGCGTAGCGGTCTCGGCGCCCTGAGTAGCTGCTAAGCGCTGGACAGGTCTGCGCTGGTGGCCACCGGCCCGAGCGCCTCGGCGAAGAACGCCAGCGTGCGAGCCCAGGAGTCGCGCGCGGCCTCTTGACGAAAGCTCGGGCGGGTGTCGTTGAAGAAGGCGTGCCCCGTGTTGGGGTAGATCCGCAGCTCGTGGTCCACACCGGCTGCGCTCAGTGCCGCGTCAAACGCCGGAAGGCCCGCAACGATGCGTGGATCGTCCCGCCCGTAGAAGCCTCGCAGCGGGCAGCCGATCGCGTTGGCCTGCTCATCGCTTGGCGAGGAGCCGTAGAAGACCACCGCCGCGGCGAGCTTGGGCTCCTCTCCGGCCAACAGCGCGGACAGACCCCCGCCCAGACAGAAGCCGACTGAGCCCACGGCTCGCCCCGCGCATGCGGGGTGGCGATGCAGCCAAGCGACCGCCGCACGCAGAACGGTGAGATGACGCGCGAAGTCGCCGCCGGCGCCGCCAAACAGCGCGCCGATCGTCTCGCCCACCTGCCGGGCCTCCTCGGCGGGAAGTTGGGCGAGCGCCTCGGCTCGTCGTTGCTCGTCGCCGAGCACCGCCGTCCATTCCCCGGTGGGAATCGTGTTGAGGAACGCCTTGGCGGTCGCGACGCGCTCGGGGGCGAGGGTCGGCGGCCTGCCGGCGCCCGCTGAGTACAGGTCTGGCGCGAGCGCTACATAGCCCGCACTGGCGAAGCGGTCGGCCACATCCCCGATGTGCGCGTCGACTCCCCAAATCTCCTGAATCACGACGACCGCGGGCGCCGGTTCGCTCGTCGCGGCTGGCCGGGAGACGTACGCGGCGACAGCGCCGGCCTCGGTGTCGTAGTCGATCCACTCGCTCAGCAACTGCATTGCCGTCTCCCATCGATCGCGAAGGCCCTGTCGGCCGCGACGCTCAGGCTAATCGGTCTTGCTGTCCACGGCGTAGACAATCTCCACGGACCCGCCGGGCAGTGCGAGCTCGCTCTCGAAGGTAAGACCGGCATCGACGCTCAGACCCGCCGTCAGCCGCATCCCGTCGCCGAGCAGAAGCGGGAGCACCACCAACTCGAGCTTGTCCAGTACGCCGATCGCTCGAAACGCCTCATCGTGCGCGGACCGCCGACGAGGTGCACGTCTCCGCCTTTGTTGGCGGCACGCATCAGCTCGAGCAGGCGCGCCGGATCGCCGTCGACGACGACGTGATCCGGTGTGCCCTGCGGTCGCTGCGAGGCGAGCACGAACACCTCCAGGTTCGGCCACGGCCAGCGGTCGATGCCGAGCGCGGGTTCGAACGTCGTGCGACCCATCAGCGCGGCCTCTTAGCACGTATCTTGCTACAGCCTGCCGCTGTCGCCTGGGTCGGTCGCGGTCAGCAAGACAGGCTATTCGACATGTTCGTAGGAAGATTAGGTTCCGACCGGTGCATGCACCGGTCGGCCGACCCTTGCATGCAAGGGTCGGAACGACGGCGCGCATGCGCGCCGTCGCCGGTCGGCACATGTGCCGACCGGGACATCGGAGATGTCCGCTCTGCGTCTCCCTGGCCGCGTTACAGCACATCCACACGCCACAGGATCCTGCTTGGCCCGTGGCGCTGGCTGCTCGTTGTTCATCTCTACGGCCAGTCCACCGATGTGGTTCTGATCGTCACATTCAGGAGTTCGGTCGTCCTTGTCGGCGACTTCGGCGTGACTCTCCATTTGACGCCCAAGCCCACAAGCGCAACGATGAGTGCTCACCCCGAGAGGAGGCAGAGATGTCCCGCATGATGGCCGACTGCAGGCGCTGGCCGAGCGATTCCAACTGCTCGCTGGTGATCATCGGCGAGGAAGACGAGGTTGTGATCGCGGCCGCCCAGCACGCGGCCGCGGTTCATGGCCATGAGGACACGCCCGAGATGCGCGAGCAGCTCAAACAGATCCTCGAGCCCGCAGATGCGTACGTGGCGGGCCCGCGCGCGCAGGAGCCGCTGCCGAGCTAGACGGAGAGCTTGGGATCGCTCAGGGCAGCGTCGCGAGCACGTCCACCCGGACGGCTCGCGGCGTAGCTCAGTCTGCCGAGCACGTCGGTGGTTGGCGCAACCTTGGCGTTCTCGTAGTCGCAGAGACGCGAGGCTGAGGTGCCGGAGGCGCGAGCCAGCTCGCGCAAGCTCATCCCGCTCCGCTTGCGCCAAGCGCGAATCTGCGCAGCGTATTCAGCGCGGCCACGCAGGGCGACATTCTCGCGAGCGTGGCGGATGACGCGTGCGATCAGCGCATCGACGCCGTAGTGCTCGCCCCAACCCACGATCGTCTCGGCGGTGCGCGCAGCGGGTCCCCAGGGATTGGCGCGGATCGCCTCGGTCAGCGCGCCCCAGTCCGAGAGGGAGCCGCGATCGATCAGCGTCTCGATCGCCTCTGCCGGCCACTCGTCGAGAGGCTGCGATTGGTCAAAGTCGAGATTGCGAAATGTGAGCGTCATCGCAGCATCCGCTCCGCCAGATCCCCCAGCACGTCTGTGATCACCGACCAGTCGTGCCAGCGCTCGTCGAGCGCCTTGTAGCTAGAGAGTTGCTCGGTGACCTCGGCGTCGCGTGGCCGGGGATCGGATAGCTGGCGGACGAGCTGGGTCCTCACCGCCTCCGACCGCTGGTTGACGTCGGCGTAGTAATCGTCGATGTCGCGCAAGACGGTGACCGCCCGGTCGAGTCCGAGCCGATCGGCGAGCGCGGCTATGTCGAGATAGTCACGCGTCTGATTGCGCGTCAGCGCCAGCCACGCCTTGATCCGCAGGATCTCCGAACCAGTGGGTACGACCAGCGGCTTGCCCTGCACGTCGACTTCAGTCGTCTCCAAGGGTCGGTTGCGCAGGAGCTGTCGCACCCCGGTTTCGATCCCTCCGAGTTCGCCAAGGATGATCTTTCCGGGCTGTGCCCTGGCAGTGGACCAGTCACCGAGAGCTTCGAGATGGTCGAGGATCCCGTCGAACCGTTCGGCGAGATCCTCGACGACGTGATCGTGGTCCAGCGACTGGCGGTGCCCGGCATGCAAGGCGGCCGCCGACCCGCCGACGAGGATCGCGCCAGGCACCAGCCTCTGCAGCTCTGTGGCCTTCTCCAAGACATCTTCGAACGAAGGCTTCATCTAGCTACATTATCAGATCAGGTAACATGACGGGGATGGTCGGGCTGGCGCTTGTCTTTGCGTCGGTTTCGGCAGGGTGGCGCTCACCGAGTCGGCACGAGCGCCGGGCGATAACGAGCGTGGCCGAACACGCTCCCCGTGCGGGTCGATATCGGTGCGAACGAGCCGTTTGACATCCTCGCAGCGGCTCGCTACGCCTCGCGTTTGACCTCCTGCACGAGCCACCCGTTGCCGTCGGGGTCCTCAAACGAGAAGAACGTGTTGTAGCTGCTGCGCTCGGGGTGCAGCCCCGGCGTCTGCTTGCCGTCCTCGAAGTAAAAAGGCTCGCTGGCCTCCAGGCCGCGCTCGACCAGCTCGGCGCGTGCGGCCTCGATGTCCTGCACGATCAGGTGCAGCCCCTGCATCGCGCCGGCACGGTCGGGGTTCTTCATGATCGCGATCGCGCACGCGGACCCCTTTGGGCTCAGCTGCACGACGCGGAACTCCCCGCCTGGCGAGACATCCACCAGCACCTCAAAGCCGGCCTTCTGCACATAGAACTCCTTGGCGCGATCCACGTCGCTCGCCGGTACGACGATCAGCTCCAGCTTCCAGTCCATGAAGGGGGTGTTGCTCGAAAGGGGGTGTTTGACGAAGGCGTCTGTGTCGAGACGTGTGCGCCCGACGCCTGACCTGCCGCCGAAAGACCGGCAGCGGCCGCGAGCAGTATCGCCAGCGGCCGCTTCAGCCCTACGCTACTTGCACGTTGACGGCCTTCGGCCCCTTGTCGCCCGCTTCGGCGTCATAGGTGACCTTTGCTCCCTCGGCGAGCGAGCGATAGCCGTCGCCGACGATCCCGCTGTGGTGGACGAACAGGTCCTTGGACTGGTCGTCGGGTGTGATGAACCCGAAGCCCTTGTCGTCGCTGAACCACTTGACGGTTCCTGTAGCCATTTCTTGTATCTCCTGCGTGAGTGTGTGTGCTGCGAACGCGGAGATTGCTATGAGCAAAGGCTACGAGCGCTGGCACGACTTTACTCGGGATCCTAGATCCCGACTGACTTCGCAACCATAGCAGCGATCCACTGGTACGTAAAATCCACGATCCAGGCTATGGGAAGGGCGCCGGCGTGCCCTCAGCGCAGCTCGATCGCCCGCATCGTGTGCTCGTCGGGCAGCTTGTCGAGCACACGGCGCAGCAGTTCGCGTTCGGCTGCTTGCTCGCGCTGCAGGTCGTCGAGCAACAGGTGAGCAGCGGTGTGGGTGATCTTCATCTGCTCGGGCGTGAGCGGAACGGTCAGTTTCCCGTCCGCGGGCGCCGGCTCGAGCAGCGCCAACACCTCACGAGCGAGGCCGCGGATCTGTGGCTCGTGTGCCTCGCCAGTGATCAGCAGGTGCAAAGCACGGGCGAGCACAGGCGTCTCCTCGATGTCGAGGAACAGGTGGAAGGCGGGCTCTGGGTCTGGCGCGAGGTGGCTCATCGCTCGTATCCCGGGTAGCGCGCCGGGGCGCCGGCGCCAATCCCGAAATCCGCAGAGTACCCCTCCCAGCGGGCGTAGAGCCATTTCGGTGCGGGCTGGACGTTCCGCGAGCGAGCTTCGGTGTGTCTAGAACGAATGTCGAATGTCGGCATGTCGATGTATCCCCCCCACACGATTTGCCGTAATGGCCAGTAGATAACACGTATGGGCAAAGGGACGACATCGATGTCGTCCATGAGGGGCACATGAGACTCGGCGAAGACACGCACACCGACCAACCCGCCGAGATCGGCGTGCACCGGCTCGAATCAGTCGACGAGCCGCTTAAGTGCGTATGGAGCGGATTCCCCAGCCAGGAGCGCTCCTGCCGCTCGCGTATCCCCGCGAGCGTGGTGGTGCGCGCCTGGCATCGCCAGATGCAGTTGGGCGGCAGCGAGGACGGTTTCTTCCGCTTCCGCTGGCACTCGGGCGTCTGGCTCGGCTACGGGCTCAGCGACGGCGAGGTGCGCGGGGTCTACTGCCCGACGCACTGCGCCGAGCGCGAGTCCCGTGGCCCACAGCCCCAGGTCGCTCGCGCTGAGTGACGATGGCACTCCACCGGCAAAGCGCGCTCCACTAGCATTGCCCGTCCCGTGCCGCGCACCCTCGTCGCCGACCTGAAAGAGCACATTGGGCAGACCGTGCAGCTGCGCGGTTGGGTGGGCGCCGTGCGCGACCAGAAGCGCGTCCAGTTCGTCGTCCTGCGCGACGAGACCGGCTTGGCTCAGTTGACGCTCGGCAAGGACGAGCAGCCGAGCAAACTCAACAAGGCGATCTCTGCGCTAACGCCTGAGTCGGCCGTGACCGTCAGCGGGAAGGTGGTGGCCGACGAGCGGGTCAAGCTCGGTGGCCTGGAGGTGGCGCTGGCCTCACTCTCCCTGGACTCTCCGGCCGAGCCCGAACTGCCGGTGACGCCCGAGTCGGCGCTGGACAAGCGCATCGACTGGCGCTACCTGGACCTGCGGCGCCCCGACCGGCGGTTGATCTTTGAGGTGCAGACCGCTGTTGAGGCCGCCATGCGCGAGTACTGGCGCGAGCAAGGGTTCATCGAGATCCACACCCCGAAGCTGATGGGCTCGGCCAGCGAGTCCGGCGCCGAGCTGTTTCGGGTCGACTACTTCGAGGAGGCGGCCTACCTGGCGCAATCGCCGCAGTTCTACAAGCAGATGGCGATGGCGGGCGGCTTGGGCAAGGTGTTCGAGATCGGACCCGTGTTCCGCGCCAACCCATCGTTCACCTCCAGGCACGACACCGAGTTCACGAGCGTCGACGTCGAGATCTCCTGGATCGACTCGCACGAGGATGTGATGGCCTTCCAGGAGGCATGGCTCACGCACGCGCTCTCGAGCGTGGCGCAGACGCACGGGGAGCGGATCGTCGAGACCTTCGGGGTGGACGTGCATCCGCCGCGGACGCCGTTCCCGCGGATGACGCTGGAAGCGGCCAAGGATCTATTGCGCGCTCACAATCATGAGCCCCCCGGCCCTGGCGATGACCTCGATCCGCCCAGCGAGCGGGCGCTGTCGGCGATCGTGGCCCGCGAGCATGGCAGCGAGTTCGTGTTCGTCACCGACTACCCGAGCACCGTGCGCCCCTTCTACCACATGCGCTACGAGGACCGGCCCGACTTGACCAAGAGCTTTGACCTGCTCTGGCGCGGGATCGAGCTCACGACCGGCGCCCAGCGCGAGCATCGTTACGAGCAGTTGCTGGCGCAGGCGCGCGAAAAGGACGTTGAGACGAACTCGATCGCCTACTACCTCGACTTCTTCCGCTACGGAGCGCCGCCGCACGGCGGCTTCGGCTTCGGCTTGACTCGTCTGTTGATGCAGATGCTTGGTCAGGACAACGTGAGAGAGGTGACGTTCCTGTACCGCGGGCCAAACCGCCTGACGCCGTAGCGGTCGGGACGTCAACTGGGCGTTGCTTGCGCCGCCAGCGCTTGCGAGGAGCCCGGGAGGACTCCCACCGCCCCGGAGGGGTGGGGGCGGCGGGAGCTGTCTGCGGAGAGGAGAATCACGCGGCGTCCGTGCCGTCTCCCCACTCGGCGCTCGCGCAGACGGCGCGACGCGTCGAGGGCCCTTTCGCGGGCGCCCAACAGTTGGGCGCCGGCTGAAGCTCTATGCGGCAATGGCGGTCTCCGCGCAGTCCTCGCACTCGCCGACGCCCTCGAGTTCGATTTCGAGCGGCGCGTGGTTTGAGGGTCGGCGCCCCTGCCGGTATGCGTGCTTGACCTCACAGCGGACGATGTGTTCGGCCAGCCGGCTGCTGGCGAGCGCGAGATCGATGCGCAGGCCATAGTCGCGCGCGTAGTGGCCGTCGCGCTGGTCCCAGCAGGTGTAGCCGTGCTCTTCGGGATGCAGGTGGCGGTAGACATCGAGCATCTCTCCCTCGCGCATGATCTGGCGCAGGTCCTCACGCTCGGCCGCCGCCGTGTGCGAGGAGCCTTCCAGCCATGTCGGCTCGTACACGTCGCGGTCCGACGGCGCGACGTTGAAGTCGCCTACGATCAGCAGCGGGTGATAATGGTCGCGGCAGGCCTGGTTGGCCACCGCCTCCAGGAACGCCAGCTTGCCGGCGTCGTCGTGCTCGCGTCGCTCGGCGAACGCCGGCACGTACACAGAGCCGAGCGTCAGTCCAGCGCAGGTCGTCTCGAGCCAACGCCCCGCGGCGAGCTCATGCCTGCCGGCCAGCGCCAGGCTGCGGCGGCTCACTTGGTGGTCGGAGCGCACCAGGATCGCCACGCCGCCCCCCAGCCTGCCGGGAGAGTGCTCGGCGCGGTAGCCGAGCTGCTCCAACCGCTGATGGGGGAAGTGGCGAAACGGGCAGCGGGTCTCCTGCAGGCAGAGCATGTCCGGCTGCTCGCGCTTCAGCAGTTCGGCTATTCGCGGCATCCGCGCGCGGATGCCGTTTACGTTCCAGCTGACGACCCGCAGGTTGTGCTCGTGGCTCGGGCGACGTCTGTCGGCCCCGATCCCGCCGCTCTGTCGTGCCCTGCTCTGAAGCTCGCCCCTCATGTCCCGGTTCTCCTTTCGAGAATCCCCTCGCGGGAAACGCTCGCTACACAAGAGCTGAAACGGTGCGCTACACAAATCCCGAAACTGCTCCCTACACAACTAGGAGAGTAGGCGAGGCAAATGGAAACGTCTATAGGCCAACTGGACAAATCGCAGATGGCCGGTTGGACGTACAGGCGTGCTCGCTTACGTGATTGTCCCGGTGCCGTCCGGCGGTCGGATTACCTTCAACGGAGTGTTCGTCAACGAGCTGACAGACGGCGCGGAGATCGACCAAGTCCTATTGGTGCGCGGGAGCGAGCGACGCTCGCGCCGCGACGGCGGCGACTATTTGCGCTTGCAGCTGGGCGACCGAACCGCAGCCCTGACGGCGATGGTCTGGGAGGAGCTGGCCGAGGTCGAGCGCCTTGCGCCCTCCGGCTCGCCGGTGCACGTCAGCGGGCGCTACACCGTCCACCCGCGCTTCGGACCACAGATAAACATCCGCTCGCTCGCGCCAGCGCAGCAGGGCAGCTATTCGCTTGCCGACCTGCTCGACGGCCCGGTCCGCGGACCCGAGCAGATGGAGGCTGACCTGCGCGAGCTGCTCGCGACCATACGCGACCCGCACCTCAGTGAGCTGCTCGAGCGTGTGTTCGGCGCACAGTCGCCGATGTGGCGTGGCTACCGTACTGCGCCTGCGGCCAAGTACTACCACCAGGCCTATCGCCACGGGCTGCTCGAGCACTGTCTCGGCGTCGCCCAGGCGGTGAGCGCCATCTCGGCCACTTTCCCGGGCATCGACCGTGACGTGGCGGTGACCGGCGCGCTGCTGCACGACATCGGCAAGCTGGACGCATACACCGACGAGCAGACCAACATCGACCTGACCGACCTCGGTCGCCTGCACGGCGAGATCGCGCTCGGCTACTACCGCATCCGCCGCGAGATCGAGGAGATCGAGGGGTTCCCACGCGAGCTTGCGTGGGCGGTGCTGCACATCATCCTCTCCCACCACGGCTCGCTCGAGCACGGCAGCCCGGTTACGCCGAGCACGCGCGAGGCGACGCTCGTACACATGATCGACAACCTCGGCGGCAAGCTCGGCAGCTTCGACCGGGTCGAGAAGGAACTTGCCCCCGGAGCGCTGTGGTCGAGCTTTGACCGCGGGATCGGCTCGGGCGCCTGGTTCGGCGCCCGCGAGGCCCCCGCCGACGACGCTTCCGGGCAACCGGCCCGCGAAGCAGCCTGACCGCATACCGTCCGGCCTCGTGCAGCTGGCGCCGCAGACGCTCGAAGAACGCGCAATTTGCGACGCTCGCCCCGTCCGTAAGGGCCACCAGGCGAAAACGTCTCGCCCCCGGGTTCTATCGTTCAGCTTCGATGGCCAAGGACACCGAGAAGCTGATCCGCCAGCTGTCGCTGATCTCCTACCTAATGGCCGAGCGGCGGCCGGTCACGGCTCTGGAGATTCGGCGGGACGTGGAGGGGTACAGCGGGATGAACGAGGACGCGTTCGCGCGGCGTTTCTACGCCGACCGCTCTGAGCTCGAGTCTCTGCGCATTCAGCTCACCGTCGACCGTCCCGCCGACGGCGCCGCCGAGCAGGAGAACTACTCGCTGCGCTCGGAGAACTTCCACCTGCCGGCGATCGAGTTCACGGACAAGGAGCTGGCCGCTTTGCGGACATCGCTGCAACTGCTCGATGGCGAATTCGCCTACGCGGAGCCGCTGCGGCTCGCGTTGCAGCAGATCACCTGGGGCAGGCCGAGTCCTCTGCGGGCGCCCGAGCAGCGCTCGGTGGCGCTGGGGATCACAGCCTCCGCCGGCGGGCACGAGCTGTCGGTGCGGCTGGCCAAGATCGAGACGGCGATCTTCCGCAACAAGACGATCGTCTTCGACTACTACACGATGACTCGCGACGAGGTCGGCGCGCGGCGCGTCGACCCATACCACCTGCTCTTTCAGGGGGGCGAGTTCTACCTGCTCGGCTACGCGCACGAGCGCGAGGCGATCCGGGTGTTCCGACTCTCGCGGATCCGCGGCAAGGTGTCCTATGCGACCAAGGCCGAGCACGATTTCCGCCGCCCAGCGGACTTCGACCCGCGCGCCTATGCGGACCGCGCCGAGTGGCAGCTGGGCGACCAAGACGGCGTCGCCGAGGTGTTGCTGGGCGAGCGCATCGCCTGGCAGATCGAGCGCCATTTCGGGCGATTCGGGGAGATCGCAACCGCAGAGGAGCACGGCGCCGCCAGCGGCGATCGGCTGCTGCGCACCCCCTATTCGAACGCGCGCACGATCGTCTCCTGGGTGCTCGGCCTGGGTGAGTACGCCCGGCTGATCGGTCCCTCGGTGCTGGTCGACGAGCTCGACCGCCGTTTGGCGGCGATCGAAGAGCTGCACGCCCAGCCGATCGAGCTGGCGGCGACGGCGTCGCCGCCAGAGGAGCCCTCGGGCGCGGCACGCACAAGCGCCGCTCGCTCGGCTCGTGGCGCCACGAGCGCCGAGCGGGAGTCTCAACCGGACGCCGCGATCCGACCCGAGCGTTTCGCGCGACTGGTGACGCTCGCGAGCATCCTGATCGATGCGGGTCGGCGCAAAGAGCGACTGAACATCGCCGAGCTGTGCGAGCGGCTGAACCTCAGCGACGAAGAGCTGCGCGAGGACGTCAACGTTCTGAACGTCGTCAACTTCGGGGGCGGCTCCTACGTGCTCTACGCGGAAATCCTCGAGGATGAGGGCGAGATCGACGTCGACCCTGAGCCCTACAGCGACAATTTCGATCGGCCCGCGCGGCTGCTGCCGGTGGAGGCGAAGGCGCTCGTCGCCGCGATCGACCTGATCGGCGAGCACGTGCCGGAGGGGTCGCTCTCAAGCGCACGCGAGCGGATCGTCTCAGCGCTCGGTGAGGATCCGATGGAGCAGGGCCTGCACGTCGCGCACGCCACCAGCAACGACACCGAGGTCGCCGCCATCGTCTCCCGCGCGATCGTCGAGCATCGCCTGGTCGAGCTCGACTATTACAAGGAGAACGAGGATGAGTTCTCGCTGCGGCGGGTGGAGCCCTACGCGCTCACCAACGGCCAGGAGGGCTGGTACGTGGCCTCGTTCGATCCCGAGAAGGACGCCATGCGCCATTTCCGGCTCGACCGCATCAGGCGGGCCGAGGTGTGCGATCAGACCTTCGAGCCGCGTCCCGAGGTCGACCCGGCAGCTGAGGTGGACGGTTGGCTGCGCACCGGCGAAGTGGAGGCCTCGCGCACGGCGCGTGTGTGGATCGCTCCCGATCGCGCGCGCTGGGCGCGTGAGCAACGCCGCGTCAGCGAAGAGCTCGCGGACGGCTCGATCGTCGTCGAGGTGGGCTATGCGGGGACTGACTGGCTGGTGCGCGAGGTGCTCAAGGAGGCCGGCGACGCCGCCGTGCTCGAGCCCGAGGATGCGCGCGAGGCGGTGCTCGCCATCGTCAAGCGCCTGCAGGCCGCGCGGCCCACGCCGGCCGGCGTGTCGTGAGTCGCCGCGATCAGATCAAGATGAGCGACGAAGAGGCGGCCGCGTTCCTCGCGCTGGAGCGAACCGTGACCTGCGCAACCGCCGGCGTGCGTGGCTGGCCGCACCTGATGCCGCTTTGGTACGTGCCGCGCGACAGCCCGGCCGGCGAATCGAGCCCACCCACACCGCGGCTGTGGGCCTGGACGTACGCCGCCTCCCAGAAGGTGCGCAACCTCGAGCGCGACGCCCGCGCGACGCTGCAAGTCGAGGCCGGCGAGTCCTACCAGGAGCTACGCGGCGTGATGCTCGAGTGCGAGGTGCAGATCCATCGCGACGTCTCGACGGTCGCCGCGCTCGGCAACGAGATATTCCGGCGCTACGCCGTCCCGCGTGGCGAGCAGCCGGCGCGAGATCTTCCCGAAGAGGTGGCGGCGATGGTCGACAAGCAGGCCGTCAAGCGCGTCGCCCTGGAGTTCGTCGAGCGCCGCCGCGCGAGCTGGGATCACCGCAAGCTCGCTGGCGTCTACTAGGCTTCCCCGCCTAGTGGAGTCGTTGAAGGGACTGATCCTCTCCGGGGGCAAGGGCACGCGGCTGCGGCCGATAACGCACACGAGCGCCAAGCAGCTCGTGCCGGTCGCCAACAAGCCCGTGCTGTTCTACGGGATCGAGGCGATGGTCGCCGCCGGGGTGAGCGAGATCGGCATCATCATCGCGCCGGAGACCGGCGAGGAGATTCGCGCCGCCGCCGGGGACGGCGAGCGCTTCGGCGTGCGGATCGAGTACATCGTCCAGGACGAGCCGCTCGGTCTTGCGCACGCGGTGCTGACCGCCGAATCGTTTCTCGGCGCCAGCCCGTTCGTGATGTATCTGGGTGACAACCTGCTGCAGGGCGGCATTTCCGACCTTGTGACGGCCTTTCGCGAGCACGAGCCCGACGCTCTGATCCTGCTCACGCCGGTGCCTGACCCGCAGAATTACGGCGTGGCCGAGCTGTCCGCCGCGCCCGCTGGGCAGGTCGGCAGTGTGCAGCGCCTGGTCGAGAAGCCCGCGCGACCGGCCACCGACCTGGCATTGGTAGGGGTGTACATGTTCACCGCCGGCATTCACGACGCTGCGCGCGCGATCGAGCCTTCGGCGCGAGGGGAGCTCGAGATCACCGATGCGATCCAACACCTGGTCGACTCAGGCCAGCGCGTGGAGCCGCACATCGTGCGCGGCTGGTGGAAGGACACCGGGCGTCTGGAGGACATGCTCGAGGCCAACCGCCTGATTCTCGACAACCTCTCCGAGCGCTTGGACGGCGAGCTGGTCGACTCACAGGTAGACGGGCGCGTGGTGGTCGAGGCGAGCGCCCGGCTGGAGCGCACGACTGTGCGCGGGCCCGCAATCATCGGCGCCGGCGCCGTGCTACGCGACTGTTATGTCGGCCCGTACACCGCGA
>Ga0207695_10004126_pt1 | contig 19950 bp, 20 predicted proteins | sample KBSC54metaG_FD_184354 | JGI IMG/M metagenome (GOLD analysis project Ga0207695, IMG submission 184354) | Corn rhizosphere microbial communities from Kellogg Biological Station, Michigan, USA - KBS C5-4 metaG (SPAdes) (version 2) | ecosystem: Host-associated > Plants > Roots > Rhizosphere > Soil... | reverse complement strand
TCCGGCTTGCAGCCACGCGTCTCTCTCGTCGGATGGGACCGCGATCTCGTCGGCCCACTGCATGAGCAGCGCACACACGCGCACGATATGCTTTCGCCGCTTGTCGCTGACCTTCGCCCAGGACGGGAGTATGAGCTCGTCGATTGTTTGGGTGCTGTTCGTCATCATGGAACGTGTGATCGCAATTCGTCGAGCTCGCGCTGCCAAAACGCGCGCTGCGGAAGTTCCGTGTGAGGCACGTGCAGGTCTGCCTCGTCGACCGTTTGTCGCTGGAAGCACACGATGTCGAGGTCGAGGGTGCGCGGTCCCCAGCGCTCGTGTCGAACCCGCCCCTCGCTCGACTCGATTGCATGGAGCTCGGCGAGTAGCTCTCGCGGCGCGAGCGCCGTCTCGATCGCGACCATCTGGTTGAGATACTTTGGTTGATCGACAGGCCCGAGCGGATCGGTTTCCTCGATCGCCGATACTCCGATGAGGCGCGTGTCTCGAAGCGACGCGATTGCGGTGCGTGCCCGCATGAGATGTTGTTCGCGGTCACCAAGGTTGGAGCCGAGCGCGATGTAAGCCACGTCGTTCATTCCGCGCTGCGCTCGACGACGACTTCGGCGTACGCCAGCGGCCCGGCGAGCGCCACGTGTGGTTTTCGCACCGCGACGCGCGCCATTCGTACACGTGCATTGTGCTCGATCGCGCCAACGGCGATGCGATCGGCGATCTGCTCCAGGAAATCGAGTGGACCCGCCGAGATCACGGCGGAGACGATGTCGTAGAGCGCGCGGTAGTCGACGACGATGTCGCCGTCTGCGACCCGTACACGCAAATCGATCTCGATCGGCTGCGCCACGGTGCGCTCGTGAGGGAGAATCCCGACGAGCGCGTGGAAGCGCATGGCCTGAAGTGTGATCTCGTGCATCGACGTCGTTGGGCGCTACGCCGCGTCGATCGCGGCGCGCAGCGACGATGCCAGCGACACCGCCTGCTCGACGCTCTGGCCCGCGGCGCGAACGATGGCGCTACCCACGACAACGCCGTCGGCGATGCGTGCAACTGCCGCGGCCTGCTCCGGACGCGAGACACCAAATCCAACGCACACGGGCAGCGTCGTCGATGATCGCAGGCGCTGTACTGTGCTCGGCAACTCCGCCGGCATGTCGTCGCGCACGCCGGTGACGCCGAGACGGCTGATCAGGTACACGAAGCCGCTGCCATGTTCGGCGATCTCCTTCATCCTCGCTTGCGGTGTCGTCGGAGCGACGAGCCGGATGTATGCCAGCGGCCCAGCGCCGAACCATGCCTCTCGATCGGGGTCGGCGCCGACAGGAAGATCGGTGATCAACACGCCGCTGATTCCAGCCTGGCTGGCGCGGGTGAGTGCATCATTGCCCGCGGCGATGACCGGATTGAGATAGCTGAACAGGACGATGGGCACGCGCGGCTTGGCGCGCGACACCAGATCCAGCAGGCCATCGAAGCTCATTCCCTGCTCGAGTGCCTGTTGCGAGCTGGCTTGGATGATCGGACCGTCCGCCATCGGATCAGAGAATGGTAAACCCAGCTCGATCACGTCGGCCCTGGCGTCCTGCAAGCCGTGAATCAACTCGATGGTGCGCGACACGTCGGGATGGCCGGCGGTGATATATGGCACGAACGCGCGCGTTCGCGTGTTGCTCAGCTCCGCGAACCGACGTTCGATCATCCCGACCGGCGATGGTGCCATGACGTCAGACGAAGTAGTCACCGACCCGGATGCCATAGCGTTCAGGATTCTCAGTCTTGATGATGGTGCGGAGAAATACGCCGCTCTCGTTGCGATCCGCGAGATCGATCAACGTTCCGGGATGCATCAGGTTGCCTTGTGCGTCGCTCACGACCCGCACGATGGGCCGCGACAACATGTCCTGCAGCGGATTCACTGCGTGAACGATACCCAACTCGAACGTGTCGAGCACGACCAATGTCCCGACCGGATAAATACCGGTGAGGTTGATGAATGCCTTGACGATGACGGGATCCATACCGCGATGCCGGTTGTCGCGCATCTCGAGCATGACTTGCGCCGGGCTAAACGGAACAGTCTGATATGCGCGTCGAGACGTCGCGGCGTCGAAGCCGTCGGCAACCGCCACGATCTTGCTGAACATCCCAAGCGGGTGCTTGCGAATCTGCCGCGGGTATCCGGTCTGATCGACCTTCATGTGGTGCTCGTGCGCGACCAGCATTCCGCGATAGGGCACTTCCTGCGCGCCCCGCAGTTGGAACATCGCCAGGACGCCCAGCCACGGATGCGCCGCGATCAACTGCCATTCCTCGTCGTTCAGGCCGCCGGTCTTGTTGAGGATCGATTGCGGCACGCGCGATTTGCCGATGTCGTGAAACAGAGCGCTCATGCCGAGGTCATAGAGCTGCAGCTTGCCGAGTCCGAGACGTTTACCCAGGGCGACGGAGAAGATGCAGACGTTGACGCTGTGCGTGAACGTGTACTCGTCGTAGTCGCGAATCGTCGTCAGTCCGATGAGCGACGTCTCTTCGCTCAAGATCTGATCGACGATGCCTTGAACAACGCGCTTGATCTTCTTGATGCTCGGGCTGGCGCCAATGCGAACGGAAGCCATCAGCTCACGTGTCGCGGCGACGCCCTGCGTGTAGGTACGCTTCGCGCGCTCCTTCGCCTTCTCTCGATCGCCATCGCCTTGCTGCGTCGGCGGGGCGAAGGTGAACGCGTTGACGCCCGCACTCTCCAGCTTCGCCATCAATTGGTCCAGCCGCGCAGACGGATCATCCGTGCTTGGCGCCTGGAGGAGCGATAGGAAAATCAGCCAATCTTTTGGGCCGACGGTCGGCGCGATGGTCAGGCGACCGATGCCGCAGGCGCGAAAGAGTGACAGGAGGTGACTGAAGCTGGCGAAGTTGTCGAGATCGAGACGCAGGCGCGTCTGATTGACGAAAATGAATTCGCCCGACATCCGAAGCTCGAGCTCCTCCTCGCTGGCGATCAACTCCTTGCTCTGATTCGTCACTTCGTCGAGCGCCTTCTGCACCGCGGCATTCTCGACGGGATACAGCTTGACGGCGCGCAATGCGCCATACGTGGAAAAGATCAGCTGGCGTCCCGCGCGGCGCACGTGCGCGTCGCCGCCTCCCTCGCCCGTCGCTCCGGGCAATGACACCGACTGGAGCGCCGTCTCCGATGAGTTGCGCGGACTCATGACTCGGTGGCTCCCGGGCCGCGGAGTGCACGACTCACGGCGTTGCGCACGACGATGTCCTTTTCAGTCGCTGCCTTGCGGAGCGTGTCGATCGCCTTCGGCGTGCCGACGCGACCAAGCGCGATCGCGGCGCACGCGCGCACCTCGGAATCCTCGCGGCGTCCAAGAAATCCTTTTCCATTGAGCACGGAATCGAGATGCGCAATGCCGCCGTCTCCGCAGAGCGCTCCGTATCCCTCGAAGAAAGCCATCTTCTCGGTGAGGTCCGCTTCGCGCACGCGTTTTCCTTTCACGACGCCTTCGAGGCGAGCGAGTGCAGGCCGATAGGCACGTGCCGTCATCGCGCGCACCGCGGCAACGCGAACGTCTCGATCTGAATCGTCGATCGCGCGGTCGAGCGCTTGCATCGCGCCAGGCGATCCGATCTCGGCCAACGCTTGCGCGGCGAGCCGCCGCATCTCGACGTTCGTGTCGCCGAGGATTCTTGCGAGCGCCATAACGGCGGCCTGCGTCTTGAGCGCGCCGGCCATGCGTATCGCTTCGGTCGCGACCTCCAGCTCCTTGGCGGTGATCAGTCGAACCAGCTCCGACGTGTTCGCGCCCGCCAGGCGTCCCGCGGCAGCCTGGAGTAACGGGCGTAGCGCTTCGTTCTGCGTCTTGCTCAGCCAGAGGAACACCGTGGACAGTCCCGCGGGGCGCAGCTGCTCGAAGACCTCCCCGAGCTCCGATTCGGCGGGAAGCGTCGGCGTCTCGTCCAGCGCCTGAAGCAGCTGCGACAATGCTTCGGGTGCGCTCAGACGCTCGGCCAGCTGCACGAGTTGTTGGCGATGCTGATCGGTCACGCCGGTCGCGCGATCGACCGTCACTTGCACTTCGCGCAGCAGGTAGGCGACGCCTGACAAGTGCTCGGCGGTCAACAGGTAGACCATGAGCGTGTGGACGTTCTCGAGGACCTCTTTTCGAATATCGGCGTCTTGCTGCGCCTCGAAGATATCCATCAGCACGGATGCTACGCTAACGCGAAGGTCTCTATCGTATTCGCGTTTCAGCTCCGTGTGGAGGTATTCGATCTCGCGATCGTCGAGGAAGTAGAGCGTGGCATCGAAATCAGCGATGTTGATGATTCCGCTCGCGCGAGACTCCTCTGCCGCTTCGCGCATATTGCGCTGCACTTCGCCGGCTCCGACGGGCTGCATTTCCCCGCCGTCGGCAAGCTCGCCGACTCCGCCCTCTTGCAGCAGGTCGACATAGCCGTAGCGAACGAAGGACAAATCGGATTCCCACAGCATCGTCACGAGATCGTCTTCGTCGGGCGATCCTTTCCGCGCGCGCTGGATGAGCGCCAAGAACTTGATGACCTCGGCCTCTTCGAAACCCTTGATGAACGTCAACTCGCGGACGCCGTCCTTGTAGAACAGCCACGCGAGATTATCCGCGGATTTGTTCCCAGCCTCTCCGGCCACAGGCGTGTCGAACCAGCGGATCTCGCTTTCGGTGATCGTGAGCGTGAGCTCGTCGACCTCCGCCCAAATCGGCGGAAACCCCGCGCGAAGATTTTCAATCGCGCGGCGGTAGATGGGATTGTTTGGGAGATACAGCTGGTGCGCACGCGCCGCTTTGGAGATGAGCCGGAGCAGTTCCTCTACCGGCGCCGCGGAAAACGACGGATCGAGATGCTCCGGATCCCGCTTCGGCCCATTCGCCAAGTGGGAGGGAGAGGTCACGGCCCCAAGATATTCATTTGGCTGACCTGTGCCACATCCTTGTCGCCGCGCCCGCTCACGCACAGCAGCACAGGCTCGTCCGGCGTCCAGCGTCCTTTCTGTGAGGCGATCCAGCTCACGGCATGGGCCGTCTCGAGCGCCGGAATGACTCCCTCTAATCGGCTCAATAGGCGAAAACCGTCGAGCGCATCGCGATCGGAAACGGCGACGTACTCGGCCCGGCCGCTATCCTTGAGATACGAGTGCTCCGGCCCGACGCCTGGATAGTCCAAGCCAGCCGAGATCGAGTGCGCCGGATGCACCTGCCCGTGTTCGTCCTGTAAGAGATAGCTCAAGGACCCATGGAGCACGCCCGGCCGGCCGCGCGCCAGCGACGCCGAGTGGTGTCCCGAGTCGAGCCCCTCACCTGCCGCCTCGACGCCGACGAGCTCCACGTCCCGATCCTCGACGAACGCATGGAATGCCCCCATCGCGTTCGAGCCGCCACCAACGCACGCGACGACCGTCTTTGGCAGGCGGCCGGCCCTGTCGAGCATCTGCGCGCGCGCCTCGCGCCCAATCACCGACTGAAAATCGCGCACCATACGCGGGTAGGGTGCCGGCCCAACCACCGAGCCGATGATGTAATAAGTGTCATTGACGTTTGTGACCCAATCGCGAATGGCCTCGGTCGTCGCATCCTTGAGCGTTCGCGTGCCGCTCGAAACGCCGACGACGGTGGCTCCCATGAGGCGCATGCGGAAGACATTGAGCTCCTGGCGCCGCATGTCTTCCTCGCCCATGTATACGACGCACTCGAGGCCGAATCGGGCACAGACCGTCGCCGTCGCGACGCCGTGCTGCCCCGCTCCCGTCTCGGCGATGATCCGTCGCTTCCCCATGCGCCGAGCCAGCAGCACTTGGCCGACGGTGTTGTTGATCTTGTGCGCGCCGGTGTGATTCAAGTCCTCGCGCTTGAGCCAAACCTGCGCCCCGACGAGCTCCGAGAACCGCGGCGCATCGCTCAGCGCAGACGGACGGCCAACGTACGTCGTCAGCATATGCTCCAGCTCGGCGACGAAGGCAGGGTCGGCCCGCGCTTCGTCATACGCCCGATCGAGCGCGTCGATCGCCGGGATGAGCGTTTCGGGAACGTAGCGGCCGCCGAACGCGCCGAAACGATCCTGCACTGTGTGCTCTGGCTGAGCCGTCGTCATGTCATTGTCGCCACGTGATCGACCGCGTCGCGAAATTCGCGCATGCGATCGTGGTCCTTGATTCCTGGTGCGCTCTCTACACCGGATGAGACATCGACGACGTCCGGAGAAAGCGCGGCAATCGCCCGCCCAACGTTTTCCGGACGCAGACCCCCGGCGAGGATGATCCGCTTGAACCGTCGCAACTCATGAAGCGGCTCGGCCAGTTCTGCCCACGGAAGAGCAACGCCAGTGCCGCCCAGCTTTCCGGGAACGGCCGCGTCGAGCAGCAGCCCGTCACCCGTCGACAGCATGTTGTCCACCGACGACGGAAGTGCGGCGCTCGATAGGCGGCATACTGGCCAGACCTCGCCGGAAAAACTTTTCCGCAGAGCGGAGATGCGCTCTGGGTCGAACGATCCGTGAAGCTGAACGACGTTGAGCTGCAGCAGGTCGGCCATCCGCGCGATTTCGTCCGCGCTTTGATCGGCAAACACGCCGACACGACCGACGCTCGGCAGGACGACGCTCAGCACTTCCATCGCTTGGCGAACGTCGAGCGATCGCGGCCCGCCTGCGAAGATCACGCCGACATACGATGCGCCTAGGCTTGCCGCAAAGGCGGCGTCCTCGGGCCGGGTCAGTCCACAGAATTTGATCTCAGCGCTCACGACCGACTCTCGGCACAGTTGAAAGATCTTTCACGGCGGACACCGGATCCTGTGCGGCCGAAACCGCCGAACCGATCAGCACCGCGTCAGCACCAGCTCGTGCGAGTCGCTCCACGTCGGCGCGACCGCCTATTCCGCTCTCCGCGACCGCCACCACAGACGCCGGAATCGCATCGAGCAAGCGCTCACACGTCGCCGCGTCGATGACGAGTGTCTCGAGATTTCGGTTGTTGATACCGATGATGCTCACGCCCGCATCGAGCGCCCGCGACAACTCCGATTCGTCGCGAACCTCGACGAGAAGTTCGAGAGCGAGCTCGTTCGCCGCGGCAACCATGTCTCGAAACGCTCGCGGTGAAAGAGCGCGCACAATCACCAACGCCGCCGACGCGCCAATCGCCTTCGCCTCGAGTAGCTGAATCGGGTCGACGTGAAAGTCCTTCTTGAGGACTGGGAGACGCACGCCATCTCGAACCGCGATGACATCGGCGGACTCCCCGCCGAAGTGCTTCGGCTCGGTGAGCACGGAGATAGCCGCTGCTCCGCCCGCCTCGTACGCTTGCGCCTGCTGGACAGCGCGAATCTCGGAGTTGATCCATCCTTTCGAGGGCGATCGGCGCTTCACTTCAGCAATCACGGCGACATTTGTCAGCCCGAGTGCGCTCGCGAAGCCGGGCGGGCTGCTAGCGTCGGCTGCCACTCTCGCGAGCTCGGGTTCGCGCGCGCGAAGCGCGACGACGCGCTCGCGCGCCTCCTCGACGATGCCGCCTAGCGTGCCGGTCGGTGGGATCCAGACAGGAGAAGCTTGCACTTCGGTCCTTCTTCGGATATTCTAGTATTCGGGGCTTATTCGGGAGTCCGGCCCCGTCGCTACTTTCTCAAGCTGAACAGGTGTCAGCCTATGCCGCTCACGAAGCGTCAGCGCGAAATACTAAACTACCTCACGGGCTACACGGAGCAAAACGGCTTCGCGCCAAGCTTCGAGGAGATCGCCGAAAACTTCGGGTACAACTCGCTCGCGACGGTGCACGAGCACCTCACGAATCTCGAGCGCAAAGGGTACATCAAGCGCAGCTACAATGAGAGCCGCGCCATCGAGATCCTGCCGAGCGATGCGAGTCCGCGTGCCGTGGAGTTGCCGCTTCTCGGAAGCGTCGCCGCCGGCATGCCGATCGAAGCGCTCGAATCGAACGAGACGTTCTGCGTCCCCGATACAATGGTTGGCCGCGGTGGTAATCATTACGTGCTTCGCGTGCGCGGAAACTCGATGGTCGACGAGCAGATCAAGGACGGAGATTTCGTCGTCGTCAACCAACGCGAGCGAGCTGACAACGGCGAAATGGTCATCGCGCTCGTCAACGGAAATTCGGCCACCGTCAAGAAGTACTATCGCGAGCGCGACGGGCGCATCCGCCTCCAGCCGGCGAACGAGACCATGCAGCCGATCTACGTGCATGAGAATGACATCACGATTCAGGGAATCGTGGTCGGAGTCATGCGGCGCTATTGACACCGCGCTGTCATCCTGAGCGAAGCAGAAGGATCTGCTGTGTCCGAACAGCGGATCCTTCTTCGCTTCACGCCTCAGGATGACCGGTCTGGTGCCCGACCTTATCGTCGCGCGAATGCCACTCGAAGCCGATCCAGCGCGACAAGCCCGGCTCCCGAGCTGATCGCCTCTCGCGCCATTTCCACGCCGTCGTCGAAGCTCGCGACCGAGCCGCCTACGTAGAAGGCCGCCGCGGCATTGAGCACGACGGCAGCGGTCGACGCTTCATCGCTTTCGCCGCGCAACACACGCATCACTGCGGCGGCGTTCGCCGCCGGCGACCCGCCCGCCAGATCTTGGACCGCTCCGCCGCCGTATCCGAACCGCTCAGGATCAATCGTCCATGCTGTCATCGCACCATCGCGAATCTCGATGACCTCGGACAGTGCGAATGGCGAGATCTCATCCATGCCGGCGCCGTGCACGACGAGCGCGTGCACGGTATCCAACGCGCTCAACGCGCCCGCGATCAGCGTCAGGCGTCGTTCATCGGACACGCCGACGACTTGGCGTCCAGCATGCGCGGGATTCGCGAGCGGGCCGACCATGTTCATCACGGTCTGAACTCCCAGCTCGCCGCGAACCGATGCGACATGTCGCATCGCCGGATGCATGAGCGGAGCGAACATGAACACGATGCCCGCGTCTCGGAGTGCCGCCTCCATCACGTGAACCGGAGCGTCGATCGACACGCCAAGTGCCTCGAGCACATCGGCGCTTCCGCACTGCGTGGTGAACGACCGATTCCCGTGCTTCGCGACGCGAAGTCCCGCGCCCGCTGCAAGCAGCGCCGCCGCCGTCGAAATGTTGAACGTGTTGATCGTCCCACCGCCGGTTCCGCACGTGTCCACCAACTCTTCCGGGCGCTCGGCAGGCAATACTACCATTGCACGACGGAGCGAACGCACGACGGCCGCGAGCTCGAGCGGAGTCTCACCTCGAACGCGCAGTCCAATCAACAACGCGGCGATTTGCGCCGACGTGGCATCGCCCGACAACACGACTTGAAACGCGTTCGTCAGCTCATCGGGGTCGGGCGCATGTCCCGACGTGATGCGCCTGATGGTATTCAGTAGCGCATTCGGCGGCGGACTAGCGGACACTGAATGCTTCGACGAGGCGTTCGGGAAGCTTGGCGTTCGACGCAACGAGGGCGATCACGAGTCCGAGCAAGCGGACGCGATCGACGTCTTCTTCGACGAACAATCCCTGCATCGCGCGATTGGCGAGATTCACCACGCCGACCAACTGGTCGTGATAGATCAAGGGAAAACTGATGAACGATCCCGTCGTGAAGTACTGGTCGTGCAGGAGCGGATGCGTTTTCGCTTCGGCAACGTCTCGCACCAAGAGTGGCTCCCGGCTCGCCGCCACGCGTCCGGCAACGCCCTGACCAATGGCGACACGCGCGCCCTCGGTGATGCTCGGTCCCACGCCGCGTGCGGCGGCGATGTAAAGTGATTCACGGTCCGGCGCCACGAGCATCAACGAACAGCGGTGTGAGTGCATGTCATCGCCGACGAGCGCCAGCAATCCATCGGCGAGCTGTCGCGGATCTTTCGTCGATGCGTCGAGCGTGAGCACGCGGTCGATCAGGTAGATCGTCCGCGTTTTCTGGCGCAGTGATTCGTTTCGCCGGTGCAGCTCGACGTGCGCCTTCTCGAGCTGCTCGACTGCCTGCGACACCGTCGCCTCGACCGCGTCCGCCCGCCTGATCGCGCGGCGCGCATCTTCCGTTGCTTGAGCAAGCTCTCGCTCGAGCGATACGACTCGTGCAGAGTCAGTTGTCGCCTGGTTGCTCTGAGTATTGCTCGCGTCGGTAAGCCGAGTCTCCAATTCGGCGAGACGCGTCTCGTACTCGCCATGCACGTGTTGCGTGACGTCTTCGAGTGTGCGAACGGCCTCTTGGCGAGCCTCGCGCTCGAGAAAGCGGAGATGTGCGAGCTCGAACAGCGCGATCGCCGGCAGAAAGCGCTCGGCCGTGCGCGCTCCGAACAATTTTCGAGCTTCGTATAGGACGAGGAGCGCCGTGAGTTGGCCTTCGTAACGAAGACCGCGAACGCTCAGCCATCCGGCCTCGCCGAATGACGGCATCTCGAACAGTCGCGCGAATTCGTCGCTCGCTTCACCGAAGTCGACAAGTTGGCCGCCGACGGCGATCGCCGCGCGCTCCCGCGACGGAAGATGATCGAAGGTCGTCTCGAGCTTCGCGCTGGTCGTGGTCGCGCCAGACGCCAGCAGTCGTTCGCCGAGCATTCCACGTCGTTCGTCGAACCGAACGAGCGCGAGCTGGGCGAATCGATCGACTTCGGCCAGCGACTCGCCGAGCGCTTGAAGTGCGTCGTCGGGGCTGGTCGAAACGGTGAGCGCGTGAGCGAGAGAGGCGAGCGTGCGCGGCGGCATCAGGAAGGCGGCAGGGCGCACGCGACACAGAACGCGGCGCAGGCGACGTTGAGCGCGAAATGTGAGTGCGTAGGTCGCGCAAAGTCAATCGTTTTCGTCACTGCAAAGTCAATGCAGAGCCGCTCGACATTGCTTGACACACCCCCCTGTGCCGATAGGTTTCCAGCAATGGCCGAGCGCACCGTGCAGCTCGTGTTGCACTATGACGGGGCCGAATTCAGTGGGTGGCAGCGGCAGCCGGATCAACGCACCGTTCAGGGTGCGTTGGAAGCCGCACTCGAGCGATTGTGCGCGACGCCAATCGCTGCGTTGGGCTCTGGTCGCACCGATGCCGGTGTGCATGCGCGTGGGCAGGCGGTGGGCATTCGAGTTCCAGAGCGTTGGACTGGTAGCGTTCCGAAGTTGCGGCGGGCATTGAATGCGGTGCTGCCGTCGGATGTGTGGGTTGCGGCGGCGTTCGAGATGCGCCCCGAGTTTCACGCGCGGTATAGTGCACTGAGTCGACGCTACAGTTACTACGTCGGCACGGACGAGGAAGCGAACTCGCCGTTTCGGGTGCGGTACGAGTTGGCATTCGGGCAGCCCTTCGATCGGGGCGCTCTGGACGCCGCGGCCGCCCACCTCATGGGCGAACACTGCTTCCGGGGCTTCGCAGTGCTTGGCACGGCGCCTGAACAGGATGATCATCGCTGTCGCGTAACGGATGCGCGATGGCGCGATCGACCGGGCGGGCTCGTGTTCGAGATCGAAGCCAATCGTTTTCTCCATCACATGGTCAGATTTCTCGTCGGGACAATGCTCGACATCGGGACCGGTCGCCGGCCACTGGCCGACCTGCCCTGCTTGCTTGTTGCACCCAACAACAGCGAGGTGTCCCCGCCGGCCGCCGCGCACGCGTTATTTCTCGATCGCGTGACATATCCGAACGACCTTTACGTCGAGGGGACATGACCACCGACGGACGTTTCGCCCTGCCGCGTTTGGCGATGATCGCTCGCGCTGCTCACCGTCGCGGGCGCTTTCTGTTTCTGGCTGTCGCGATTGGTTGCTCTCGTTCGCCGGAGCCGTCGAGTGCGCAGGCCTCCGGCGCTATCGCACCCGCCAACAGCAACAGCCAAGTTTCTCAAAGCCGACAAAACGCCATCACCGCGGCGGTCGCGAAGGTCGCCCCGTCCGTCGTGACGGTGCAGACGGAAGTTGTCGAGCAGGCGCCGCAAGATCCGTTCGACATGTTCTTCGGACGCGCCGAGCCGCGAACCCAGGCCGGATTGGGCACCGGATTCGTCGTGCGGAAGGAAGGCGTGATCGTCACCAATGCGCACGTCGTCGCGGGCGCGAACAAGATCTCCGTCATGATGCGCGACGGAACCGTGTACCCGGCGAAAATCCTGGGCTCCGACGAGACGAACGACATCGCCGTCCTCAAGATCGATGCGAAGAGCAATCTGCCCGAGGTCAAGCTGGGCAACTCGAACAACCTTGCGATCGGCGAATGGGCGATCGCGATCGGCAACCCATACGGATTCTACCTCGGCAACAGCGAGCCGAGCGTGAGCGTGGGCGTCATTAGCGCGACACAGCGAAACCTCATCGGATCCAGCGAAGGTCAAGGCACGTACTTCGACATGATTCAGACCGACGCCGCGATCAACCCCGGAAATTCCGGTGGCCCGCTCGTCGATGCGGACGGGGAAGTCATTGGCGTGAACAGCAACATCTTTTCGCCAAACGGCGGCTCGATTGGATTGGGCTTTGCCATTCCCATCAATCGCGTCGTTCGAGTCGTCGACGACCTATTGACGCACGGGTCGATCCGCAGCCCGTGGATCGGTGTCCGTCTCCGCCAAGCGCAATCGAGCAATCCGCGCGACTTGCTGACCCAAGGTGCCGTGATCGCGACGGTCACGGCTGGCTCGCCGGCGGCGAAAGCTGGGCTGCAACCCGGCGACGTGATTCTGCGCGAAGGCTCGCGCGTCGTGCACAATCCGTTCGATTGGTACGCCGCCTTGCTCGATCTTCGCGCGGGGGCGCCGGCGCATCTGCACATGCGGCGTGGCTCGCGCGAGTTCGACGTCGACGTGAATGTCGCTGACCTGCCCGAGGTCAGCGCCCCGAAAGTTCAAGTGCTCAAAGAATTGGAGCTCGTTACGGTGACGCCGGCGATCGCCGCCGAGCGCAGCCTGCGACGACAGTACGGCGCGCTGGTCTTTCAAATCGGCCAGAATGTGTCCGACCAAACCGGCATTCAACAAGGTGACGTCATCCTTCAGATCAACAACGCTCCCATCAAGACGGCGCAAGACGTCGCGCGTGCGTTCGACACATATGGTGGCCGCACGTATCTCCGGGTCATCGTCGAGCGGCAAGGCCAGCTCTATGTGACTGAATTCGGGGTCCGATGACGAGTCACGATCGATATTCGTCGCCCCTCGCCCAGCGATATGCCTCGAATGCGATGCTCGAGCTCTGGTCGCCGGCGATGCGCCACGGACTCTGGCGTGAGCTCTGGCTCGCGCTCGCCGAAGCCGAACAGGAGCTCGGCGTTCCAATCCCGGACGAGGCCATCGTGCAGATGCGGGCGCATCTCAGCGACATCGACTTCGACGTCGTTGCCGCATACGAGCGTCGCTTTCGCCACGACGTCATGGCGCACGTTCACGCATTCGGCGACGTCGCGCCCGCGGCGCGCGGATTCATCCACTATGGCGCGACGAGCGCGTTCGTCACCGACAATGCCGATCTGATATTGATGCGGCGCGGCATGGAGCTGCTGCGCGGAAAACTGCTTCGTGTTCTTCGCGCGCTCGCGGCGTTCGCGCGCGAATGGCGCAATGAGCCAACGCTTGGATCGACGCACTTGCAGCCGGCGCAGCCGACGACGGTTGGCAAACGTGCCACGTTGTGGATGCAGGACCTGCTGCTCGACATCGCCGATCTCGACCATCGCGTGGCGACGCTTCCCTGCCGCGGTGTCAAAGGAACGACAGGCACGCAGGCCAGCTTTCTCGAGATCTTCAATGGCGATCATGCCAAAGTTCGAGAGCTCGAGGCGCGCGTCACCGCAAAGATCGGCTTCTCGTCATCGATTCCGGTCTCCGGCCAAACATATAGTCGCAAGCTCGACGCTCAGGTGCTTGGCGTTGTCGCCGGGATTGCCTCGAGCGCCATGAAGTTCAGCGGCGATGTCCGTGTGCTGCAATCGGTGGGCGAGATCGAAGAGCCGTTCGAGTCCGAGCAAATCGGCTCGTCAGCGATGGCGTACAAGCGCAATCCAATGCGTTGCGAGCGGATCGCGTCGCTCGCGCGATTCGTCGTGACGCTCGAGCCGAATGCAAACCTGACGCACGGCGTCCAATTCTTCGAGCGCACGCTCGACGACAGCGCGAACCGTCGTCTCGTGATTCCAGAGAGCTTTCTTGCGGCCGACGCGATCCTCATGCTCATGGAGAACGTCGTGACGGGCCTCGAGGTGCACCCCGCGCGCATTCGTCGTCGCTTGCTCGACGAGCTTCCGTTCATGGCGACCGAGGAGCTCATCGTCCGTGCGGTCCGCGCCGGCGGCGATCGCCAAGTCGCACACGAGCGCATTCGACAACACAGCATCGACGCTGCGCGGGCGCTCAAGAACGGCGCCGAACGTAACGATCTGCTCGCGCGACTCGGGGCAGACCCGGAGTTCGGTGTAGCCGTCGCCGACCTCGAGGCGGCGCTCGATCCGAAGCGCTTCATTGGACGCGCCCCTGAACAGGTAGACGAGTTCCTCGAGCAGACGGTCGCACCAGTGCTGGCCGGCCGCCTCCGCGCCGATGACGTGCGTGAGGAGGTTCGCGTATGACGGTTGCGCAACTCCAATCGCTTCCGCTTCGCCACCTCCGCCGGGGCAAGGTTCGCGAAGTGTATGTCGTCGACGACGATCGCCTGCTGCTCGTTGCGACCGACCGCGTGAGCGCATTCGACGTCGTGATGGCCGAGCCGATTCCGCACAAAGGCATCGTCCTGACGCAGATAACGGCGTGGTGGCTCGACCACCTTGCCGGCGATGTCCACCATCACATGATCTCGGCGAAGGTCGACGAGATCGTCGAGCACGTGCCGCTGCTGGCCGACTATCGGAATGCCATCGACGGCCGCGCGATGCTTTGTCGGCGTACCGAGGTTTTTCCGATCGAATGTGTCATCCGCGGCTATCTTTCTGGCTCGGCCTGGAAGGAGTACAGCGCGTCGGGGACGCTTGCCGGCGAAACACTTCCATCGGGCCTTCGGGAGAGCGAGCGACTCGAGCCACCGATCTTCAGTCCGGCGACCAAAGCGGAGGCGGGACACGATGAGAACATTACAATCGCTCGGATGATTGCCTCGCTGGGGCGCGATGTCGCCGCGGAGCTCGAGCGGCTCAGTCGCTTGATCTACGAGCATGGCCGCGCCATCGCCGCGAGCCGAGGCATCATCATCGCCGACACGAAATTCGAGTTCGGACGCGACCGAGCGGGACGCATCACACTCATCGACGAAGTCCTCACGCCCGACAGCTCGCGCTTTTGGCCCGCCGAGCATTATCAACCCGGACGAGCGCAACCGAGCTTCGATAAGCAGCCGCTGCGCGACTATCTCGACGCCGAGCGGCGCGCCGGTCGATGGAATGGCGAAGCTCCACCGCCGCCGTTGCCGTTGGACGTCGTGCAAGCGACTAGTGCGCGCTATCTCGACGCATTTCGGCGCATCACTGGCGGGGATCTCGTGCTTCCAGCGGAAGGCGACGCGTGAATTTCGCTCGCGAAGGACTGAGCTTCATCGCCATCGCGGCACTCGTTGCGGTCGGTGCGTTCGGTGTCGCACTCAGTCGAAGGTCCTGGTCGCTGTGGCTGGTCGCGTTCGCGCTCACGATCGTCGCGCTCTGGGTCGCGTACTTCTTCCGCGATCCCCAGCGCGTCGGTGAACGAGGGGAACGCCTCGTCATCGCTCCAGCCGACGGCAAGGTCGTAATGATCACCGAAGTCGACGAGCCGACGTTCATGCATTCGCGCGCAGTTCGCGTCTCGATTTTCATGAACGTGTTCAACGTGCACGTCAATCGATATCCGGTGAATGGCATCGTGCGCTACATCGAACGTAAGCCAGGTCGATTTCTCAACGCCGCGGCCGAGGAGTCGAGTCTTCAGAATGAGCAAACGTCGATCGGCCTCGAGACCGGCTCGAATCACATTCTCGTTCGGCAGATCGCTGGGTTGATCGCACGCCGCATCGTAACCGACGCGAAGGAAGGCGATCACGTCAAGCAAGGAGACCGCATGGGCCTCATTCGCTTCGGCTCGCGGGTCGACGTGTTCCTGCCCCTCTCGGCCATGGTGAAAGTGAAGGTCGGCGACATGACGTACGCCGGCGTCAGCGTCGTTGGAGAATTGACCGGTCAATGAACGCTACGCAGCGTGTTCCCGCGCGGCGCAAGGCTGTTCGCCGGGCCGTCGTGTTGCTGCCGAACGGACTGACGCTGTTCAATTTGTTCTGCGGTATCTACGCGATCATTGTCGCCATTCGCGGCGATTTCGCCGAGGCGCCGGCGTTCATCGTGCTCGGCGGAATTGCCGACACACTCGACGGGCGCGTGGCACGCGCAACCGGAACGGGAAGTCGCTTCGGCGAAGAGCTCGACTCGCTCGTCGACGCCATCTCCTTTGGATTTGCGCCGGCCATCATCATGTACCTCGAGCTGCCGAACCGCGGCACGTGGGAATGGTTGCTCGTCTTCATCTTCACGTCGTGCGCGGTCATGCGCCTGGCGCGATTCAACGTCGAGCAGGCGGGCCGTAAGAAGACGCACTTTCATGGATTGCCAAGTCCAGCCGCTGGACTCACGCTGGCGACCTACTACTGGTTCAGTCAAACGCCGCTCTACAATCAGACGGTGATTCTGTTCACCGACAGCAAGACGCTGTCGGACCTTCCGTGGCACACCATTCTGCGCGGCCTCATGGCGATGCTCGCCGCGCTGATGATCAGCGACGTTCCGTACCCCGCTATCCCATCAGTCGGATTCCGAAGCATCCGCCAACTTCTTGGCTCCTTCGTCGTTGGCGGCTCGATCGTGTTGCTCGTCGTACGGCGCGAGGAATTTATTTTCCCCGCGTTGCTGGCCTACGTGCTGTTTGGCGTCGTCAAATGGTTGATCCTCGGTTTCATTGGGCAATCGAGCACGCCCGACGAGATTTTTTGGGAAGACGAGCCAAATGGCGTCGAGCCTCGCTCAGAGCGCCGAGCGGCATTCGGTCGTCCGATCCCGCTCGGCGCCGACGCCGCGGAGGCAGCGGCTCTCGCGGCGTCGCGCGCGGATCGCCGTCCGGACGGTCGCGGTGACGAAGGGTCACCGTCATCGCAGTCGCCGCAATCCGCGCGCCGCCGAAAACGCAGACGCGGGCACCGCGGTGGAAATCGACCGTCCGGCCCCAACCCAAACATCTCAGCCGCACTTCCTCCGTCCGACACATCGAAAGGTCCCACTGAATGAGCCGATATCGCATCGCTGTGCACATCGTTCCACGACGCGGCATTCTCGATCCGCAAGGCAAGACAGTCGCGGACGCGCTACATACGCTCGGATTTGGCGGCGTACGCGACGTGCACGTCGGCCGTCACATCGTCGTCGAGCTGGAAGCGCGCGATCAGGCGGCCGCCGAACAGTCGACGCGCGATATGTGTGAGCGGCTGCTGGCGAATCCCGTGACCGAAGACTTCGAGATCGCGAGCGTGGAGGCTACATGAAGTTCGGCATCGTCACCTTTCCGGGCTCGAATTGCGATTACGACGCCTATCAGGCCGTTGTCGAGAAGCTTGGCGAGGACGCAACTTTTCTCTGGCACAAAGATCACGATCTCCACGAGAGCGACGTGATCGTGCTTCCCGGCGGATTCAGTTACGGCGACTATCTGCGAGCCGGCGCGATCGCTCGCTTCAGCCCAGTCATGCAAGACGTCATTGGATTCGCGAAACGCGGCGGTCCGGTGCTCGCAATTTGCAACGGATTCCAGATCGCATGCGAGGCCGGTTTGCTTCCCGGGGCTCTCTTGCGGAACGCGAGTCTGAAATTCGTCTGCGAGACCGTTCGGCTGCGTATCGAGACGACTGACACGATGTTCACGAACCGCTATGAGCGCGGTGCGGTTCTTCGCATTCCAATCGCCCACGGTGACGGGCGTTACACCGCCGACGATGCCACGCTCGATAGACTGGAGGGCGAAGGACGCGTCGTGTTTCGCTACCTGGGCGGACCCGGTGATGCGGATGAATGGTGGAGCCCCAATGGCTCCATGCGATCCATCGCTGGCATTGTGAACGACGCGGGCAACGTGCTCGGAATGATGCCCCACCCCGAGCGCGCCGTCGACCCACTTCTCGGGTCTGAGGATGGACTGGGCATTTTCGAGTCCATGCTCGCCCGAGTCACTGCGTGAGGATTCACATATGCGTATTCTGATGGTGCTTATTGCCGGACTCATTGCTGGACCAGTCGCCGCTCAGACGCCGGCGACCATCGATCCCGGCATGACCCGCGCGCAAGTCGTCGCGAAGCTTGGCGAGCCGCTGTCGGCCCGCGAGTACCAGGGTCACGCGTATCTGTTGTACAAGAACGGTTGCGAGAAAAAGTGCGGCATGAATGATCTCGTCGTGCTCGACAGCGGCAAGGTCGTCGATGCCGTGTTCCGTTCGCATGCACGTCATTACAGCGGGACCAGCAGCTCACCGCAGATGATCACGGCGTCGGACGCCAAGCGCGGAGCCGGTGCTCCACTCAAGACGCCCGCGACGCCGGCGAAAAAACCCGAGGCCACTCGACCGTCGGCATGACGCAACGACAGCAGCAACTGAGCGCCGTTACCCCGCGACCGGGCGATCCGGCTATAACGCCGGCGCTCATCGCCGAACACGGGCTCACGAACGACGAATATCAGCGCCTGCTCGACATGCTCGGGCGCGAACCGACGTTCACTGAGCTCGGGATCGTGAGTGCGTTGTGGAGCGAGCACTGCTCATACAAACACTCACGACCGCTACTCAAGACACTTCCGACAAAGGCACCATTCGTTTTGCAAGGTCCCGGTGAGAACGCCGGCGTGATTTCTATCGGCGACGGCCTCGCCGTCGCCTTCAAGATCGAATCGCACAACCATCCGTCGGCCGTCGAGCCGTATCAAGGCGCGGCGACTGGCGTCGGCGGAATCTTGCGCGACGTGTTCACGATGGGTGCTCGTCCGATCGCCATGCTCAACTCTCTTCGCTTCGGATCGCTCGACTCGCCGCGAGTCCGCTATCTTTTCGCCGGCGTCGTCAAAGGGATCGGCGATTACGGGAACTGTGTCGGGATTCCGACCGTGGCCGGTGAGGTTGCGTTTGATCCGGCATACGACGGCAATCCGATCGTCAACGCGATGTGCGTCGGGCTTCTGCACGAGGACGAGCTCATTCGCGCGGTCGCCGAAGGTGTGGGCAATCCGATCATCGCCGTCGGCGCTCGCACCGGTCGCGACGGAATTCACGGCGCGTCGTTCGCCTCCGAAGATCTCTCCGCACAGAGTGAAGCGAAGCGTCCTCGCGTCCAGGTCGGCGATCCGTTCACCGAGAAGCTGCTGCTCGAGGCGAGCCTCGAGCTCATTCGCAGCGGCGCCATCGTCGCGATTCAGGACATGGGCGCGGCGGGTCTCACATCGTCGTCCGCCGAGATGGCGGCGCGCGGCGACGTCGGCGTCACGATCGACACGACAAAAGTCCCGGTTCGCGAAGAAGGGATGACGCCGTACGAAATCCTGTTGAGCGAATCGCAGGAACGTATGCTCGTCGTCGCCAAGCGCGGACGCGAAGACGAAGTTGCGTCGATCCTCGCCAAATGGGATTTGACCGCCGCGGTGATCGGCGAAGTCATCGCCGAACCCGTCTATCGCGTTACTGAAGGCGATCGCGTTGTCGCGGAGTTCCCAGGCATACGTTTGGTCACCGACTGTCCGACCTACACGCCTGACGCACGCGAGAGCGACGAGGCCGTGCTGCTGCGCTCGCAAGATGTGAACGCGATTGCCGAGCGCCCTGAAGAACGCGATCCCGCCTGGACGCTCGAACAGTTGTTGTCATCACCGAACATTGCGGCAAAGACGTGGGTACATCGCCAATACGACACGACGGTGCGGACGAACACCGTCATCGGACCTGGCGGCGACGCCGCCGTCGTGCGTGTGC
>Ga0207695_10004125_pt1 | contig 19953 bp, 15 predicted proteins | sample KBSC54metaG_FD_184354 | JGI IMG/M metagenome (GOLD analysis project Ga0207695, IMG submission 184354) | Corn rhizosphere microbial communities from Kellogg Biological Station, Michigan, USA - KBS C5-4 metaG (SPAdes) (version 2) | ecosystem: Host-associated > Plants > Roots > Rhizosphere > Soil... | reverse complement strand
AGCACCGCCGAGCAGATCACGATGAATGCGGACAGCACGCCGATGTTGACGAGCTTGGCCACTTCGCCGAGTGGGAACAGCGCCGCGACCAGCGCCGTGAACACGCCGAGCGCGATCGTTGGGCGGTGCGGCGTGCCGTACTTCGGATGCACTTTGGCGAACCAGCCGGGCAACAAGCCGTCGCGCGAGAGCGCGAACCAGATGCGCGCGGCGGCGAGCATGAAGGCGAAAATGACTGACAAGATGCTCGCGATTGCAGTCGCCGAGATCGCTGCGCCGATCCACTTCATGCCGAGTGCCTGGAACGCATTCGCGACCGGGGCGTCGTTGGCGAGTTGCGTGTACGGCACCATGCCGGTCAGCATCAACGTGATCGTGATGTACAACACCATCGAGATGCCGAGCGAGAGCAGGATCGCACGCGGCAGGTCGCGCTGCGGATTCTTCGCTTCTTCGGCGGCGGTGGTCAGCGTGTCGTAGCCGAATACGGCGAAGAACACCACGGCCGCGGCGGTCACCACACCCGGCAAGCCGAAATGGCCGACGCCTTGCGCGTCGACCGTGCGCTCGGGAATGAACGGGTGCCAATTCGCCGGATTGATGTAGAACACGCCCACCGCGATGACGAGCAGCACGGCGACGACCTTGATCGCGACGATGAACGTGTTCGCTCGCGCACCCCATTCGGTGCGCAACGTCAGCAGCGCGGCCACCGCCAGCGCAACGAGAGCGGCGATCAGATTGAATACATGGCCCGCGCCGGAACCCGGCGCACCGCGCAAGGCATCCGGGACATGGATGCCGATCGCGTCGAGCAGGTTCAGCACATAACCGGACCAGCCGCTGGCCACCGCGGAGACGATCAACGCGTATTCCAGCAGCAGATCCCAGCCGATCATCCAGGCGATGCCTTCGCCGAGCACCGCGTAGCCGTACGTGTAAGCGCTGCCAGTGACCGGAATCAACCCGGCGAATTCGGCGTAGCACAGCGCCGCCGCGGCACTCGCGATGCCGGCGATGATGAAGCTCAACGCGACCGCCGGGCCTGCATTCGTCGCCGCCTGTTGTCCGGCCAGCACGAAGATGCCGACGCCGATGATGCCGCCGAGTCCGATCGCCGTGAGTTGCCACACGCCGAGCACGCGGCGGAAATCGTGGCGCGCGCCAAGCTCGGCCTGCAGTTGCTCAATCGGTTTGTGACGCGTCAGGTTGTCGATCAGGCTCATGCATTTCCCCGGTAGGTCGGCGCGGCGATCATACCGGACTTCCGCGGCGCGACTACAGCGAACGCGCCTGCAACGATACCTGCTTCTTGCCGCCGCCGAGCCACTGCGTGCCGACTTCGCGAAAACCGAAGCGCGCGTGGAAACCTGCGGACGCCGGATTCGGAGGATGCACATCGAACTCGCAGGTCACCTGACGCGCGCCGCCGGCGCGCGCGAACGCGAACAGATCCTCGTACAACAGCGCGCCGCGGCCGTGCCGGTCGGTGCTGACGACGATGCGATCGATGTAGAGGAATTCGGGATAGCGCTGCGCGAACCAGCGGTAGTTCGGACTGTCGTAGTCGGCGCCTTCGCGAAACGCAAGCAGGAAAGCCGCAACGACGCCTTCGACTTCGACGACGCGGTGATATGCCGCTTGCGCATGCAAATGCTGCAGGCGAGCAGTATCGAGCGGACTCAGGAAATGCACCGATTCGGCATTCAAGGCGAGAATCGCGGCGAAGTCGCCAGCGACGGCCGGGCGAATCGCGACGTTCATTCCTCGCGCGTTACGCGCAACACTTCTTCGGCCGCGGTGATGCCGGCCACGCACTTGCGCCAGCCGTCGTCGAGCATGCTCGGTGTGCGTGTGCGCGCGTGGCGCTCCAGGTCCGCTTCGGCGGCGCTGGCGTGGATCAGGCGGCGCAGTTCCTCGTCGACGGTCACGTATTCGTAGATGCCGGTGCGGCCCTTGAAGCCGGCGTGGCGGCCGGCGGCTTGCGCGGTCGGTCGGTGCAGGTTCGCGACCGTTCCAGCCGGCTTGCCGAACGCGGCCAGTTCGCGCGGGCTTGCCGCGTACGCTTCGCGCGTGGCCGGGTCGAGCACGCGCACGAGCCTCTGCGCGAGCACGCCGATCAGCGACGAAGACAGCAGGAACGGTTCGACGCCCATGTCGCGCAGGCGCGTGACCGCGCCAACTGCGGAATTCGTGTGCAGCGTCGACAGCACGAGATGGCCGGTCAGCGACGCCTGCACCGCGATCTGCGCGGTTTCCAGATCGCGGATTTCGCCGACCATGACGACGTCGGGATCCTGGCGCAGGATCGCGCGCAACCCGCGCGCGAAGCTCATATCGACCTTCGTGTTGACCTGGGTCTGGCCGACGCCGTCGATGTAGTACTCGATCGGGTCTTCCACGGTCATGATGTTGCGGCTCGCATCGTTCAGACGCAGCAGCGACGCGTACAGCGTCGTCGTCTTGCCCGAACCGGTCGGACCGGTAACGAGCAAAATGCCGTGCGGGCGTTGGATCGTTTCCGAGAGCAACCCGAGCGTGTCCGGCGCCATGCCGAGCTGCGCGAGATCGAGCTTGCCGGCCTGCTTGTCGAGCAGGCGCAGCACGACGCGTTCGCCGTGGCCGGCCGGGATCGTCGACACGCGCACGTCGACGGGGCGTCCGGCAATTTTCAGACCGATGCGGCCGTCCTGCGGCAGGCGCTTCTCGGCGATATCGAGCTTGGCCATGACCTTGATGCGCGAGACGACCGCGTTCGCGATCGCTTTCTGCGGACTCAACACTTCGCGCAGCACGCCATCGATGCGAAAACGCACGACCAGACGGTTCTCGAACGGTTCGACGTGGATATCGCTCGCGCCTTCCTTGACCGCCTCGGTGAGCAGCGCATTGATCAGGCGGATGATCGGCGCATCGTCTTCGGATTCGAGCAGGTCTTCGGGTTCCGGCAGTTCATCGGCGAGCGTTTTCAGATCGAGCTCGTCGTCGAAATCGGCGACCATCGCGCGCGCGTCGTCGCCCTGCTCGTAGAGCGAACGGAGCAACTGCTCGTAGGCCGCGGCGTCGTGGCGCACGAGCTTGAGCGGCGCACCGAGATAGCGGCGCAACTCGCTGAGCACTTCCGGTTTCACGCCCTCGCGCCACGCGACTTCCGCACCGTCGTCGCGCCAGGCGACGAGCGTCGCGCCATTGCGGCGCGCGAAACCGAAGCTCGGCCGCGCTGGGCGCGTGGTGGCGGTCAAGGCTTGCGTGCTCCGGGCGCATCCTTCGGCGCCACGTCGAGCGCCGGACTGGCGAGGAAATCGTGCACTTCCGGCAACATCGGCTGCTGGCTGCGCGGCGTGATCGTCTCGCGATTCTCGCGCATCTGCAGCTGTTCGGTGCGGATAAAATTATACTTTTCCTCGGACACCGCGGCTTCGGTTACCGAGTCCTTGAGGATGCGCGGGTGCAGGAACACCATGAGATCCTGCTTGGCGTGGTCGTTGCTGCGGTAGCGGAACAGATTTCCGACCAGCGGAATCTCGCCGAGGCCAGGCACCTTTTGCACGCTGTCCTTGACGTTGTCCGAGATCAGGCCGCCGAGCACGAGCAGCGAATCGTTCTTCACGAGCACGGTCGTCTTGACTTCACGCTTGTTGGTGACAAGATCGACCGCGCCCTGCACCGGCGGCAACAGGTTCGACACCTCTTGGTGCAAATCCAGGCGCACCGCGTCGCCGGAATTGATGTGCGGCGTGACGGTGAGCGTCAGGCCCACGTCCTTGCGCTGGATCGTCTGGAACGGATTGCCGATGCCGCTCGTATTCGTGCTGCCGGCCGTGCCGGTGTTGGTCGCGTACGAGCCGGTCAGAAACGGAACTTCCTGGGCGACCTTGATCATCGCTTCCTGATTGTCGAGCGTCATCACCGATGGCGTGGAAAGAATGTTGTTTTTGCCATTGCTGCGCAGCGCCGAGACCAGGGCGCCGAGGCTGAGCAGCTTCTTGCCGTTGACCCGGATCGTATCCAGATAGCCGAGGTTCAAGCCGTTGCCGAGCGTGTTGGCGATCGGCGAGGAGTTCAGGCCCGCAGTCGCGGCGAAGATGTTGTTGCCGGCGGTGGTGCCGTTGAAATTCGTACCGCCGATGACGTGGTCGCTCAGCGGCAGCTGCCACTGCACGCCGAGTTCGTTTGCGGTTTCATCGGCGACTTCGGCGATCACCGCTTCGATCAGCACCTGCGCGCGGCGGATATCGAGCTGGCGGATCACCGAGGCGAGCGAGCGAAACACCGCGGGCGGCGCGCTGATGACGAGTGCGTTGTCGCCTTCGTGCGCCTGGATCGTAGCGGTCGAACTATTCGAACCGGAAGCGCCGCCCGTCGGCGCGCCGGCGGCGGCGGCCTTGCCGGGCTGCACGTCGCCGGTCAGCGTCGCGGCGACGCCCTGCAGGATCGGCACCATGTCTTTCGCGTTCGCGTAGTTCAAATACACGACCTGCGTTTCGCCGCCATCGTTGATCGGCGTGTCCAGATGCGTGACGAGCGCGCGCATGCGCAGACGACCGCTCTTGCCGCCGGACAGCAGAATCGAATTCGTGCGTTCGTCGGCGAATACCTTCGGTGCATCGCCGAGCGCATCGGCCTTGTTGTCGCCGGCCAGCTGCGTCATCGTGCGCGCGACTTCCGCGGCGCTGGCGTGCTGCAGCGGAATGACTTCGACGCCGGCATCCGACACCGTGTCAATGCGCTCGATAATGCTGGCGACGCGATCGACGTTGCCGGCGCGATCGGAAATCACCAGCGAATTGGAACCCGGATGCGCGATCAGCTGCGCACCTTGCGGCATCAGCGGCCGCAATATGGGTACGAGTTCGGTCGCCGACACGTGCTTGACCGGCACGATCTTCGTGACGAGTTCGTCGGGTTCATGGCCATGCGTGCCATTGAGGCCGCCGGAGCCGTCCTGCTGCGCCATCGCTTCGGGCACGATCTTGATCATGCTGCCGGACGGGATCGCGGCGTAACCGTGCACGCGCAGCACCGACAGGAACACGTCGTAGATCTCGTCGGGTTTCATCGGGCGTGCCGAAACCACGGTGACCTTGCCGGACACGTTCGGACCGACGATAAAGTTCTTGCCGGTGATTTCCGACACCGTGGCGATCAGCGCCTGGATGTCGGCTTCCTTGAGGTTCAGCGTATGCGTACCGGGCGGGTTTGCCGGCGCCGGCGCATTACCGGTTTGCGCAACCGCGCAAGTCACGCACAGCATCAGTGCAGCGGCGAAGCAGTAACGGATCATCACTTTCCCCAAAAAAACGTCATTTCAAATTGATCGTCAGCGTCGCCGGCTTGCCGTCGCGCAGCACGGTCACTTGCAGGCTCGATGCGCTTTTCAGATTGTCCGCCATCTGCTGCAGATTCGACAGATCGGTGACCGAGGCCCCATTCACCGCGGTGACGGTATCGGTGGCTTTCAGACCCGCCTGGCTGATCAGTGCGCCGAGCTGACCGGCGCCGGACAAGCGCGCGCCGGCGAGCTTGCCATTCTCGTAAACGGGTTCGACGTGCACCTGCTTGGCAAGTTCATTCGCGTCCATGCGCAGGCCGCTCTGCACGCTGGTCCAATCCGCCGCGGCACCATGGGCCATCGTCGGCGCGATGAAAATCGGTGCCGCGCCATTGGCCTTGTTTGGATTTGCGGAAGCGGCGGTGCTCGCGCCGCTGCGCGATCCGGATTCCGGCACCGGCGCGTGCGCTTCGGGCTGTGGCAGGTTCAGGGTTTCACTGACGCCTTCGTGGCTGAGCACGACGTGATCGGCGTAGACCTCGGCGACTTTCGCTCCGGCCACGTCGTCGCCGACCTTGTATGCACTCTCGGCGCCGTGTTCGTCTTCGATCATCGCGATGCCTTGGCTTGCATCGGGCAACGCGAGCGTGCCACGCAGCGTGAGTTTGAGCGTGGTCGCCGGCGCGCGCGCGGCTTGCGCGAGCAACACGGCCTGTGGATTGCCGAACAGATGCCACTTGGCGACCGACGGCGCAGGTGGCGCGCTGGACGCCGCGGCCGGCGGCGGCGCGGCGGCGGATTCATCCGGCTGTGGCACGAACAGCCAGGCCAGGCGCACGAGCAGCCACAGGCAGAGAGCGCCGGCGCCCACGCAAACGGCGAGCGCGGCCAAGCGTGACAGGCGGGCCTGTTCGGCAGTTGAAAACGAACTCAGCATGCAACGGTGCGCGGCGGTTACTGCCACGAACTTTAGCAGGATTCACCGCGAAAGCTGTGAACTGCGCTACCCGATCAGCCAAGCGCCAGCCGGATGACGCTAAGACCGCTTGAACAAATTTCCCAGGCGCCGGAAGAAACCCGGCTTCTTGTGCTGCAGCGACGCCACCGCAGCGGCTGGCGCGGTCGTCGATACCGGTTGGTGTCCGTGCGGACGCTTCTCGGCCGGTTTGTTCGCGGTACTTTGCTGCGTGCCGTTGACGGCGGACTCCGCACCATTGCCGCGCCCACGACCGCGTCCGCCGCGACGGCGTTTGCGCTCGCCGCTACCACCCTCGCGAGCGGGCGCATGGGCTGGCGCGGATGCGTGCGCGGGCGCATGCGTGGGCGCCGGTGCGGGGCGCGGCGTGTCGCGGCGCGCGCCATGCGGGCGCGAGCCCGAACTGCGCGAGCGCTGCTTCGGCGGCGGCGCGGTCGGAATCGAGCCGTCGTCTTCTTCTTCGACCACCGGCACGTTCGCGCGCACGCGCGGCGGCGGCAGCACGAGCAACTGCGGATCGACGCGCTCGACCGGAATCTTCTGTTCGATGTAGGCCTCGATATCGGGTAGACCCTGCGCGTACATGTCGCAGGCGAAGCTGATCGCGTCGCCCTCGGCACCGAGGCGCGCGGTGCGGCCGATGCGGTGCACATAATCTTCCGCATCCTGCGGGAGATCGTAGTTGTAGACGTGGCTGACATCGGGAATGTGCAAGCCGCGCGCGGCGACATCGGTCGCGATCAGCACCTCGATCTCGCCGCGCCCGAATTTGCCGAGCAGGCTCTGGCGCTTTTTCTGCGGCACGTCGCCGGACAACATGCCGACGAGAAAACCCTGTTTTTCCAGTCGCCGCGCGACTTTCTCGGCGGCGACTTTCATGTTGACGAAGATCATGCTGCGCTTGGCGTCGGTGCGCGAGAGCAGGCCGATCAGCAGCGGCAGCTTTTCCTCGGTCGCCGGGAAATAGACGACCTGGCGCACGCGATCGGCCGTGATGTTTTCGGTTTCGACGGTGAGCTTGATCGCCTCGTTCATGTGCTCGTAGGCGAGTTCGAGCACGCGGTGCGACAGCGTCGCCGAAAACAGCAGGCACTGGCGGCGATTGCGCTCGGGCAGGCGGCGCAGGATGTAGCGCACGTCGGCAATGAAGCCGAGGTCGAACATGCGGTCGGCTTCGTCGATCACCATCACTTCGACCGCACGGAACGAGAACACGTGCTGCTTGAAGTAATCGAGCAGCCGGCCCGGCGTCGCGATGACGATGTCGACGCCGTCGCGCAACTGCTGGCGCTGCTTGTCGTAATCGACGCCGCCGTAGATCAGCGCGGATTTGAGCCCCGTGTCGCGGCCGAGGCTGCGGAAATCCTTTTCGATCTGGATCGCGAGTTCGCGCGTCGGCGCGATGATCAACGCGCGCGGATCGTTGGGCCCGCGCTCGGTCAGCGCCGGCTGCATCAGCAGGCGTTGCATGACTGCGACGAGGAACGCCGCGGTCTTGCCGGTGCCGGTCTGCGCCTGGCCGGCAACGTCGCGGCCGGCGAGTGCGACCGGCAAGGTCAGCGCCTGGATCGGCGTGCAGCGCGTGAATCCGGCGGCGTGCAGGCTGGACAGCACGCTCGGGTGCAGTTCGAAACTGTCGAAGAATGTATCGGTAAGCGGTTGGTGATGATCTGGCATGGGCCTTCCCGGCCGATTCGATATGAAAGGGCGCTTGATTTACGCGCGGCGCGGCCCAACTGATTGTCCTGACTTGATTAAGTCGGGCGCTTGGGCTGAAATGAACCGATCAGCCGTCCGGTCTGACCGCAAAGTGCCGCTATTCTAACCTAAAGCATGATGTGAGCGCCGTTTTGGCGACTTTCAACCATTTGGAGAACACCGTGAGTACTGCAATTGCACATGTGGGCGACGACCAATTCGAGGACCAGGTATTGAAATCGAGCGAGCCGGTGCTCGTGGATTTCTGGGCCGAATGGTGCGGCCCGTGCAAGATGATCGCGCCGATCCTCGACGAGGTGGCGCAAAACTACGCCGGCAAACTCAAAGTGGCCAAGGTCAATATCGATCACAACCAGAAGACGCCGCGCAACTACAACGTGCGCGGTATACCGACGTTGATGATCTTCAAGGACGGCAAGGTACAGGCCACGCAAATCGGCGCGCTGAGCAAGACGCAGTTGACGCAATTGATCGACAAGACGATTTCAGCGGCACCTGCCAGCAAAGTCGGCTAGATCGGAACCAAAATGAACGCCAAGCAAGTCCGGCGCGATGCCGGACTTGCTGAATAGCACGAAAAAGCGAAGAATAGACACGAGACGCGATGCTGGACGCTTGCATAGCGTAGTGCTAAGTTAAACGAGCCTGCTGGGCGATCTGCCCCGCCCGCCCTTCCCCGATCCTTCCAATCCGTAACTACTACGGCGCCTGCACGAGGTCCGTTCGTGACTGAACCCGATAACAAAGATTCTGGCGCAAGCCATTCCAATGACGAAGCGCGTGCCGATACCAAGCGCGCGCGCAACGACGCGCCTGACGCACCGCCACCGGCTGCCGAAGGCGGCGATGTCCAAGCTCCGCAAGGCGGCCAAAACGGCGAGAACCGTCCGCAAGGCAATCGCCCGCAAGGTCGACGCGATCGCAATCGCCGTGACCGCAGCCGCGGTGGCGGCGGCGGCGAGCGTGGTGGTCAGCAACGCTTCCAGCCGCCGCAGGACGAGGAATACGACGAGTCCAAGAACGGTGGCGGCGATGGCCCGCTGATCGATCTGAATGAACTCAAGCGCAAGCCCGCGCATCTGTTGCTCGTGCTTGCCGATGAACTCGGCATCCAGGAAGGCGTGGCGCGAGCGCGCAAGCAGGACATCATCTTCCTGATACTGAAGGCGCATGCGCGCGCCGGCGGCGGCATCCAGGCCGAAGGCGTACTCGAAATCCTGCAAGACGGCTTCGGCTTCCTGCGCGGCCCGGACGAATCCTATCTCGCCGGACCCGACGACATTTATGTGTCGCCGTCGCAGATTCGCCGCTTCAACTTGCGCACGGGCGACTACATCGCCGGACGCGTGCGTCCTCCAAAAGAAGGCGAACGTTATTTCGCGCTGCTGAAAGTCGACACGATCAACGGGGAACCGCCGGAGGCATCGAAGAACAAGGTGTTGTTCGAGAATCTGACGCCGCTGTTCCCGCGCAAGATGTTTCATCTGGAGCGCGGTAACGGTTCATCCGAGGACATCACGGGACGCATTCTCGATCTGATTGCGCCGGTCGGCCGCGGCCAGCGCGGCATGATCGTGTCGCAGCCGAAAGCCGGCAAGACGATGATGCTGCAGAACGTCGCGCAGGCGATCGTGCAGAATTATCCGGAAGCGCATCTGATCATTCTGCTGATCGACGAGCGTCCGGAAGAAGTCACCGAAATGCAGCGCGGCGTGCGCGCCGAAGTGATCTCGTCCACGTTCGACGAACCCGCCGTGCGCCACGTGCAGGTCGCCGAAATGGTGATCGAACGCGCCAAGCGCCTCGTCGAGCACAAGAAGGACGTCATCATCCTGCTCGATTCGATCACGCGTCTGGCGCGCGCCTACAACACCGTGGTGCCGGCGTCCGGCAAGGTGCTGACCGGCGGCGTCGACGCCAACGCGTTGCAGCGGCCGAAGCGTTTCTTCGGCGCCGCGCGCAACGTCGAGGAAGGCGGTTCGCTGACGATCCTCGCCACCGCGCTGGTCGAGACCGGCTCGAAGATGGACGAAGTCATCTACGAGGAGTTTAAGGGCACCGGCAACATGGAAGTGCACCTGGACCGGCGCATCTCCGAAAAGCGCGTCTATCCGTCGATCAACATCAATCGCTCCGGCACGCGCCGCGAGGAGCTGCTGATCGAACCGGACATGCTGTCCAAGATCTGGATCCTGCGCAAACTGCTGCATCCGATGGACGAACTCGCGGCGATGGAATTCATGCTCGACAAGATGAAGAACACCAAGTCGAACGACGAATTCTTCAACGCGATGAAGCGCTGAATCAAAAAGGCCGGCATTGCCGGCCTTTTCTTTTCCTCATGGTGCAGCAAGCGCGACCGTGAACCGAGGCTCGCTTTCAGCATCCCCCGCGCGCACCGTCTGCGGGTAAATACTCCCCTGCCGACAAGTTGTCCGTACAAATATCCTGCAACGCAAGGTGACATCCCGCGTCACCCGCGTATAGTCCGCGCGGCAAACAACGGTCCGCTGGTCTGGAAAATTGCGCCGCTCAGCATGGGGCGAGGGCGGCAACGTGCCGAAGAGCACGTGTTTTACCAATTCAATCCAATAACGGGAGAGCTTAATGCGTTCGTCAATTCTCGCACTTTGTATCGCAGGCGCCTTGGCAGCGTCTTCCGCCTTCGCCGGCGTTCCTCAGGGTTCCAATACCGAACTGCTCGGCCCTTCCGGCAAGGGTTACGGCGTTCCGGCCACGGCGGCAAATGGTAACGCAAAACCAGGTGGCGGCGGCGGCGGTACTCAGGCCGGCATCAACTACCACGGCGGCCCGGTGATCCTCGGCACCACGAATGTGCACTTCATCTATTACGGTCAGTCGTCCTGGCCGAATTCAACGCAGAAGAGCATTCTCGAGAATTATCCGAGCAGCGTGGGTGGCTCGGGCTATTTCAACATCAACACGACGTACTACAACAGCAGCAATCAGCACGTCAGCAACTCCGTGCACTTCTCCGGCTCGCAGAGCCACGCCGAGACCTACGGCACGTCGCTGTCGGACGCGCAGATCCAGCAGATCGTGGCCGACGCCAATCCGAGCGACACGAACGGCGTGTACTTCGTGTTGACCGGTCCGGACGTCACCGCGAGCTCGGGTTTCTGCTCGCAGTACTGCGGCTGGCACACGCATGCGTCGATCCTCGGCCAGGACATCAAATACGCGTTCGTCGGCGACGCCGCGACGCAATGCCCGAGCGGTTGCATGGCGCAGACCACGAGCCCGAACGGCGACGCCGGCGCGGACGGCATGGCCAGCGTGCTCGCGCACGAGCTCGAAGAAGCCGTGACCGATCCGGATCTGAATGCGTGGTACGACCGCCGCGGCCAGGAAAACGCCGACAAGTGCGCATGGACGTTCGGCACCGAGAGCACCGCTTCCAACGGCTCCAAGTACAACGTCGTGCTCGGCGGCAAGGACTATCTGATCCAGCAGAACTGGGTCAATGCCGGCAATGGCTATTGCGCGATGTCGTATTGATCGACAACTGAGCTCCGTGCTCGCGGCGGCGCGATCGCAAGATCGCGCCGCTTTTCTTTTGTCGGTACAATCATCGACATGAAACGCCTGTTGCTCGCCCTTTCCTTGGCGTCCCTCGCCGGCGCTGCCGCCGCGCAAGCTCCGACGCGCATCATGACGCTCACGCGTACCGTGAAAATTTTTTCCGAGCTCGAAAACCAGCTCGACGAGGCGCGCCGCAACCACGACGAAGTGGCATTGGCGAAACTGCTCGCGGCAAATTTCGAACAGCGCAACGGAACAGCGCCCGCAGCGCCGACCCCGCGTGCGGATTGGCTCGCGCAAACGTCCGCACCGAAATCCGATATCAGCCAGATGGCCGTGCACGAATACGGCAACGTCGCCGTCGTCAGCTTCGCCGATGCCGCACAACGCGCGTTCGTCGTCGACGTCTGGAACAAGAGCGACGATCACTACGCGCTGTCGGTACGCTACCTGAGTGCCGCGAACAGCGCGTCGCAGACGCAGCCGGAAAATCCGGCGAAATAACTCAAGCGGTTTTGCGTACGCGCAGATTCGGCAGGAACACGGCGAGCAATCCGATCGCCGGCAGATACGCGCAGACGCGGTAAACGAATTCAATGCCTTTGGCGTCGGCAAGTTGACCGAGCAGTGCGGCGCCGAGCCCGCCCATGCCGAACGCGAAGCCGAAGAACAGGCCGGCGATCATGCCGACCTTGCCCGGCAGCAGCTCCTGCGCGTAAACGAGGATCGCCGAGAAAGCCGACGACAGGATCAAACCGATCACGATGCTGAGCACGCTCGTCCAGAACAGGTCCGCGTGCGGCAGCGCGAGCGTGAACGGCAGCACGCCGAGGATCGACGCCCAGATCACGTACTTGCGACCGACACGATCCCCGACCGGTCCGCCGACGAGCGTACCCAGCGCAACGCTGCCGAGGAACAGGAACAGGTGGAACTGCGCGTCCTGTGCCGTCATGCCGAAACGCTGCATCAGATAGAACGTGTAATACGTGTTGAGGCTCGCCAAGTAGAAGTATTTGGAGAAAATCAGCGTGAGCAGCACAGCGATCGCCAGCACGATTTTTTGCTTCGGCAGTGCCGGTGCACGCGCGACCTGCGCTCGCGCGCGCGCGACGCGGTGCGTCTTGTACCAGCCGCCAACGCGCACGAGCAGCGCAATCGCGATCAGCGCGGCGACACCGAACCAGGCTACGCTCGCCTGCCCGCGCGGCAACACGATGAACGCGGCCAGCAAGGGACCTGCCGCCGTGCCGAGATTGCCGCCGACCTGAAAAAAAGATTGCGCAAAACCGTGGCGTCCGCCCGACGCCAGGCGCGCAATGCGCGAGGATTCCGGATGGAACACCGATGAGCCAGTGCCGACGAGCGCGGCCGCGAGCAGCAGCAGCGGATAAGCCGCGCGCGACAGCAGCAAAAGACCCAGCAGCGTGCAACCCATGCCGATCGCCAATGAATACGGCAGCGGATTGCGGTCGGTGTACGTGCCGACGACCGGTTGCAGCAGCGAAGCGGTGAGCTGGAACACCAGCGTGATCAAGCCGATCTGCGCGAAGTCGAGCGCATAGTTCGCTTTCAGCAGCGGGTAAATCGCCGGCAGCATCGCCTGGATCAGATCGTTGAGGAAATGGCAGAAGCTCACGGCCGCGAGCACGCGCAGCGCCGTGCCGGCCTCGCTGTTATCCGCCGCCAGGGCTTGCGCCGATCCGTCCGCGTTCACAAAGGCCTGTGTCCCGGCTTGAAGTCGCGCAACGCAGCGCGCGTGCGCACGCGTCCGAGCTCGATCAGCTCTTCGGCGCGATGAAATTCATAAAACGCCGCGGCATTGCGCGGAATCGGCACGAGCAGGTCCGGCGGCTGCGCGGCAAGCTTGAAGCGCGTGATCGTGGCCTGCACGATGTCGAGCGAGCGCGCAAACGTTTCCAGCAACCCGGTATCGGCCGACTCGTTCTTCTTGTCGCGTTTTTCCAGCAAACCGCCGAGCAGCTCGGTGAGCTTCTGCTTGTAGCCGACCGCGCTCGGCTGCTCGCCGGTCTCCGCCGGCGGCGCATCGGCGACGACCGGCACGCCGTCGCTCGCCGGTTCGATCTGCTTTGGGTCGATCGGCGCATCGGCACTGATGGACTCGGGCGTTTCCGCCGGCGCGTTCAAGTCCACCGCGATCGTGCAGTCCGTCAGATCGCGCAGTGTCGGCGTGATCGGCACCGGATTGAGCAGTCCGCCGTCGACGAGCACGCGACCTTCGTAGTGATGCGGACGAAATACGGTCGGAATCGCGATCGAAGCACGGATCGCATCGAACAGCGAACCGCGCGAGAACCACACTTCGCGCTGCGCCTGCAGGTCGACGGCGACGGCGGTGTACGAAATCGGCAGGTCTTCGATGTTCATCTCGCCGATCAGCTCTCGCAGCTTGTCGACGATTCGATCGCCCTTGATCAGGCCGCCACCGCTGAACGTCCAGTCGAGCAGGCGCAGCACATCGAGCTTCTGCAACTCGCGCACCCAGTTGCCGTACGCATCGAGCTTGCCGGCGGCGTAAACGCCGCCAATCAATGCTCCCATCGACGCTCCGGAAATGCTGCGTATCTCGTAGCCTTGCGCGAGCAATTCCTCGATCGCGCCGACGTGCGAATAGCCGCGCGCCCCGCCGGAGCCGAGGACCAACGATACCGTCGGCTTCGAAATCGCGTTCACTGATAGGCACCCACGGCCAACTGCAGCATGATTTTCATTTCCTCACGCAACGACACGGGCGCAACGATCTCGGCGTCGGCGCCATACTTGAGCACATCCATCAGCAGTTCGCGCGAGTTGCTGTACGGCAGGCGCAGTTCGTAGCGGCCGTCCTTGAGCCATTCGCCCTGCTGCTGAGAATGCCAGTGTTCGTCGGCGACCCAGCGCGCGGCATGCGGCGAAAAACGGATCGTCGCGGTCGCCTTCGGCTGACCGGAGAAGATGCCGTAGCTCGAGGCCAGATGCCGGTTCAACTCGGTCTCGTCGCGATCCTCGGCAGCGGCCTCGAGCAACTGCACGTCGCTGATGCGGTCGATGGCGAAGCTGCGTAGCGCATCGCGGTCGTGATCCCACGCGTCAAGGTACCAATTGTCGCGATAATGCGTGAGGCGCTGCGGCGACACATGGCGTTGCGTGATCTCGTTGCTGGTGCGCGCCCGATAGCGGAACTTCAGTTTGCGCCGGCCCAGTACGGCGCTGGCGACATGGCGGAACGTGGCTTCATCGATCTTGCGCGTGCCACTGCCGATCACGCGGATGCGCTGCAGCGGAAATGCCTTGCCATCGCCGTGATTGGACAGCAGGCGTTCGATGCGCGAGCGGAACGGCGCCAGCGTGCTGACGAGAATTCCCGGACCCGTTCGTCCAACGAGTTCGTTGAGCGCCAGCAGCGCCTGCAACTCCTCGCTGTTGAGCCAGAGCCCCGGCAATTCGAAACGCTCGGCTTCTTCGGCGGCGTAACGAAAGGCGGCCTCGTCGCCTTCGCTGTCGATCGGTGCGCCGAGCGCATCGCGCAGAAACGCGATGTCGCGGTACGCGGTCGCGCGCGAGCACGCAAGCTCGTCCATGATGCGCGCCAACGGCACGGGATAACGCGCCTGTTGCAAAATCCGGTGCAGCGTGAGGATACGTTCGTATCTGTCCATGCGCTTATTGTGGCACGCGATTGCGATCGCTGCGCCCTAAAAAACTCATTACGCCGGCATCACTTCTTCGTCCTCCTTCGCCGCGCGAATCATCGCGTCGCGCTGCTGCGTCCATTGCGCCGCCATTTTGGCCGGAGTCGAGCCTTTCTGCATCGAGCTGATCTTGAGCGCCCAGTCGGGTGGCCGCTCCGGCAGTGCCTGCGGCTTGGCGCCGGAGCTCGCGGAAGCCAAATCCCAAAGCGTCTTCAGTCCGACCAATGCGTACAGCATCGCCAACGGCGACTCCGTCAACATCATTGCACCCATGCCTAAAATGATGACGAAGTGCATGATCAGAACGCGACCCATGCGCTTGTCGACATACGCCCTGAGCCAGGCGAAGCTGCGTCCACGCATCGCCGCGGCGTCGACGATCAGGTCGGCAACGAGCGCGAGGGCCATCCATTGCGCACCTTGCATGAATTGCGTGCGCGAAAACTGCCAGATGGCGTCGCTGCTGTGGTCGGCCGCAATGGCGAGGAATCCCCAGACAAAAATGCCATGCGCAAGCGTGAACACGAACGCCATCGTCGCGTATTCGCCGAGCAGGCCCGCCGTGCTCGGCTTGTCGTTCACCCTGGTGCCAAGCTGACCGGCGCGCCAGTGCCCGCGCTTGCGCGTGAGCTTGCGATGCAGCGCGATGCGTGCGCAGGTGAAGAATGCGATGAGCAGATTCTCGAACCAGTACAGCACGACGACCGTGCTCGCCGACCAGCCGAGTTCGCGTACGCCGTACAGCGGCACCGCGTTGACGGCAAGCACGAACAACAAATTCAACCAGCGCATCGCAGCTCTCCCCCGCGAACGTTGTGTTGATTATTATAACGTCGTCATTATTGCTTGACTGGCGCCGGCGCCGGCAACGCGCCGACGCGCGCGAGCAGCGCGTGCGCGAGTTGCTGGCGCTTGGGCGCATCGTCGATACCTTTCGGCATGTCGATATTGAGTGCGAAAAACCAGCGTCGCGCGTCGTGCTCGACCCAGCCGACGTACCAGCCGAAATAGCCGCCGCCGTGCGGGTGCGACAACCCGGTCTTGCCGTGCTCGATGTGATCCGTCGCGCAGTCGACGATGGTAATGCGGCGCACCGCTTCTTGCGCGCTCGCCGAAAACGGCAGTTCGCCGCGCGCGAGACGGCGCAAGAAATCGACCTGCTGCACCGCGCTGATGCGCAAGCCACCGCCGTCGAGCCAAAACGCGTCGATGCCGCCGCCGATATCGCGATTGCCGTAGCGGACCTTGTCCAGCCACGCCTGCATGCGCTCGGCGCCCGCGCGCCGTGCGACTTCCTGATAGAACCACACGGCCGAAAACTTCATGGCGCTGGCCAGCGAGTGATCGCGGTTCCAGCCGGGGAACTCGCGCTTGACGCCGTCCCAGCGCATGACCTCGTATTCGTCGGCGACGGCGCCGGTCTCCAAAGCGACCAGCGCATTGAAAATCTTGAACGTCGACGCCGGAATGAATGCTGTCTGTGCGCGCTGGCGATCGAACACGTGATAGGTGCCGGCCTGCTCGTCGTAGATCAACGCCGTGCCGCTGACGCCGCGCTGCTCGAATTCGGTTTTGAATTCGGGATGTAGCTGCCAGGCCGGCTCCGCGCCGAAAGCGCGCAGCGACAGCAGGATCAGAAACGCGAAGGCGCGCACACTCATTGTCGTTCTCCGGTCGATAGGCGCGCCAGCATAGTCAAGCGCATGCGGCAAAATCATGGCTCGATGCGGGCGAGGAGCAGACACTGCGCGCGTTCCGCTATCATGCGCGGCGATGCCGCACGCGAACCTGAAACTCGACGAGCCCGTCGGCGACGAGGCCAAGACGACGACGTGCTACATGTGCGCGTGCCGCTGCGGCATTCGCGTACACCTGAAAGACGGCCGCATTCGCTTCATCGACGGCAATCCGGAGCACCCGGTCAACAAGGGCGTGATCTGCGCGAAGGGCTCGGCCGGCATCAAGCAGCATTATTCGCCGGCGCGACTGTCCAAACCGCTGCTGCGCGTCGGCGAACGCGGTGCCGGCGAATTTCGCGAAATCGAGTGGGAGGAAGCACTCGCGCTGGCAACGCGATGGCTCGGCGACGTTCGCAAGCGCAATCCGGACGAACTCGCGTTTTTCACTGGCCGCGATCAATCGCAAGCGCTGACCGGCTGGTGGGCACAGCAATTCGGCACGCTCAACTACGCCGCGCACGGCGGCTTTTGTTCGGTGAACATGGCCGCAGCCGGCATGTACACGCTCGGCGGTTCGTTCTGGGAGTTCGGCGAGCCGGATTGGGAGCGCACGAAATACCTGCTGATGTTCGGTGTCGCCGAGGACCACGATTCCAATCCGATCAAACTCGGCCTCGGCAAACTCAAAGGCCGCGGCGCGAAAATTGTCGCGATCAATCCCGTGCGCACCGGCTACGCTGCGATCGCTGACGAATGGATCGGCATTCGCCCCGGCAGCGACGGCCTGTTCGTCGGCGCGCTGATCCGCGAACTGCTGGTCAACGACCGCGTCGACTTCGATTATCTGATCAAGTATACAAACGCGCATTATCTCGTTGTGCGCAATCCCGGCGGGGCGGATGACGGCCTGTTCGCACGCAACGCGCACGGCCATCCGCTGTGTTGGGATAAACGCAGCGGCCGCGCGCGCTGCGCGTCCGACATCGATATGGCTCCGGCCATCGCCGGCGAATACTCGTTGCCGGACGGGCGCGCGGCGATACCGGCCTTGCAATTGCTCGCGCAGCGATTCCTGGCCGACGAATTTGCGGCTGAGAATGTCGCCGCGCGGTGCGGCGTGGATGCGCAAACCATCCGCCGCATCGCCGGCGAACTGGCCGACGTCGCGTTCAATCAGGAAATCCGCCTGCCGCAACGCTGGACCGATGCGTTCGGCCGCGAGCACGCGGAAATGGTCGGCCGGCCCGTGGCGATGCATGCGATGCGCGGCATCAGCGCGCACGCCAACGGGTTCCACACGTGTCGCATGTTGCACGTGCTGCAGATGCTGCTCGGCGCGATCGACACGCCGGGCAGTTTTCGCTACCAGCCGCCGTATCCGAAATCGGTGCCGCCGGCGAATCGTCCGGGCAAATCGCGCAAGGACGACGGCACATTGAATGGCGCGCCGCTCGGTTACGTGCACGCGCCCGAAGATCTCGTCGTCGACGCACAAGGCGCGCCGCTGCGCATCGACAAGGCGTTCTCGTGGGAATTCCCGCTCGCCGCGCACGGCATGCTGCAGAGCGTGATCCGCAACGCCTGGGCCGGCGATCCGTACAAGATCGACACGCTGTTCCTGTTCATGGCCAACATGGGCTGGAACTCGGCGATGAACACGATGCAGACGCGCCAGATGCTGTGCGACAAGGACGCGAATGGCGAGTATAAAATTCCACATTTCATCTATGCCGATGCGTACTGGTCGGAGACGGTCAACTGCGCCGACCTGGTGCTGCCGGACACGACGTATCTGGAACGCCACGACTGCATTTCGCTGCTCGACCGGCCGATTTCCGACGCGGACGGCGCGAGCGATGCGATTCGTCAGCCGGTGTGCACACCCGACCGCGATGTGCGGCCGTTCCAGGACGTGCTGCTGGATTTGGGCGCGCGCCTGCAGCTGCCCGGACTGATCGCCGCGAGCGGCGCGCCGAAATATCCGGACGGCTACGCACAATATATGGTCGAGCACGAGCGCGCACCCGGCATTGGCCTGCTCGCCGGCTGGCGCGGCCGCGATGGCGGCAAGTCGGGCGTCGGCGAGCCGAATCCGGCGCAACTGGGTGTATACAAAGCGCACAACTGTCATTGGGAGGCGAAAATTCCCGAGGCCGGCCGCTACTACAAGATGGCCAATCGCGATTACCTTGCGTGGGCGAAATCGCTCGGTTTCGTCGCCTCCACCGAAGCGATCGTGCTGGAACTCTATTCCGAGCGCCTGCAGAAGTTTCGCCTCGCCGCCCAGGGCCATGGGCTCGCGCAGCCGCCGCAGCGCGAACGCGCACGCGTGGAGAAATTCTTCGACCCGCTGCCGCTTTACTACAGCGTGGATGACGAGATCGCCTATCCGCTGTCCGCGATTACGCAACGCCCCATGTTCATGTATCACGCCTGGGGTTCGCAGAACGCATGGCTGCGTCAGATCGCCGCGCGCAACGTTTTGTATCTGCATCCGGACACCGCGGCCGCGCACGGCATCGACGACGGCGCCTGGGTGTGGCTCGAATCCGCGCACGCGCGCATCCGCGTGCAGGCGCAGCGGCACGCCGGCACTGCGCCGGGCGTGGTATGGACATGGAACGCGATCGGCAAACACGAAGGCGCGTGGAAACTCAAGGCCGATGCGCCGGAGTATACAAAGGGATTTCTGCTCAACCACGTCATCGACGATCTGTTGCCGCCACGCGGCGGTTATCGTTACGCCAATGCCGATCCCGTCACCGGCCAGGCGGCGTGGTTCGACCTGCGCGTGCGCATCCGTCGTGACGACGACCAGACATCCGGACATCGCATCGATGCGCCCGAGGCGATCAGCGCATGACGATGGTGCCGCCGCCGTCGCCGAAAAAACTCGGCCTCGTCATCGACCTCGACATCTGCGTCGGCTGCCACGCCTGCGCGGTCGCGTGCAAGGAATGGAACGACGGCGGCCAGTTCGGTCCGTTGCCGGACGAGAATGCGTACGGTCGCGAACCGCTCGGCGTGTGGTTCAATCGGGTGCACAGCTACGAAATCGAACCGGCGGAAACG
>Ga0207695_10004124_pt1 | contig 19956 bp, 20 predicted proteins | sample KBSC54metaG_FD_184354 | JGI IMG/M metagenome (GOLD analysis project Ga0207695, IMG submission 184354) | Corn rhizosphere microbial communities from Kellogg Biological Station, Michigan, USA - KBS C5-4 metaG (SPAdes) (version 2) | ecosystem: Host-associated > Plants > Roots > Rhizosphere > Soil... | reverse complement strand
CCGTCCTCGCAGATATATAGGTACCGCGACCCCGCCCGGCATCGCCACTCATTCGGCTCGCCCTTCGCAATCGCATTCTGAAACGCATCGAACTGCGCGTAATTCGTCTTCTTCCGGTCCCGCATCGCAAAGTAGATCTTCGACTCTTCCTCGCCCAGCGGCTTCAGCTGCCCGTCCCCATCGTGAATAATCCCGATCGTCGACTCGAACCCCAGCTCCAGCGCCCTCTTCCCAATCGTCAACGCGTCATTTGGGTCTTTAAAACCCCCGCCCACCACCGAGTTGATGTTCACATGAAACTCGGCATGATCGGCCAGCATCTCCAGCTTCTTGTCCAGAACCTTCAGGCTCTTCTTCGAAACCTCATCCGGCTCCACGTTATCAATCGAAATCTGCATGTGGTCGAGCCCCGCCCTATTCAGCCGCTCGATCCGCTCCACATTCAGCAGATACCCGTTCGTGATCATCCCCGCAATCGCGCCCGTCCGCCGCATCCGCCGGATAATCTCATCCAAATCCGGATGCGTCAGCGGCTCGCCGCCCGAGATCCCGATCATCGCCGTCCCCAGCCGCCCCAGGTGGTCGATCCGCCGGTACATCTCGTCAAGGGGAACGGGTTTGGACACCTTGTCATACTCGTTGCAGTAGGCGCACGACAGATTGCAGAACCGCGCCGGAACTATCTGTGCCAGAACAGGATGCGACGTAGAAGCCAGCGCCCGTGCCACCATCGCGTACTCCCGCGCCTTGCGCCGAGCCGCAATCCACTTCCCCCGCGCCGTCTCCCGCCTCCGAACACCCATCCCTCTATTGAACCACAGTCAATTTCCGATGACAGCGGGTGCCCCAGGTCTCGATTTTGAGACGTGGGAGGGAAGCCTCCCTCACGACAAGACTGGGTGCCCCAGGTCTCGCCTTTGAGACCTGGATACGCTCCACTCATCAGTCACCACCCGGACCCCCACAACACTGGGTGTCCCAGGTCTCGCTTTTGAGACCTGGGATACGCTCCACTCACCAGTCACCACCCGGACCCCCACAAGACTGGGTGCCCCAGGTCTCGCTTTTGAGACCTGGGATACGCTCCACTCACCAGTCACCACCCGGACCCCCACAACACTGGGTGCCCCAGGTCTCGCTTTTGAGACCTGGGAGTGATGTGAGCTCCACCACCGACTCCGCCTTCTCCAAACCATAATCTTCAAACCAATGACCCAGGGTCTCGTCCGTTTCCACCACACCGGAAACTTCCACTTCATCACCTTCAGTTGTTCCGGCCGCAAGCCGTACCTCGGTCAAGCAGACACACGCCATCTCTTCGAATCCGCCCTCGAACGCATCCGACAGCGCTATCTCTTCGTCATCATCGGATATGTACTCATGCCCGAGCACGTGCACCTGCTCATGAACGAACCAAAGATCGCCACAGTCGATCGAGTCATTCAGGCATTGAAACTATCTGTAGCGAAGCGCAGTAGGACACACCCCTTCTGGCAATCCCGCTACTACGACTTCAATGTCTGGAATCCGGAAAAGACAACCGAAAAGTTGCGCTACATGCATCGCAATCCTGTCGCCCGCGGCCTCGTCGCAAAGCCCGAAGATTGGGCATGGTCCAGCTTCCGCCATTACGCAACCGGCTTGGAAGGAGCAGTCGAAATCGAATCCTTCTGGACAGCCGCAAAACGACACAATCAACTTCCAGAGTTCATCTAAGACCCAGGTCTCGATTCTGAGACCTGGGATCGTTCGTCCTACTCCACTGCCATCCCATCCGAATACATCCCCACCCAAATCATCATGATCTTCGGAGGTTGGGTGGTAAGCGAAACATCTGCTCTCTTTCCGCCAATCTTCATGCCACCCACTTTCACCTTGACTCCCCCACAACCCCCGGCTTACATTGGCACCTCATCCTGCGGGCCTCCTCTCTCCTCGCTCTCACACCTCTCCTCATCCGCTCCTCCTTCATCCCGGCGTATTCAATCGCAAAAGACGATCACGAGGAAATGGAGAAACACTCATGAAGAAACTGTTCACTTTTGCTCTCGCAACTCTGCTCATCACCTCAGCAACTGCCGCCTTCGCCGCCGACAATTCGCTCGGAACCTGGAAACTCAACGTAGAAAAGTCCAAATACTCGCCAGCCCCATTCCCTGTTAAGAGCATCACCGCCGTGCGCGAGGCAGCCGACAACGGCGTTAAGGTCACCAACACCGGCGAACGCGCCGATGGCTCCGCAGTCAACTCCACCTACACAGCCAAATATGACGGTTCCGATTCCGCAGTCTCCGGCCAGGGGTCTCCCTACGACTCCGTCTCCCTCAAGCAGGTCAACGCCAACACCTTCACCTACGAGGCAAAGAACAGCACAAACAAATACCACGCTCGCGGCAAGCTCACCGTCTCCGCCGATGGCAAGACCCTGACCTTCAAAGCCAAGGGCACCAATGCAGACGGAAAGCCCATGTCCGTCACCCTCGTCTACGACAAACAATAGCCGGCTCTCCCACGTTTCGATTCTGAGACGTGGAAAGGGAATCCTCCTCACGAGAACACTGGGTGCCCCGGGTCTCCCGGTTTTGGAGACCTGGGCCTGGCTCCGCTAACGCCGCTAACTCCGCTAGCCCCGCCGCCTCTTCACTCCACCGCCGACCCATCCGACCACTTACCCACCCACACCATCATGATGGTCGCCCGCTCTTCCGGATCGGGCCCCGCCATCACCGGCGAGTCCTTCGCGTCCGCACCCCAACTCTTCGCCTCGTCGCCGCCGCTCACAAAAAACATCAGGTGCGGATGCCAGCTCTTGCCCCTGTCATTCAGGTACTGCTGCTTCGACATCATGTAGCACATCGCGCCCGGCTCCAGCGCCGGCAGTTCCTTCTTGTCGAACGCTGCATTGGTCGCCGCCAGAATCTCCGCCTTCGACTTTCCCTCCAGCACCAGCTTCGTCTTCATCAGAAAGATCGGCAGAAAGCTCCGCGCCGCCGCCGCATTGAAGCAGATCGGAGCCTTGATCTTCGGATTCCAGAACTCCGCTTCCGTCGTCCCCGCTCCCCATCCCCGCTCCACCACGCACACAAACCCATTCTTCCCCCCGAAAGCAGTCTTGAATCCCGTCCTGCCCAATACCATCACCTCAGCCTCATCTGAAATCGACGCCGGAGCCCCGCTCCGTGCCAGCGCAACCTCAGCCGCCTGATCCGCGATCAGGTACTCATCCAAAAGCGCCATCTTGTCATAGGGATTTTTATCCGTCTGCGCACTCGCCAGCCCCGCACAGCCGCTAACGATACCCAGCACCACCGCCACACACACCGCGATCACCACAATCTTCTTCATCATTGGGGAAGCCTCCAGAAAACTCGACAGACCTGCAGGATTACGAATTGCGAACCATCGTAAGCCCACTCCGGAGTCACCCCATCACCTTTGTTGCGACCCGGCCTCACCAAACATCGGGTGCCCCATCCTAACCGCCGCCGTTGCGGTTAGGGTGGGATACGAAACACTCCAAACCTTACCGGACAAAACAGCAACCTCCGGGTTGCTGGAAGCAGCCGTCAAAATAGACCCGCAATCTGTACCGATCTTTTGCAGTTTATTTCGCAAAATTCGTCATACTTGAATCAGGAGTACAGTCTGCTCTGCGCCATGCATCGTGCCCGGATCGGCTACTTCTGGTCCAACGGACCGCAAATTCGAGTTAACTACTTTGCTCTCTAGATTCTGGCGACAAGCTATACGAAGCAATCCGCTTACTGCAGCTGGAGCAGCCTAAGCCTATGACTCAGAATTATTTACTTCCAGAATAGGGGTACACCCCCCTCGAGCAGGCGTGTGGCCCAGGTCCTCCGAAGCTGCCGTTCCCCAAACTGACCCAATTGAGCCATTACGTTCGATCTTCCATTTCCCGCCAACCCCGCACGCCACCCCGGAACCGCGTAGGCTCGAATAAGGAGAAACTTCATGCGCATATTGGACACGGCTGGATGGCCACCGCAGGGCGGAGCCGGTGCGTTCGATCCTCGAGCCGAATCCTTCAAGAATCATCCGGAGTTGGTGACCATCCGGAAAGTCGATCGCATCGTGGGTACGCGCGTCGACATGACCTGCGTCTTCTCCGAGGGCATCGTCACCTTTCGCTACCACGCTCCCGACCGCGGAACCGCTGAAGCCGTCGCCGCCACGATTGAACAGAACCGCGGCAAGAGCGTCGACTACATCGGCTCCCTCGACGTCCGCGAATAGAACCAGAGCCCCCCGCCTAACTCCGCTAACCCCGCTGACTCCGCTAACCCCGCCAGCACCGCTACCTCCCCCCAAACACCTTCCTCAACAAATCCGTAGTCCGCGCCGCCGGATTCGTCCGGATCTCCTTCTCCTGCTCTCCCAGCTCGTAGAACAGCCCGTCCAGCGCCTTCCCCACCACGTACGAATTGATGTCCATCTTCGAGCTCTTCATAAACGGCAGCGGATTCTGCCCGACCAGCGCGTTGTACCGCTGCGTCACCCCATTCGCCGCCATCGCCTTCTCCACATGCGGCCTGAACGCCACCGTCAGTTGCGCCGAAGTCTTCTCCTTGAAGTAGTCGGTGATCGAAGTATTCCCGCCCGTCAACAGCCTGCGCGCGTCGTCAATCGTCATCGCCCGCACCGCATTCCCAAAGATCCCCGCCGCCTCCGGAGCCGCCGTCTCTGCTGCATGATTCATGCTGGCGATGAACTCATCCACTTTCGGCCCCTGCCCGATCGCCCTCAACCCCGTCTCCACCGGCTTCAGGCTCTGCGGCAGCAGAATCTTGATTGCCTTGTTCTCCAGGTATCCGCCCGGCCGCGCCACCTGCTTCACCGCCTTCTGCGTCCCCACCGCCAGCGCCTCTTTCAGACCCGAACCGATCTGCGCATCGCTCAGCCCCGCTCCTGCCCGCGACTTCCCCAGCCCCGGAATCTGTGGCAGCTGAATCTGCCCCCAGGCCGGCAAACTCATCAGGCAAAGAATCCCCAGAACAAATACACGCTGTCCCATAGCTCTCGTCCTTTCTCGCCCCGTACCCTACCACGTCCAGGCGACGCCTGACCCCTGATCCCTGACCCCTGGTCTTGCTATCATCACCACGACGCCCATGAAGACCCTCTGGCAGCCAGACTCCGTTCAGGAACTCAAAGACCGGATTTCCCGCCTCCGCCCCGACACTCCCCGCCTCTGGGGCAAAATGACCCCGGCCCAGGCCATGGCCCACTGCACCATCGGCATGGAACTGGCCTGCGGCGACCGCCGTCCTCCCCGCATGCTCATCGGCCGCCTCATCGGACGCGCCATCAAATCCAAAGCCTTTCAGCCCACCGAGCCCATGCGTCGAAACTCTCCCACCATCCCGGGCTTCCAGGTCTCAGACAACCGCGACCTCGCCGCTGAGTGCGACAAGCTCGCCCGCGCCATCGACCGCTTCGCCGCCGCCGGCCCTACCGGCTGCACAGACCATCCCCACAGCTTCTTCGGCCACCTCACCCCCGATGAGTGGTCCATGTGGATGTACAAGCACATCGACCATCATCTCCAGCAGTTCGGCGTATGAGCTCCCTCAAACTCCCCATTCCCGGCCAGGAACTCGTTGCTCTCATCGTCGCGGTTTCCTTCGCCGCCGGTCTCAACGTCTACGCCACCGTCGCCACCCTCGGCATCCTTGCCCACACCGGCGTCCTTGTCCTTCCTGATGCGCTCCATCTCCTCGCCAGCTGGTGGGTTATCGGCGCCAGCATCGCACTCTTCGGCGTTGAGTTCTTCGCAGATAAGATCCCCGCATTCGATCTTGTCTGGAACGCCCTTCACACCTTCATCCGCGTTCCCGTCGCTGGCCTCATCGCCTGGCGCGCAACCGCCACCCTCTCCCCCCAGGAGCAGCTCCTCGCCACCCTCCTCGGCGCTGGAATCGCCTTCGCTGCCCATGGCGGCAAAACCGCTGTCCGTGCGGCTGTCACTCCCACTCCCGAGCCCGTCTCCAACATCGGCCTCTCCCTCGGCGAAGACGTCGTTGCCATTTCACTCACCTGGCTCGCCACCCGCCATCCCTACGCAGCCGGAGTCATTGCCGCAGTATTCGTCCTCATCATCGTCCTGCTCATCCGCTGGGTTTGGCGCGCCCTTCGAGGGCTCTTCCGATCCGCCGAAAAAGCCATCCAGACCTGACCGCCACAATCGCAGTGATCTTCGAGCGCGCTTCCAGGAACTCACTTCGTCACTCTCCGCTGCTTTTTGAAACAATTCCAAGTCGACGCGAGTCTATACTGGTGAAACCTTAGCTGCACGGTACGAGGAGCCAAGGGACCTTGCCCGTAACTTCCCCAATTGCGAGCTCTCAGAACGCTGACAAATTGCGTTCGCAGCCTGACATCGCCAAACTAAAGCTCGCAATCCTCCAGTTCCTCCAGCCCGGCGTCCTCCCCGTTCTCGCTCTCGCGCTCGTCGTCGGCGGCTGGAGCTACGGCCTAAAGCTCTCGCACTACCTCCATCACACTGACGTCACCAAGGCCTCCACCACACGCATGTGGGTGGACCACCGCAACGACACTTCCGTTGCGCCGGATCAGCACCACCAGAGCCCGCAGAAATTCCTCACTCTGCAACTCCACGTCTTCGCCGTTCCGCCCCTGCCCAGCTTCTCGCGCGAGGGCGCAATCGCTGAATCCGTTCCGGCCTACACCGTTGAGTTCGTCTCCCCGCTTCATCCTCTCCGCGCTCCTCCCATCTCCCATCTGGCATAACACTGCAGCTGGCTGGCGATCCGTCTTCGTACCGGATGGCCTCTGCGTACCAACCCTCATTCAAGCCTCACTTCTTTTGAATCTGGATTGACCACCCGATGGGAGCGGGTGCATATGCCAATTGCCTTGAGTGCAATCGAGTCCGAAATTCAATCACCATTGCCCGAGCCCCGCATCCAGGAGTTTCTCGAAACAGCCGAACGCCGCCGCCCGCAGCTTCTTCGCATGGCGCGCCGCCTCACGCAGACCAACGAAGACGCCGAAGACATCCTCCAGGAAGCCTTCATGAAAGCCTTCAAAGCCCTCGCTCGCTTCCGCGGAGAATCGCAGATGTCCAGCTGGCTCGGTGCCATCGTGCAGAACACCGCGCACGAGCATCTCCGCAGCCGCCGTGGCCGCGTCTTTCTTTCCATCGAATACCTCAGCAAGGACGATGGCGATGTAGTCGAGATCAATTTGCCCGACTCGCGCAAGAATCCCGAAGAGACCTGGGAATCCCGCGAAATCGAAAACATCCTGCGTGAAGAGGTCGGCAAGCTCAGCTTCGTATGCCGCCGCGCCCTCGAGGTTTGTGCCCTCGACGAGGAGCCTCAGGCCGAAGCAGCGCGCGCACTCAACCTCAGCGTCGCCACCATGAAGTCGCGCGTCTTCCGCGGCAAACGTCTTCTCGCCCGTTCACTCTCTCGCCGCATGCAATTTCCTTTCACCAACTCCAACTGCGATCTCAAGCAGTTCCCAAAAAGCAGCACACAAAACCGCAACAACGACTGTCATCCCGAGCGTAGCCGAAGGACCCGCAATTGTTCCTGACGAACTCAACCCCGGATCCAAACTCATCGAAGCAATCACAGCTCGCGCAGCACACTCCAGACTGTCATCCCGAGCGAAGGTCGTTCGCCATAAGCGAACGACCGCAGCCGAGGGACCCGCAGTTCGTGCTCCATCACAAACTCAACCAACGATCCAAACTCATCTAAGTAATCACAGCTCGCGCAGCACACCCCAGACTGTCATCCTGAGCGACGAGCGCAGCGAGGAGCCGAAGGACCCGCAGTTCGTGCTCCATCACAAACTCGACCCTCCGCCGCTCATCCTTCCTTGCGCCGAACATTCCGCGCCACCGCCCAGGCTCCCGCCGCAATAATCCACGAGATAAAAAACGCAGTGAAGCTCAATCGCCGGTCCGCATTCGCAAACGACGGCCCAAGATTCCTGTTCCCCATCAGAATCGCCGGTAGCCAGATCAGTAGCGCATACAGCGAAATCTGTGCCGCCTCCGCCCACGCTGCCAGGCGCGGCAGCACGCCAAACAACACGCCTAGTCCCGACGCGATCTGTCCCAGGCCGGTCAGGTATACCCAGAACACTTTCCCCGGCAGCCAAGGTGGAATTAGATCCAGCGTGGGCTTCAGGTACAGCATGTGCGACACACCAATCGGAATAATCCAGACCGCGAAGTAGTACCGCGCCACTCGAACTGCCCGTTCTCCACCCGCCCACGCAAACCTCGTCCCGCTCATTCCACCGAGCTGCGCAAACAGCGTCCAACCACCCGCCAGCAAAACCGCGAGCTCTCCGAACCCGAGATAGACTCCCTCAATCGTTGGCGCAACGACCAGCGAGGGAATCTTCAGCATCTGCCAGATCACCAGGTACGGCAGCACAATCCGCAATGCCCACGCGGTCGTCGCCTCGAAGAACAGCCCCAGGCCGCAACCCACCATCAGCACGCCCGACGCATACGCAAGCGCAGTTCGCCCTGGAAACCATGGCGCTACCGGTTGCCACACCATTGCGAAGTCGCCATACGTCAGTGCCAGCGCACCCATCCCGATCAGGCCGATAGCAAACAGTGCAAGCGCTGGCTGCTGCGACGCTCTCGACGCAACCACAGCAGCTCCCGGCACACGAATTTCTTCTACCAATTGTGGTGCTCGATTCATAAGAACTCTGACCCTACCCGACTCCCAACCCGCGCGCCAGAATCCTGTGCTGTTCCACCACCTCAAAGTCGCAAAGCGGACTCCCGTTCCCACCTGCCGGATTCCACCACCGCCCCTCGAGCGGTATACTCTCCGAAACCCGAGGTCACGCCCATGAGAAAGCTTGCATTCCTCCTTCTGCTCGCCGTTCCTCTCGCCGCTCAAACCCCCGAAAAAAAGCAGCCGCCCACCACCCTTCGCGGCGTACTCCTCGAGCAACTCCGCACCACCCACGATCAGGAAGACTGGTTCGTGCCCGTCAGCACCGCCATCGACGGACTCACCGCCGAGCAGGCCATGTGGACGCCCGGCAAAGGCGATCACTCCGTCGGACAGCTTGCCTATCACATCTGGTACTGGGATCAGCGCTCGCTCAACGACTTCAAGGGCGAAAAGAATCCACCCTTCGACGGCAACAACAACGAGACCTTTGACAAGTTCACCGCCGACCAGTGGACCGATCTCGTCAAGAAACTCAATCAGGTCCTCGCCGACTGGGAGAAAGCCGTCAACGACGCCAACGACGAGAAGCTCGCCGCCAATGCTTCACTCATCGCGCACGTCGGCGCCCACAACGCCTATCACGTCGGCCAGATCCTCTACGTCCGCAAACAGCACGGCGTCTGGAACCCCGACAAAGGTGTGAAATAAAACAGCCCCGGCACAGCACGGGCGTTCCTTGCATCACCTCACCGTGCGATCTCAATCTTTCCTGAAAAGAGAGATCGCACCACACCCCCGACTGTCATCCTGAGCAACGAGCGTAGCGAGGAGCCGAAGGACCCGCAGTTCGCGCTCCTCCGCAAACAATTTCCCGTCAAACCACCAACCCGCAATTCGTGCTCCTCCGCAAACCACCATTCAACAACCTAACCCCGTCGCTCCCCATCCACCTCTCTCCCAATCCGCACCACCAGCTCCGCCACCGCCTCCACATCCTCCAGCGTCGTCCTGAAGTTCACAATGCAGGCGCGCAGTGCATACTTCCCGCCAATCACCGCATTCGACAAATACGCCTCTCCACCCTGCTGCAATCGCGTCAGCAACTCCTGATTCAACTCATTCAGATACTCAGCGACCTCCGCATTCGCGCGATCCAACCCCGCTGGCACAAACCGGAACGTCGCAATACTCAACCCTTGCGTCAGAGCATCCAATTCCGGATGCCGCGCCACGCTCTCAAACATTGCCCGCGAAAGCCGCATATCGTCCGCGATCATTTGCGCGTACCCCTCGCGTCCCACCTGCTGCAGCGCCAGCCAAACCTTCAGTGCCCGAAATCCGCGCGAGTTCTGCGGCCCCAGGTCGAAGTAGTTCGTCGCCTCCACGCCGAAGTGGTAGTACGCCGGGTGATACGAGAACGCATCGCGCAACTTCGAAACATCCCGCACCAGCGTGCACCCCGCTTCAATCGGCGCATACAGCCACTTGTGCGGATCCACCGCAAGCGAATCAGCCTCCTCCATCCCCGTAAACAATCCCGCAGCATCCGGCGCCACCGCCGCCAATGCTCCATACGCCCCATCCACGTGAAACCACACATTGAACTCGCGGCAGACCTCTGCAATTTCCTTCAGCGGATCGACTGCTCCCGTGCTCACCGTTCCCGCGTTCCCCACCACCAGGAACGGCTCTTCTCCCGCCGCAACATCCTCGCGAATCCGCTTCCGCAGCGCCTCCACATCCATCCGGAATCGATCATCAACCTCAATCCACCGCACCGACTCCGCTCCCAGTCCCGCAATATCCGCCGCCTTCTGGATCCACGTATGCGTTTCCGCCGAACAGTACGCGCGCAGCCTTCTCCCCTCCACTCCTTTGCTGCGAATTTCCGCTCCACCCTTCGCCGCGCGACCCGCCAGGAAGCCGACAATATTCGCCATATTCCCGCCGCTCACAAACAGACCGCCGCAATCCGCCGGATAACCCAGCATCTGCGCAATCCATTTGATCGTCTGCCCTTCAATCTCGCTCGCCATCGGCGAAAGCAGCCACGCACCGCAGTTGGGATTCGTGGCCGCCGCGAGCAACTCGCCCAGCATTCCAATCGGCGCAGCCCCCGCCGTCACATATCCCCAGAACCGCGGATGCGCATTGAAGAGCGAGTGATCGAACATCAGCTCCGCCGCGCGTTCCAGCAACTCTCCTGCATCCGCTCCTTGCTCCGGCAATCCCCGTCCCGCATCCAGCGCCTCGCGAACCACCGCGGGCGACTCTCCCGCCGTCACCGGCCGCTGGGGCAGGGAATGGATGAAATCCGCAATCCGGTCCACCAGCCGATGCCCCGCACTCCGAAACTCCTCCGACGACATCACCACCGGCGATCGCCGCACATCTTTTTCCACTTGCTCCATCGCACTACCTCGCCCGAATTCTACCGAACCGAAACGTACCCAGAGTTGATCGACAAGCCCAATCTCTTAGCAGCTCACCTCACAAATTCAACCGGATACCCGGCAAGTCTCCGCAATCACGGCTCGCATACCACCCCCGACTGTCATCCCGAGCAACGAACGCACCGCAAAATCGACTGTCATCCCGAGCGACTGCAGGGAGTCGAGGGACCCGCAGTCCGTGCACCCTCACCACCGGATCGCTCATACCCATGATTGGTAGAGGCCGGCATATTCTTGTTCCCTTGTTCCCTTGTCCCCTGAATCTGTTGACACTCCCCCCAACTCTCTTCGGTACAATCACCTCCATCCCGGAGGCACACGAATGGCGAAGCACGCAAACATCACCGAAACCGTAGGCAACACCCCGGTCGTCAAAATCAACCGGCTCGCACCGCCAGACGTAAACCTGTACGTCAAAGTCGAAGCCTTCAACCCACTCGGCTCCGTTAAAGACCGCCTCGCTCTCGGCGTCATCGAAGAGGCCGAACGCACCGGCAAACTCAAGCCCGGCCAGACCGTCGTTGAAGCCACCAGCGGCAACACCGGCATCGGTCTCGCCATGGTCTGCGCCGCGAAGGGCTATCCGCTCGTCGTCACCATGGCTGAAACCTTCTCCATCGAACGCCGCAAGCTCATGCGCTTCCTCGGCGCCAAGGTCGTCATCACCCCTGCCGCAGCGCGCGCCGTCGGCATGGTCAAGAAGACCGAAGAACTCGCCGAAAAGCACGGCTGGTACTACACACGCCAGTTTGAAAACGAAGCCAACGCCGACATGCACACCCGCACCACCGCGCAGGAGATCCTCAAGGACTTCGCCGGCGAGCGCCTCGACTACTGGGTCACAGGCTTCGGCACCGGAGGCACGCTCAAGGGCGTCGCCCGCGTCCTCGCCAAAGAGCGCCCTGAAACCAAGATCGTCGTCTGCGAGCCCGACGACGCTCCCATGCTCTCCAGCGGCATCGAGCAGCAGCGCAATCCCGACGGCTCTGCCGCCGCCGCGCACCCAAGCTGGAAGCCGCACCCCATGCAGGGCTGGAGCCCCGACTTCATCGCCAAGCTTACCGGCGACGCCGTCTCCTCCAAAGCCATCACTCAGGTTCTGCGCATCACCAACGCCGACGCCATGCGCTGCAGCAAAGAATTAGCCAAGAAGGAAGGCATCTTCGTCGGCATCACCTCCGGCGGAACCTTTGCCGGCGCTCTCCAGGTCGCATCGCAGGCCCCGAAAGGTTCCACCATCCTCTGCATGCTCCCCGACACCGGCGAGCGCTATCTCAGCACTCCTCTCTTCGGAGACGTCTCACCCGACATGAACGAAGAGGAATGGGAAATCGCCCGCTCCACCCCCGGCTGCATCCTCGAACCACCGAAATGAGCAGGCACAATGGACAGCGGTTGTCTCTATTCCCTCAACCGCTGATCCAACTCATCTCAGCAACCCCGCTTGCACCAAAACCTCAACTGTCATCCCGAGCGACAGAAAATCGACTGTGATCCTGTGCGACATGGAAATCGACTGTCATCCCGAGCGACCAACGGGAGCCGAGGGACCCGCAGTTCGTGCTCCTTATCCCCTCAACCAGCAATCCAAACCAATCCCCGCAACCCCGCTCGCACCACAACCCCGACTGTCATCCCGAGGGACCCGCAGTTGCTCCTCAAAAACTCGCCCACAAACCGAACAGCCGCTCACACCTTCCGCCTGAATCTCCACTCATCAATGTAAGCCCACCGGTCGCCATTCCGCTCCTCATTCACAAACGAGAACCGGTCGTCGTTTTCCTTCGTCCATCGCATCCGCCATTCGCAATCGATGCCCAGCATGGACATCACACCCGTGAACGCAATCTGATTCCCGTTCCATCCCTCGCGCGACCGCAGCATCCCGTACGCACCATTCATCAGCACGTAGATCCACTGTCTGCTGAACGGATCAAATGTAATCTGCTGCATCTCCCGTCCGTCCGCCCCAACCATGCAGATCCAGTTCCTCTTCTCGCACAATGTAAACTTCCCGCTCCCCACATCGACGTATCCAGGATTCGCCTTCGTCTCCGGCACAAAATTCTCGCGACTCCACTCACCCGCAATCCAACTGAACTCCTTCATCTTCTCCATCCGCAGTTCCGGCAACCCCGCAATCGCCGCAGGGTTGAACACGCCAACTTGCCGCCCCGGATCCACCCGCGATGCACCCATCTGCATCACTCCCGACGAGAATAGTTGCTCCATCAGCATTCTCCGGCCTCCTCAATCGATCTTGCGAATATAATACACAACTATGGTTGTGAAATCCGAAAAGATAGAACTGTTCGACCTCGATCTAGGCCACCTTGCCCTCTTCCTGGGACTGCGCGTCAACCAGCTCGTCATGACCCAGATGGCTCGAGCAGGTTTCAAAAACCTCCGCGAGAGCCACGGCTACGTCATCCAGCACTTGATCGAATCCGGGCGCACCATCACCGAACTGGCCCGCCGCATGGAAGTCACGCAGCAGGCAGCTTCCAAATCCGTGGCGGAGCTTGTTCGCCTGGGAGCGCTCGAGGAATCGCCCGGTCACGACCGCCGCTCAAAAATGATCCGCCTCTCGGCCCGGGGCTGGAAGGCGGTCCACATCTCTCGCAGTGTCCGCAAAACCATCCATCGAAGGCTACAAAAAGCTCTCGGCGCTCCCGCCTGTGAACAGACCAAACGCAGTCTGATCCACTGCCTCAACGCACTCGGCGGCACCGGCGCCATCCGCACCCGCCGCATCAAGCAGCCGACCTGACCGCAGCCCCCACAAACACGAAGGGCGCCACCATCTATGGCAGCGCCCCTCAGTGTCGCGTTGCGACTTATCTTCTAAACCATCTGATGGAAACCCAGCACCTGCATGTCTTCAAGCTCTCTGTTCAACTCATCCATCTGCTTCTGATCAAACACAAACGGCTTCCCGTCGAACTGCTTCTGCCACTCCTGCATCTGCTTCTTCAGCTCATCCATCTGTTTCGGATCGACCCCGAAGTTCTGCCCGCCGAAATCCTGCCCCTTGAACGCATCCCGAAACTCCTCTGCCTGCTTCCGGAACTCCTCCGCCTGCTCTGGCGAAATTTCGAAATGCCACATCTGGGGATCGTTCTTGCCCTGCTCCATCTGCCGTTGCATCGCTTCGGCCTGCTTCCGCATCTCTTCCGCCGCAGACGGATCCAGCAGCATTCCGAGCGCCGCGTCGCGATTCGCAAACGCCATCAACGGACACTCCTCGTCCCCGAAGACTCTGTCAAACTCAACCGCGCCCTTCTTCTTCGTATCCACCAGCAGATTCACCGTCTGCTGCTTCTTGTCCCGAAGAATGGTCACCGCAACCGTCTTCCCCTGGTTCGCCCGCATCGCGCGATCCCAGTCTGAAACCGTGGCTATATTCTCCGTCCCCACTTTCAGAATCACATCGAAAGCCTTCATGCCCGCCACCGCGGCCTGGCTCTTCCGGGCCACCTGCTTCACCATCAGCCCGTTACTTACGCCGAGGTAGTCCGCCATCTGCGCGGTAAGCGGTTCCACCAGCGCGCCCACCTTCAGCGAGCTGTTCCCCACAAACGGAATATGGAATCCGCCCGGCAGCGGCGCATCGCCACCCGAACCGGAGCCGAAGATCCCCAGCCCCGTCACTGGCGAGCTGATATCGCTTCCGCTGTTCAGCTTGTTCCAGATGTCCGTATCCAGCTTCTTGCGGTCGGCAAGCTGCACCGTCATCGTCTGCGTGGCGCCGTCGCGGCTCACCATCAGCGTGATCTTCCGCCCCGGAGGAATCTCGCGCATCATCCGCCCGAATGCTTCCGCACTTTCGACGATCTGCCCATTCACCTCGAGCAGAACATCGTTCACCCGCAGCCCAACCTGCGCTGCCGGCGCGTCATGATCGATCAGCGTGACCACCGCGCCTCGCGCGTCTTTCAACTTCAATTTGTTTGCAGATTCGTTATCGATGTCGCCCACCAGCACCCCAAGATATCCCTGCGCGGGACCTCCGGAATGTAGCAGTGGACTGGGTTCATCAATGATTTGTGAAATGCGCGTTAACTGCGCGCGCCCGATGTTCGGCGCAAGGATGATTGCGGCTCCTAGCAGCGCGACTCCGACTTGGATGGTAGGCCTCATAAATGTTCTTCCTTCGTTCTCCTTCATCCAGGTCCACACTCTGTTATGGACGGTGCGGTGGCCTGAAAGTAAGGGTCCTGCAGCAGCACAAAACATCGCTGCGTTACTGAATCTCCGGAGCCCGGCTTAGTACCTGCCGCGAAACGGTCCGGATATGGGGATTATGGTCTGAGTTCGCCACAGTAGACAACACTTGTCTTACGCTCGTGTCCGCTTCCACAGGTTCCAGGATCGAAATCGCTGTCGTACGGATTCGCGCGTCGCTGTCGTTTAGCAGCGCTTCCAGCACCGCATCCCGAACCCGCATATCTTCCGCGACATAAGGTTGCAACCCCTCCAGCGCCTTTTCGCGCACCGCCACGCTCTTGTCATAGCGCAGTGCCTGCATCAGCGCATCCCGAATTCCTTCGCCCTGGCACCCGTGTCCCGCCCGGCACTCCGCCGCAAGCAGACCCACCGAGTCGTCGCGAACTCCCGCGGAACTCGCGTTCTCTGAAGCCAGCATCAGCAGTTGCCGAATCGACGGATCGTCCAGCGACCCCTGGATATGCTGCGGCGTAACCGTGTTGTACGTGACGTGAACAATCTCGCTGTTCGGCTCGCGCTCGATACTCGAAATATTTGCAATCTCCGGCGCTGACTCTATCGGTTGAGCATCAGCTTTCGCCTGCGCCAATGCCGCGATTCCTGCCGCAGTATGGGCGCTGCGCGCAGCCGCATACTCGTATCCGCCCAGCGTTCCCGCTCCGCCGCCCACAATCAGCAGCAGCACCGCCGCCACCGGAGCAGCTTGCAAGCTGGCAAAGTTGTTCAGAATGCGCTGGCCCATGCGCTCATACCACCGCTTCGGTGGAATCGCATCCAGCGCTTCCTCCAGCCGCATCCGTGACCGCGCCACAAAGTTGGGGTCAAGCTCAGTCACCGGATACGCCGTCGCCAGCGTCTTCAGCGCCAAAAGCTGTTCCCGCTCCTGGCTGCAGTCGGTGCATGCGGCTAGATGCCGATCGAGCTCGTGTACCTGTTCGTCAGGCAGCTCGCCATATGCCGCCAGCACGATCCGCTCGTGTGCAAGTTCGCAGTTCATCTCGTTACGTCCTTACGCCTCAAAATCGTTGCCGCGCTCCGGTTCTGCCGGAGTGCTTTTACCGCAATCCCGCCAGTTGAGTTCTCAACTTTTTCGTCGCTCTGAAGAGCGTATTCTTGGCGGTCTCTTCCGTCGTATTCAACATCTCTCCGATCGTCCGCAACCGGAGTCCTTGATAGTGCTTCAATTCAAAAACCATCCGCTCCCGCGGAGTCAGCTTGCTCAATGCAGCCTGGATCCGTTCGCCCAGAACCTTCCGGTCCAGCTCTTTTCCAGGATTCGAAAACGATCGATTGTCCGAAACCGACGACAGTACATCGATCTCGTCTCCCGACTGGTCCACCACCACAGCCTGGTCTTCACGCCGCGTCTTTTTGCGCCGCAGCTGGTCCAGGCACAGATTCGTCACAATCCGGTAGATCCACGTATAGAACGAGCACTCAAACCGGAAATTCCCGATGTACCGGAAGGCCTTGAGAAACGCCTCCTGGTAAATGTCCTCGGCATCGTGCTCAGATCCCGTGAGGTGCAACGCCAGCCGCAGCACCTGCTGCTCATACTGGCGAACCAGGGCATCGAAGGCAGCCCGCGATCCAGCCTGTGCTTCCCGGATCAGCTCCGTCTCCGGCGCACGCGCCTGCAGACGCTCCTGCGCGCGATCTGGTCCGTCCATTGCCCGTGACGCCATGCCTGCCGAAGATTGTACAGGTCTTTTGGCTGGCCAGGGCAGTGCTCCGCTTACTGGATTCGGCGTTGAAGGGTAGCTCAGAGCATCCGTGGCCATCGAGATTTCTTCTCCGGAATAGAGACGTACTCGCATCCATGTAGACGTTCCTCAACCGCATTTGTGAGCCAAACGCACCTCGCAACCACCAGCCCGACTGCCCGAGCGACGTGGAATCGACTGTCATCCCGAGCGACCAACGGGAGCCGAGGGATCCGCAGTTCCTCCTTATCCCCTCAACCACCAATCCGAATCCCCGCCACACCGCTCGCACCACAACACGTGATCCTGAGCGATCGGAATCGGCTGTCATCCCGAGCGACCAACGGGAGCCGAGGGACCCGCAGTTCGTGCCCCGAAAACCAGCCCTTGTCCCCTCGTCCCCTTGTCCCCTGCTCCCCAACCCCCTGCCGTTAAACTAACCTCACCATGCCCCCCTCCCTCTTTCCCGACCCCACCCCCTCCCTCTCCCCCTGGTTCACCGCCCACTGCGACGGCGGCTCCCGCGGGAATCCAGGCCCTGCCGGCTACGGAGCCGTCATCGAAGACTCCCAGGGCCGCATCGTCGCCCGCCTCAGCGAGTTCCTCGGCATTCAGACCAATAACTACGCTGAATACAAGGGCCTTCTCGCCGTCCTCACCTGGGCCGGCCAGAACTCCGCCCGCCAGCTCCGCGTCGTCTCCGACTCCGAGCTCATGGTCAAGCAGATGAAAGGGCAGTACAAGGTCGCCAGCCCCGTACTCCGTCCGCTCTGGGAAGAAGCCCGGCGATTGGCCCGTACCCTCGACAAATTCGAGATCAGCCACACCCTCCGCGGCGGCAACAAAGAGGCCGACCGCCTCGCCAACGACGCTATGGACAAAGGCATGGGCCGTTCCAGCCCCCAAGCCTCGGCCGGCTCATCCAATGCTGGGCACAGCGGCAAGCCCTCGCCATCGCTTTCCAGGCCTGCCGTTCCCGAGCAGGTAATCGAGGGATACGTGAAAAATGGTGTAGTGCACCTGCTCGAAGGTGACCTTCCAGAAGGTACTTTCGTCAAGGTCATTCGGAAGTAACACCTCTAACGGTGCGGGCCTTCTCTGAGTCCAACATGCTTTAATCCAACAGGTATTCTGCGCCACTGCCGTTCTCATTCCTCCCCCGGGTCTGATCTGTACGCCTTGGCCCACTCGTACGTTGAGAGAAATTGCTCGGAGGAAAAATCGATGGAACTCAAGCAAGCCGTTTCATTGCGCAAGCTTTTCCCACTCGCTATTGCAACTTGCTGTATCGCAGTGGCTGCCTTCTTCATCGCGGCATGCAGCAGCATGAATGGAACGGTCTCAACCGGCATGGCCAAGATCAACGTCATGGTCAGCGACCCCGCAACCTGTGCCACGCCAAACGGACCCTACTCGCATGTCTATGTCACCATTACCGACGTTCGCGCGCACACCAGTTCGTCGGCGGGACCAAATGACAGCGGTTGGGCCGACCTCACCCCCAACCTCAAAACCGCGCCCAAGCAGGTCGATCTTCTCGGGCTCGCCAACAACCAGTGCTTCCTCGCCACGCTCGGCGACACCCAGCAACTCCAGGCCGGCACCTATCAGCAAATTCGAATCATTTTGGCCGCCGATAGCACCGGGTTGACCAGCAACGCCTGCGGCAACGGCTCCGCGAACTGCGTGCAACTCTCCAAAGACTCGAGCTTCCATGCCCTCAACCTCTCCAGCGAAGCCCAGACCGGCATCAAGATCCCGGCCAGCCACATCGCTGGCGGCGGACTCACCGTCGAATCCGGGAAAACCACGGACCTCGACATCGACTTCCAGACCTGCGATTCAATTCACAAGGAGGGCAACGGACAGTACCGTTTCACGCCGGTTCTTCGTGCCGGAACCGTGAGCACGGTCTCAGCTTCCATCAATGGCAGCGTCATCGACGCCGCCACCGGCAAAGCTGTTGCCGGCACCGCATGGGTAGCCATCGAGCAGCCAGATAGCGCCGGAGTCGATCGGGTCATACAATCCGTCATCGCAAACACCGACGGCACCTTCGTCTTCTGTCCGCTTCCCGCCGGCAACTACGACGTAGTCATCTCCGGCGTGCGTTCTTCTGATGGCGCGCTCTACGCCCCCACCATCGTCACCGGAGTTGCCGTCGGCGACACCACCGGCGCAGTCAAGCTCAATCCGCCCACTCTCGCGGCTGCCAGCTCCTTCGCCAACCTCACCGGCCTTGTCACTTCAGCGAACAACGCCAGCCCCGCAGCGCCAATCGCCATCGACGTCACGTTGACTGCGTTGGCAACGGTGAACGGCAAGATATTCACGATCCCGCAGCAGCCCGCAGCGACTCCGTTCTACGGCGTCTCGCAGGTCGTCACCACCGCTGCCGGACCTGTTGGCACTCCACCCGTCGTCTGCCCCGCAGGAACTGACTGCATCAACTACTCGCTCCCAGTGCCCTCAACCGGGGCCTACATCGGAACATGGTCCGCCGGTGGCGCAACCCTCGCTCAGCCTGCTCCATTGCCCAGTTACGCAGTCGACGGAATCACCACCAGCACCTGCAGCGCATCCGACGTAAATTCGAACCCGCCTCTCGCCCTCACCGGCACCGGCCCGTTCACCTCAGTAGCCATCACCCCCAACCTCGCCTTCACCGGCTGCCAATAACGCAACCTCAATCCCAAAAACAAATGGCCGGAGCATCAAGCTCCGGCCATCTCATTCCCTGGTCCCTGGTCCCTAGCCCCTCGGGCCCTTTCACCCGATATCGTTCCGCCACGCCCGCCCATCCCGCTCAAGCAGCCGGTTCCCGCAATCTGGACCCCACGATCCCGCGAAGTAGTTCGGGAACACCTCGGGATTCTTCGC
>Ga0207695_10004120_pt1 | contig 19970 bp, 18 predicted proteins | sample KBSC54metaG_FD_184354 | JGI IMG/M metagenome (GOLD analysis project Ga0207695, IMG submission 184354) | Corn rhizosphere microbial communities from Kellogg Biological Station, Michigan, USA - KBS C5-4 metaG (SPAdes) (version 2) | ecosystem: Host-associated > Plants > Roots > Rhizosphere > Soil... | reverse complement strand
GTCGAGCGGCGGCGCCTCCTGACCGAGGTCATGGAGGCGCCGCCGCTCGACGGTTGCTGGAAGCGCGAGCTCGACTACTGGGAAGGCGTCTTCGATCGCGACCAGGCCGAGCCGCTGCCGATCGCCCGCGCCGCGATCCGCTGGCTGAGAGCCCACCCGCCGCCGCCGGCCCAGAAGCTCTCGGTGGTGCACGGCGACTACCGCACCGGCAACTTCCTCTACGACCAGGCGGGCGAGATCCGCGGCGTGCTGGACTGGGAGATGGCGCATCTCGGCGATCCGCTGGAGGACCTGGCCTGGGGCTTCAATCCGATCTGGGAGTTCGGGCGCGGGCTGGCGGGCGGGCTCCTGCCGCGCGAGCGGGCGATCGCCATCTGGGCGCGGGCGAGCGGTCTCAACGCCGATCCGCAGGCGCTGCACTGGTGGATCCTGTTCAACTGCGTCAAGGGCCAGGCGATCTGGGTGGGCTCGGCCGGCGCCTTCATCAAGGGCGGCAACAAGGCCCCGATCATGATCTATCCCGCGTGGTGGCTGCTGAACGCCCAGGACCGGGCGATCCTGAAAGTGATGGGGAAGCTATGACGCCCGAGGTTCCCGCCGTGCTCGCGGAACTCGCAGGCCTCGTCGCCCGCAACGCCATGCCGGGGGTGCCGGAGCCCGAGCGGGCGAGCGATCTCGGCCTCACGGCCATGCTGCTGGGCCTGGCCGCCGAGGTGTGGGATGGCGCGGCCGCCAGGCTGGTCGAGGAGAACCGCGCGCTGCGCACGCTGCTGGGCGAGACGGGCGCCGACGAGGATCTGCATCTGTCGAAGCTCAAGGCGGAGAACGACCGCTTGCGGACCAGGCTGATCGAGGCCCAGATCGCCGCCGAGGAGGCAGGCGACCAGGCCCGCCAGGACGCCATCTGGGCGGAGCTCCGGGCGTCCACCGAGCGGCGGAAGATCTCGGTCTCGCTGGTCTAGCCGCCGCCTTGGATCCGCCCGCCGGCCGGGCCCAGGCAGCTGCCAGGCGGTGAAGGACGGGCGACGCGGGCTATCAGCCGGCCTGAGCGGAGAGCAGCTCGAGCGTGAGCGGATCCGGCTCGCCGGCGAAGTGCTTGTCGAGCGCCTGCTGAAACATCGGGTCCCCCGAGGCGGCCTCCCGGAACAGCGTCATCGACGAGCGGAACTTCAGGTCGTCGGGCGAGCCGAGGATCTGGCGCGCCGAGCGGTCCTGCACCGCCATCACCGCGGCGATGCTCTCTCGCAAACGGCCCCCCAGCACCGGATGGGCGAGGTAGGCGCGCGCCTCGTCGAGAGAGCCGATCGCATAGCGCCGCGCCATGGGGCTCGCGCCAAGACCGGCGATCTGCGGGAAAACGAACCACATCCAGTGCGAGCGCTTGTCACCCTCGCGCAGCTCCGCCAGCGCGTGGGCGTAGATCGGGGCCTGGGCGGCCAGGAATCGTTCGAGTTGGAACGGATCGTCCACGGAAGGCTCCGGCGCGCGCGGCGAAAGTCTTCCCGCGCCGCCGTGCGCTCGTCCAGCCGCGCGCCCGGCGCAAGCTCGCCGTCGCGCCGAAGTTTCGGCGTTCGCTGAAGCTTGGCCGAGATTGCCGCCCGCGCCGGCTCGACAATCCCGCCCGGCTCGGCTTTTCTGCGCGCCTTTCATCCAGCCCCATTGCAAGGACGCCATTGATGCCACCACGGATGTTGCCCGATCCTACGCCGGAGACCCGGCATTTCTGGGACGGGTGCAGGGAAGGCGAACTGCGCCTTCAGCGCTGCACCGAATGCGACGGGGGCAGCTACTTTCCGCCCAGGCCCTTCTGCCCCAGGTGCGGCAGCCGCAAGGTCGAGACCTTCAAGGCGAGCGGCCAGGGCGTGCTGTGGTCCTATGTGATCAACATGCGGCCGCGCCCCGACATGGGAACCGAGCCCTACGCCATCGCCGTCGTGAAGCTCGCCGAGGGGCCGAAGATGATGACCAACATCGTTGGCTGCCCGCAAACGCCGGAGGCGCTGAAGCTCGACATGCCGCTGAAGGTCTCGTTCGCCAAGCAGAACGACGACATCTCCCTGCCCTTCTTCGAGCCCGCCGGAGCCTGACGCGCCATGAAACAGAAATCTGTCGCGGTCGTCGGCGCCGCCGAAACCACCAAGATGGGCAAGATCCCGGACCAGTCGGTGATCGGCCTGCATGCCGACGCGGCGCTGAACGCGCTCGCCGACTGCGGGCTGAAGCCTTCGGACATCGACGGCGTGGCCACCGCCGGCCTCAGCCCGGTCGAGCTCGCCTACTATCTCGGCATCACGCCCACCTACGCCGACGGCACCAGCGTCGGCGGCTGCTCCTTCATGCTGCACGTCCGCCATGCGGCGGCGGCCATCAACGAGGGGCTCGCCAAGACCATCCTGATCACCCACGGCGAAAGCGGCCGCTCGCGCGTCGGCGCGGGCGGGCGGTTCGGCGGCGGCTCCTCGAGCTTGGCCGGCCAGTTCGAGCAGCCCTACGGCCCGGTCGGCCCGCCCACCATGTTCACGGTGCCGGTGCTCCGCTACCTGAAGACCTATGGCCTGACGGAGGAGGACCTCGCGTGGGTCTCCGTGATCCAGCGCGAGTGGGCGGCGATGAACCCGCGCGCCAGCTTCCGCGACCCGATCACCGTCGAGGACGTGCTGAACTCGCCGATGATCGCCTGGCCGTTCCGGATGCTGATGTGCTGTCTGGTCACCGACGGAGGCGGCGCGCTGGTGCTCACCTCCGCCGACCGCGCCAAGGACTTCCCGCGGAAGCCGGTCTACGTGCTGGGCACGGGCGAGAGCGTCGAGACGCCGATGGTCAGCCAGATGGAGGACTTCACCACCTCCAAGGCGTTCCGCGTCTCTGGCAAGAAGGCGTTCGACGAGGCGGGGATCACGCACAAGGACGTCGATCACCTGATGATCTACGACGCTTTCGCCCACCTGCCGCTCTACGGCCTTGAGGACCTCGGCTTCTGCAAGCCGGGAGAGGCGGCGGCCTTCGTCCGCGAGCGCAACACCGCGCCCGCCAAGGACGGCAAGCCGATCGGCAAGCTGCCGCTCAACACCAACGGCGGCGGGCTCTCGTACATGCATTCGGGCATGTACGGCATGTACGCCCTGCAGGAGAGCGTGCGGCAGCTGCGCGGGGTCGCGCCCGCCCAGGTGCCCGACGCCAAGATCAGCATCGCCCATGGCGTGGGCGGCATGTTCGCCGCCTCCGGAACCATCGTCTTCTCCAACGAGGCGCCCTGACGCGCACGTCGGCGGGCCCGTCTCTCCACCCCGGGAGGCGGGCCCGTGACGGGTCCCCGGCCCCAAGCCGCCCGCGCGGGAGCGGCCGGGCGACCGACACCCCGGCCATGGGCGTCGGCGAGCGCGAGGCGCGCCACATGGCGGCCTATCTCCACACCCTGAGCTGAGCGGTTCCGCCGAGCGCCCGCATATATTTCCGGCCCCGCGCGTTGTGGGGCGATGCTCGATTGCGTGATCGTGGGCGCGGGCCCCGCGGGCCTCACCGCCGCCATTTATCTCGGCCGGTTCCGGCGCGATTTCCGGGTGGTCGACGCCGGCGCGAGCCGGGCGGCGCGCATCCCCCTGAGCCGCAACCACCCCGGCTATCCCGAGGGCGTGCGCGGCCGGACCCTCATCGCCCGCATGCGACGGCAGGCGGAGCGCTATGGCGCGCAGATCCAGGCCGGACGCGTGGATCACCTCGCTGCGGTCAAGCACGGTTTCCGGCTCGCGCTCGCAGACCGGGAGCTCACCGCCCGGACGGTGCTGCTCGCCACCGGCGTGGTGGACGTGGAGCCGGAGATCCCGGGCGTCGAGGAGGCGGTGGCGAACGGGCTGATCCGCATCTGCCCGATCTGCGACGGCTTCGAGACCATCGGCCAGAGCGTGGGGGTCATCGGCCGCGACGAGCACGCCGCCCGCGAGGCGCTGTTCATGACCACCTATTCGGACCGGGTGAGCCTGATCCACGCGGGCGCGCAGGAGGCGCTGCCGGCGGAGATGCGCCAGCGGCTGGCCGCGGCCGGTGTCGAGGTGGTCGAGACGCCGATCGAAAGCGTCGCCCTGGACCGAAGGCGGATCTCCGCGCTCTGCTTCGGGCCCGACCAGACGCGGCGGTTCGATAGCCTTTACGCGGCGCTCGGCGTGCGGCCGCAGATCCAGCTGGCGGCGGACGCCGGCGCAAAGCTCGACGACAGCCATCGGCTGGTCGTCTCCGAGCACCAGGAGACCTCCGTGCCCGGGCTCTACGCCGCCGGCGACGTGGTGCGCGGCCTGAACCAGATCTCCACCGCCGAGGGCGAGGGCGCGATCGCCGCCACCCATATCCACAACGTCCTGCGCGGCGCGAGTTAGCTCGGGCCCAGGATGTAGCGCGGGCCGGGCCCGGCGCGGCCGGCGCGGTCGTCGGGATTGTAGAGGGCGCACCGCTCGAGCGAGAGGCAGCCGCATCCGATGCAGTCGTCGAGCTTGTCGCGCGTGCGCTCCAGCATGGCGATCTTCGCCTCGAGCACGCCGCGGACCCGCGCGCTGATCCGCCGCCAGTCCTCGCGCGTGGGCGTGCGGCCTTGGGGCAGGGTGGCGAGCTCCGTCTCGATTTCGCCGAGCGTAAGGCCGAGTTGCTGGGCGATGAGGGCGAACGACAGCCGGCGGATGTCCGAGCGCAGGAACCGGCGCTGGTTGCCGGCGGTGCGGACGGCGCGCACCAAGCCCCGCGCCTCGTAGAAGCGGATGGCCGAGACCGACAGCCCGGTCCGGCGCGCCAAATCGCCGATCGACAGGAAACCATCTGCCGACATGCGAGCCTCCGATAAATATCTTGATCTCAAGTTAGGTTGAGATTGTACGCGGAGGAAGAGGCGCAAACCAAGGGGATATCGCGATGTCCGCATGCAAGCTGGAGCACGTCAACGTCACCGTCGCCGACCCGAACGCCGCCGCTCAGCTGATGGGCGAGCTGTTCGGCTGGCGCGTACGCTGGGAAGGCCCGGCGCTCAGCGGCGGCTACACCGTGCATGTGGGCAGCGAGGACCAGTACCTCGCGCTCTATACGTCGAGGGCCCAGGACGCCCAGAGCAAGGACTTCGCCAAGGGCCGGCCGCTCAACCACATCGGCGTCGAGGTGGAGGATCTCGCCGCCGCCGAGGCCCGCGTCGTTGCGGCCGGCCTGAAGCCGATGAACCACGCCGACTACGAGCCGGGCCGCCGGTTCTATTTCTTCGATCCCAACGGCATCGAATACGAGGTGGTGAGCTACCGCGGTTAGCGGTCGAACTTGGTGGAGAGCACGATCGAGGAATTGGTGCGCTCGACGCCCTTGACCGCCCCGATCTCGTCGATGACGGCGTCCATCTCCGACACGCTCGGCGCCTCCACCGAGGCGATCATGTCGAACGGCCCGCTCACCGACTGCAGCCGCCGGACGCCGGCCATGCGCCGGAGCGCGGCGGTGACGGCCGCGGCCTGCTTCGGCTCGACCGTGAGCAGCACATAGGCGTGGATGCGCCGCGCCGCCTCCGCCTCGGAAAGCTTGACCGCGTAGCCGGCGATCACGCCGGAGCGCTCCAGGCGCGCCAGCCGGCTCTGCACCGTGGTGCGCGAAAGCCCCAGGGCGCGGGCGAGCTCGGCGACCGGCGCGCGGGCGTTCTCCCGCAGCTTGGCGAGCAGGTGCTGGTCGAGATCGTCCATGGGCAGATCGTCCGACGCATTTGCCTGATCGCCTAAAATTACCCGGCAGATCGCCGAAACGCCAGTTGAATCCGTCTTCACCTGGGCCGATTCTGAGTTGGAGACGCGAGGAGACGCACATGCGCAAGGTCGCTGTCATCGGCGCCGGCAAGATCGGATCGACGGTCGTCGACCTGCTCACCGCGTTCGGACCCTACGAAGTGCTGGTCATCGATCGGTCCGTCGAGGCGCTCGCCGGGCTCGACGGCAAGCCGCGGGTGGAGACCCTGGCCAGCTCCATCGCCGATCCCGATGCCCTCGCCCGGCGCCTGAAGGGCCGCTTCGCCGTGGTGAACTGCGCGCCATTCCACCTGACGATCCCGGTGGCGAAAGCGGCCGCCGCGGCCGGCGCGCACTACCTCGACCTCACCGAAGATGTGGCCTCCAGCCGGGTCACGCGCGAGCTCGCCAAGAGCTGCGAGACCGCCTTCATCCCGCAGTGCGGTCTGGCGCCCGGCTTCGTCACCATCGCAGCCTGGGAGCTCGCCAAGCATTTCGACGAACTGCACGACGTGCGGCTGCGCGTCGGCGCCCTGCCCCGCTATCCCTCCAATGCCTTGAACTACAATCTCACCTGGTCGACGGACGGGGTGATCAACGAGTACTGCGAGCCATGCGAGGCGATCGTGAACGGTCGCCTGCGCGAGACGCCGCCCCTGGAGGAGCGCGAGGAGTTCGCCCTCGACGGCGTGACCTACGAGGCGTTCAACACCTCGGGCGGCCTGGGCACGCTCTGCCACACGCTCGAGGGCAAGGTCCGCAACCTCAACTACAAGACCATCCGCTACCCCGGACACGCCGACATCATGAAGGCGCTGCTCAACGACCTGGACCTTCGCAACCGCCGCGACGTCCTGAAGGACATCCTGGAGAACGCCGTCCCGGCCACCTTGCAGGACGTGGTCATCGTGTTCGTCACCGTCTCGGGGCTGAAGCACGGCCGCCTGATGCAGGAGACTTACGTCAACAAGGTCTACGCCCAGGCGGTCGGCGGCGAGATGAAGAGCGCGATCCAGGTGACGACCGCCGGCGCGATCTGCGCGGTGCTGGACATGCTGGCCGAGGGCAAGCTGCCGGGGCGCGGCTTCATCCGCCAAGAGGACATCCCGCTCGCCGACTTCCTGGCCAACCGCTTCGGGCGGTTCTATGCGCCCGATGATGCGATGGTGCTGAGGGCCGCAGCCGAATAGGCGAGATCGACATGAACCTGCAGACCAAGATCGCTTCGGCGGCTTCCGAGGCCGCCGCCGTCCTCGAACGGCTGGGCGTGCGCCAGGCGCTCTGGAGCGCCGGAAACCGCCCCGTGCGCTCGCCGATCACCGGCGAGGTCATCGCCCATGTGCAGGATGTGGACGCCGAGGCCGCCCGGACTGCCATCGAGGCCGCGCACGCGGCCTATCTCGCCTGGCGCGACGTCCCGGCTCCGCGACGCGGCGAGCTGGTGCGGCTCCTGGGCGAGGAGCTGCGGCGGATCAAGACCGACCTCGGCCGGCTGGTCACGCTGGAAGCCGGCAAGATCGGCTCCGAGGCCGAGGGCGAAGTGCAGGAGATGATCGACATCTGCGACTATGCCGTGGGCCTGTCGCGGCAGCTGTTCGGCCTGACCCTGGCGACCGAGCGCCCCGAGCACCGGATGATGGAGACCTGGCACCCGCTGGGCGTCGCCGGCGTGATCACCGCCTTCAACTTCCCGGTGGCGGTCTGGTCGTGGAACGCGGCGCTGGCGCTGGTGTGCGGCGATGCGGTGGTCTGGAAACCATCCGAGAAGACGCCGCTCACGGCGCTGGCCGTGCAGGCGGCGTTCGAGCGCGCCGTCGCCCGCTTTCCCGAAGCGCCGGAGGGTCTCTCGGCGGTGATCGTCGGCGACCGCGAGGTCGGCGAGGCGCTGGTCGAGCATCCCAAGGTCCCGCTGGTCTCGGCGACCGGCTCCTGCGCCATGGGCCGCGCGGTCGCGCCGAGGCTCGCCGCCCGCTTCGCCCGCGCTTTGCTGGAGCTCGGCGGCAACAACGCCGCCATCATCTGTCCCTCGGCTGACCTTGACCTGGCGCTGCGCGGCGTGGCCTTCGCAGCCATGGGCACCGCCGGCCAGCGCTGCACCTCGCTTCGGCGGCTCTTCGTGCACGAGAGCGTCTACGGCGCCTTCGCGCCGCGGCTGAAGGCGGCCTACGCCTCCGTGGCGGTGGGCGATCCGCGCGTGGGCGGCACGCTGGTGGGCCCGCTCATCGACCTCGCCGCATTCGAGGCCATGCAGCGGGCGCTGGGCGAAGCCCGGAAGGCGGGCGGGCAGGTCGCGGGCGGCGATCGCGTCGAGATGGCGGGCGGGGCGACCGCGGCCTACGTGCGCCCGGCTCTGGTCGAGATGCCCTCGCAGGCCGAGATCGTGCGCAAGGAGACCTTCGCGCCGATCCTCTACGTCATGCGCTATTCGGACCTCGCCGAGGCGATCCGCCTCAACAACGACGTCCCGCAGGGCCTCGCCTCCTCGATCTTCACCAACGACGTCCGCGAGGCCGAGCTGTTCACCTCGGCGCGCGGCTCCGACTGCGGCATCGCCAACGTCAACATCGGGCCCTCCGGCGCCGAGATCGGCGGGGCGTTCGGCGGCGAGAAGGAGACCGGCGGCGGCCGCGAGGCCGGTTCCGACGCCTGGAAGGCCTACATGCGCCGCGCCACCAACACCGTGAACTACGGCCGCACCCTGCCGCTCGCCCAGGGCGTGAAGTTCGAGATTTGAAACGCGCGTTTGCCCTTCGGCTTGGGGTTGGGCACAATCGGGCTTTCAACGCTCCCATTTCGAAAGTCCGATCCTTTGACCGTTTCCGCTACGACCGCGCGAACCGCCGCGGCCGCCAATCCTCTCGCCTCCGTCGACGGCCTGATTGAGGGCCTGGCGAGCGTGGACTACATCGCCTCCCGCCGCATCGCGACGGCGCTCTACATGGCGGTGAACCTGCAGAAGCCGATCCTGGTGGAAGGCTCCGCCGGCGTCGGCAAGACCGAGCTTGCGCTGTCCACGGCCCGGCTGCTTCGCCTGCCGCTCATCCGGATGCAGTGCTACGAGGGCCTGGACGAGTCCAAGGCGCTGTACGAGTGGAAGTACGGCAAGCAGCTGCTCTACACCCAGATCCTGAAGGACCGGCTGGGCGACACGCTCGCCGAGGCCAACACCATGGACGAAGCCATGGCGCGGCTGCACGGCATGGGCGACCTGTTCTTCTCCGAGCCGTTCCTCGAGCCCCGACCGCTGATGCGCGCGCTCAACGAGGACGCGGGCTGCGTGCTCCTGATCGACGAGATAGACAAGTCGGACGAGGCGTTCGAAGCCTTCCTGCTGGAAGTGCTTTCGGCCTACCAGGTCTCGATCCCCGAGCTCGGCGTGATCACCGCCAAGACGCCGCCGTTCGTGTTCCTGACCTCCAACAACGTCCGCGACCTCGGCGACGCGCTGAAGCGGCGCTGCCTGCACCTGCACATCCCGCTGCCGGACGCCGCCCTGGAGGAGAAGATCGTCGCCACCCGCGTGCCGGATATCGAGAGCCGGCTCGGCAAGGAGCTGGTGGCGTTCGTGCAGAGCCTGCGCACGCTCGATCTGCGCAAGGCGCCCTCGATCTCGGAGACGGTGGACTGGGCGCGCGCCCTGGTGCTGCTGCATGCCTCGAGCCTCGATCCGGCCCTGGTGAAGGACACGCTCAACGTGATCCTCAAGTTCGAGCAGGACATCGGCGCGGTCGAGCCGCAGATCGTCGAGCTGCTGCAGCGCCGCCCGACGTAGCCGGCCATGCAGCGCCAGCTGGAAGAATTCATCCGCGCGCTCCGGGCCGCGGACGTGCGCGTCTCGCCGGCCGAGGCGATCGACGCGGCGCGCGCGCTGACGGTGACCGGCTATGGCGACCGTGAGCTCTTCAAGGATGCGCTGTGCGTCAGCCTCGCCAAGAGCCCGGACGAGGTGGCGCGCTTCGACCAGGTGTTCGAGACCTTCTTCACGCGCGAGCCGCTGAGCGCCGGCGCGCCGCCGCCGCAATCCGCGGCTCGGGAGGGCGAGGCGCAGGAGGGCCAACCGCCCTCCAGCGAGGCGACCCAGGGCTCGCCGCTCGCCCAGATGCTGCTGTCGGGCGACGCCGCGGCGCTCGCCCAGGCGATGGAGGAGGCGGCCCAGCGCGCCGGCGTCGCCGAGATCCGCCTCTCCACCCAGCGCAGCCGGATGACGCGCCGGTTGCTCGAGGAGATGGGCATCGGCGAGATCGAGCAGATCATCGCGGCCGCCAAGCGTCAGGCCGAGGGCCGGGCGCTTGCCGAGCGGCTGGACGAGCGCCGCAAGGGCCTGGTCGCCGAAGCCCAGGCGTACGTCGAGCGCCAGCACAGCCTTTATGCGGCCGGCTCGGCGAAATCGCTGCGCGAGGAGATGCTCGCCAAGAAGGCGCTGAACGCCGACGGCGGCATCGACCCGGTCGACCTCGCCATGATGCAGGCGCTCGTCAAGCGGATGGCCAAGCGGCTGGCCGACCGCTATTCGCGCCGGAGGCACATCGCCAACAAGGGCCATCTCGACGTCCGCAAGACGCTCAGGAAGAGCATGGCGCACGGCGGCGTGCCGTTCGAGATCGAGTGGAAGCTGAAGAAGATCGAGAAGCCCTCGATCGTGGCGATCTGCGACGTCTCCAAGTCGGTGGCGGCGGCGGCGCAGTTCCTGCTCACCTTCCTCTATTCGCTCAACGAAGTCGTGGACCGCCTCGACGCCTTCGCCTTCTCCGGCCGGCTGATCAGCGTCAACGACATCCTCGACGAGCACGGCGTCGAGGCCGCGATCCTCAAGGTGCTGACGGCGATCGGCTTCCAGCAGACCGATTACGGCAAGGCGCTGGAGGACTTCTGCGATGAGCACCTCGACCGGCTGGACCGCCACACGACGGTGATCATCCTGGGCGACGGGCGCTCCAACTTCGCTGAGCCCAGGCTCGACCTGATGAAGCAGATCCACGACCGCTCGCGCTCGGTGATCTGGCTCAATCCGGAGCCGGAGAGCTACTGGAACCAGGGCGACTCGGTGATGCACCGCTACGAGCGCTTCTGCCACGTGGCCAAGCACTGCAACACGCTCGCCCAGCTGGAACGGATCGTCGAAGACGTGCTCAGGACCTACGTCCCGCACTAGCTCCCCCGGCGTGAGCGGCTTAAGGCGGGCGCATGGCCGTGCTCGCGCGCTCGCTGCTGATTGCTCTGGGCCTCGCGCTGGCGAGCCGGACGGCGCCGGCCGCCCAGCCGGCCTTGATGGCCTTCTACGTGCCCTGGGAGCCGACGGCGCTCGCCTCCCTGCAGGCGCATGCGGGCTCGCTCGACGTCTTCGCGCCGATGTGGGCGAGCCTGGTCTCGGCCAAGGGCGAGGTGCGCTGGGAGACGGACCCCAAGGCGCATGCCGCGCTCGCGGCCGCCACGCGCCGGCCCAAGGTGATGCCGGTGGTCTCGAACGCCCACGACGACGTCTGGGACGTGATGGCGGCCCAGGCGGTGATCGGCGATCACCGCGCGGCGGACGCCTTCGCCGAGGCGCTCGCCACGCGCGCCAGGGCCGAGCGGTTCGCCGGCTATGTCATCGATTTCGAGAACCTCGCGCCGGCCGGCGTCGCGGGCTATCCGGCGCTCGTGGGCCTGCTCCGCGACCGGCTGCACGCCGACGGCCGCCAGCTCTGGGTGACCGCGCTGCTCTCGACTGATCCTGCGACGGAGCAGCGGCTGCTGGCCTCCGCCGACGCGGTGGTGCTGATGGCCTACGACCAGTGCTGGGCGACCTCAACGCCGGGGCCGATCGCCGACGACGCCTGGGTGGGCGCCAATCTGCCGGCGAAGCTCGCGGGGGCCGATCCAGGCCGCTTCGTCGTGGCGCTGGCGTCCTACGGCTACGACTGGCCGGCCGGGCGAACGGCGCGGGTGGTCTCCGTGCCCGCCGCGCGGGAGCTCGCGGCGAAGGCGCACGCCCGCATCGCGCCTGCGCCAGGCTCCGACGCCCACTTCAGCTACAGCGCGCCGGACGGGCCGCACGAGGTGTGGTTCGCCGACGCCGCCGCCTTCGCCCGCCAGCGCGCGCTCGCGGCCGCCCTCGGAGTGAGGGGCGTCGCGCTCTGGCGGATGGGGCTGGAGGATCCCGGCCTCTGGACCGCGGCGCCGCCGGCGACGGCGGCCCCCCCGGCGGCCCCGGGCGCAGCCTGTGCGCCCCTCCCCCGCTAGGCGAGGAAGTTCCGCAGCGTCGCCACGTAGAGCTCCGGCTTCTCGTCCATCGCCATGTGCGAGCAGCCCGGCAGGATGACGAGCCTGGAGCCCTTGATGCCCCTCTGGATCGTCTTGTGGCAGTCCAGCGTGACCTCGTCATAAGTCCCGGTGACGATCAGGGTCGGGACGCGGATGCGATGCAGGTCCTTCCTGCGGTCCCAGTCCCTGATCACGCCCACGATGGTGAACTCGTTGGGGCCGTTCATCACCCGGTAGGCGATGGACTTCGCGACGATGTCGAGCGAGGCGGCCGCATCCGGCGGCGGCGGGTCCTTGCGGATCACGTGCAGCTTGTAGAACTCGTCGACGAGCGCCTGGTACTCGGGCGTCGCCTCCTTGTGCGCGGCTTCGAGCGCATGGAGCTTGGCGCCGCCGCCGTTGGGCATGGCCGCGATCAGCCGCATCTGGCCGGCGTTGGCCTGGGGCACGCTGGCGAGCGCGCCGCCGAGGATCAGCTTCTCGACGCCCTTGCCCCGGCCCTGGCATAGGTACTCGATGGCCAGCATCGAGCCCCAGGAATGGCCGAAGAGATCGATGCGATCGAGCTGCAGCGCGCGGCGCACCGCGTCCAACTCGTCGACCGAGCGCTGGATCGTGTAGAGCTTCTCGTCCGGGGGGCTGTCCGCCTGGCCGCAGCCCAGCTGGTCGTAGAAGATCACCGGCCGCTGGTCGGCCAGCGCCGCCAGCGGCAGGAGGTAGTTGTGGCCGGCTCCCGGGCCGCCGTGCAGGGTCAGGAGCGGCGTCTTGCGCCCCGAGCCCACCTTCTTCCACCAGATGGTCCCGCCCGGCACGGCCGCGCGGCCCGTCTGCTCCGGAAATCCGAGGGCGGAGAACGAGGCCCCTGCCGCCAGGGCCGCTGCTGCGGCGCCGATCGCACCCCGTCGCGTGAAGTCCATGGACGAGCCCTCCCCCGCCGCAAGCTAACCCTGCGCTGCGCCGCTTCCAATACGGTGCGGAGACCTCTGCAGATGAACACCGCTTGGCTGCGAGCGGGCTCAGAGATTAAGTTCGTGTCGCGATGCAATCCCCAGCACAGAACGCCGAACGGCGGCTCGACTACCAGGCGCAGGACAGCGCGCAGACCCTGGCTGAGGGACTGGCGGAATACTATGCGGCGAATCGCGGGCGGGTGACCCGACCAGCCGACCTGCCGCCGGAGAGCGCGGCGCTATTCCGCAGCCACGACATGTGCCACGTGATCTTCGGCCTTTCGACGACGCTCGCCGACGAGACACTGGCGGACACCCGCACCCTGTTCTCCTGCGACGTGGGCTGGCGCCGCTACGCCCGGTATCTCGGCGCCGACGCCCAGGCCAAGGCGCTGTTCGCCGAGATGGGCTGGCTGAAAGGCGTCGGGATCACACTGGCCTGCCTGCCGCGGATCGCGCGCGCGGGCTTCGAAGCGCTGCGGATGACCAAGCGCTGGCCGTGGGAGCCGCCCGAAAGCTTCTCCCGACGCACGCTGGCGGAGCTGCGTCGCGAGCACGGCATCCGGGTGATCTGAGGCCTCAGGCGCGCGCCTTGGCGCTCTTCGGTTTGCCCGGCTTGAGGTTCGCGGCGCCGCGCGCGATCCAGCCGCGCAGCGCCTCGCGGTCGGCGAGCATGGTCTCCGGCGCCACGACGTATGACTTCGAGGGCGGCATGTCGGGCGTGTACTGCAAGGCCTTGGCGCCCGGGATGGCCAACAGCTCGGCGTAGTCGGGGCCGGAGAGCTTCAAGGCCAGGCCAAAATCGGAGAGCGAGGCGAAGGCCCTGCCCTCGGCATAGGCCATGATGCCGCCGAACATCGGCCGGAACGCCAACTCCAGGTCGGGCGGGGCGGCGGTCTGCATGAGGGCCTGCAGGGCCTTGGGATTGTGCGCCATGGATCACCTCCGGCCGCGCAGTCTGGCGCGGGCTCGCGCCAGCATCCTGTCAGCAGCCGTTCACCAGCTGTCGATCCAGCGCAGCTTCTTCTCGCTGCGCAGCGGCGCCGGCGGCAAGCTCTTCAGCCCGGCGGCGATCCACTTGCGGGTGTCGGCGGGGTCGATGACGTCGTCGAGCGAGGGATAGGCGGCGCGGGAGAGCGCCCGGCCGCCGGCGTAGGCGGCGGCGACCATCTCGTCGAAGCGGGCCTTGCGCGCCACCGGGTCGGCGATGGCGGCGAGCTCGTTGCGGTAGCCGAGCTTGACCGAGCCCTCCAGCCCCATGCCGCCGAACTCGCCTGTCGGCCAGGCGACGCAGAACATCGCCCCCTGGTAACTGCCGCCGGTCATGGCGATCGCGCCCAGGCCGTAGGACTTGCGCAGGATCACCGAGAAGATCGGCACGGTGAGGTTGGCGCCGATCACGAACAGCCGCGAGCAGTGGCGGATCAGGCCCGTCTTCTCGGCCTCCGGCCCGACCATGTTGCCGGGGGTGTCGGAGAGCGAGAGCACCGGGATGTCGAAGGCTTCGCAGACCTGCAGGAAGCGGGCGGCCTTGTCGGAGGCCTCGGAGTCGATCGCCCCGCCCAGGTGCATCGGGTTGTTGGCGAACACCCCCATCGGGCGGCCCTCCACCCGGATGAAGGCGGTGACCATGGCGAGGCCGAACTTCGGCCGAAGCTCGAGGACCGAGCCTTCGTCGGCGATCAGCTCGATCACCTTGCGGATGTCGTAGACGCGCAGCCGGTTCTCCGGAATCGCCCGGCGCAGAAGCCGCTGATCGGCGCACGACCATTCCGAAAGCGGGCCCTGGAAGTACGAGAGGTACTGCTTCGCGGCCGCCACCGCCGCCGCCTCGTCCTCCACCAGGACGTCGATCGTGCCGTTGGCCTGCATGACCTTGATGGGGCCGATCTCCTCGGGGCGGAAGACGCCCAGGCCGCCGCCTTCCACCATTGCGGGGCCGCCCATGCCGAGGGCGGAGTCCTTGGTGGCGATGATCACGTCGCAGCAGCCGAGGATGGCGGCGTTGCCGGCGAAACAGCGCCCGGAGTTGACGCCCACCAGCGGCACGGCCCCTGAGAGCCGCCCCCAGAACTCGAAGCCGCGGGTGAAGCCGCCGCCCTCGGTGTCGCCGGGCCGCCCGCCGCCGCCTTCGGTGAAGAACACCACCGGGAGCTTCCAGCGCAGCGCCAGCTCGCTCATCCGGTCGAGCTTCCAGTGGTTGTTGGCGCCCTGCGTGCCGGCCAGCACCGTGTAGTCATAGGCCATCACCGCGACGCGGGCCTTCTCCTCCGGGTAGGCGCTCCCGTTCACCGTGCCGAGCCCCATGATCATGCCGTCGGCCGGCGTGGTCCTGATCAGCTCGTCCAGGGTGTTGCGGCGGCGGCGCGCGGCGATCACCAGCGGGCCATATTCGACGAAACTGCCGGGATCGAGCAGATCCTCGACGTTCTCGCGCGACGTGCGCTGGCCGGTCTTGCGCCGACGCTCGACCGCCTCGGGCCGGGCCTCGTCGCGGGTGAGGCGGTGGCGCTCCAGCACTTCCGCCAGGTCCGGCCGGATCGCGTCGAGATCGACCGCCTCCTCGGGGCCCGCCTCGTCACCCTCCAGCGCCGTCTCCTGCAGGAAGGCGAGCGGATGGTCCTCGGCCACCGTGTCGCCGACCTCGACGGTGATCTCGCGCACCACGCCGGAGACCTCCGCGGCGATGACGTGCTCCATCTTCATGGCTTCCATGATCATCAGCGCCTGGCCCTTGCGGACGGTCTCGCCGAGCGCGGCCTGGATGCTGATCACCGTGCCCTGCAGCGGGGCTCGAAGCGGACGCGTCCCTTCCGGACCCTCCGGCTCGGCCTCCTCGTCGCCCGGCGCGGGGGCCTGCTTGCCCAGATCGAGCACCGCCAGCGGATCGGCGGCGTCGACCTGGTAGCCGACCCGCCGGGCGCCGGCTGCGGGCTGCGCGCCGCGGGCGGCGGCGTCGAAATAGAGCCGGGGATGGGCCTGCGGCTCGCCGGCGAGCTCGGCCATGTGGGTCTCGATGAAGCGGGTGTGGGTCTCGCCCGAGGCGACCGCCGGATGGGCGAGCAAATTCTGCAGGAAGGCGATGTTGGTGGCAGAGCCCTCGATTCGGAACTCGGAGAGCGCGCGGTAGGCCTTGGCGACGGCGCGCGAGAGGCCGCCCGCGCCGGTGTGGACGATGAGCTTGGCGAGCAGGCTGTCAAACCGGCCGGAGGTCTTGTAGCCGGCATAGCCGAAGCTATCGACGCGCACGCCCGGCCCCGACGGCGGCTCGAAAACGCCGAGCGTGCCGCCCGCCGGACGCGCCGAGCCGTCGGCGGCCATGGTCTCCAGGTTCACTCGGACCTGCACGGCGTGGCCGCGCGGCTCCGGCGCCCGGTCCTGGGTGAGCGCGAGCTCGGCCAAGGAGCGGCCGGCGGCGATCTGCAACTGCAGGCGGACGAGGTCGAGGCCGGTCACCTCCTCGGTCACCGTGTGCTCCACCTGCAGGCGGGCGTTGCCTTCGATGAACACGAAGCGCTCCGGGCGGTCCGCGTCGACAAGGAACTCCATCGTTCCCAGCGAGCGGTAGGCGGCCGCCTCGCCGAGCGTCACGGCGGCGGCGAACAGATTCTCGCGCAGCGCCGCCGGCAGGCTGTCGGCGGGGGCGATCTCCACCAGTTTCTGGCGCTGCCGCTGCAGGCTGCACTCACGGTCCCAGAGGTGGGAGACGCTCTCGCCGTCGCCCACGATCTGCACCTCGATGTGCCGGGCCCGGGGCAGGAAGGCCTCGACGTAGAGCGCCGCCACCCCGAACGCCGCCCTGGCCTCCGAGGCGCAGCGCTCGAAGACCGCCTCCAGCTCGTCCACCGAGGCGGCCGGGCGCATGCCGCGGCCGCCGCCGCCGGCCACCGCCTTGACCATCACCGCGCCGCCCTTGCCCAGGCTCTTCAGGAAGGCCCTGGCCTCGGCGAGCGAGGTCGGCCCCTCGGAGCCCGGCAGCACCGGGACGCCGCACTGGCGGGCGAGCGCGCGGGCGCGGGCCTTGTCCCCGAACAGCTCCAGGGTCTCGGGCGCCGGCCCCACGAACGTGAGCCCGGCCTCGGCGCAGGCGCGGGCAAAGGCGGCGTTCTCGGAAAGGAAGCCGTAGCCGGGGTGGACGGCGTCACAGCCCGCAGCCGTGGCGGCCGCGACCAGCTGGGCGATGTCGAGGTAGGGCGCGGGGCCCGAGCCCTTCAATGCGATGGCTTCGTCGGCCTTCTTGATATGCAGCGAGGCCGCGTCGTCCTGCGAATAGACGGCCGCGGTGGCGATCCCCATCTCCGCGGCGGTGCGCGCGATGCGGACGGCAATCTCGCCGCGGTTGGCGATGAGCAGCTTCTTCACTGGCCTTGTCCCTGGCGGTCAGCCCGCGCGCCGGCGCCATTCTGCAAACGCGGCGGCCCGCGCCAAGCGGTTTTGAGGGGGCGGTATGCGCACAGCGGGAGTTCGACGCGAAACGAGGACGGCTTGCCTACGGCTCGCAACCATCCGCACAACAAGCCATGCAGAGCCAGGCCGCCACGGGCGACTACAAGGACATCATCCTCTTCCTGGCCACGGCCGGGGTGGCGGTCCCGTTGTTTCGCCGCTGGCGGATCAGCCCGGTGCTGGGCTTCCTGGCGGCCGGGGTCCTGCTTGGCCCCTATGGCCTGGGCGCGCTGCGTGAGCAGATCCCCTGGCTCGGCTACGTCACCATCGGCGAGCCCGAGGAGATGGCCGAGCTCGGCGAGTTCGGGGTCGTCTTCCTGCTGTTCATGATCGGGCTGGAGCTCTCCTGGGAGCGCCTGCGCCTGATGCGCCGCTACGTGTTTGGGCTCGGGGCGGCGCAGGTCGCGGTCTGCGGACTGGTCATCGCCGGCGCGGGCGTCGCCTTCGGACTCCCGCCGGCCGCGGCGGCGGCGGTCGGCGCGGCGCTGGCGCTGTCCTCGACCGCCGTGGTCATGCCGATCCTCACCGAGCATCGGCGGCAGCATTCGAGCGCCGGCCGCGCCGTGTTCTCGGTCCTGCTGTTCCAGGACCTGGCTGTCGCGCCGATCCTGGTGACGCTCTCCGTGCTGGCGGGCGGCGGCGCAGTGGCGCTCTCGCCCAAGCTGCTGCTGGCCTTCGCGCCCGCGGCCGTGGGCGTGCTGGTCCTGGTCGCCCTTGGCCGACTGCTGCTGCGGCCGATGCTGCGCTCCGTGGCGCGGGCCAAGAGCGAGGAGATGTTCATGGCCGCCTGCCTGCTGGTGGTCATCGGCGCAGGGCTGGTGAGCGCGCTCGCCGGCCTTTCCATGGCGCTCGGCGCGTTCATCGCCGGCCTGCTCCTGGCCGAGACCGAGTACCGGCACGAGGTCGAGGTCACCATCGAGCCGTTCAAGGGTCTGCTGCTTGGCCTGTTCTTCGTCTCGGTCGGGACCAGCCTCGACCTCTCCGTGCTGGCTGAGCGGCCGGCCGCGGTGCTGGGGGTGGCGGCCGGCCTCATCGGGATCAAGGGTGCGGTGGTGCTCGGCGCAGCGCGGCTGTTCGGCCTGGCCGGCCGGCGGGCGGCGGAGAGCGCGCTGCTGCTGGCCGGCGGCGGCGAATTCGCCTTCGTGATCCTGGCGGCGGCGATGGCGGGCCAGGTGGTGGATCGCGCGACCGGCGAGACGATGCTGGTCGCCGCGACGCTTTCGATGATGGCCATTCCGGGCCTGGCGGCGATCGGCCTGCGACTCGGCGGACGGCGCACCGCGGAGACCACGCTCGCCGCGGAGCCGCCCGGCGGCGTCGGCGAGACGCCCCGCGTGCTGGTGGTGGGCTACGGGCGCGTCGGCAAGCTGGTGGGCGAGATGCTCGGCCGCCATCAAATCCCCTGGCTCGCCGCCGAGCGGGAGCCGCGCCTGGTGGAGGCCGGCCGGCGCGCCGGCGAGACCATCTTCTATGGCGACGCCTCGCGACCCGAGTTCCTGGTGCGCTGCGGCCTGGAGCGGGCGCCGGCGCTGGTGGTGACCATGGATTCGCCCGACGGCGTGGAGGCCGTGGTGGGGGCGGCGCGCGAGATGCGCGCGGATCTGACCATCGTGGCTCGCGCCCGCGACGCCCGCCAGGCGCAGCGGCTCTATGACCTCGGCGCGACCGACGCGGTGCCGGAAACCGTCGAGGCCAGCCTGCAGCTCTCCGAGGCGGTGCTGGTCGAGATCGGCGTGCCGATGGGCCCGGTCATCGCCTCGATCCACGAGCGGCGGGACGAATTCCGCAAGGCGCTGAACCGACCGCAGGCGCTTGGCGGCCGCACGCGAAGCGCGCGGCCGCCGGGAAGGTAATCAGGCCTTCAGGAGCTTCACATCCACCGGCAATTCGCGGATGCGGACGCCGGTGGCGGCGAAGATCGCGTTGCAGAGGGCGGGCAGCGCCGGCGGAAGCGCCGGTTCGCCCAGGCCGGTGGGCGGATAGGCGGTCTTCAGGAACTTCACCTCGACCGGCGGGGCATCCTTCATGCGGAGCACCGGGTAGTCGTAGAAGTTGTTCTGCGCCACCGCGCCGTTCTCGATGGTCACCTTCTGGAACAGCGCGTGCGAGAGGCCGTCGATCACCGCGCCCTGCACCTGATTCATGGCGCCCGACGGATTGACGATCTGATGACCCACGTCGGCGGCGACCCAGGCCCGCTCGGGCTTGACCGCACCGTCCGCATCGACGTGCGCACGGACCACCTCGGCGAAGTAGCCCAGGTGGCTGAAGTAGCAGGCGACGCCCATTCCGGTGCGGGCCGGAAGCCTGGTCTTGCCCCAGGCGCTCATCTCCGCGACGGCCTTCAGCACGCCGCGCATCCGCCCCGCGTTGAACGCGGACGGGCCCTCCCCGACCAGCTTCTGATCGCCCAGGAGCTTGAGCTGGAAGGCCACCGGATCCTGCCCCGCCGCATGCGCCAGGTCGTCGATGTAGGACTGGTGCACGAAGGCGAGCGCGTTCGAGCCGGGCGCGCGCAGCGGGCCGGTGGGCACGCCGAACGGCATGGTCGAGACGCCGAACTCGCAGTTCTTCACGAACCGGCCCGGGA
>Ga0207695_10004117_pt1 | contig 19980 bp, 21 predicted proteins | sample KBSC54metaG_FD_184354 | JGI IMG/M metagenome (GOLD analysis project Ga0207695, IMG submission 184354) | Corn rhizosphere microbial communities from Kellogg Biological Station, Michigan, USA - KBS C5-4 metaG (SPAdes) (version 2) | ecosystem: Host-associated > Plants > Roots > Rhizosphere > Soil... | reverse complement strand
CAGGGCCAGCGCCTGGGCGAGCAAGCCGCCGCCGCCGATCAGGGCGAAGAAGACCAACCGCGGCGGCACGATGTCGCCGGTCATCTTGGCTGCGAGCAGGCCGAGATACTCCACGACCACCCGGGCATCCATCTTGCTCTCGCCGGCCGTGCGATCCTTGAAGGAATAGGGCAACTCGGCGACGCCGAGAGGCTTGGGGTGGGTGGCGATGATGTCGAACAGCACCTTGAAGCCCGCCGGCGACAGCCGCGGCGCGACGCGCTCGATCGTCTCGCGGCGGATCATGAAGAAGCCGGCCATGGGGTCGGTCACCTCGACGCCCAGCGCCTGCCGAGCCAGGGCGGTCGCCAGCTGGCTGCCCAGCTTGCGGAATGGCGACAGCCCGTCATCGGGGCCGGCCGTCTCCAGGTAGCGGCTCCCGACCACCAGCTCGACGTCGCCTGCCCGGAGGCGTTCGAGCATCCGCGGCAGCAGAGTCTCGTCGTGCTGCATGTCGGCGTCGATCACCGCCACGAAGGGCGCGGCGCTGGCCAGCGCGCCCTCGATCACCGCGCCGGCCAGCCCCCGCCGTCCGACCCGGCGCAGGCCGCGGACCCGGGGGTCGACCTGGGCAAGTTCCTTGACCGCCTCGATGGTGCCGTCGGGGGAGTCGTCGTCGACGAACAGTACCTCCCAGCGCACGCCCTCCAGCGCCGCCTCCAGCTTGGCGACCAGCGGCGCGACATTGGCGCGCTCGTTGAACGTGGGCGACACCACGGTCAGCTCGGCCGCAACGGGTGCGGGCAGGGCGGCGGCGAGGCTTCTGGGATCGGGCGACAGACTCATCGCCGCTCTCATAGCCCGGCAGTGGCGAAGCCCGAAATCAGGCCCGGCGCCGCAGGTCCTGGCGCGCGGCCGCCAGCTCAGCCTTGGCCGCCTTCAGGCGTTCATCCAGATCGCTTCGGGCCGCCTGGATCTCTTCCGCCAGAGCCGCCCGCCGTTGCTCCAGCCGCTCGAGCGCGCGCTTGCGCTCCGCCTCGAGGTCGCGCAGCGCGGCCTCGGCGGCGATCACCCGCGAGCGATCCGGCGGCTTGGGCTCGGGATTCGGCGCGGCCTTGGTCCTGCCGGCCTTCGTCCGCGGCTCGGCTCGCCTGGGCGCGGGCGGCAGTCGGACCGCTTCGACATCGGCGTCGGCGCGGTATTCGCCCTTGGAGCCAGCCGTGCGGCGGAGCACGACACCTGGATTGGCGGTGGCGGCCGCGATCTCGGCCTTGTCGTCGGAGACGGCGGCCTCGCCCTCGGCGAACAGGTCCTGACGCACGCCCCAGGCCTCCAGCGCCGCCTTGCGCGAGGGCGCCGCGACGATGGTGTCGAAAAAGCCCAGGTGGGCGCGGAACACCTTCAGCTGGCGGGCCATGCGGATAGGAACTCGGTCGGGAAGGCAGGGTTCAGGGCCGTCACGCTCCAAGACGGAAGGAGCGGAGCACGACCGGGGTCTGCCCCGCGACGCCCACGTCTTCGACGCTGCGAAAGTCGCGCGACGCGTCGGTGGCCTGGAGCAGCAGGACCACGCCGTCGGCCGACGGCCCCGGCAGCAGGATGATGCGGCCGAAGACGCGCAGCGGCCGGCCGCCCGCGAAGCCCGCGGCGGTGAAACGGATCTGGCGCGCCGGCCGCCCGTCGATGGTCACCGCGCCGGCGTCGACCCGGCGATAGGCGCGAAAACCCGCCGCGGCCTGGCTTTCGAGGTCGTCCAGCAACGCCGGTAGCAACGCCGGCTCGACCGGCCCGGCGCCCGGACCATGGAACGAGCCGACCGCGACGCTCTCGAGCTCGGTTTGCTCGGCGTCGCGGCGGGCGACCTTGACGAAGTTGGACGCCGTCGGCGATCCGGTCCTGGGATCGAGGGTCCAGGTCGACGGATAGTCGAACGAGAAGGCCACGAAGTGCGCGGCCAGGGCCGGAGCGCGGGCGTTGTCTCGGGCATTGACGAAGTGGGTGACCGCCACCGCCGGCGCGGGCGGCCGGGCCGGGCGCTGACCACACCCGGCCAGCGCCGCCGTCAGGGCGAGGCTCAGCCAAAATCCACCTCGAAGCTGCACGGACGCCTTCCTCCTGACTGCAGGCTAGCCGGCCAGGCTGCGCGCCGCCAGGGCACGGTCGAGCCGCTGGCGCGTATTACCCGGGGAGGTGATCGGATGACGAAGCGGGACGAGGATGCGGCGCGGATCGAGGGCGGCGCGCCGCAGGGGGTCGGTCTGCTGATCATCGACATGATCAACGACCTGGCCTTCGAGGGCGCCGAGGCGCTGCGATCCAAGGCGGGCGACCTGGCGACCGCCGTGCGCCGGCTCAGGGACGAGGCAGACCGCCTTGGCGTGCCGGTGGTGTATGTCAACGACAACTACGGCCAGTGGCGTTCCGAGACCTCGAAGATCGTCGAGGCCTGCTCCCGGGAGGGCAGCCCGGGACGGGAGATGGTGCGCAGGATCGCGCCGCGGGACGGCGACTACTTCGTGATCAAGCCGCAGTTCTCGGGCTTCTACGCCACCAACCTGCCGGTGCTGCTGCCACGGCTGGGGGTAAACCGGCTGGTGCTCACCGGGCTCGCCACCGAGATCTGCGTGCTGTTCACGGCGGGCGACGCCCACATGCGCGAATACGATCTCTGGATTCCGGCCGACGCGGTGGCCAGCGAGGATGATCGCCACCGCGACTGGGCGCTCGAGATCATGCGCAAGAGCATGGAGGCCGAGACAAGCTCCAGCACGGAGCTGTCGCTCGCGGACTGGCTGTCCCTCGGCATGAGATAGCGCCGCCGCCCTCCCCGGCGGCGCTATCGCAACCGCTAGCGCCAGCAGACCAGGTGGTGGTGGCGCCAGACGCAGTGGCGGCGCGGGCCGTAGCCGTAGCCCCAGCCCCTGTGCCAGCCGCCGCGCCAGCCACCGCGATAACCGCCGTGGTAGCCGCCGTGCCAGCCGTTGTGCCAGCCGCCGTGGTAGCCGCCGTGATGGCGCCAGGGCTGCGCGGAGGCGGAGCCAGCGGCCGCCAGGGTGGCGATGGCCGCAAGGATCGCGAGGGTGCGTGACATGGGTCTTCTCCGGGTAGGGCTCGAAGTGAAGCGCGTCGCAGAGACGTCGGCAAGCCTACGGTGACTCGCCGTTTCTGAACGTTTCAGGGCCGTGTTGTTCAGTTTCGGTTCATCCGCTCCACAGCCCGCCCCGTCGGAACGGTGCGCCGGCCCAGCCGTTTCCCTCACGCGGGGATAGCAAGGTGAGGTTCACACAATGGCTGACAATTCTGGCGGGGGCGGCGCAGGCCTGGGGGTCATCGTCGGCGCCCTGATCGTGGTGGTGGCGCTGATCGGCGTCTTCATGTTTTCGAGCGGCAATTTCGGCGCCAGCCGCAACGTGGACATCAACGTCCATGCGCCGAGCATGCCCAGCGCGCCAAGCATGCCCAGCGTACCGACGCCGAAGTAGCCACAGCGCGCGTTGAAGACGCAAAAGCCGCTCGCGGAGACACCGCGAGCGGCTTTTCCTTTTGAGGCTCTACCTGCTGTCAATCCCGGAAGCGGCAAAGCCGCTGTCCGGGATGACGTCGTGGGCTATTCGCCTGACGAGGTGTCCTTGGAAGAGCTGTCGGTCGTGGACGGGGCCGGTTCCGCGGGCGTCTGCGTCACGGTGGCCGGGGCGGCCGGAGGCGGGGTCGCGGCGGCGGCCTGGCGGCGCGCATCGGCGACCGCGCTCGCGGCGGCGGCCTGGGCGTTGGCGGACTGCGCCTGCATGTTGGCCATGGCCGCCTGGGTGTTGGCCTCGGCGGTGGACTGCTGGGCCGCCAGGGTCGACTGGTTCAGCGCGGCCTGGTTCTCATTGTTGTTGCGGTTCACGAACACCACCGCCAGCGCGATGACGACGGCGACGACAATGACCGCCAGCACGATCAGGATGGTGCGGTTGTCTTTGTGGGATTCGATGGATTCCCGGGTGGGTGAGGGCTCGACGCCATAATTGGCCATGGGTTTGCTCCGGAGGAGATCGGCAAATTGCCGTCCGGAAACAAACGGTTGTGGAAGCGCGGGGTTCCTGCCCCGCCGTCCTAGGCCCCGAAGGTCAGCTGATCGCGGAAGTTGGACCGCTCGATCATGCCCACCGCCTGCTCGTCGCCCAGATGATAGAGGGCGCAGCCCTGCTGTTGCAGCAGCGGGACGCCGTCGCTGCTGGCGGCCATGCGCTGGGTGCTGAAGTTGGTCGCCAGGACCTCCGCCGCGATGCGGATCTCCTGGCGCTCGGTGGCGAGGGTCAGGCTGACGTCCTGGGGCCCCGGCGCGGCGTGGGTCATCCAGGGGATGCGCGGGAAATCGGCCGGCCACATGGTCTCGCCGTCGAAGAAGAAGCCCTCGACGAACGGTCGGTTGCCCGGCCCGGCCGGCGGAAAGGCGGTGTAGCCGAAGGCGCGGCCGGACGGGAACACCGTGGTCTGCCAGACGTGGCCGCGGAACTTGCCGGCCGGATTGCGGCTGGATCGGCGGTGGACGCGAAGCCCACGGCCGCTGAACTCGTAGCGTTCGCCCTCGATCGAGCAGCGGCCGGTGACGAGCACGGTCTGCTCGTAGCGGAAGCCCTTGCCTACGAACGAATGCTCCAGGCTGTCGCGGCCGAACAGCTCGCGGGCCTGGGCGCTCATGGTTCCGCTGATCCACGGCGGCGCGGCCGAACGGGTCTCGATCTCCACCGTCACCTCGCGGCGAGGTCCCTCGGGCGCCCCGTGGATCAGCGTCTCCGCGCGGGTCTCGGTCAGCTGGCCCCGGAAGGTCGCCGTCCAGGTGCGGAACGGCTCCAGGCAGCGGAAGGCCAGCGGCCCTGCGCCATACACCGTCGGGCGGCCGCGCTCGTCCAGCATCGAGAGCGCCGGCTGCGGGCCGTAGGAGACCAGCGCCCGGCCGTCCGGAAAGGCGATGTTGTAGAAACTCAGCCGCTGCTCGGGCTGCCCGGGGATGTCCTCGATCAGGAAGCGGGGGAACTGGATGTTGTTGGCGTCGTCGAAGAACCAGATCGACACGCTCTCGCGGTAGTGCGGGTCGTCTTTCGGATAGTCCGGGACCATCAGGTCCATCGATGGGTCCAGGCCGCCGGTGAAGTTGATTTCGGGCATTTGCCGCCTCCCGCCGCTGGCGCGTCGATCGCGCGCTGGCGCCACCTTGGACCCCTGGGCCATCTGCGTCGAGGCTGGGAAACTTAGTCCCCTACCGAAGTTTCTGCTTGCCCGATTGCCGGTCAGCGACGACACTTAGGCAAATGACTAAGCAAATGACCGGCATCGACCTGATGTTCCAGGCGCTGGGAGATCCCTCGCGGCGGGCGATGATCGAACAGCTGGCGCTGGGGCCGGCCAGCGTCAGCGAACTGGCGCGGCCGCTCGGCATCACCCTGCCGTCGGTGGTGCAGCACCTGGCGCTGCTGGAGCGCAGCGGCTTCGTGGCCAGCCGCAAGCGCGGGCGGGTGCGCACCTGCCGGCTGCAGCCGGCCCGCCTCGACGCCGCCCGCGACTGGCTGGAGCGCCAGCGCGACCTCTGGAACGCGCGCTTCGATCGGATGGACGCCTACCTGCTGGAGAACGACCATGACTGACCACCCCGACGACCTGGTGATCTCCCGCCTGCTGGCGGTTCCGCGCGCCAAGGTCTGGCGCGCCTGGGCCGAGCCGGAGCGGCTGGCGCAATGGTGGGCGCCCAGCCCCTGGAAGACGGACGTGAAGGCGTTCGAGTTCCGCGCCGGCGGCGCCTTCCACACCTACATGACCGGCCCGGACGGCGGCGAGAGCGACAACCCCGGCTGCTTCCTGGAGGTGACGCCGATGGAACGGATTGTCACCACCTCGACGCTCACCGGCGGCTGGCGTCCGGCCACGCCCTGGCTGGCCATCACCGCGGTCATCACCCTGGCCGACGAGGCCGGCGGCACGCGCTATGTCGCCCGGGTGATGCACAAGGACGACGCCGACCGCCGCCAGCACGAGGAGATGGGCTTCTTCGACGGCTGGGGAACCTGCATCACCCAGCTGGAGGACTACGCCAAGGGCCTCTGACCCCTACGGTGCGTCGCCGCCCTTCAGCGCCGCATGGCCGGCCTGCAGGAAGGCGCTGCCCTGGTCCGCCGGACGGTCCAGGCGACTGCGCCGGCGCGCGAACCGCCAGCCTTCGGCGGTCTTCACCACCGTGTCGCGATAGCGGCCGCTGTCGACGCCCTGCGCGGTCACGATGAGCTGGTACGAGTTGACGACGGCGCGCTCGGGCCCCTCGAAGGCCACCAGCACATTGCTGACGTTATGGCGCACGAAGCCGGTCGGCGCGTCGGCGCTCCGGCCTGCCGCGGCCACGGCGTCCAGATGGCCGCGGATCGCCGCGCGGCCTTCGACGCTCACGCCGTGAGCGCTCTCCAACACCCCGTCCTCGACAAAGAGGTCCGCCAGGTCCGCGGATTTGCCGGCGTCGCCGTAGTAGGCATAGCGCTTGACGAGATCCTCGATCTCCGCCCTCGCCAGCAGTTCCCAGATCTCCATCCCGACCTCCACGCACCCTGCAACGGGCATAGCCGAAAGGGGGCCTCGACGGCCATTCATACCCCGAATGGAGTTATTCAGACGTATTGAGAACTACGCCTGTCGCGAAGGCCAAGCCCCAGACAAAACCTGAACGACGGGCTGGGACCCGGGCTATGCGACTTCCGTCGCAGCCCGCACGCGTTTGACAATTGCCCGGCGAGCGTCCCGGGCGAAATCTTCCGCTGGCCCGTAACCCCTTCTTAGGCGGGCTCTTCCAAGGACTGGGCCGCCCTTCGCGGGCGGCCTTTTTGTTAGCTGTCGACCTGGACTTGAACGCACTGGAGCTGACTGCCGCGACCCGCGCTGGCGAGCCGCGCTTCGCAAGCGGCTTTGGTCGTGTAGCCATGCGCCGGCGGCTGCGCCGAATGCGGGCCGGCGCACAGCACCATCAAGACCCATACAAAGACATGCGGCGCTGCAACCACGTCGACCTCCCCGATTCAGCGGTGGCAAGGTGAACCGGTTTGGCTGCGCCTGAAAAGTCGACAGCCGACACTTTGCGGTCGCATGGGCCTGCAGGCCGGCGACCGCATCGGCGCAGTCACGGCCGCTGGATCGGCTAAGGCGTTGAAAAATTGGCGCGCTCGGAGCGATTCGAACGCCCGACCCCCAGATTCGTAGTCTGGTGCTCTATCCAGCTGAGCTACGAGCGCGCGCCGCCTTGTGGGCGAAGGCGCGGAACCTAGTCGGGCGGCGGGGAAGATTCAAGGCTCGCCTCGCCGCACCCTGCACGTCTGCGTCCCAGGCGGCCGGCCCTTCGTTCCGAGTCACCCGACCTGCGACAGACCCGCCTGGAGCTCCTCGGCGTTCATGATCGGCGCGAGCTCGATCTCGGCCTCCAGCTCCAGGAAGAAGGGCTCGAGCAGCCGGGGCATGTCCGACGACTGCGCCTGGTCGAACACGGCGATCATGGTGCGCTTGCCGCCGAACACCCCGAAGTAGGCGGCTTCCGGCCGGGCGGCCTCGGTGAAGCGGGCGATCAGGCGCGGGACGGTCCCGTCCTTCATGCCGCGGTTGCCGGCGGCGGCCGGCAGGCTGATCTTGACGAATGTGCGCATGGCGTTGCCTCCCCTGGCTGGCGTAGCCTCTCCTCTACGCCAGGCGCCGGCGCACGGATCAGCTGGGCGCAGGCGCCGGAGGACGCGAGATGACATCGCTGCAGGAGCTGTCGGACATCGAGGCCATCAAGCAGCTGAAGGCGAGGTATTGCCTGCTGCTCGACGCCCAGGACTGGGAGGCGTTCGCCGCGCTTTTCACGCCGGACGCTGCCTTCGACATAGACGGCGCGAAATACGCCAGCACCCGCGCCTTCGTGGGCGACATCAGCGTCGGCCTGGCCGGCGAGCTGCACATGCACATCGCCCACATGCCGATCATCGAGATCACCGGCTCGGACTCCGCCCGGGGCCTGTGGTCGTTCACCAACCAGACGGCCGGCGGCCACTACCAGGAAGGCTATGTGCGCGACGGCGACGGGTGGCGCATCGCCGCCATGACCATGACCTGGATCACCGCCCCGAGCGAGGAGCTGCGCACCGCGCGCAAGGGCCAGTTCGGGCCGGTCGGGCCCACCTGGCGGACCCTGGCCGGCGCCTGGGGCCGCCCCGGCTGACGCCGGCCGGCGAAACTTCTCTCGGCCGGATGGAACGCAAAGCGGGTGCGTCGCATTTCCCGTGTCGACTGGCCGACACTGGGGGAGGGAGTCTTGCGGCGTTACCACGCCTTTCCAATCGGAATGGACGGCCGGTTCCTCGCCGTGACGGACCTGCACGCGGAGGACGACCGGTCGGCGATCGAGATCGCGGGCGTCCTCCTGAAGGGCGGCCCGTTCGAGCTCTGGGCGGGCGGAAAGTTCGTCGCCCGCGTCGACAACCTGCCAAGCCCGGCGCGATCCTCGACGGCGGAGGCGCCATCGCCGCCGGACGACGAACCGCCGCCAGCGCCGCGGCTGCCCGGCTGATCCGGCCCCGGCTGGGCGAAAACTCGACCAGCGTTCGAAAATAGGCGCGTTCCCGCTGGCCGAAGGGGTGGCGCCGCCCGCCCGGGACGAGCTATTGCGCTCCCGCAAGGGAGAAAGCCGTGGTTGTCGAGTACGAACAGAACGACGGGATCGCCATCATCCGGATGAACCGGCCGGAGGTGCTGAACGCGGTCAATGTGCAGATGCGCTACGAGATGGCGCTGGCCTGGCGGCGGTTCGAGGACGACCCCGACGCGCGGGTGGCGATCCTGACCGGCGCCGGCAAGGCCTTCACCGCCGGCGTCGACGTGAAGGAGAGCGTCAGCGACAGCGGCACGATGGCCATGCGCGAGCCGCCGATCCCGATCCCCTGCCTGTTCTGGACCAACAACGACCTGACCAAGCCGGTGATCGCGGCGGTGAACGGCTACGCCATGGGCGTCGGCTTCATCCTGTCGGTGCTCTCGGCCGACCTCTGCGTCGCGGCCGAGTCGGCCAGCTTCGAGATCTCGGAGATCCCGCGCGGGCTGATCTCCGGATGGGACTGGGGCTGGGAGCAGAACTGGCCGCGGGCGATCTGCATGGAGCTGGCGCTCGGCTACCGGATCACCGCCCAGCGCGCCTATGACGCCGGCCTGATCATGGCCGTGACGCCCGACGACAAGGTGCTGGAAACGGCGATGGCGAAGGCGCGCGAGATGCTGCGCATCCCGCCGGCGGTGATCCGCGCCCACCGCGACCTGGTCCGCCGGCTGAAGCCGCCAGTGCCGCCGGAGCTGCTGGAGCTGGCCACGGCCTACAGCGACGCGCACCGCGGCTCGGAGGACGCCCAGGAAGCGGTGCGAAGCTGGATGGAAAACCGGCCGCCGGTCTACACGGGGCGCTAAGGCCTCGCGGGCCCGCCTCAGCGCTGGATGTGGTACCAGCCGTCCCGCGTGCGGAACGCCGTCCAGCGCCCGCCACCCCAGTCGAGGTAGTTGACGATGTGGTCGAAGTGCCCGGCGCCGCCGCTCGTCAGCGGCCGGTGGTAGAAGGCCGCGCGGCCCGCATCCCAGCGCAGCTCCCAGCAGCTGCGGTCCCAGGTCTGGTAGTGCAGCACGGTGTCGGGGTGGCTGGCGCCGGTGTCCCTCTGGGTGTGCATGAACCCATCGCCCGACCAGCGGGCGCTCCATGCGCTCCCATCGCAGGTGAAGTAGTTGAGGATCGTGTCGGGATGATCCTCCGCCAGGCTCGGCCGTCCCGTGGCCAGAACGGCCAGCAGCGCCAGGACCGAGACCAGAGCCCCCCGTGCGATCGTCATGCCGCCCCCCTGCGAGATGCCTGTCCCAGCAAACGCCTACTTTCGGTCGATGGCAATCACGGCGCTGACGCAGCGCCTGGCGCCTCCTCCCGGGACACTCGGTCCTTGGAGAAGCCGGCCCCTGCCGGCCGATATCTGCAGAACGAGGAATGGTGGACGCGGCTGGGATCGAACCAGCGACCCCTACGATGTCAACGTAGTGCTCTCCCGCTGAGCTACGCGTCCGCCTCGGGAAGGTCGGGGCTAATAGCCCGGCCGTGGTTCGGGAACAAGCGGGCGCGTCAGGCCGCCGCCATCATCCGCTCCACCTCGGCGACGATCTCGCGCAGGTGCACCGGTTTGGACAGCACCTTGGCCCCCGCCGGGGCGCGGGCGCCGGCCGAAAGGGCGACGGCGGCGAAGCCGGTGATGAACATGATCCGCAGGCCCGGGTGGCGGGCGGCGGCCAGGCGCGCCACCTCGATGCCGTCCATGCCGGGCATCACGATGTCGGTCAGCAGCAGGTCCCAGGCCTCGTCGAGGACCGCGGCGGCCTCCTCGCCGTCGGCGCACGAGGTCACGTCGTAGCCGGCGCGCTCCAGCGCCCGGGCCAGAAAGCCGCGCAGGGAGTCATCGTCTTCGGCAAGCAGGATGCGCGGCATGAAGGTTCGCGGACTGAAAACGCCCCCCGGGGCTTGAAGGCGGCAACTTAGCGTCCGAGCCGTAAATTGGCGATGAACCGTTTGACCCGGCCTCGCGGCCCCGCGAATACTCCGCCGATGGACGATCTCGCGCCGCCGGCGGCCGGAACGCATGAGGCTGCGCCCTTCCTGGTGCACGGCCCAGGCCCGGACGTCGCGGCGACGCCGGTGATCTTCGCCGCTCCGCATTCGGGTCGCATCTACCCGGCCCAGATGATGGCGGCCTCGCGTCTGGACGCCCGGGCCATCCGCCGGTCGGAAGACGCGCACGTGGACGAGCTGATCGCCGCCGCGCCGGCGTTCGGCCACACCCTGATCGCCGCCCAGTTCGCCCGCGCCTACATGGACGTGAACCGCGAGCCCTGGGAGCTGGACCCGGCGATGTTCGCCGACGAGCTGCCGTCCTTCGCCCGCGCCCGCACCGCCCGGGTCGCCGCCGGCCTGGGCTCGATCGCCCGGATCGTCTGCGAGGGGCAGGAGATCTACGCCCGCAAGCTGACCTTCGCCGAGGCCGAGGGCCGGGTTAAGGGGGTGCATCAGCCCTACCACGCCGAGCTCGGCCGGCTGCTGGCGAAGACGCGCGAGCAGTTCGGGCTGGCGCTGGTGGTGGACACCCACTCGATGCCCTCCGCGGCCGCCGTGAGCCAGAGCGGCCAGCCGTGCGACATGGTGCTGGGCGACCGGTTCGGCGCGGCCTGCGCGCCGCAGATCACCCGGCTGGTGGAGCGCGAACTGAGCGGCCTCGGCTACCGGGTGGCCCGCAACGCGCCCTACGCCGGCGGCTACACCACCGAGCATTACGGCCGCCCCAGCCGCAAGACGCACGCCCTGCAGATCGAGATCAGCCGCGGACTCTATCTCGACGAGGGGTCGCTGGCGATGACGGGCGGATTCGGGAAGTTGCAGGGCGATCTCGGCCGGCTGTTCGCGGCCCTGGCGGCGATGGACTGGGGGGCGATCTAAACCTTCCCTCCCCTTCATGTGGAGGGACAGCGACGCCTGGCGTCGCAGGGTGGGGCACTCCAGAGGGTCATCGATTATCGGTGAGGTACGGAGCCCGGCTCCAGACATCCCCATCCCGACCGCTACGCGGTCGACCCTCCCCAAGAGGGGAGGGATGGCGCAAGCCCAAAAAAAAGCCGCGCCCGAAGGCGCGGCAGTTCATTAGGGAGGAAACGCCCAGGAAGGGCAGAAGCGTCAGCAACGCTTCACACCTTCAATCTAGGGTGCGGCGCACAATCGATCAAGCAAAAAATGACGCCGGGGTCGCATTTTTATGGCGAAGCGACGAATCAGCGCGGCTTATCAATGTGTTGACCCCAAATTAGGGGTGCGTGTATGATGTTGCGATGCAACACGCGGGCTAGTCCGCGCGATCTTAGCCGAAAAAAATCATAGGGTTGGTCCGCCCGGACAGCGCAGCAACGCGCCAGGGTGGCCGAACCCCTCTATCTCGCGTACAAGCCCCCGCCCCTCCCCGCCGCATTGTCATGACCCTCAGAAACATCGCCATCATCGCGCACGTCGACCACGGCAAGACCACGCTCGTCGACCAGCTGCTTGCCCAATCGGGCGCGTTCCGCGCCAACGAATCGCACGCCGAGCGCGCGATGGACTCCAACGACCAGGAGCGCGAGCGCGGGATCACCATCCTCGCCAAGTGCACCTCCGTGCTCTGGCACGGCGAGGGCGGCGACACCCGCATCAACATCATCGACACCCCCGGCCACGCCGACTTCGGCGGCGAGGTGGAGCGGATCCTGGGCATGGTCGACGGCTGCCTGCTGCTGGTGGACGCCGAGGAAGGGGTGATGCCCCAGACCAAGTTCGTGCTCGGCAAGGCGCTGAAGCTGGGGCTGAAGCCGATCGTGGTCCTGAACAAGGTCGACCGGCCGCATGCGCGCCCCGACCATGTGCTGAACGACGCGTTCGACCTGTTCGCCTCGCTGGGCGCGAGCGACGAGCAGCTCGATTTCCCGCACCTCTACGCCAGCGGCAAGCAGGGCTGGGCGGTGAAGGAGCTCGAGGACGACCACAAGGACCTCGGGCCGCTGTTCGAGGCGATCGTCCGCCACACCCCGCCGCCGGCCCAGGAATCGCGGACGGACGAGCCGGCGCGGCTGCTGGCGGTGCTGATCGAGGCCGATCCGTTCCTCGGCCGGCTGCTCACCGGCCGCGTCGAGTCGGGCCGTCTGACCGCGGGCATGGCGATCAAGGCCCTGTCGCGCGAGGGCAAGGAGATCGAGCGCGGGCGGATCAGCAAGCTGCTGGCCTTCCGCGGCCTGAAGCGCACCGCGGTGGACGAGGCGTTCGCCGGCGACATCGTCGCCGTCGCGGGGCTCTCCAAGGCCACCGTCGCCGACACGCTCTGCGCGCCGGAGGTGGCCGACGCGCTGCCGGCCCAGCCGATCGATCCGCCGACGATCGCCATCACCGTCTCGATCAACGACAGCCCGCTGGCCGGTCGCGACGGCGACAAGGTGCAGAGCCGGGTGATTCGCGCCCGCCTGCTGCGCGAGGCCGAGGCCAACGTCGCGGTGAAGGTCGCAGAGACACCCGACAAGGACGCCATGGAAGTGGCCGGGCGCGGCGAACTGCAGCTCGGCGTGCTGATCGAGACCATGCGGCGCGAGGGCTTCGAGGTCTCCATCAGCCGTCCGCGGGTGGTCTACCAGACCGACCCGGAGACCGGACAGCGGCTGGAGCCGATCGAGGAAGTGGTGATCGACGTCGACGACGATTTCACCGGCGTGGTGATCGAGAAGCTGGCCGCCCGCAAGGCCGAGCTGAAGGACATGGGCCCGTCGGGCTCGGGCAAGACCCGGTTGACCTTCGAGGCGCCGTCGCGGGCCCTGATCGGCTACCAGGGCGAGTTCCTCACCGACACGCGCGGCTCGGGGGTGCTGAACCGCCTCTTTTCCCACTACGAGCCCTACAAGGGCGCGATCGAGGGCCGGCGCAACGGCGTGCTGGTCTCCAACTCCGATGGCGACACCGCCGCCTACGCCCTGTGGAACCTCGAGGATCGCGGCGTGATGTTCGTCGGCGGCGGCGAGAAGACCTACCAGGGCATGATCATCGGCGAGAACTCCCGCCCCGACGACCTCGACGTCAACCCGATGAAGGCCAAGCAGCTCACCAACATCCGCTCGGCCGGCAAGGACGAGGCGATCCGCCTGACCCCGCCGCGCCGGCCGACCCTGGAGCAGGCGATCGCCTACATCGACGACGACGAACTGGTGGAGGTGACCCCCAAGGCCATCCGCCTGCGCAAGCGGGTGCTGAACCCCAGCTTCCGCAAGAAGCGGATGCGCGAAGAAGCCTAGGCGCCCGGCGCCTCCGGCCGCGCCCAGGGCGTCATGTAGACGACGCTGACGGCGAAGTTCATCGCCAGCGACAGGATCGGGCTGAGGTAGGCCGCCGGGATCGCCAGCGCGTAGGTCACGCCCGCGCCGAGGTTGATCAGCCGCGTCCGCCGACCGAAGGCTGGCGGGCGCTCGCCCGGCGGATGCTGAGCGCGGATGGCCGCGTCGAGCGCGCCGTAGATGACGCCATTGGCCAGCATCACCCCCGCATAGAAGGCGGTAGGGAACACGGCGATGTCGGTCGTCCCGACATAGGCGGTGGCGAACGGGATCAGCGAGAGCAGGAAGAGCAGGACCATGTTGGTCCACAGCACCCGCTCATCGACCCGCCTCATGTGCCGGCACAGGTAGCGGTGGTTCATCCAGTAGGTGGCGATGAAGGCGAAGGAGACCACGTAGCTGGCGAACTCCGGCCACAGGGCCAGCAGGGCCCCGGGCGTGGCGTCGTGCGGGGCGTGCAGCTCCAGCACCATGATGGTGATGGCCACCGCGATCACGCCGTCGGAAATGGCTTCCAGGCGAGTCGGGCTGAGTTCGCGTTCGGCCATCAGCGCTCCGTTGGCGGTTTCCGCTGGATGTTAGGCTGAAGCTTTGGAAGCGTCGAAGGCCTCCGTCAGGCTGGTCTCCTTTGAGTGTCATCCCGGAAGCCGCGCAGCGGCTGTCCGGGATCTTGTTCGGGATTTGCCTGCAGAAGATCCCGGACAAGTCGCTCGCGATTTTCCGGGATGACAATGGAAGGAGGCCGCGCCCCCGTTGGCCAAGCCCGCCAAGCTGGCTAGACCTGAGCGCCATGGCCCACCCCGTCTATGAAGCGATGCCGACCACCATCTTCACGGTGATGAGCGGCCTGGCGCGCGACAAGGGCGCGATCAACCTGGGCCAGGGGTTTCCGGATGCGCCGGGGCCGGCGGCGATCCTGCTGAAGGCGGCCGAGGCCATCGTGCGCGGCGACAACCAGTATCCGCCGATGCCCGGCATCCCCGAGCTGCGCGAGGCCGCCGCCGCCCACTACGCCCGCTTCCAGGGACTGGACCTGGACTGGAAGACCGAGGTCACCGTCACTTCCGGCGCCACCGAGGCGCTGGCCTGCGCCTTCCTGGCCCTGATCCGGCCCGGCGACGAGGTGGTGCTGTTCCAGCCCGTGTACGACGCCTACCTGCCGATGGTGCGCCGCGCCGGCGGCACGCCGAAGCTGGTGCGGCTGCAGCCGCCCCACTGGCGGTTCGACCGCGCCGACCTGGAGGCGGCGTTCAGCGAGCGCACGCGGCTGGTGGTGCTGAACAATCCGCTGAACCCCACCGCCACCGTCGCCGCCGAGGCGGACCTGGCGCTGCTGGCCGAGTTCTGCGTGCGGCACGACGCGGTCGCGGTCTGCGACGAGGTGTGGGAGCAGGTGGTGTTCGCGCCCCGGGCTCACCGGCCACTGATGGCCTTTCCGGGGATGCGCGGGCGCACCGTCAAGATCGGCTCGGCGGGCAAGATGTTCGCCCTGACCGGCTGGAAGGTGGGCTTCCTCTGCGCCGCCCCGCCGCTGACCGCCGTGCTGGCCAAGGCGCACCAGTTCCTGACCTTCACCACCCCGCCGGGGCTGCAGGCGGCGGTGTCCTGGGGCCTGGCCCACAGCGACGACTGGTTCGCCGCCATGCCGCCCGCGCTGGCGGCCTCGCGAGACCGGCTGGCCGCGGGCCTGAGCCGCGAGGGCTTCGCGGTGCTGCAGAGCCAGGGCACCTACTTCCTGAACGTCGACCTGACGGCGTCGGGCGTGTTCGAGGACGACATGGCCTTCTGCCTGCGCTCGGTGAACGAGGCCGGCGTCGCGGCCATTCCGGTCTCGGCCTTCTACGAAGAGGCGCCCGTGACCAACATCGTCCGCCTGTGCTTCGCCAAGCAGGACGCGACCCTGGACGAGGGCGTGATCCGGCTGGCGAAGGCGCGCGAGCTGTCGGTGCGCGCGCACAACGCGCCAGCACCGTAAGCCGCTCTCAGGCGACCCGGTCTGGACTGAGACCCTCGACGGCGGTCCGCCTAGGCGCAACGCTTCCCGGCCGGCCGCGAAGGCCATCATGCTCGAGGCTCAACAGGACCTCGAGCTGGGAGGTGGGCAACCGGCTCAGGAGCTCATCGAGCTCGCACCCCGCCCTCGCCAGCGACCATAGCGGCGACGACTCGACCAGGCGCCGGGGCCGCACCAATGAAGTCACTCGCGCTACCTCGCCGCGTGATTCGCCGAATGGTGACGATCCAGCCGCTCCAATCGATCGGAACTGAGACGACATTTCGTTCAAAAGGAGGCTCGCAGGTTCGCGGGCGGCGGCCGGCCCGGGCAGTTGCGCGCCCCGCGCCGACGCGGCGGGACACAGCAAGGCCAAGACCGACCTATTGTCCGAAAGTTATTTGTGCTCCAACAAGCCACCTTGGTCGAAGTCGAGGGGAGGGGCGCAGGGCATGACGGCGGCATCGCGACCTCGGCGCGACCGGGCGGGCGCGCAGCGGCCTGAGCGCAACCGCGGCGGGCTGCCGCTGCACGGGGTGTTTGTCGTCGACGCCACCGACGGGCGTGGCGGGTCATGCGGGCGTTATCTGGCGGACCTCGGGGCTGACGTTCTGCTGCTGGAGCCGCCGGGCGGCAGCCCGGCGCGCGGGGCGCCGCCGTTCGGGCCGGGCGGCGAAAGCCTGTCGTTCGCCCTGCAGCACGCCGGCAAGCGCAGCCTTTGCGTCGATATCGGCAACGACGCCGGCCGCGACCGCGTGCGGCGTCTGCTCGCCGACGCCGACATCTTCATCGTCGGCGAGCGGCTGGCCGCCTTCGAGGCGCATGGCCTGGGACCGGCCGTCCTGCGGCGTGACTTCCCCGACCTCGTCACCCTCTCGATCACCGAGTTCGGGCGCGCCGGGCCCCTGTCGGGTTGGCGGGGGACCGATCCGGTGCAGGTGGCGATGAGCGGACTGCTCAGCCGGTCCGGGCTGCCGAGGCGCCCTCCCCTGATCCCGCCCGGCGCGATGGCGCACGAGGCCGCGGGCGTGCAGGCGGCCTGGGCGGCGCTGCTGTCCTACTGGCGGCGGTTGCGCGACGGCGTCGGCGACGACCTGGACTTCTCGATCCACGACAGCACGGTGCAGGGGATCGATCCGCACTTCGGCGCGGGCGGGACGGCCGCCGTGGCCGCCGGCGCCTACGGGGCGCCGCCGCCGCGGGGGCGGGTGAACGTGCCCTACTATCCGACCTTCGCGGTGCGGGACGGCTTCGTCCGCATCGTCGCGGTGGCCACGCGGCAGTGGCGGGCGTTGTTCAGCTGGATCGGCGAGCCCGAGGAGTTCGCCGACCCTCGCTTCAACAGCACGGCGACCCGGTTCGTGGAGGCCGGCCGCATCAACAAGGTGGTGGGCGAGTTCTTCGGCCGGTTCACCGTCGCCGAACTGCTGGCGGAGGGGCAAAGGCGCGGCCTGCCGATCGCGCCGGTGCTGGCGATTGCCGACGTGCTGGAGGCCGACCACTTCCAGACCCGTGGGTCGATCGCCGAGGCGGAGTTCGCGCCGGGGCAGGCGGGCCGTCTGCCCACCGGCTACGTGGAACTGGACGAGCAGCGCGCTGGCTTCTGGCGGCGCGCGCCGATGCCGGACGAGCTTGGCGACGAGGCCCCGGCTAGCCGGAACCCGGCGCGCGCGGCGCGGACGGCAGTCCCCCAGCCCCCGGGCCAGCCCGTGCTCGCGCTGGAAGGCCTGCGGGTCCTGGACCTCGGCGTGATCGTGATGGGGGGCGAGGCGGCGCGCCTGTTCGCCGACCAGGGCGCCGACGTGCTGAAGATCGAGAGCTGTTCATTTCCGGACGGCGCGCGCGGCGACCACCGGGCGCCCATGCACGAGAGCTTCGCCGTCGGCCACCGCAACCTGCGCAGCGTCGGAATCGACCTGCGCAGCGAGGCCGGGCGGGAGGTGTTCCGGCGGTTCGTGGCCAAGGCGGACGTGCTGCTCAGCAACTTCAAGCCGGGCACGCTAGAGAAGCTGTCGCTCGGCTACGACGCGCTCCGGCAGATCAATCCCGGGCTGGTGATGGTGAGCTCCAGCGCGTTCGGCGACACCGGCCCCTGGAGCGACTGGATGGGCTATGGCCCGCTGGTCCGAGCCGCCTCTGGCGTGACCAGCCTCTGGCGCTACGAGGACGAGCCCGGCCGGTTCGGCGATCCCGGCCTGACCTATCCGGACCATTTCGTCGCCCGGGTCGTCGACACCGCCGCCCTGGCGTGCCTGATCCGGCGCGCCCGCACCGGCCGGGGCGCGCATGTGCGGTCCTCGCAGGCGGAAGCCGTGCTGATGACGCTCGGCGAGGCGCTCCTCGGGGCCAGCCTGGGCGTTGCCGATGCGCATGCCGCGCCCGACGCGCCCTGGGGCGTCTTCCCATGCCAGGGCGACGACGAATGGTGCGCGGTCACCGTGCGCGACGACGCGGACTGGACCAGGCTGGCCTCAGCGGTCGGCGACGTCGCCATCACCGATCGGCGGGAGCTGCGGAACAGGGAGGGCCGGCTCGCGCGGCGAGCCGAGGTCAACGCCTGGCTCGCGGCCTGGACGATGCGCCATCCCCCGCAGACGGCCGCGGGGCTGCTGCAGGCGGCGGGGGTGCCGGCCGGCCCGATGCAGCGCGGACCCGACCTGCTGCACGACCCGCAGCTGGCGGCCCGGCGGCAGCTGCGGCTCATGCGCCAGCCGGGACTTGCCGCGGAAATGTGGGTCGAGAGCGGCCCCTGCCTGTCGGAAACCCTGGCCGAGCCACCGCCAGGGCCGGCGCCGATGGCGGGAGAGAACACCCGGGCGGCCTGCGCCGAGTGGCTGGACCTGGGCGACGCCGAAGTGGATGCCCTGATCGCCAGCGGCGCGCTGGAAGCGTGGGACCCGCCAACCCGAGGAGACGGCCATCCCTGAGCCAGAGCTTTCCAGCGGCGCGCCCGTGCTGGTCGCCTGGTCCGCGATCGAGCAGCGCATCGACGATCACCGCGCATCGCTCGACGCCGCCGGCCTGATGATCAAGGCCGCGCGGGCGGCGGTCGCCGACCTGCCGAGCGACGCGATCCTGCGTCGCGTCGACTGGATCGGCGTTCCCGAGGGCATGACACGCTACCGCGACCCGGGCCGGCTGGTCGCCGAGGCCATCGGGGCGGCCGGCGCCCACACGGTCTTCGCCAGGATCGGCGTGATGCAGCAGACGCTGCTGTCGAGGGCGTTCGAGCGGGTCGCCGACGGCAGCGCCACGGTGGCGCTGGTCTGCGGCGGCGAGGCGAAGCACCGCGACCTGCGGGCGCGGCTGGCGAACGAGACGGCGGCGATCTCCCGGCAGGACGCGGCGGTGCGCCCGGACGAGACCTGGGCGCCGAAGGAGGAGCTGATCCTGGCCTGCGAACGGCAGGCCGGCCTTCGCGACGCCATCGGCTTCTACGCCATCATGGAATCCTGCTGGCGCGCCCGCCATGGGCGGAGCCTGGCGAAGAGCCGCGAGGCGCTGGGGGAACTCTACGCGCGCTTCACCGAGGTTGCGGCGCGCAATCCGCACGCCAACCGGCGCGACGTGCTGTCGGCTGCGGATATCGCCCAGGAATCCGCCGACAATCCGATGCTGGCGTTTCCCTACACCCGACGGATGGTCAGCGCCTGGACCGTGGACCAGGCGGCGGCGCTGTTCGTCTGTACGGTAGGAACCGCGCGCGCGCTCGGGGTTCCGGAGCAGCGATGGCTGTTTCCGCTGGCGGCGGTGGAGTCGAACCACATGCCGCCGCTCACCGCGCGCGCCGACCTGACCCGGGCCGCGGCGATGCAGGTGATGGCGCAGGCGGCGGCCGAGGTGATCGGGTTCCCGCCGGCGCAGATCGACCACCTCGACCTCTACAGCTGCTTTCCGATCGCGGTGACGATGGCGGCCGAGGGGCTTGGCGTTTCATTGGACCGAGCGCTGACGGTGACCGGCGGCATGCCGTTCGCGGGCGGGCCGTTGAACAACTACGTGTTCCAGGCCACCTGCCGCGCGGCCGACCTCTTGCGGGCGGCCGGTTCGCCCGGAACCGCGCTGGTGAGCTGCGTCAGCGGCCTCTATTCGAAGCAGGG
>Ga0207695_10004116_pt1 | contig 19983 bp, 23 predicted proteins | sample KBSC54metaG_FD_184354 | JGI IMG/M metagenome (GOLD analysis project Ga0207695, IMG submission 184354) | Corn rhizosphere microbial communities from Kellogg Biological Station, Michigan, USA - KBS C5-4 metaG (SPAdes) (version 2) | ecosystem: Host-associated > Plants > Roots > Rhizosphere > Soil... | reverse complement strand
ATGTCCCTGAAGGAACGGGGCGAATCGTCGCGTGCGGGCTGGTTATATTTGGGTTAGCAGCGGTCGCATTTCTTATAGGAAAGTTGGCGTCGGAGAGATCCCAAGCAACTTTGTTTTTGCTCCACACTAGTGACCGCGACAGGCGCCTACGCGGCTTCGCGGCAGTAATCGCAGGCGAGAGAGAAAAGCTATTGCTCCGTCTCTCCAACTCCGAGATCGGCGACATCCGCCAGCAGGTGCAGGATCTGACCGGGATACTGGAGGGTATATCCAATTACGTCGCTTTTCACGGACATCACTCGAGTCTTGGAGATTACGGAAATGCACCAGCTCTGCTCCAAATGCTAAAGGAACTGAGGATGCTTACTCGGTCCATTCTTGACGCAATGCTTCTGCCAAAAACCGACATCGATCTGCAGAGGCGTTTGGATGCCATAGTGCGTCGAATAGTCAGCTTGGTCCGCTTCGTAATCGCGATGCAGTCACATCCGGTGATCGACTGGACTGGGGCGTTGCTAGTGCGCCTTGGCTTTTCGGCGCCCACGATCGAGATCCCAATGGCGCAATCTAGGATCGAGAACGGACTGATATCAGAGGTTGAGCGTGGAAGATCGAAAGCAGCTAGTGCGTCCACTGAGGCGCTGCTTGCTAAGGTACTTGCCACCTGTGCGGCGGGCCCCCTTCAGGCATGGCCTCGGCATGATCATAAACGTGTTGCCGCAGAGCTAGGTGTAAGCAACATGCTCATAATGCGTTCGATTGATGAGTTGCGCGCTCAAGGGCGGTTGCCAAAACCCACGTGAGGTGCTCACAAATCCACGCCAACCAGTTGTGACCATAGGGTCTGTTTGGTTACACACTCATTCCATTCGAGTCAGTGTCGTCTTCCACCACTACCTTCGCGGGAATCATGATCAACCCGCATGATGCCGGCATCGGGTTTTCCTTGTCGTTCGCGTGCACGACCTTGGTCTGGAACATGCCCAAGTGCTTCGCCACATTCACCAGCGCGGCGTCCTGGTCGCGCATTTTGATCTTGAAGGAGCCGTCTTTCGATCTCTCGACGCCCGCGTACAATTGACGCGCCTGAGGTGAAAGATCGCGCGAGTCTTTGATGAACACCTCGACAACACCATCGCCGCAGCATTCCGGACAGTCGGCAGCTGAATCGCGTCGCTGGTCGTACCCCACCCCGCCTTGCGCGTCGAACTCGAGCGAGAAGTTCTGGCCCATGGCCGCCGCCTGCAACTTGTCGCGCTCGAACTTCTTCAAGGCGTCCTGCATCTCACGCTGCGTACGCTGGTAGCGGTGACCTTTCCCATGGCAATACCGGCAGCACACGCGGCGGATCTCGACCAGGTCGTTCGGGTCGGCATTCGCCAAATCCCATAGCTGCCGCAGAACTTTGTCCTGGGTGATCTCGGTACGTTTTATCCGGGCGTCGATCGCTCGCTGCACCGCTTCCTGGACTTCTGGTTTAGCCAGCAGCTGACTCGCAATCTCTCGAGCGGTGTTCTCGCTGTATCCGGCTTCGATGGCAGCGCGAGCTCCATTCATGTGGACCAGATACCGAGCGACGAACACGCCCACGCGCGGCGTTTTCCGGTGACCGTTTCCTTTCTTTGAGCCAAGGGTTTTCAAGGTTCTCTCCGTCGACGACGTCTTCATGGGTTTTTGAACTGATCAAACACGTTGCCGGCCTGGCCATCGCCGCGACGAATGGCTTGTAGCCGCTGCCGCAGCTGCGCCTGTTCCGCCGCAGGAAGGCTCTTGAACGGGGTCGAGCGATCGAGGTTGAGCCTGCGCATCGCTGCGTCTAGACCGTAGCGCGCGCGTTCGTCGGGCGTCGCCAAGTCGTAGGCCCGCAGCTTGTCCGGATCGGATAGACGCTTGAACAACAGCGCCGGCACCTGCTGTTTTGAGTCTTTGCGCGCGTTGGCAATGTCTTTCGGGGCGAGGCCACCGAAGTCTGGCTCGTCGCCGCGGCGCATGGCCGCGGACGCTGACCGTGCCGTTTGCCGGCGCTGTGCCTCCTCCGACGTTCGGGTGTGCTCGCCCCAACCCTTGCTGCCGCCTTGCATCACGAAGTTCTGGAACTCCGATCGCGCGACGCCGGCGGGCGCGCTGTTGATGCCGAAGAAGTGCCCGACCTGCTGCGCCGTCGATTCGTTGTGCTGGACGCCCTTCTGCATGTTTCCGACCGTGATCGGCACGAACTTGTGCGCCATGTAGGCACCGACCTCGAGCGCCTGGTCCCACGCCGGAGCGTTCGGGTTGCGGATCTGGGTGCCGAAGTAGTCCTTGTTGTGGCCGATCTCCCAGAGCATTTTCCACAGCGGGTGAATCTTGTTCTCCGCGGTGCGCGCTGGCTCGGTGGTCAGCTTGTAGTGATCGACCCAATAGTTCGGCAGCTGCAGGCGTTCGTCCGAATCGTCGTCGTTCTTGCGGCCCGTCTTTGGGAAGAAGTAGTCCTTGATGCTTTCTGGGCCCTTGCCGGTCAGCAGGTACTGCAGCGCGGCCATGCCGCCACCGAGCGCGAGCGCGAGGGTGAGGAAGTAGGACAGGTTGCTGCCGACGCGGCCCATGTGGGCATCGGTGATCGCTTCCGCCTTGTCGAGGGGCGCCACGAACCGCTGTGGCTTCACCAGATCCTTTACGGCCTTGCCGGCGCCGAGCACGGTCTGCAGCATGCCGTACTGCCAGCCTGGCGCCATCACGGCCGCCTGAGCGACATCCTGCACGGTGCGGTTCCAGAACCGGTTGTCGTAGGCCATCTGGCCGAGGCGGTAGTCGACGACATCGTTCACCTGCGCAGCGAGCTGGCGGACGACATCGGGATGCATGGCGTCGAGGATGCCGGCATAGTCGCCACGCTGTTTCTCCAGGTCCTGCGCGCGTCGATCGAGTTCGTATTTGAACAACAACGCCCTGGCGGCCATCTTCTGGTTTGGCACGAGCACGTGGTGGATGAGGTAGCTGCCCGTTTCTGCTGCCGCCTGCAGTGCGGTCACTGGCAAGCGCGCCGCGCCAACGACGATCTGCGCCGGCGTTTTTCCTTTGATCTGCGGGCCGATGCCAGTTCCCATCATCTGCCGGAAGAGTCGCGCCATCTTGGGGATCGCGTTCTGGTACTCCGTCGTCGACATCTTCCAGCGCGCGCCGCCGCGCTCGAGTGCATCGAGGATCGCCGCGGTGTTTGCATCGGATTCGCGCAGGCCCCGCCACTGCTGATTGAGCTTGTGGCCCTCGAACGGTGAGGTGGCAACCGAAGTCAGCGCCTTGACCAGCGTCGTGGCCGCACCGCGCGAGTCGCCGATTGCCGCGCGCCGGGCCGCGACGTCCAAGTGCATGATGACGTTGTCGGTCGAGGTGAACGTCGCATGGAAGCCCGAGAAGCCGAGATCCGCGGCGACCATGAAGTTCTGGATCCCGCGCAGCGTGCGCCAGGCGGCGAACTTGCTGAAGCCCGGGTCGAGGTAGTTGGTGACGTCGCGCGCGAGGGTTTCCGGAATGGCGGATCCGTTGAACGCGGGATCTGCCACTCGTTTGAAGCCGAATGGAGGCGAATCGTTGCTCCCGAGTTTCACGAGCCAGCCGCGATCGTCGAGCTCCTTCTTCAGCTCGAGCATCCCGATGTACTTGTCCATCGCGGCGTATTTGAGCAGTGCCAGGTCAACGGGATTCGACGAGACCGGTTCCAAGCCGGCGTGCATCGCCTCGCCGAGCGTCGGCCACTCGCGCTGTTTGAGGAAGGACTTGTCGCCGGCGAGTGAGCGTCGCTGGAGCAGGCTGTTCAGCACCGAGCCCGCGCGCACCGGGTCCGTGTAGATGTGCGGGAAGTAGTGTGTGATGAGGTTCCTGAGCGCGTTCGGATCGAGCTCGTGCAGACGGTCGATGCGTTCGGCGAAACCGGAGTTCATCTTCGAGAGGAATTCGCGGAACGTCGGATCCCGCACCTGCCGGCCAGTTTCCCAGTCGTCGATCGCGTCGAAGTTTGCGCGCGGGTCGGTCCTGTCGAAGTGTTTGCGGAACTCCCCGAACACAGCGTCCGCGGTATCCATCGCCCGCGCCCGCTTGGCGTACATCTCTCGCAGAGCGTGGCGCCCGATCGTTTTCTGCTGTTCCCGCAACGAGGTGGCCGCGCGAATGTCGTCACCCGCGGCGCGGCCAATGCGGCGCAGATATTGATCGTTCGATTCTTTCGGGCTCCGCGGCGGCAGATTCGAAGGCGGCGGCTCGGCTCGGCGCGCGTTTGCTACACTGGAACTAGAGCCTGCCGCAGGCTGGGTAGAGGAACGGTCCGAACGGACAGACTCCCCAGGTATCCCGGCAGGCTCGCTCGTTTCCGACTTGCGTCCGGTGTTTTCCGGGTCGCGCTGGTAGAACGGTTGTGACGAATCCTCCGTCTGCGACTTGTTCACCGCCGCTTCGCGTGCCTTTTTCAGCACGTGCGCCAGGTCAGTGACGCCGTAGTCGCCGAGCTTTGCGAATCCGTTGCTTCGCAGCCAGTTCCGAAGAGTGCCGACCCATTCTTGGATCGTCCGTTTGAGCGTGCCGGTCGTGTGCGCGACGTGCGCGAGCAGTTCCTCCATGAGGATCAAGCCCTGATGGCGCTCCGGGATGCTCGCGTTGCCGAGCGTCGTTGCCTCATAGTGCGACAGGTCGATGCCCTGATCCTTGGCCATGTTGCGCAAGCCGTCCACGCCGCCGATGCCGGTGAGCAGCTGGTCGAGCTTGCCGCCGAGCCGCGTCCCGTAGCGGGCACGCAGTCCGCCGTGCACGAAGTGCTCGTGGTAGATTGCTTCCTCGACATCCTTCGCGCCGCTCAGCCGATCCGCAACCAGATAGGTCTTGCCGCCCTGATGCGCAGCCTTCACTTCCTCCGGCGGTATGCTGTTCGCTTGCATGTGGTCCTGGATCGCCTTCGGAAGCGACGTCGCCGTGTCGACCACTTGAACACCCGCTCGGTCTGCGTCCGTCTTGAGGACGCCGGCGGCGAGCCGATTTACCTCCTGCTTCGGAAGCCCCGTTCCTGATTCGTCCGGCGTCCGCTGAAAGCGAATGTCCGGGTTGTTCCGGTCGAACGTTCCGCGGTTGTCGCTCGCGCTCTTGATCTGGCCGCTATCAAACGCAACCCATTGGCGTTTGCCATTGTCCAGGTCGAGTCGAATGCCGTCGTAGCCCTGCCCTTGCAGCCACTGCCGCAATGCCCAGGCCTCGCCGTGGCTGTCGATCGCCAGGAGCTGGTCTTTCGTCATCACTGCTGGATTCTTGATGCTCGCGTACGCGCTGATCACTCGCTCGTCAGCGGGCACTCCGTCGCTCGCCTTCTCGGCGTAGCGCTGCGCCTCCGCTTCGCTCTCGGTGAGGAAGTGACCCAGCGGCGCAGTCATGTGACCGGTGTTCTCGCCGAGTCTGTCGTCACGAAACACGTTGAAGTCGTCACCCGTGCCATGGAAAACAACGCGCGGACTGCCGTCGTCGTTCGTCACGTGGCTGCCGTCGAAGAAATCCCGAAAGGCCGGTGAGCTTTGCGCCTGGCTCGCCAGCAGGTCCGATGTGTCGCGGCTCGCGTCGAGGTTGTTCGCACCGGTGTCGGCACGTTGCATCCGATCGGCCTGTGGAAGCTCGCCGAGACGATCGATGATCGCGGTATGCGGAGCGTTGGGGCTGTAGCGTTTTCCCATGGCTTCGGCGACCGCGCGAACGGTGTCCGGTCCGGCGTCAGCCAGAACATCAGCAGGATGTTCGCCAGCGGCGATCGCGCGCAACGCGCTCGATTCCGGCGTGTCACCACTGTTCCCGTCCGAAGGTCGGTCCGCGGCCACGGGCTGGTGGAACTGATCGAAGACACTCGACGTCGGCGCTTCCACGCGCGCCGTGGCAGCGTACGAGTGTTTATCCACCACGTTCGCCGCATCGGCCAGAGTGCCGGGCTCAGCATCGGGAAACCGCACTGGCGCGGGCAGATCGTTTTGGACCGGCTGGCGTGGCGAGATCACTTCCAACGCCGCACGCGAAATCGGGCCGGCGTTCGGGTCGATCGGAGGAACTACCGGAATCTCGGTAGTTGGTTGCTCGCGTGGCCGCGGCACCGCCTGCAGATTCCCGTTTGCGTCTGCGACGAAATCGGTGGACGGAACACGAGGGGTTGGTTTTGAAATCCCGGCCTCTGCCGGTGGTGCGTCTTCGTGTTGGCCGCCGTGGCCAAGTACGCCGGCAAGAACACCGCCCGTGAGCGCGCCGGCGCCGAGGTCGAACGCGTCGAACGGCTGTTGCAGATCTGGACGATCAACCGGTAGGAGTGCGTTCGCGACCCGTCGCTGGCCCTCGGTTTGTAACGCGGCGATCGCGGCGCCCGAGAGTGCACGTGTCGCCAGGTCACCTGGGATATTTGCCGGAACTGCCCCCATCGCTAGCGTTCCACCGCCTGCGACCGCTGCCTGTTCCGCAGCCTGCGCCGGCGTAAGTCCGCTCGCGATCGCTCGGTCGTACGCTTTGCGACTGTTCTCCGCCGCCGGTAACGCCATGGTCGCCGCGCCTTGCAACGCTCGAGCGCTGAGACTGGCTCCCGCGGGAAGTTCGGCGAGACCGCCGGTCGCTGTCGCGGCAACGAGATCCGGGGCGAGACCACCGACCATTTCGGCTAAGCGCCCACCGCGATCATCGGGCGCAACATTCGGTGCGATGGACTTTGCCATCTGCCGCATCTGACCCGCTTGCGTGTACTCGTCTGGAACGCCGGTCAGCCTGGCCGCAATCGCCTCGCCGGGATTCAGGCCCTGCTGGAGTGTCGCGCCGAGATTCAGCGTGCGTGCGCCCGCCGCTTGCGCTGTGATCGAACCTAACCGGCGAAACTCCGTTCCGGCTGCGTCCATTTCGCCTGGCGTGACGGTGCCACTGCCGAAATCCGGTGAGGCATCGCCGATCGGTGTGAAGTCTCCGGAAGGTCCTGGCGCCGGCGATGCCGCGGGCGTGCTTTGCACACTCGATAAGCCTGGCTTGTTGGCCGGCTCGTGGAACTGATCGAACACATTCGCGGCGGGCTCTTTACCAGAGTCCTGCTCGTGAAATTGGTCGAAGACGTTATCGGCCATCGCTATGCCTCACTGAGTGCGGAGGTATTGCGCGGCGGCGCCCTTGCCGTACTTCGCATCGAACTGATCGTAGAAGTGCGGATTTGCCCGCAGGAACCCGATTGCTGCAGCGGGTGGCTGCAGTGATAGTTGCTGAGGCTGCTGCAAAGCACTCGATGATTGACCGCCTCCCGGTGCTGCGGGGGACGCCGGCGACTGCTGATCATCGAGCGATTGCGCCCCCGGCATTCCTTGTTGGCGCAATCGCAGAAGGTCCAGTCGAACTTTCCCCGCCGCGGCGCGCGCTTCATCGGTAGTAGCGCCGTTTTGCATCGCCGCCATGTATGCCCTGCTGTAGGCTGCGTCGGCTGCCGAATCGACTTTGGGTGTGTTCGCGCGCGCGTCAGCGACATACCTTGCCGAATCGGCCCGGGTGTCGGCACCGTAGTTCATCGCATCCGCACGTGCATCGGCGGCACCGAGACGGCTGTTCGCCAGCAGTCCGGACCGCGAGACGTTCGCCGTGTTCGTGTTTGCGTTGTCGGCCCATGCGGTCTGGTCGCGCGCGTTTGCGTTGCCAGCTTGGTTCTGCGAATCGAATGTTCCCCTCGCCGCGCCGATCAGTGCGGCGATCGAGTTCTGATATTTCGCTTGGCCTTGCGAACCATTGCCTTTCGAATCAACGTAGGCGTTCCACGCAGCGGTCCCTAGGGTGCTACGCGGGTCCTTGCTCAAGATCGAGGCGAGGTCGGTGCGATAGTCGCGCGCCGCGTCCGTGGGATCGTACGAGCCAGGACGTGCAATGAACCCAGGCTGCGACAGGCTGTCGGAAAACGCGGTCGGACGCGAAGTGTTCATCGCCGCCATGTTCACGCCGACGGCTGGAGTTACATCGTTGCCGAGGGTGCCGATGCCAGGCCTCGTGAACGACGCGGTCGGGATGACGTTGGTGTTGGCGAGCCTGTTGATCTCATCTGGGGAAATGGCGCGACCGTTCACCGTGGCGGTGCCGGCGCTGGGAATGCTTGTCGGTGCCTGTGGAGCGCTGCCGCCGGTCGCCGACTGCGTGGCACCGTCGGGCCGGATCGGGCTTCCGATGGAAGCGCCGGCGCCCGGCGCGGCGTTGGGACGCGGGATGCCCGGAGCGGCGTTCGAGAAGTTCAGGTCGTCGTCGTTGTTGTTGTTTGCCATGGTCGTTACCTCGACCAATTCAGGCTCGAGTCGCGAAGCACGCCGCGCAGCGTGTCGAAGGCGACAATGAAATCGCGCACGGCTTTCGCCTCACCTTCGAATTTTTCGCGATCGCGGCGCAGTTGCTCGCGGCCGGTGACGATCTGCTGCTGCTCGGTGGAAAAGCCAGACTTGAGTCGCTGGATCTCGTCGCGCAGCCGTTGGTTTTCTTCGACCAAGGGGTTTTCTTGTGCCATCTGCGTGTCCTCGTGGGGGTGTCTGCACCATCGCACGAGTTCACTCAATTGCCGGCCCCGCGTATCTACGCCTATCTACGCTATAAACTCGCTCCACGAGGACAAGCGTCGCGCAGCGGCGCTGCGACGTCCCGGTATCGGTGTTTGACGTGTTCCCAAATATCGGCAAGTAGCCTACTTCGGTAGATCGTCCATTCGTCGCGCGGCACGTCGGCTCGATCTTGATCTTCGCGAAGCTCGCTGAGCCGTAGAGCTTGTCGATAACGACCACCTTGTGGCCGCCGATTTCGACGACGACCTTCCTGCTCGGGCGACGCGCCTGTAACGGCATTCCGCTTGTTGAGATTGCTGGACTTACAGCAATCCAATCAAGACAACGTCTTGGCACCGTTCGGCACGGGCGAAGCTGCAGATTCAGGGCCCCGCATATCAGAAAGGATCTCCCGGACTAAGTCCTTGCTTCCGTTCTTGGGTGTGAACACCACCAGCACTCCTATGAAGTGATGGTTTTCGTCGTCTGCCCAATCCGGACCTCCCGTGTCGGAATCGATCCCCGGCTCTTTTGCTTGTATTCGAACCGTGAACGTTCCCACTTCAGCATCAAAATTACCGGGGTCTACAATCTTCGACATCCAAGTTGAATACCTTGCCAGCACACCTTCAAGGTTTTCTTGATCGACAAACGCATTCTTGCGGCTCTCTATCGATCCGAATGCCGTGAAGAGCAAACTTGAGCGTCCAGTTTGGCTGGTCTGGCTAAAATACTCGGCATTTCTGGCGAGATCCCCAATGACGACACTTTGCGAAGGGTTAAAGCCCTTCAACTCGATCGCGCAAAGGGAAGTCGCCCGCATAGAACAATCCTCGTCAAAAACAGCAACATCGATCCTTCCGTTCCGCGAAGTGTTGTGGTGCCGCTCACGGATTACCGATTTCATGCCTGCGATTCCGTCCTCGTTGACCGGAATCCTTGCAACAAGCGGAAAGCAGTTGGCGGCGAATTCCTTCGTGCTGCACTCCAGTTGGATCACGTACGGATCGCCGTAGAAGGTATTTAGCTTGCCGATGTTCTTAGCGACATTGACTGTCAGGAGGTACTCCGCTGCAATTTCGTCGGTCCAGCGATTGGTAAAAATTACGCTGTCTTCGCACGCATCGCGCATACCTTGTTGGATCGCTTTGAGTAGATCTCGAATGGATGGCATTTGTTTGTCTATGAGTAGAGCAGATCGTCGCCGCGCTCTCCTTCGATCAGCAGCTACGTCGGAGGGAAGGCTGATGAAGCGCGGTAAGCTTTACGAGGTCAGATCGCTGCTCTTGATCGTTGTGTATCTCTCCATCGCCTTCTCGGCAGCGACAAACATCGGAATGGCAGCTCCGACCGCAGTGCGTGCTGCGGAAACTGTGAATTTCCATGCCTCCTCGCTACTCAAACCGGAAGGCGGGTTAAACGCCAATCGGATGGCGGCAATCGCATTGATCACACGCGCGATGCTCTTACCCGATTCCTCGTCGAAGCAGCCGAGGGCCAACGGCCATTCCCCTTAGTGTCAAGAGTTCACTCTGCAGCACGTACGCCAACGGCACTGCGTCGCGACGGTCCCTCTCGCGAATGCGTTTCGATGATCGTGCTTCGTTTGAAAGTGCGATCCGCGCGGCATACACCGCAGCGAGGCCAACGATGAGGGAAATGATCGCGGCTCCAGCTGACGCTAGAGCGCCAAATGCCGTCCAGTCGAATCTTTTCAGTTCCCAGGTGTCGACCTGGGCCACTATTCGTAGCGCGAACGCGATGAAGCCAACAAATAGCACTAGTGCGATCGCGACAAAGGTAGCTCCGCGAGGGCGATTGTCTGGGCTGGATTCTTGCACGGTGTTGTCCTCCCCGGTTCCGGCCCAGATCATATGACGGTTCAGATCGTCTGCCCATCTTCCTCAACTTTGGCGGAGTAGTACATCAAGGTCACCTCGTGGATAGCGGGAATTCCCGCGATCTCCAATTCGCTCGCGCGCAATAGATCTAGCTAGATACACCAACCATCGCGGTAAATGAGATTGTCCTTCGCCCAGAGCATGAACTCGTCGGCGTAGTAGAAAACCGGCCCGAATTTGTTGCCCGGCTTCTTGATCGGATCAGGCCCGCGACCTGCTTTCCGCCACTTCCGCAGTGTGCCTGGCTTGATGCCGATTCGCCTCGCTGCCTCCGCCGAACTCAGGAGCTCCTTTCCTTCGGCGTCGTATCGAATCGGCTCAAGCCCACGCCGTTTGCGCCGTAGCTTTACGCTCGGCGCCGCGGCATCGCGCTCACTGGTGGAGTCAGTGGGGGTCGAAGCATCCGCCATTCGCCCCTCCGTTCACCTCGGAATACTTAACAAAACTTAGCATTGGAATCAGTTCTGGCCCTGCTGTTCGGACGCTACTCCAGCCTCGACGACCGATCCCAGCGTGAACAGGTAGGCGTGGATCACGTCCCGGTCGTAGTCGAGGAACGCGCCTCCATGGAGCATCAGCAGCTTGACCATCGAGTCGATCATCTCCAGCCGAGTAGGCATCCGCTCGAACTTGAAGGTTCCGAGCGGTGCGACGTTCGGATCGGCAGGCACCAGTCCCAAACGTTCGGACAGGGCCAGGTCGATCCGCAGCAGCAGGTCGTGAGCCTGGGAGCGCTCCGACGCATTGAAAGCGCCTTGGTTCATCATTCGCCACCTCCCTGCGCATCCCCATCCCCAGAATCTGGTGGCGTTGTGGATTGCTGCTTGTCGCGCCCTGCGGCGCCCGCCGTTTCCGCGCCCGCCCCCAGCTCGTGAGGGTCGGCCGCCAGCAACTGCGTTTTCAGCGCGTCGATGCTGCCTGGCTGGTTCACCGGCGCGCCTACATTCACTGGGCTGTCGCCCCAGACGTCGCGCACCTCCTCGGTCGTCTGGATTCCCAGCGAGATTTCTGGGGCGTACACACGCGACCAGAACCCGGCCGCGCGGTACATGAACATCTGCTCGGGCATCGTGACCCACTTGGAGCCAGCCTTCTTCGACCAGCCCTCAGCGTCGACCATCTTCCAGGTGATCCATGCGCCCATGCAGACCTCACCGCTGGCCTTGTCCTTCGCGAGAGCGCGCACGCGGTAGTCCTTGGCGCTCGGGTCGTCACCCTTGATCTCGAAGCGCAGCGGTTCAAAGCGACCGCAGGCGTTGACCGTGTCGATCAGAAACGAGCTCGACCAGCTCGGCTTGCCCTGAACGATGTGTAGGTTCTGCATTACCGCGAACGGGCTGGCGCCGATGCGGTTGGCGACCTCCATCGCCAGCAGCGTATTTGGCAGGTTGTTCTTGTACGCGGCCGGCACGAGGTCCGACTGCGACAGCGCGCGAGCCTGGCGCTGCGCGAGCGAGAACGTCGACTCGGCGGCTGTGGGCAGCGTGGTGATGTTGGCGGGTACAGCGCTTTCAGCGGGTGTAGCCATGATCGTGTCTCCTGTTCAGTAGAGTGCCCAGGCCGGCAGGCTCAGGCTGGTGATGTCGTTCGAGTAGGCAGGCCAATCCCCAGCCTGCATGCACTTCTCGAGATCCTCCGCAGCGCGCTGTCGCAGCTCGTAGCCACGCGTCTCGGCAGCTGCGTCGATGTGATACAGCGCGACCGCGAACGGCGCGTGATGCTCCACGGCGAGCAGCAGGTAGTTCGACAACGGATTGCCGCGCACCCGAAAACCCTCGCAGTAGTGCGCGTGCTGCACGTGGTAGCCGTACGTGGCGATCGACTTCGCAAACGCTTTGGGGCTGGCGTCTTCGCAGGTCTTCACATCAAGCACGAATGGCGCTTTGCCGGGCACGTAGTAGTCGGCGCGCGCCTTGCATTCCACGCCGGTCTGCTCGTCCGTCCAGCGCAGCGTGACTTCGGATTGCCCGTCGCGAATCGCCAGCCGAGCCCACGGATGCTCGCGGATCGCTTCGAGCATAGACTGGATGCGCTCGCCGTCCTCGACACTGAGGGATTCCTTGCCTGCGTTCTCAGCGCGCCAGGCGTCGCGGCGTCCCTTGTTCTCCTTGAACCGGCAGTCGCCAAAGTCGGGCTCGACCGTGTAGGCCGCGGCGAAACGCTCCGGCTCCAGCAGCGCGCAGTGGAACGCGCGGCCGAAGATCAGCGCTGGCGTGTCGACTGCTTCGGTTTCCTCGATCCATGCCTTGTAGTGCGCCGGCGAGCGCATCAGGCGCTTGATGCCGCTGTTGCTCAGTTCGCCCAGGCGCTTCACGTGATAGGCCTCGGCGGTCTCGCCGGTAAACAGCGGCTGTTCGGTCATCTTGGTCATGGCGAGCGTCATACGAAGTCGCTCCTGCGCTCGTCTTCGCGCTCGTTCTCTTCCGCAACCGCTTCGGCACGTGCAACGGCCGCTTCATCGCGCATCGATTCGAACTCAGCGGTCGCTTCGCGCACTGCAATGTCGGACAGAGCGTCCTCGTTGCGACGCAGGATCGGGTACGCACCAACCCACTTGCCGTAGATCTCGTCCGCACGGTTTTCGATCCAGTCTTCGCGACTCATGGCGTTTCTCCCATGGCCGCACGCGCTGCGCTCTCGCGTTGCATGACCTCGGCCTGGCGGCGCAAGGCCGTAGACAGCTCCAGCGCGAACATCGGTGGAAGGTCGAGCGCGATGCTCGCGGTGTTCGAGCCGGCGTAGAGCACGACATTGCCGGACTTGCGGTCGCGAGCGACGGTGAACGAGTCGCCATAGCCGCTCTCAAGCTGTTTTTGAATCGGATACGCCGCGTCGGCTGCGGCATGGATAGCAGCGATCGGATGGGCGCTCATTTCGCACCTCCTGCGACGGCGCGACGCCGATCTTCTTCGGCCCAAGCCGCTTCCTTGGCGGCTCTCGCCATGTTCAACAGCTCCGAGATCGCATGGAGGCGCTCATCGTCGAGTTCGTGTTTGACGGTCTCGAGAAGCTCGCGCGCCCACGTTGTGAGCATGTCGGCATCTTCGTGCAACTCGCCGGGGTCGGCCCCGGCTGGGACTTGATACTGGACGTTGAGCTTGAGGAACGGATGCGCTTTGCGTGCGGGCGCGGGTTTGGGTGCGAGTGTTTGCGCGATAGAAGGACGCGCGGCCTTGAGGCGGCTAGACATGATTTACTCCCAAGCGAGGTTGTGAGAACCACGCGGGAGCGTTTCTAGGCGCGACCCGCGAGGCGGCGGGGAGGCTAGAAACCGAGCTTGGTCGGCGGGCGGATTTTCCCTTGCGGGTATTGCATAGCCGCCGCCCTCCCCGCCATTTCGAAAAGACGGGTACAAAAAAACCGCAAGGTCTGACGGGTGCGGTGCCGCCAAGCTCGGAGTTTCTAGGCTCCTCGATGGTCAACGTACACCCGCCATTCTCTTCTGTCAAGCAATTTGTTGTACGATTGACAACACCACATTTTGTTGTCACCGTGCCAACACCGTTTAACAGGTGGTCCATGAAAACGATTGTGTTCGAGGTGATGGAACTGGCCGAGACGGCGGCGCGAACAAAGCGCGGCAGGTCGGCCAAGTACGCCAGGCACACCTTCGACTCCGTGGAATCGATGGCGCGCGTTTTGACCCCCACACGCTGGGCGATCGTGCAGGCACTCACCGGCGCCGAACCAATGGGCGTGCGAGAGCTGTCCCGCCGCGTCAATCGCGACGTCAAAGGCGTGCATGTCGACGCACACGCGCTGGTCGCAGCGGGCGTGATCAGTCGCACCGACGACGGCAAGTTCTCCTTCCCCTTCGGCAAGGTAAAGGTGCAATTCGAGCTGCGAGCGTTAGTGCAGCGGGCGTTAGTGCAGCGGGCGTAATGTACGAGCAGATATCTTGCGATCATGCGGCGAGGTCTCCTTCAAAGCGAAGCTTGATAACCGAGTGCGCTAGAAACTCACCCATGCTGTTCGTGCAGAGCGTCGCCACGGTGTTCATCGTCACGCCGTCCTTCCAGTCCCTGGCCGTGCCACTAACTAGGGCTCGTACCGGCTTTGCCGACACCGCATCGGGCTCCCGGCCTTGATGGCACTCTGCACACGTCGCGTACTGCAGGCGGAGCGAACCGCGACGCGACACGAAAAAGAATTCGTGCACGGCCCCACCTTCGGGAAGCTGCTGGCGGCACGAATCGCAGTTGCCGGCAGCGACTGTCGCAATCCTCGCCATTGTCGTGCTCATGTCCTGGTCCTCGCCGACATTCCGGCACTGAAACCGCGCGTGCGGCGTACCAGCTCAGGCTGGCGAATCAGCGGCAGGCCATCCGGCGCCGAATCGAAACGCTGTATGTCGAACCGCGTGCGCAACGGAACCATGCCGATCCGTCCATTGCGTTGCTTCCGGATCAGCACTTCTGCGAACCCGGCGTGCGGTGAATTCGGGTTGTAGTACTCGTCGCGATAGATCATCAACACGACGTCGGCATCCTGTTCGATTGCGCCGGACTCGCGCAGGTCGGACAGCGCCGGCCGCTTGTCGCCGCGTGCCTCCAGACCACGGTTCAACTGCGACACGAGGATGATCGTCACTCCCAGCGCCTTCGCCATCGCCTTCAACTCGCGCGTGATTTCCTGCACAGCCAACGCCGTCGTTTGCGCTTCCGGAAGCCGCATGTGCTGCAAGTAGTCGATCACAACGAGCCGCGTCCCATGCTGCATGTGCGCCTGCCGTATCCGGGCGAGAACGCCAGCCAGGTCGTACACGTCGTCGTCGAAGTACAGCGGCATCGCGCTGATCGCCGAGATCGCTGTCGAGACGCGCTCCCAATGGCGCGCATCGAGCTTCTTCGCATCACGAACGAGATCGAACGGCACCTCGGACCGCGCCGAGACCATGCGCGTCAGACAGGCCGTCGTCTGCATTTCCAGCGTGACGATGTGCGCCGGGATTCCGGCGCGCGCCGCGGTTTCGGCGAACTGATTCGCAAGTAGGCTCTTACCCATGCTCGGGCGTGCGGCGAGCAACCACAAGTCGCCGGGCTGGAATCCCGCCATCACGTCGTCGAGCATCGCGAATCCGGTAGATATGCCGAGCAGATCCGAATCGCGATCGGACTGCGCCTGCATCACCCGCAGCATGTCGCGCGCCGCGGCCTTAACGTCCTTGGTGGGCGCGGCAATTCCTCCGACCACGCCGCCTAGAATCCTCTGCGCTTCCGCCAGGGAGTCTGCCCCTTCCAAGGTTGCGATCTTCGTACCCGCTTCACGTACGCGCCGGGCAGTGGCGTGCTCGCGAACGATTTCCGCCCATGCCCGGATGTTTGCTGTGCTTGCGGTCGCGTTGGCGAGCTCGATGACATAGCTGGAGCCGCCGACAAGCTCGGAATGTTTGTTCGACTCGAACCAGTCCGCTAGCGTGACCGCATCGACCGGATCGCCATTTTTCGCCAACTTGCCGATCGCTCGGAAAATGAGCGCGTGCCTCCGGCTGGAAAAGTCTCGCTCGCTCAGCAGATCGGCGACAGACCAGAACGCCTTCGCGTCCAGCATGCAGCCCCCGAGCACGTTCTGCTCGGCCAGGTCCAGACTTACCCCGGGCTTCATGCGGCCACCCCGCGATTCTCGTACTTGCCTTCGATGACCTTCACGAGGTTTCTGGGCCGGACCAGCCATTCAAGATCACATTCGAACGCCGAACCGCCAGCGCCTGTAGTTCTCCCGCAGAGGAAATCCGACTCGGCGACGTAGACGAAGAACCCGCGCCACCAATCGAGATTCTGGCGCTCGGGTTTTTCGTTCCAGCGCTTCCGCAGAAACGCCTGCCGCGCCGGCGTCCATTCCTTCACGCGGGTCAACGACGGCAGGAGCTCGTGGTACAGGTCAATGATCTCGCGGTGCGGACAAGCGTCAGCGGGCGCAGCCTGCGGACTCTCAACCGTAGGTTGAGTATCTTTTCTCTTTTCTTCTCCTTCTGCTTCTGCTTGGGCTGACGCCGGCTGACTTTGACTGACGGTGCTGACTTTGCTGACCGATGCTGACAGATGCTGACCTTGGCTGACTTTGTCGCGGTGCCGGCGCTGTGATTCACGGTTCTGCTCGCGTCGTGTTTCCTGATCACGAGCGTTTCGGTAGGCCAAGTAGTTGACGAGCTGCCAGCCCCCTTCGATCTTCTTGATACGACGCCCTTCGTCGCCACTCGAGCGCGAATCTGGATCAGGCGATTCCAACAGCAGCAGAATCTCCCTCATCCGGTCGATCGGGATCATGCACAAATTGGCCAGCGCAGGCGCGGCCGCGCGGACAATGCCGTCGGCGTTGCACTGGGCGAGCATCGCGATCCAGACACGCAGTACATCGTGGGGATGCACCCACAATGTGGAGTTGACGATGCCGGAGTCGAGCTTCGTGAAGGCCATGTCGTTTATCCCCTCGGCTTGGCCAGCAACGCGCGCACGCGCTCGAGAAGATCGGTTGCTTCGGTGTCACCCGGATCCGGGGCGTCCATTTCGCCGCCCAGCTGCGCCAAGTAGCCGCCCGCGATGGTGACGTTCGCGAGCGCGAGTTCACGCAGCCTGGTCGCACGAGTGCCGCAGGACCAGGCGTAGAACTGCGCCGTCGCCGAAGTGGCTTGAGCTGATGCTTGGCGCCGACGAATCATTACGCGTTCGCCTTGCCCGGCATGCTCTTCGACACCACAGGCGCGACCGCGGCAGCCTGGGCGCTGCGCTCACGACGCAGGTTGTCGTAAGACGCGTTCGCGTACGCCGCTTGCACACGAGGATCGGCAAATCTTTCCGGGAGCGCAGCGAGTTCAGACTTTCTGGTGTAGACGATCCGGCCAACGCGGATCAGCTCAATTACCCCGCATGCCATTACCTGACGGGCTTTGGTGCGGCTGCAATTATCGAGAGCTTTGCGGATGTTGCGCTCGGCAACGACGAGACCGTCAGAATCTGCCATGTTGTTCGCCTCCTATCGCGCAGGATTGGTGGCGCGATGCGAGGCATCTTCACGCTTTTTGCGTGTCTATAAACAGGGTGAAAATTAGGCTTCTGCGCGACTAACCTTCTTCGTTCAACAGGCGCTGAATATCGCGCTTGTCCACCACTGGCACGGTTGGCTTCAACTTCTTGTGTCGAAGATACCTGAGGACCTCACACACGAAGTTGGTCCTGCCTAACGGCTTTGCGCCGGGCGTGCGCGTCATTCGCTTGTTCGTTGCGTAGGCATCGTGAGCACAGCCTATGGCTTTAGCCAGCGCTCGCAATTTGTGGGTCGAACCTGGTCGTCCGATAGCGCTGGCGCTCTTCAGTTCATCCTTCGCGGTCCCGATGATCGTGGCAAGTGTTTCCAGATCGTCGTCACGTTCCGCGCGAAGCTCTCGAAGGTCGACACCGAGGGAATAGGCCGCATTGCGAAATGCATTCAACGCTTTGGTTAAATCACGGTTGTCAGGTGAAAACGGGACGCGCCCAGTATCCAACCATGCGGCGATGCTCTCCCCTTTGGCACATCCCGTCGATCGGCCTTCTACGACGCGCAACAGGCGATTCAATCCGGCTAATTCGGCGTCTATAGATGCCCGTTCGTCCTTTCGGGGATTTGAAGCCACGTAGTATTCGACGGCGCGCGCGATGGCTCTTACTGCTTGCCGTGCTGCGTCCTGGCCTAGGAAGTGAGCGGCGATCAGCGTTTGCAGCGTGGCCCTGTCGTCCTTGGTCAAAAACATCCCGACCGCTGCTGTTGCAGAACGGCTTGTTGCCCCGCGTGCGGTAGGTTTTCCGCGCATCGCGCACCTTTGCTGCGCCCTTCAAAAAGGCGCCACGGCAGCGGGTGAAGGTTTCCCGCGCTTCGGATGGCCGTCCTAGCCGTGGCGTGTTCTATTCGGATCCGTACTCACTTTCGCCCAACAAAGGTGACTTCGTTCCCTACCCTGCTCCGTCTCGCCGGCGCTGAAGCGTCACCACATTGCCGCCCAACCTCAGCGCGTCGAGGTGCGCCGCCCATTGCGCCAGTGCAAGCTTCCGTTCGTCGTACTTGTCGTCGACGTCGTAGATCCCGGGCAGGCCGCCAAGCTGGTGATTCAAACAACGCTCGGCAACTTCAATGCGAACATCCAGCGCGGTCAAGCCGCTGCGAAACGTACTGCGCAGGTCGTGGAACGTGATCCGCGGGAAATCCTTCCCCAGCGTGTTCACGAACTCCTTGAGTCGATCGAGCGCGCGCTCCTGGTCCATGCTGCGCGGCTCGGACGAACGCTCAACGATCGCGGGGAACAGCCACTTCGAATGGCCCGTCATGTTCCGGAGGCGCTCGAGCAGCGTGATCGCGGCCGGCGGCAACGGGATCACGAAGGCCTCAGCCCGCATCCTTTTGCGCGTCTTGATCTTCGCCTGTGGGATGCGCCATTCGGTGGCGTCGAAGTCGATGTCCACCCACTCGGCCGACAGCGCCTCGCCGATACGTACGCCTGTGAGCAACAGCAATTCGACGAGCGCAGCGTCACGCGGATCTGGGAGCTGATCCAGCCCCTTGAGGAAATCGGCGAGCCTGGCACCCTTGAGCGCAACCCGTTTGCGATGCTCTGGCCGCACGGCGACGGCGCGCATCTCGACTTCGCGAAACGGGTTGGTCTTCAGGATCCGTCGTGCACGCCCGTGCCGAAACACGGCGATCGCAGCCTTGCGCAGATTTGACGCAGCCCAGTAGGACCGGCTTTCGGCAATCGAGGTCAGCAAGTGCGCTGCCTCGTCGTCCGTCACGTCCCGGGCAAGGCGACTACCGAGTGAGGGTACAAGGTCGGTCCGAAGGTAGTTCATGGTCTGAAAGGCGGTGCTGTCCGCGAGCAACGGAACGACCTTCGCCTCGAAATCGGCGACGAGCTGGCGCACAGTCAGCGCGGTTGCGGATTCGACCCTGGCGCGCTGCTTCGATGCGGCGACGTCGTCCCCTGCCTCCACCCGCACGCGGAGCTTCGCAGCCTCCACGCGGGCTTTGGCGAGGCCGAAGTCCGGATAGCGGCCGATTGTCACCTCGCGCGCGCGGCCGCCGTAGCGATAGCGCAGCACCCATGCAGCCGTCCCGTTCGCGGATAGGGTGAACGTCAGGCCGTCACCGTCGGTCTTTGCGACGGGCGTTTTCGCAGCGATCCAACGGCGCAGGTCGCCGTCAGTCAGCGTCTTGCTCTGGCGCTTGGCCATGTGTGTAGCTCGCGGCTGCAATGCCTACAAAGCTACACATCTGGCTACACTTTTTCAACTGACCGTTAAAGACCGTTTGTGTTTGGTGATGTCCGCGAATGGCGATACATAGCCGTTTCCCCGAACATTCACAAATCCAACCAGTCCTAGACGGACGAAGAACGGTAGTCCTGATACGACTTCTCTTCGATCAGCTTCGAACCGAGCTTGAGGTTGATCGTTTTTTTCACCGCGGCGCGCTCGTCGTTGCGGAAATACACGGCGCGCGCCAGCTCGATGAATTCCGCGTCGAACGCCTGCGCCTTTTCCTTGAGGCGGATGTCATCCTCGATCTTCCACAGCGTCTCG
>Ga0207695_10004115_pt1 | contig 19983 bp, 19 predicted proteins | sample KBSC54metaG_FD_184354 | JGI IMG/M metagenome (GOLD analysis project Ga0207695, IMG submission 184354) | Corn rhizosphere microbial communities from Kellogg Biological Station, Michigan, USA - KBS C5-4 metaG (SPAdes) (version 2) | ecosystem: Host-associated > Plants > Roots > Rhizosphere > Soil... | reverse complement strand
CTTCCAGGCCGGCGGATCGTCCGCCGGGCTGGTGCTGATGCCCAGAAACACCACAGGCACGTCCGCGGCGCGCGCCGCCTCCGCCAGCCGCTCGGCCGCCGCCAGCGCCGCCGGCACGTCGCTGAGGTCGGCGCCGAGGCGCGCCATGGCGCCGTCCGAGGCGGCGAAGTCGACCTGCATGTCCACCACCAGCAGGGCGGTGCGTCCGGGCGCGATCCATTCGGCCAAGCCGCTCACGTCGCCGCCCTCAGGCCCGGCAGGATGCCGCCGAACATCTCCAGCCCGGACTGGTAGTCGGGGAAGACCAGCATCAGGCCGTCGAGCTCGCAGGTGTCGATGAAGCCCGCGATCCGCTCGGCGCAGGTGCCGGGCGACCCCGCGACCGTCGGCGTCATGAAGGCGCCCTGGCTGGCCGCGGTCTCGGCCAGCCGCTCCGGCGGCACGCCCCAGTTGCTGAGGTTGGCGATCACCGCCGTCATGTCGACGCCTTTCCGGTAGCGCTCGACCAGCGCCTCGGCCGCGGCGTCGGTCTCGGCGTGAACCACCGTCAGCATGGCGTAGGTGCGGATGCGCCGGCCGTGGCGCTCGCCGGCGGCGCGTCCGCGGCGGCTGAACTCGCGCCGCTCGTCGTCATTCCGGCCACCGATGAAGCAGGCGTCGGCCTGGCGCGCGGCGAAATCGAAACCACGGTCGGACATGCCGGCGCTGATCAGCTCGGGCCTCGGCCGCTGCAGCGGCTTGGGCTCGGAGCGGCAGTCGTCCATCTGGAAGAAGCGGCCGTGGTGGGTCACGCTGGGCTCGGTCCAGAGGCGCTTGACGATGTCGGTCCATTCGTCGGCCAGCTCGTAGCGGTCGTCGTGGTCGAGCGCGTCGTCCCAGGCGCCCATCTGCCTGAACTCGGCCTCGTAGGCGCCGGCCACGATGTTCAGGCCGACCCGGCCGCCGCTGATGTGATCGACAGTCGCGATCATCTTGGCGGCCACGGCGGGGTTCTGCAGCAGCGGATGCAGGGTCGCCCAGATCTTCACCCGCCGGGTGGCCTGGGCGATGGCGGCCATCAGGGTCACCGACTCCAGCTGCACGCCCCAGTGGTCGGTGACGCCGCCGAAGCCGCGCCACTTGGCCATGGACATCACGAAGTCGAGCCCGATCCGATCGGCCATCAAGGCGGCCTCGAGATTCTGCTTCCAGAGCCCGTCGAGGCGCGGAGTGGTGCTGGAGATGATCCAGCCGCCATTGGCCACCGGCAGGAACACGCCGAACTCGTGCCGCGCGCGGGGCGCCATCCGCCTCTCCCTCAGGCGGCCCGCTCCTCCGACGCTGCGGAAGGCCGCGGCGGCCGCATGAACACCACGGCCGCCAGGATGACAGCAATGACGCCGGCGAACAGCTGAAATGTCGACGCGAAGCTGCCTGTCGCATCGCGCAGCACGCCCCCGACCGTCGGGCCGAAGGCCGAGATCGTGCCGATCAGGCAGGTGATCGAGAAGATCTCCAGATTGTGCCGGCGGCCGTAGTAGTTGAGCAGGAGCACGGTCACGGTGAGCAGGGCCAGGCCGAAGCCGAGCCCGCTGGCCACGGCGTAGAGCAGCATGGTGGGATAGTCGCGCGCGACACTCAGCGCGCCGGAGCCGACCGCCAGGGCCACCAGCGCCCCCATCAGCAGCCAGCGCGGGTCGAGCCGGTCGCCGATCAGGCCGCCGAAGCCGCGACCCACCGTCTGCATCGCCGCCTCCAGGCTCAGCATCACCGCCGCGACGTTCGCGCTGACGCCGCGCTGGGTTAGGTGCGCCACCGAGACGCCGCCGACCGTGGCCCCGATCAGCAGGTGGCCGAAGTAGGCGGCCAGCAGCACGTAGAACTGCGGGGTGCGCAGGGCCGCGGCCGCGGTCCAGTCCACCGGCGTGCGGTAGACCCCTGCCCTGCGCGGCGTCGCCGCCTCCTCGGCCAGGGCCTTGTCGGTGGCCTCCGAGGCCTTGGCCAGCCAGGCCGAGCCGCCCACCATCAGCGCGCAGGCGCCGCCGACCGCAAGGGCGGCCACCGCCTGCGTCAGCCACAGCATCCGCCAGTCGCCGCCGAACAGCTTCATCAACGCGATGACGATGAACGGCCCCGCCACGCCGCCCAGGCCGGCCGCCCCGAAATAGATTCCGAACGGCAAGGCGCGATGCTTGAAGAGCGCCGCCAGCACGTGCGTACCGGGGATCAGCGCCAGGGTCTGGTACCCGACCCCGCACAGCGCCGCGCCCAGGAAATAGAGGCGCGCGCCGCGGGTCTCCGCGAGGCAAAGGAACCCCACGCCCATGACTGCCGCGCCGATCAGCAGCGTGGCGCGCACGCCGAAGCGGCGGATCAGGATCGGCGGCAGGAAGGAGGACCCGCCGGTGAAGGCCCCCAGCAGGGTGAAGCCGAAGCCGGCCTCCGTCCACGACCACTTCAGGTCGCGCACCATGTCGGGCAGCACCACGCCCAGGCCGTTGTAGGTGGCCGCGGTGATCAGGAAGAGGACGGTGCTGAACGCCGCCACCAGCGTCCAGGCCCGGGCGGCGGCGATCATCAGAACCTGCGCTTGACCGTCACCCGCCACTCGCGGCCGACGCCCGGGATCGCCGCGACGTTGACGTAGGTCGGGTCGGTGTTGGGCGTGAAGTAGACCGCATCGGTCAGGTTATCGATGTTGAGATCGATCTCGTACGGGCCGTGCTGGAAGAACAGCGAGGCGTTGAGCAGCGTGTAGGCCGGATACACGACAGGGTTCACGATCAGCTGCGATGTCTGGCTGACGTGGGTGACCCCGAAGGTGACCCCGGCCTTGCCCCAGGGATGGTCGTCGCTGATGTAGTTGACGTAGGCGCTGACCACGCCGTGCGGGATCGAGGTCAGCTCGTAGTCGCCGGCGCGGCCCGGCAAGGCGCTGAACTGGAACGCCAGGTACGACCCGCCCCAGACGCTGAGTTCGCAGGCCGGCGTCGCGCCGCAGACCGCCGAGGCCGGGAGGTAGACCGTGCTGTTGTCAGGCCCCAGCACCTTGGTGTGCTGGATGTCGCCGGAGAGGGTGAAGCTGAGGTTGCGCGTGGCGAGGTAGCGGACCTCGATCTCGGCGCCGTTGGAGCGGGTGCGCTGGGCCACCGCGTTCAGCCCGGCCAGCTGGCTGCGCTCCTGCACATAGCCGTCGATCGAGCCCACCAGCGTGCGGTTCAGCAGCTGGAACTTGATCCCGCCCTCGGTCAGGCTCGAACGGCTGATCCAGCCGCCGCTGAGGATGTCGTTCGGCTTCAGGTCGCCGGCCTGCTGCACCTCGAGAGAGGCCGACCGGGCGTAGGCCACATAGGGCATCAGGCCCCAGCCCAGCTTGTAGGTCCCGCTGATGGTGTAGGTCAGCACGCCGCGGGACGCCGCGGCCTCCGGTGCGTCGAACGACTGGATGCCCGTGTCGGTGCTGTGGACCTCGTAGCGGTCGTAGCGGCCGCCCAGCACCAGGTCGAAGCGGTCGCCGGCGGAGATGTCGGTGGTGGCGAAGATGCCCCCGTCCCGCTCGGTGCTGCGGATGTCCAGCTCCCAGCCCTGACAGTTGGCGGGGATGCGGTCGTCGTTGATGCCCTGGGAGAAGGGGCTGCACATGCTGTCCGTAGGCGTCGCCCCGACCGTCAGGTCGCGCCGGTCGAGCGCGATCAGGCCGGTGATGAAGCTCTGCCTGTCGCGGCCGCTGTAGTAGCGGTAGGAGCCGCCCACGAGGGTGTCGGCGCGCAGGAAGCTGCCCGGGTCGCCCAGCTTGAAGTCGTAGGTGACCCGGCCTTCGACCGTGTCGGCGCGGAACCAGGCCGGGAAGCCGTAGCTGACGTACCGCTGGTTGCTGAGGCCGTTGTAAAAGAACTGCAGCTTCAGCGCGCTGTCGTTGGCGAAGTCGCGGGCGAGCGTGAACACCACGATCGGGGTCAGGGTCTTCGAGAAGTCCTGCGAGCCGGTATAGACCGTCCGTGGACTGAGCTTCGCGGTCGTCCCTGCGCCCGGGCTGTTGAGCTGGAACTGCGCCGGCAGGAAGGCCGCGGGAACGCCGTAGGCCGCGTAGAGCCCGCCGCCCACGGCCGTGAAGTTGTTCGGATACGGGGCGAAGGCGCCGGGAGTGGCCTGGGCGGGGGTCAGGTAGCCGACGCCGGGCGTGGCCGCCAGCGTGGTGTTGCGGCCGGTGATGTAGGTCTGGTTGTCGATCAGGTCCTGGGTGATGCGGTTCCAGCCCGCGGTCTGCACGTCCCCGTCCGAGTGGTAGACCAGCGCATCGACGCTGGCGTTCCAATGGCCGGGGAGGTCGAGGGTGAGCGAGATTTCGCCGAGCTGCCGGCGCGGATGGATGCCGCGGTAGAAGCTGTGGCTGTCCTCGACCTGGCCGTAGACGTAGATGCCGCCCGGCAGGCTGCCCAGGCTGAAGGGCGCGCCGAACTGGCCGTTGACGCTCTTCTTGTCGTAGCTGCCGTAGGTCACCTCCACCTCGCCCGTGGGCCGGGTCAGGCCCTCCGACCGGGCGGACTTGGGCACGAAGTTCAGGAAGCCGCCGACCTTGCCGGGCCCGTAGATCGGCGACGGCGGCCCGCGCACGATCTCGATCTGGGCGGCATCGCCGATCGGGGTCGAATAGGTGCCCCGGTTCTCGATCAGCTTGAAGCCCTGGAAGTAGTTGTCGGCGAAGGTGCCGCGAACCTCGAGCGCGCCCGGCACGCCGTACCAGCTGCCGGTGTAGGTGTTGGGCGAGACCGCGACGAAGGCGTTGATGTTCTGGATGCCGTAGCGCTGGATCGTCGTGGCGCTGATCAGGCTGGCGGCGCGCGGGGTCTCGATCAGCGGCTTGGTGAGGCCAAGCACGGTGTCGCTGGGCCGCCGCTCGAGCAGCCCGGCGCGGTCGGCGGTGACCACGACCTCGCTGACGGACGACTCCGCGCCCGCCGCCGGATCGGCGGCCTGGGCGGCGCCTGCCAAAGCAAGGACAGAGACGCAGGCCGCGAGCGCGGCCCGGAAATGGGTGCGATGGCGGATCATGACGGGCGGCGCCCCGTCCCGCCAGCCATGGTGCGCCGGACGTTGTCGGAGAACACACCCAGAATGCCCACCATGGCGTCATGCGCGTCCTGCGGATCGCGCCGGGCGATGCAGTCGGCGACAGCCAGATGTCGGCTGATCTCGGCCAGGCGCTCGGCCTCGGTGTCCTCGACCATGGAGTAGACCCAGAACCGCGCCGCCTGGTGCTCCAGGGGCATGACGATCCGGGCCAGGGTCGGATTGCGGGTGGCCGCCGCGACGAGGGCGTGGAAGCGCAGGTCCATGCCGATCAGCGTGCGGGAGTCGCCCGCCCTCGCCGCCGCCTCACTACCCTCGAAGGCCGTGAGCAGGCTCTGGATCTCGGCCTCGGTGGCGTGGGTGGCCGCAAGGGCAGCGCAATGCGGCTCGATCAGGCGGCGGGCCTCGAAAGCCTGGCGGACGTCCACCAGGTCCAGGGCGGCGACATTGGTGCCGGAACGCGGGCGCCGGACGACCAGCCCCTCGAGCGCCAGCCGGCCCAGCGCGTCGCGCACGCCAGCCAAGCCGGCGTCGTAGCGCAGCGCCAGTTCCTGCTCGTCCAGCCGCCCGCCCGGCGGCAGTTCGCCCAGGATGATGTCCAGCAGGATCTGGTCATAGATGCGCGCCTTCTGCAGCTCGGGCGCCCAACCGGTGGTGGCCGGCGGTCCGGCGTCCTGAGCCGGCCGGCTCCGGCCGCGCGCTTGATCCTGGTCCGGCAAACTCATCCCTCGCGTCACGCCGATCTAACATTTTAGTTGGCAGAGAATTAGATCGGATATATGCGCGCTTATAACCACGCAGTCTTGTCGCGCAAGCGCCGTTTGTCTTGCTGCAAGGGAGCCCTGCGTCCTTCGAGACGGCCGCTCCGCAGCCTCCTCAGGATGACGAAGATATCGAACGACAAGAACTATTCGTCTGGGTGAGGAGCGTCCCGGAGCGGCGCGTCTCGAACCACGCACCTTTTCGCAACCGCGCCTTGTGACGACACTCGTGGGGATCCTAGGGCCGGAAGCGTCCTTCGAACACGAAGCTCGACGCCGCCATGCGGTCGCTCGGGACTTCCCGCGAGCGATAGGGCTCGGGCAGGACCTCCTTGTCGGCAGGCCGGCCCACCGCGATGGCCGCCTCGATCCGGTAGTCGGCTTCGGGCACGCCGAGGGCCGCGTAGGCGCCCGCATGGTCGAAACCGCTCATCCCGTGCGCGGCCCACCCGAGGTGCCGCGCCTGCAAGGCCAGATAGGCCCAGGCCGCGCCGGCGTCGAAGGAGTGGGTGTAGAGCGGCTCGGGTGGCGCGCCCTGCTTCCGACGAAACCGGTCCGAGATGATGTAGATCAAGGCTGATGCGCCCGGCGCCCAGCCGCGGTTGTACTCGATCAGCACGCTCAGCAGCCGGTCCCAGTCCGGGGAGCCGCGTCGGGCGTAGACGAAGCGCCAGGGCTGCAGGTTGAAGGCCGAAGGCGCCCAGCGGGCCGCCTCGAACAGGCTCATCAGCACATCGTCGGGAATCGGCTCGCCGGTGAAGGCGCGCGGCGACCAGCGGTGCAGGAAGATCGGCTCGATGTCATGGTCGGCCGTGCGGCCGTTGGCGTCCAGGGGCATGGGCTCTCCCGCGTGCCGCCGACATACGAGCCGGCGCGCCAACCTGTCAAAGCTTGGCGGACGTGCGTCGCCGACGTAGAAGCTGCGTCGTCCGGAGGGAGTCCCATGTACAGCACCCGGCGACAGTTCAGCCTGATGCTGGCGCTCGCCACCGCGGCCTCGGCCCTGGCCGCGCCGGCCTGGCCCGCCGACGAAGACTACTCCGGCTACGGCAACGTCTTCATCAGCCCGCATGGCAAGCCGTTCCGCGCCAAGCTGGACGCGCCCTACCCCGTGGTCGACTGGTTCCACGAAGCCGACAAGAACGCCGACGGCAAGATCGACCGGACCGAGTTCATGGCCGACGCCGAGGCCTTCTTCGTCGTGCTCGACCGCCGCCATCAGGGCCGGATCGACAACTTCGATATCCAGAACTACGAGCACAACATCTGCCCCGAGGTCCTGGGGCTGCGCGTCGAGATGGGGGACGCCGGCCGCAGCGGCGGGGCGCGCCTGTGGCTGGCGGACATGCAGGGCGACATGGGCGGCATCGTCCCCAGCGGCACCCCGCCCGGCGGCGACACCCCGACCCATGGCCCGGACCACCTGGACGAGTCGAACGCCGGCGCGTCGCCCTACAGCTTCTTCGAAGAGCCCGAGCCGGTGACGGTCGCTGACCTGGACTTCCGCGGCTTCGTCACCCGCGAAAACTTCATGAAGATCGCCACGCGGCATTTCAACAGACTGGATCCGGCGGATACCGGCTTCCTGACCCTCGACAAGCTGCCCAAGACCCAGGTGCAGCGCGCGATGGAGCGTCGCCAACGGCGGCGGCGCTAGGCTCCAGGTTACTGACCACTCGCGAGGCAGGCGCCGCCGCCGTTCGCCCTGTTGCGTCGCTGTTTGACGCCGCGACGGCAGGCGCGGCATCACTTCACTTTCCTTCCGGTGATTGACGCGCCAAAAATGCTTAACTCGCGGCTGATAGGCTGAAACTGCAGGTCCACGCGAAGGGGCAAGGTTTGTCGCACACCCGCACTCCCGGCGCCGAACTCTACGACATGATCGTCATCGGCAGCGGCCCGGCCGGCCGCCGCGCGGCGATCCAGGGCGCCAAGCTGGGCAAACGCGTCCTGGTGGTCGAGCGGGGTCGGCGGGTCGGCGGGGTCTCGGTGCACACCGGAACCATCCCTTCCAAGACCCTGCGTGAGACGGTGCTGAACCTGTCGGGCTGGCGCGAACGCGGGTTCTACGGCCGCGCCTACCGGGTGAAACAGGACATCTGCGCGGCCGACCTGTTGAAGCGCCTGATGATGACGCTGGACCACGAGGTCGAGATCCTGGAGCACCAGTTCGCGCGCAATGGCGTCGAGACTGTGTACGGGACGGCGAAATTCCTCGACGACCGCACGCTCGAGATTGCCCGCGAAGATGGCGAGACCCAGGTCTCGAGCGCTCGCAGCATCCTGATCGCCGTGGGAACGCGCCCCTACCGGCCCGCCCACATCGCCTTCGACGGCCAGCAGATCCTGGACAGCGACGAGGTCCTCGATCTGCCCTGCATCCCGCGTCAGCTGGTGGTGATCGGCGCGAGCGTGATCGGCATGGAGTACGCCTCGATCTTCAGCGCGCTCGACATCAAGGTCACCGTGCTGGAGCCCGGCGAAGGCCTGCTGCCCTTCGTCGACCGCGAGCTGGCCGACGAGTTCGTGCACGACCTGCGCGATCGCGGGGTCTCGCTGCGGTTCGGCTGCCGGGTGCGGCGCGTGCGCTGCGATGGGCCCTCACGCTGCGTTGTCGAATGCGAGGACGGCCGCGAGGTGCATGCCGACATGGTGCTGTTCGCCGCCGGCCGGGTCGGCGCCACCGACACCCTGGGGCTCGACGCCTGCGGCCTGGCCGCCGATTCGCGCGGGCGTCTGGCCGTGGACTCCGACACCTTCCAGACCGCCACGCCGGGCATCTACGCCGCCGGCGACGTGATCGGGTTCCCGAGCCTGGCCTCGACCTCTCTGGAACAGGGTCGGATCGCCGCCTGCCACGCCTTCGGCGAACCGGCCCAGGCCCCGCCGGAATTCTTTCCCTACGGCATCTATTCGGTGCCCGAGATCTCCACCATCGGCATGACCGAGGAGGAGGTGCGCCACCGCAGCATTCCCTACGAGTGCGGCGTGGCCCGCTTCCGCGAGACTTCGCGCGGCCACATCATGGGGCTCTCGTCCGGCTTCATGAAGATGATCTTCTCGCTGGAGACGCGCCGGCTGCTCGGCTGCCACATCGTCGGTGAAGGGGCCACCGAGCTGATCCACATCGGCCAGGCGGTGCTGAATCTCGGCGGCACGCTCGACTACTTCGTCGAGAACACCTTCAACTATCCGACCCTCGCCGAGGCCTACAAGATCGCCGCCCTCGACGCCTGGAACCGCATGCCCAAGCGCCAGCCGAGCGCCGCCCGGCTGAACGTGACGCAGGTCCGCGCCGCGAGCTGATACCCCGCCTCCGCCTTGACCTGCTTCTCCGTTCGCGACACTTCAGAGCGCGACAGGAAGGGGTCCGGCATGGAGTTCGAGAACATCCGCTATCGCGTCGAGGGGCGCGTGGCGGTGATCACCTATGATCGGCAGGCGCGGCGCAACGCCCTGAGCACGCCGATGTACCGCGAGGTCGTGGCGGCCGTGGATCAGGCCAACGCGGACGAGTCGGTGGGCGCGATCGTGATCACCCACGAGGGCCCGGTGTTCAGCGCCGGCACCGACAGCAAGGCGCCGCCCGAGCCGAAGGACCCGGTGACCGGCATCCGCCCGACGGTGGCCACTCTCGGGATGGCCAACGACACCAGCTGGATCCACCTGATGCGCCGCTCCAAGCCCTCGGTGGCGGCAGTGAACGGCGCGGCGATCGGGCTCGGCCTGACCCACATCCTGCCGCTGGACATCCGGATCGGGTCGGCCTCGTCGACCTACAGCTTCCCGTTCCTGGCTCTGGGCGTGATGCCCGAGTTCGGTTGCACCGCCCTGCTGCCGCGGCTGGTGGGGTTCGGGCGGGCGATGGACATCCTGCTGACGTCCCAGAAGCTTGATGCTGCAGAGGCCCAGCGGATCGGCCTGATCACGCGCATCTCGCCGGACGAGACGCTGCTCTCCGACGCGATCGCGCTGGCCGAGCAGCTGGCGTCCGTCCCGGCCCTGCAGATGCGTCTGACACGCGGCATGGTCTACGAGAACGACAGCGAAGCCGACGTCAACGCCTACCTGACCCGCGAACGCGACGCCTTCATCGCCATGTTCAGGGCGATGCGGGCGGCAGCCGCCGAGAAGGCCAAGTCCGAGGCCTGACGGGCTCAGCCGCGGCGCGCGAGCACCTGGGCTCGGGTCTCGACGCGCAGCACCTTGCCGGCCTCATTGCGGGGCAGAAGGGCCAGCTGATGGACCTCGGCTGACGGAAACCCCCACAGCTCGGCGCGTAGCGCCGCGGTCAGGCGCGCCACGTCCAGCTGCGCGGCGCCCTCGACCACGACGTGGATCACCTCAGTCCCGGCCGCATTCGGCATGGAGAACAGGCAGACGTCGCTCACGCCCAGAGCCTCGCGCAGCCGGTGCTCGATCGGCGCGGGCGAAATCTTGTGGCCGCCGGCGTTGATCACATCGGTGACCCGACCCTGCAATGAAATGCGCCCGTCGGCGCGCATCACCGCCAGGTCGCCGGGATAGAAGAAGCCGTCGCGGAAGAACTCCCGGGTGGCCGCCGCGTCATCGAGATAGCTGGTCGGGCCGCCCGCCGTGCCGACCCGGACTCGGCCGATCGCGCCCACCGGGGCGGGACGGTCCGCCTCGTCGACGAGCTCGACCGCCACGCCGGGCACGAGGCGATGCCAGATCTGGTCCTCGGGCGTGTTCAGGGGCGTCAGCCCATAGGTGAGCGTCTCGGTGGCTCCGAGGCCGCTGAACAGATGCGGCGTGATCCGCGCCTTGGCGGCGTCGATCCGGGCCTGGGTCAGCGCGCCGCCGGTGATCGAGAGTTGCAACGTCTCGCTGCGCGGGAAGGCGCCTTCGGGCTCGGCCAGCAACGCGTCCAGCATGCTGGGCACCATCAGGGCCATGGTGATGCCCGGATAGCGCAGCGACAGGTGGCGGTCGGGCCGCTGGTCGACGATCACCGTCCCGCCGACCATCCAGGCGGCCGCCGCCGACTTGTAGCCGCCGCCGGTCCAGAGGGCGAAGTCGAAGAGGTCGATCACCGTCCCGGAGGAGGCGCCGGCCAGGTCCAGGCGCTGTTGAAGGAAGCCGGCTTCGAACGAGGGATGGATCAGGACCTTCTTGTAAGTACCTGTAGTTCCCGATGTTTGCAGGATGTGACCGCCGGGACCACAGGGTGGAGGATAGGCGTGCAAACCTAGTTGCGCCCCGCCGTCACGGCCCAGCAGGGCGAGGGGGAGCGCCCGGGCGGCGCAGACTTCGGCCAGCCCCGGCAAGGCCTCCTCGGCGAGGGCCGCCACAAGGCGCAGCCCGCTCGCCTGCACGTGCGCCAGGTCGTTGACGGCGCCCACCGCCAGCGTCGTGAACCCGAGGCTGCGGAGCGCCAGGGTCGTGATCCAGCAGTCGAGGATGGTGCGGATGACCACTACGGCGACGCCCGAGCCCGTCCAGCCGGCGGCGGCAAGGCCGCCTCGGGCCCGGGCGATGCGGTCCGCGAATCCGCGGTAGGTGAGCGGCTGGCCATCGGCCACCGCCGCGACCTTCTCCGGGGTCCAGGCGGCCCAGGCGAAGATGTCGTCGCAGATCATGCCGGCGTCGGCCGCAGCCCGTCCGCCATGTAGTGGCGCGCGCCGGCAAGAGCCTGCCGGCCCGCCGGGGTGAAACGGCCATGGGCCTCGACCGTGTCTGCGGCCTGTCGCCAGCCTTCGCGGCTGCGCTTCAGCTGCCGCTCGGCCTCCGCGGCCTCGTCAGCCGACAACGCGCCGGAGCGCAGCAACGCGTCGCAGGCGTAGGCGGTCCTGGCGTAGACAAAGGCGGCGTGCGCGAGACCCTCCAGGGGCCGCAGGTCACTGCGGAATGGCGCCGGGCGCCGCTCGTCGTCCGGGTTCTCGACCAGCACGCCGCCCTCGGCGAGGCCGAACAGATGTGTGTGGGCAGCCTCATGGGCCAGCACCAGCGCAGCGTCGAGCGGTTCGCCGAGCTTGTCGGCCACGAGGATGAGCGCGCCCCAGAGCGAGAAGCAGGACGCCGCCGCAATATTCAGGTCCGGCCCGCCGACCTGGCCGCTCACCACCACGATCTCGCGGATCAGGGCGCGGACCTCCGCCCACACGTCGGGCGCCCCGCGGCGCAGCAGATCCAGTCCGGCCTCGACTCCCGGAGCCGCTCGCGCGACGGCCTCGGGTGAGGCGGGGGCGATGGCGATGAGGGCGTCATCGCTGATCAGCCTCGCATAGCGGCCGGCGACGCCGGGCCCGAGCGCGACATCGTCCAGCGGCAAGGGGCGCATGGGCGCCTCGACCGCCGTTGACGCCGCCAGCAGCTCGTCTGCGAGCGCGTGGGCGTCGCCCACCCGATCCTCGAACACCGCGAGGACGAGCTCGACGTAACCGGCAAACACCGCCGGCCGCACCGGACCCGTCTCGACCGCGGCCAGAAAGCGGGCATGCGCAGGGTCGGCGGCGTCACGGTCGAGGCTGCGGAAGACGTCCTTCAGGCTCCGCGCCAGGCCTGCGCGCACCCGCGTGTCCCACAGCGCCGCGCGCTCGGCGCTCGGTGCGAACCCATTCGGGTCGGCGGCCCAGAGGCCAGCCTGGGCTCGCGCGCGGATCGTCCGCGCTCGCGTCGTCAATCCGGGCGCTTGATCTCGGCCTGCAAGGCCTTGATCGCCGGCCGGCGCACGGCGCCGGACTCCACCCGGAAGCCGATCAGATGGGCGCCTGCCAGGCGCTCTCGCGGCGACTTGGTGACTTTCTTCATGGGCCCTCTCCGCTTGGAGGCCGACGATAGGAGGGCCCCGGCGGAGGGTCAACGACCGGGTTCAGGTAATGACCTTGGTCCGACAGACGAGCAGCTTCCAGCGCACGCCGCGCTTTTCCAGCTTGCATTCCTCGATCTGGGCGAAGCTCGGCCGCATGAACCGGCTCAGTTCCACCGTCGCATGCGTGTGGAGGACGTCGTAGGCCGGCGCTGACAGCGAGAAGCCGCTGGGAGACCGTTCCGTGCCGATCGCGGGCGGTGCGACCCCGAGCGCCCGCCAGTTGCATCTGAGCTGGTAGCCGCCGGGATCTGGGTCCGGGAAGTAGGCCGGCTTGGGCGGCGCGGCGCCCCAGCCCAGCTCGGCCTTGCCGATCTCGACGGCAATGGCGCAATCGTCGGGAGACGACATCGGCGACGGGGCGACGCCCGCTGCGCCGGAGAGGACGACCGCCAGGATTGCGAGCACGGCCGGCCTCCTAGGCGAACGGATCCGTGCCCAGCCGCTCACGCAGCAAAGGAAGAATGCTGGCGCCGCCAGCGCCGATCTCGCGCGAGGGGCTCGAGCGCACCTCCTCCCAATGTGCGAAGAGATCGTCGGCCGTTTCACCCGGCTTCAGCACGTAGCCATCCGTGACTTCCATCTTCACGCGCCCGAAGAAGCCGATCCCGACCTGGAAGATCTCGCCCGTCGACGGACACGACGGGTGGCAGAGCACCGCCGCCAGGGGCGCGATGTTGGCCGGCGACCTGGGATCGCTCGCCGGCGCGTCGTCGCCGCCGCGGCTGAGGCGGGTGGTGGCGATGGGCGCGACGGCGTTGACCTTGATGTCGTACTTGGCGCCCTCGAGGCCGAGGGTGCGGGTCAGGCCCCAGATCCCGGTCTTGGCCGCCGCATAGTTGGTCTGGCCGAACTGGCCGTAGAGCCCCGAGGCCGAGCTGGTGAACAGCATCCGTCCGCCCGCGCCCTGCTCGCGCATGGCCTTGAATGCCGGCTGGCCGACATAGAAGGCGCTCAGCAGGTTGACCGCGATCGACGCATCCAGGTTGGGCCATTCCAGGTTGGCGAAGGTCACGTCGCGCAGGATGCCGGCGTTGCAGATCAGGGCGTCGACCTTGCCGAAGGCGTCGAGCGCGGTCTTGATCAGGGCGGCGCCGCCCTCGGGCGTGGCCACCGTGTTGCCGTCGGCCACCGCCTCGCCGCCGCCGGCGCGGATCTCGGCGGCGGCCGCCTCCGCCACGCCCACATCGCCGCCCTCGCCTCGCGTCGTGCCGCCGAGATCGTTGATGACGACCTTCGCGCCCCGCCCGGCGAGCTCGCGGGCATAGGCGCGTCCCACGCCCTGCCCTGCCCCGGTGATCACCACCACCTGACCGGTGAAATCGAGCCGCTCGGCCATGGCCGTCCTCCCGCGCTGCGTTTGCGGCCAACAATCACAGCCGCGCACGGGCGTCCACAGCGCGCCGCAGGCGCACCCGGGCCGGTTTGACATCGACCGGCCAGCCGCTATCACATTCCCTGCATTAGGGAGCGCGGCCCCGGTGTTTCGCCGAGGCCAGATTTTCATGACCAGGGCGGGTGATTTCCACCCACTGCCTCAGGTTTACGATGAGCATTGACCGGCCCCGGGAAGTTGTCCGGGGCTGTGCGGAGATTTCGAATGCGATTCTTGGACGATTCGACCGTCCAGCCGGATGAGATCGACACCCTCGGCCATATGAACGTGCGCTTCTACCTGAAGCGGGTCATGCGCGGTCACGAAAAGCTGCTCGCGTCGCTGGGCTTCGACCTGGCCGCGCGCGACGAGTGCGAAACCACGCTGCGGCGGATCGACACCTACATCCGCTATCATCGCGAACAGATGATCGGGGCCGCCCTGCAGGTGCGCGGCGGACCGCTTGCCGCCGACGAGACGTCGCTGCGGATGTACTACGAGGTGCTGGGCCCCGCCGGTGAGCCGGCCGCGACCTACATCATCGTCTTCGCCCACGAGCGGCGCTCAGACCGGGCGCGCGCCCCGCTGCCCGGCAGTCTGATCAACGGCCTGCAGTCGGAACTCGTCGAGCTCCCGCCCCACGGGCTGCCCCGCTCGCTGAGCCTGGAGGCGCCGAGGCTCGATCTGACCTATGCCGACGTCGACACGCGCGTGCAGCAGATCGAGGGCGACGACTCCATGCTGGGCAGCCAGATGGAGCGGGAGATCGGGCCGGAGGATTGCGACTCCTGGGGTTTCCTGCAGGACGAGGACGACCTGATGTTCGGCGCCCGCCTGCGTGCGGCGAAACGCAAGCCGGGCGAACAGTTCGGGCCGCCGATCCACACCAGCGAGCATGGCCACCGGTTCGCCTGGGCCTGGCTGGAGAGCCGCGCGATCGAGGCGGCGCGTCCGAGGGCCGGCGACGTCCTTCGCTCGATCCCGGCCGACATCGGCCTGCAGCGCAAGACCCGCCACACGCGACGCTGGATCTTCAACGTCGGGACCGGCGGCATCGTCGGGGTCGAGGACTACATCGGCATCGCGCTCGATATCGACGCGCGCCGCTCGATCGAGATCCCGCCCCGGGTCCGCGAGGCGCTGGAGACCCGCTTCGTCCCTGAATTCGCCTGAACGGCCGCGCCGATGTCCGACATGCATCTGCTGCACAGCTCGCCGATCCTGCCCGAGGAGATCGACCGGCTGGGTCACCTGAACGTCCGCTACTACATGGTCCGCGCCTACCGGGCGAACCAGGAGCTGCTGATCCGGCTAGGCCTGTCCCGCGAAGCCCGCAAGGCCCTCGGCGTCATGCTGGGGCGCAACGACTCCTACACCCGCTTCCACCGCGAGCAGCACCTGGGCGCGACGCTGGACGTGCTGGGCGGCGTGCTCGAGATGGGGCCGCATACCCTGCGCACGGCCTTCGAGATCCGCAACGCCGACACCGGCGAGGCCGCGGCCGCCATCGTCTCCGAGTTCCAGCTGGAGGCCGGCGCGACCCGCGAGCCCATCCGCTGGCCCACGGGGCTGCGAGAGCGTGCCCTGGCGTATGAAGTCAGCCTCTCGGAGCATGCCACGCCCCGCACGCTCGACTTCGAGCCGCCGAAGTCCGACGTGCGCTTCGAGGACGTCCTGGCGCGCGTCGGCGAGGACGGCGATGGCGAGTGGGGCGCTCTGGTCGAGCGCGAGATCACCGCCGAGGACTGCGACGCCTTCGGCTTCCTCAGCGAAGGCAACGAGCTGATGCCGGGCGGCGGCGGACGTGGCCAGACGCCGGGGCTGGACAGGGCGTTCGGCCCCCCGATCGAGGCCAACGAGGATGGAAGGCGGGTCGGCTGGGCGGTGCAGGAGCTGCGCCTGACGCAGTTCCGGCGGCCGCGGGTCGGCGACACGCTGCGCTCGATCGGAGCCGTGGTCAGGCTGTACCGCAAGGCGCGCACGGCCCGTCGCTGGACCTTCGACGCCCGCACCGGCGCCGTCGTGTCGATCGATGACAACGTCGCCGTGGCGCTCGACCTGGATCATCGGCGCGCGATCGAGATTCCCGCCTCGGAGCTGCGGACGATGGCGCCGCGGCACGCGCCCGAGTTCGCCTGAGGTCTCGATGGAGGTGGTGCACCGGTCCGTCGTCCTCCCGGAGGAGATCGACAGCCTCGGCCACATGAACGCGCGCTTCTATTTCGCGCGCATGGCCCGGGCGAACGAGGCCCTGGTGCGCTCGCTCGGGCTGGACCAGGACGCGCTGGCCGCCACCGGCGCCGTGCTGACGCGGGTGGACAACTACGTCCGCTTCCAGCGCGAGCAACGGCTCGGCGCCCGCCTGGACGTCGCAAGCAGCGTCGTGGGGTTGGGCGAGACAGGGCTTCGGGTGTTCCACGAGGTGCGCAACGCCGACACCGGCGACCTTGCCGCGATGATGCTGGCCGAACTCGCTCTGGAGCGGCGCTCGACCCGCGAGCGGCTCGAGCTGCCCCCCGGCGCGCTCCGCTTGGTCGAGGCGGCTCTGGAACCGGTCCCGGACCATGGGTGGCCACGGTCGCTCACGCTCGATCCGCCCAAGCGCGACGTCACCTTCGAGCGGATCTTCGCCAGGATCGGCAGCCACGGCGACGCCGCCACCGGCAACACGCCGCCGCGCACGATCGCGGTCGGGGAGTGCGACGAGCACGGCTTTCAGCGCGACGACCTCGACGGCGTCACCATGAATCATCGCCAGGACGCCCCCGCGCCCGGCGAGTCGTTCGGCCCACAGGTGATGGTGAGCCCCTCCGGCATGAGCTACGGCTGGGCGCTGATGGAGCTGCGGGCGCTGACGTTCGCCCGGCCTCGCCTCGGCGATCACATCCGGACCATCGGCGCGATCATCGGCCTGCGCCACAAGGCCCGGCACACGCGCCGATGGACCTTCAACATGGCCACCGGCGACCTCCTGGCCATCGACGACACCATCGCCCTGCTGCTCGACGTCGAGGCCCGGCGGGCGATCGACGTGCCCGACGATCTGCGCGCGGCCCTGGCCAGTCTCCAGGCGCCGGAGTTCGCCTGAACCACCGCCTGCCCCACCCGCAGTCGCCGCATCGTGCCGAACGATGCTATCCGGTCGCGGACGGGGGCGCGGCATGAACGATGTGATCGTCATCGGGTGTGGGGGAGTCGGGCTGGGCCTCGCCGTCGCGTTGGCCAGTCGCGGGTCGCGCGTGCTCGGCGTGGATACCGATCGCGCCCGGGTTGACCTCCTGACGTCAGGCGTCACCGGGGAAGACCCCGAGCTGGCAGGCGCGCTGCAGGCCGCCATGGCCACCGGGCGCCTGGCGTTCGCGACCGCACCGGACGCGGGCGCCCGGGCCTGGGTGATCGCTGTCCCGACGCCGGTGGGCGCCGATCATCGCCTGGACGAGCGACCCCTCCTCGCCGCGCTCGAGACGGTGCTGGTCCACGCCCGGCCCGGCGACCTGGTCGCAGTCCGATCCACCGTGCCGGTGGGCCACACGCGCAAGCTGGCCGCGCCGGCGGCGGGCCGGGGCCTGCTGTTCGCGGCCTGTCCGGACCGCACCCTCGCGGGCGCGGCCTTCGGGGAACAGCTGACCGTGCCGCAGGTGGCCGGCGGCCTCGATGACGCAGCGGGGGCGGCGGCCGCGAGGCTGCTCGGGACCGTGGGCGAGGTGACCCTGGTCAAGTCGCCCGAGGCCGCCGAGACCCTGAAACTGTTCGCGAACTGCTGGCGCGACGCCCAGTTCGCGCTCGCCAATGAGATGGCGATGTACTGCGAGGCGGTCGGCGTCGATTTCGACGAGGTCCGTCTCGCAGGCTCGATGGGCTACGCGCGCTTTGCCCCGCCTCGTCCCGGACCGGTCGGCGGGCCTTGCCTCACCAAGGACGTCCACCTACTGGCCCAGTCGGCCGGCGCGCCGCTGTTCGTGGCCGCCCGCGCCGCCAACGAGCGACTGGCGGACCACGTCGCCGCGCAGGCGCTCGAGGCGGCCGGCGCGCAGCCCGGTCCGGCGCGGATTGCCGTGCTGGGCTTGGCGTTCAAGGGCGACCCGCCCGTGACGGACCGCCGCGGCAGCTTCGGCGAGGGGTTGCTTGCACGCCTTCGCGGCATGCTGCCGGGCGCCGCCGTGATCGGCTGGGACCCCGTCGGCGCGCCCGGGGAGGGGCTGGCCGCGACCCGCGGTGCGCACGTCGTGATCCTGGCCAACGACCATCCCGCCCTCGCCGAACCGGGCCTCCTCGACCGCTGCGCTCCGGACGCCGTGGTGCTGGATCTCTGCGGCCTTGCGCGGACGATGCGACCGGACCTGCGGATCAGGCGGCTGGGCCGGGGCGGTCCGCGATGAGCCCGGTGCTGATCATCCAGTCCTACCGGGCCGCCAACGTGCCGGCCTGGATCGCCCGCTGCCTCGCCAGCGTCCAGGCCTGGGCCAAGCAAGCCGGCCACGACTATCAGCTGGTCGGCGACGAGGCGTTCGAGCTGTGCGGCGCCGACTATCTGGCGCGGGTCGGCGACAACGTCCGCTCGATCACCAATCTCGCCCGCCTCGAACTCGTGAAGCGCGCCCACGCGGCCGGCTATGCCTGGGCGGTCTGGATGGACGCCGACATCTTCGTGTTCGATCCCGAGGCGTTCCAGCTCGAGGACGTCACGCGCTACGCCTTCGCGCGGGAAACCTGGCTGGTCTGGCAGGGCGGCGAAAATTGGAGCGCCGTCTCGGCCGTGAACAACAGCGTCTTCGCCTGCCGCGCCGGCGAGCCCGACCTCGACTTCCTGATCAGCGCCACGCGGCACGTCGCCCTTCACCGTCAGATCGCCAACAACTACCAGGTGGGCGGCGATCTGGTGAAAGGCCTGCGCGTTCCGCTGGCGTTCGAGATGCTCGGCAACGTGGGGATGTTCAGCAGCTACGCCGTCCGCTCGCTGGCGCGGCGAGCCGACCCGATCCTGGCCGCCCTGGGAACCCTGCACGGCACGCCGATCCACGCGGCGAACCTTTGCGCCACGGACAATTACTTGCCCCGCCTCGACCAGGCCGAGGCTCTGACCGCGATGGACGTGCTCGAGTCCACGCGCGGCGCGATGATCAACGCAGGGGTCGGCGCCGGCGACCCGCTCGCGCCCGGCCTGGAAATCCGCTTCACGGCGCCTGGGCTTGCGGGCCGCCTGGGGCTGCTGTGAGCCCGTCGCAGCGACTCACGCCTCGACGAATGGCTCCACGGACAGCGACCCGGCCGCCGATCCCTTGAACGTGCGCGCCATGTCGTTGGCCGGGTCCAGCCAGGCGGCCCACTGCGTGCGCGCGAGCACGACCGGTTCGCGCTCGTGATAGCGCGCCTGGTCCGGGCCCGGCGCGCTGGTCAGCAGGGCGAAGCTCTCGACCACGCCGTCGGCTGTCCGCGCGCGATCCCAGATCCCGGCGAACGCGAACACCGGCTGGCCGGGCACGGTGAACTTCCACATCAGCGACCGGCCCTTCGGGGTCTGCGGGTCGCGCGTCCACTCGAAGTATTCGGTGGCCGGGATCAGGCAGCGGCCGTGGGCGTAGGCGCCCTGGTAGGCCGAAGTCTTCGAGATGCTTTCCGACCTGGCGTTGGTGAAGGGGTTCTTCTCCACCCGCCCCGTCCGCGCATTGCGGAACCTGCCCCACTCCCCGGCCGGCCCGGTCCAGAAGCTCGGGATCAGGCCCCAGCGCAGCATCGCCAGTTCAGCGCCCTCCTCCGTGCGCCTGATTACCGGCGCGCGGTCGGTGGGCCGGATCTGGTCCAGCGGCTGATTGGGTTCCAGCCGATCCCATCGCACCGGCCCGATCTCCGAGAACTCGTCGATCAGGGCGTTCAGCGGGTGGCGATAGCCATAGCGATTGCACACGCCGCCAGCCTAGCACCGCGGCGCGTCAAGCCGCACTGGTGATCGAACGCGGCCACTTCGGCAT
>Ga0207695_10004108_pt1 | contig 20008 bp, 18 predicted proteins | sample KBSC54metaG_FD_184354 | JGI IMG/M metagenome (GOLD analysis project Ga0207695, IMG submission 184354) | Corn rhizosphere microbial communities from Kellogg Biological Station, Michigan, USA - KBS C5-4 metaG (SPAdes) (version 2) | ecosystem: Host-associated > Plants > Roots > Rhizosphere > Soil... | reverse complement strand
AACGCTGGAAACTACGACGTCCTCATGATCCGTTTGCATATAGAGAGAGGTCCCGTCCGATGGATTCATTGGCCCAGACGGCTGTCGCATTCGGCTATAGCGGAGCGGGCTTGTTCAAGGCGTCTGACGGTTTCGGGTGTTTCGGGCTTCCAGTGTTTCCACCGGGCGAGATTTTTTTGAAAGAACAGTCGAGCCCAGCCGTAGTTTCGGTTTGAAAAGAGCATTCGGCCATAAAGTTCATCGAGGTCGGACGCGGCTTCAGCAGCGGCAAGAGTCGGTTTTGGCACCGAGATCAGGCGCTTGCTGAGGGTTTCGCCCTGCTGAATGAGTGTTGCCGCCTCGTCCGCTTTACCGCTGTGAAAGTCTTCGTTTGCCTTGCGGACGATAGTCGCGAGCTGGTCGACTGTGCCGGGGTACCAAATCTCTTTCGTTGGATCTGGCGCAGGCTTTGGGGACGGGGCGGGAGGCGCGGCGCACCCGGCGAGCAGAGCCGAGGTTAGGATCAAAAACAGGTGCGCAGCTCTGGATTTCAATTTGTCAGATACGGGCTGAATTCGGAGTTAAACGGTCGCGCCGCTTAACTCCGAATTGAGGAAATGCTATTTGACACTTTCAACGGTGATGGTATCGCCCTTGACATTGCCAGTAACCGTGACGTTCTCGCCGGCATGAGAAACGATTTTATCCTGATTGGCGATTTTGTAGATCGTCCCGTTTTCCGCTACGAGCACAGCCGGGTCGCCACCTTTAATACACTTCTTGGAGCATTCCGAGTTGCCCTTCATGGCGGCCTTCGTGGAGCAACTTGCGTCCTGCACAAACCCTTTTACTTCGGCGGCCATTCCGCTCGCGGCGAAGCCGAGAGCCATGGTGGCAACCGCGATCAATGTTTTCATCTTTTCTCCTATGGATCGATTGATCCGCTTGCAGATACTATAACGCGAATCCGCCGGCGTTGTGTTCGCCCGTCGCGATTTTCACCCCAAGTCCGATAGAGTTGTGGGGTTGGGAATGAGGTTGGAGTGGGCGACATGAATCGAAGAGTTTTTCTCGCCGGCTGTTGTGGCGCGTTCGCAAAGGGTGCAACGCCGAAGTTCGAGGTGGGTCAGTTTGACCGGGCGCGCGTTTTGCGTAATGCGAACAAGTATCTGGGCGATCGACCGGTAACGGTGACGTCCGCTCAAAGCACGCGCAGTGCGGGTGGAGCACACGATTTCTTTTCCGAAGGCGATTACTGGTGGCCTGATCCGAAAAATCCGGAGGGCGCTTATGTTCAGCGCGACGGAATGACGAATCCCGGGAACTTTGTGGAGCACCGGAAGTTTCTGATGAAGCTGAGCGTGCAGGCGCCCGCATTGACGGCGGCCTGGAAGCTCACGCGGGATCGCAAATACGCGGATCATGCGGCGGCCCATTTGCGGGCGTGGTTTGTGGACCCGGGGACGAGAATGAATCCCAATCTGCAGTACGCGCAGGCGATTCACGGCAGGACGAGCGGGCGCGGCACGGGCGTGATCGACACGATCCATTTGGTGGAAGTTGCGCGGGCAACGCGGATGCTGGCGGATGCGAAGGCGCTTACCGGACCGGACTATGACGCTGTGAAGTCATGGTTCGCAGAATACGCGACGTGGATGACCACCAGTAAGAACGGCACGGAGGAGCGCGACACGAAAAATAACCACGCGACGTGCTGGCTGATGCAGGTGGCGGCGTTCGCGAGCCTGACGGATGACAAAAGGCTGATGGCCTATTGCGCCGAGCGTTATCGGACGGTTATTGTGCCGGGCCAGATTGCTCCGGATGGAAGTCTGCCGCTCGAAATGGCGCGGACGAAGCCTTATGGATACTGCCTGTTCAATCTGGAGGCACTCGCAACCCTATGTCAGATTATTTCGGACAGCGGTGACGATATTTGGAACTTTGCCACGCCGGATGGCCGCGGGATCGCGAACGCTGTCGAATATATGTTTCCTTATATTCGCAATAAGAAGACGTGGCCGAGGCCGCCGGATGTAATGTATTACGAGCAGTGGCCGATGCGGCAGGAAGCGCTGCTGTTTGGCGGGTTGGCGTGGGGGAAACCGGAGTATTTGGAGGTTTGGAAGAAGTTGCCGGCCGATTCGGATGTGGATGAGGTGATTCGGAATTTCTTTATTCGCCAGCCTGTGTTGTGGGTGGCCTAGCCGGAACCGTGGTGCTGACCCCAGTAGAAATACCAGGCGGATTCGATATGCGCCCGCATCGAGCATCGCCGCAAGACTTACGACGAGCTATTACGATGAACCCGTCACGCGAGCGGTGAGCATCACGGGGGGCGGTCACGTTGGAGTAGGCGAGTTGCCCGCGCGCAACGGCTACCTGCCAACCCGGGGAGCTTCGCCTGAATGTCGCGGATTATGTGTTGCTGCGCGTCCGGGATGCGGGCCCGGCGGCGCTTGCCCTGTCGTTCGCAGCTCTCCGGCCTCCCCGCTACATCGGGCCGACAGTCAGCAGTCCGGTTGCGGTCACCGACCCGTTGATTTCAATGCCGATCGAATAGTCTCCGGGTGTTAGTGTCCCGGGTACAGTGACGGCGATCTGGTAAACAGCGGCATTGTGCTCCGTCAGCGCGACCGCCACCGCGGGTTGCGTGATTGCCCCAAAGTGGATGTTCACGGGCGTCTGCACGAACCCGGATGTCTGAGTTACCCTGCCCGCCGGAGCTGCGGGCGTGACTGGCCCCAGGCCCGATCCCCAGAGGACGATCGTCTCACTCTGCGCCGCGGGGCTGGTTGTCGTGCCCGGTAAGACACCGTTCTTCACTGCAACGGAGTAGTCGAGATGCGTCGCCACCACGTAGTTCCGCGGCCACAGGAATAGCGCCGGAGAAAAGCGATTCAACTGGATATTAAACGGTGGGCTCGCGATGCCGTTCACCGCGGCCACCACCGGCGCCATACCTACGGTTCCATCGTCCGGCGCAATGGCGTTGATCTGGGTTGGGCTTACGTAATAGATGTACGCAGGCTTACCGTTGACGGTGACGGTGGTGGCGGCGAGTTGGGTGGGGAGATCGCCGGCATTATCTATCTCGCCGGTCCAGTCACGCGTGGCGGAAGAGAGATTCGTTCCCTTAATGACGATCCACGATCCCGGCGCAACGGCCGCTGCGCCATCCACGTTCGTCACCCCGCCGATCTGAGGCATCCCTGGGGAAGCAGTACCCACACCGAACTTCGCAACGAAGGCGCCACCGTTGAGCCCGCCGGGTAAAGGATTGATGACAGGGAACCCCATACCGCCGAGCCCCGCGACATAGGCATTGCCCGGGGGACTGAGCGCGAGGGCAGACGCGCCCGCCGACCCCGGTCCTCCCAGAAAGGATGAATAGAGCAGCGCCGATCCATCGGCGCTCAGTTCCGAGATAAAGGCATTCGAAAACGCTCCCGCCGCGCGCCTCGGCTGGAAGGCATCGACAGTGATCGGAAAATCCGCGGAACTTGTTGCTCCCGCCACCCAGGCATGCCCGTTCTGGTCGACGGCAATGCCGCCTGGAGCGCTAAAAATCAGCTGGCCATTTGACCAGTACAGTTCGCTTCCGGCGGTTCCGCCCAGCCATGTCGAGTAGGCAAGAGTCGAACCGTCGGGGCTGAGCTTGGTCACGAACGCGTGGGTACCGGGTATGGCCTTCAGGAATTCATTCCTGACAGGAAAATCCGGCGAGGAGGTCCTACCCAAAACATAAGCGCTGCCGGAATTATCAATAGCGATTGCGACGCCTCCGTCCTGAACACTGCCGCCCAGATAGGTTGAATAGACGAGCGACTTACCATCAGCTGAAAGCTTGGTAACAAAGGCCGCGGGCGGATAGCCTGTATAGGGTCCGGCACTCCCCGGCGGCGTGGAGCGAAAGGCGTTCTTCGCAGGAAAATCGGGAGATTGAGTGTAACCCGTGATGTAGGCGCTGCCATACGGATCAACGGCGATTCCCATGCCCTGATCGGCTGCGCTGCCGCCGAGGTAGGTCGAATAAAGAAGGCCTGAACCATCCGGCTGGAGCTTGGTTACGAAGGCGTGTGCGGAGCCATTGGCGCTTCGCGGCGCCGATTGAAAGGCGTTCTTGACCGGAAAGTCGAAAGAATACGTTGCGCCGGTGATATAGGGCGCGCCGGCTGAGTCGAGCGCAATTCCCGAGGGATTCTCCGCTCCACTTCCTCCGAGGTAGGAGGAAAACAGAAGCTTCGAGCCGTCAGCGTTGATTTTGGCCACAAAGCCAGTCCCGCCGGAAGCATTCAATGGATGATGCGAGGGCTGGAACGGATTGACGGCAGGGAAATCGGACGACTCGGTGACCCCCGTGACATAAGCGTTGCCCGCGGGGTCCACGACGATGGCATTGGCTTGGTCTGTGTTAGAGCCTCCAAGGTAGGTCGCGTATAAGAGCGTTGAGCCATCGGAACTGATTTTTGCGATGAAGGCGTCACCGTTGTTACCGCCATATTTGCTCTGCGTGGCGTGCTGAGTCGGGAAGTCTAACGCTGAAGTAAAACCTGTTACGTAGGCATTGCCGGCGGAATCCGCCGCGATGCCATAGATGTCGGTGGTGTCACTGGGGGATGAGCCTCCAAGATGTGTCGAGTAAGTTAGAACAGGATCGATCGTCAGGGTCTGCGCGGAATCGTAGGATGCAATGCGGAAGGCTGCCCGATGAGAGTCGATTCTGCGAAAGGATGATCTGATTTTGCGCCTCGTGCCGTTTATGTCCTGATAAACGTCGGGGCGCCGCAGAAGGAGGCCATTGAAAATAAGATTGCCGGATTGGTCGAATCGAATCGCTCCATCACCTTTGAGATGAATGCGAATCGAACGCGGATCCGCTTTGGGCCTGGCTATGAGATCGTACTCCAATTGTCCGGCGTTTCGATAAAAGACGGCGTCGATGCCTGGATAGATTTCGCGGTACCGTACCGTCGCGTAGTTCGGGACACCGGTTTTCCAGTGTGATGGGTCGTTGCCGGTGAAGTAACTGACTTGCGTGGGCCGCGGGCCGGTGCCAATGATTTCGGGATTGGGATTGGCGCCTTCAAATTCCAGCGACATCCAGCCGCGCGACGTTTGAAGGCCGGCTCCGAACCTCGTGAGACAGACGACCGAGCCAGGAGTGCGGGAAAGAAACACCACGTCGGATGACGCCTGGCCGACATTCGACTCAAATGCGGCTGAGTATAGGGCAGGTACGGGAGATGCCGCGGAAACTCGCAGGCAAAGAAACAAGAGGACGAACGATATACGCATGGAACCGGGACTAAGAAGCTCCTAACTACCTGGCTAATTACTTTCCTGACTAACTTTCCGGCGCAAAACTCCCGCGGGGTAACTGCACTCCATACTGCCCGGAGGCGGGCAGTATGGAGTACACAACGTTCTGCGATCAGAGAACTGCGAGACCTTTGGGACGGGCGTTAACCGGGACCATGGTGGGCGGGAAGATATAGGGCGAATTGGGCTGTTCCGTGAGGGTGCCATCCGTATTGATTTTCAGGATGTGAATGGCATTCCCCAGCGGGCAATTCGTGGCATCCACGCTCGTCGTAACGCAAGTGGCGTGATTGGCAACATAGACGAACTTTCCTTGCGGATCGACACTGAGATTGAACGGCGCGGTTGTTGAGCCGTAGGGTTCGGGAGTGCCCGCTGGAAGTGGCGCCTTCGGACCAGCCAGCGTCAGGTTTTGCAAGGCGACCGGCATCAGTGGATTAGCGAGAGAATACGCCACCACCTGATCGGGATTGACAGACGCCGCGTATGCCCAGCGCCCCATTGGATCGACTGCCAGCCAGCAGGGATCGGGCGAGCGGCCTACCGCTCCTGGATCAACAGCGCCGGCGAAAGTAAGTGCGCCGGTCTGATCCCAGGTCCAGACGCTCAGAACATTTGCGAGGACGGCATTTGCATAAAGGATGTTTTGCGTGGGATGAGGCCGAATTCCAAGCATGAAGCCGCCCCTGTTAACGCCGTTGATGGTAAACAGCGGATTTGAAGGAAGGGCAACTTCCGCCCGCGCGTCCATGCTCCCGTCATCCTCATCGAGCGCGAAAGACAGAAGACGCGATTGCGACGCCGGGAAAATGGGCACGACATACGGATCGTTAGTGGGAGAGAAGGGAGTCAGGGCCCAGAGGAATTGTCCGTCGGACGAGGTCACTACCTGAGCGGGAGAACTTCCATCCGGGGCATTGACGGTGAGTTCGGGACGAGCAATCAGCGAACCGTCGCCGTTGATAAAAAATGCCGTATAGTTTGTCCCGCCGCGAGCGCCTGGAACATAAGTGGGCGTAATCATGACGGGAAGAACGCCGTCTCCCCTGTTCGCGACGTACAGGTAGCCGTTTGACCACGCGAGGCTGGCTGGAAATTTACCGCCCGAGGCGAAGGGCGATCCGGGAACGAGGCGCAGCGTGCCGTCAAGGCGAACCCGGAACACTGAGATGTCATTGCTGCCTTCATTAACGGCAAACAGAAAGAGTTTGTCGGGACTGAGAAGCAGTTCACCGTCCGTGTCGTCCGGACCGATGACTTCGTTCGTGTTGCGGTAGCCGGTTCCGTTCGTGTAAAAAGGACTGCCGGGCAGATCCGTCAGGCTGCCGTCCGCGTTTCTCGTGTAACCGAGGATAGCGTTCTGCCCGGTGGCCGGGTTGTTGTTTTCTATGTAGAGAACGTTTGAGCGTCCGGCTGCGGAAAGTGTACTGACGCCTCCAACCGCGGCAAACGTCAAAAGAGAGATCATGGCGACCGAGCTCGGCAGGAACCGGCACGGGGAATGCGGCGACTCGCGGGTAATTCGGCAATTCATCTTCTGTTTAGTCCTCCATCTGGGCACATCGTGAAACCGGGACACAGCGGCCCGGGCAAACTGCTTGCGCCTGCGCGGAGATCTGTGCGATCGATCAACACTCCGCGCTTGCCAGTATGAGACAAATGTGATTCTGAATACAAGAAGAATCTATCGTGTCACGACATTTTCATTCGGCTGCCCAAAAATTCATGTGCGATTACTCACTTCTTTCGGGAAGTATCGCATCACGACATTTCCCGTAAGGCTGAACTTATGCTCCGGGGCCGTTCGTGGTGGCAGCCCGGCGGCGTGCCGCCAATTCGCGGAACACGTTACCAAAAGCGGGTACCGTGGTTTTCAGCAGATTGAAATCGCTTCGGGATATGAGCAGCACGTCCAGAGGCTCGGTGGCGCGAATGGTGGCGTTGCGGCTCACATCGGCCAGCACAGCCATTTCCCCAAAGTAATCTCCGGCTCCGAGATCGGCAACGTGTTCCGGGACACCGCGCGCATCTCGCACGACTTCGCATTGGCCGCTGTCGATCAAATAAACATTGTCGCCAAGGTCTCCCTCGTTGAAAACGATTTCTCCCGGTTCGAAGTGCTGACGGGTGATGCTGGAATCGTGTGGAACCCTGATTTGCACGAGGTCCGGCGCAAATAAAAATGCAGTCAGCCAGTCGAGCCCGATGCGAAATTTGCGGTTAACACCTGGCATTTTCATCAGGTAGATGGATCGCCACAAAAGCCAGGCGATAAACCCGGAGAGGTGAATTCCCATGATGTTGGCGACCGCTGAATAATGACCGAGGGCGCCCAGGGTGCCCAGACCCTCGAAATCGAAGGCGCATTTGGGCTTGCTCCGCACGACCGCGGCTATGTTGAGCGCGACCGTCCTGGCTGCTCTGGTGGCGTGCTGCGCGGTGGGAGGAACGGTGCTGCCTTTGACGGTGGTGGCGGCCGCGCAATCGCCAACAGCCCAGACCTCGCCCTCGTAACCCTCCAGTTCCATCGAACTGTTGACCTTCAGCCGCCCCTTCTCTTTGGCGCAATTCAGCTTCTGAAGGACAGGAGCAACGGTAGAGGGCACTGTCGAGACGATGGTCTTACAGGGCACTTGCAGGCCGGACTTGAACACCGCTTTCTCAGAAGTGGCGGCGGCCAAACGGTCATGCAGAACGATCTCGACGCCGCGCCGGTTAAGAATATTTTGCGCAAACAGTGCAAGGCCCGCCGTCATTTCGGGCAGGATCCGATCCCCCGAATGAACCAGGACGCAGCGGATCTTTTCGTCGCGAAGCGTGCGGTAATTGCGCTTCACCGCGCGGACGAAGTCGTTCAACTCCGCAATCACTTCAACGCCGGAGAAGCCGCCGCCCGCGACGACGAAAGTAAGGAGCCGGCTGCGTAGTTCCTGATCGGATTCGACGTCGGCCTCTTCCAGTGTGTGAATCAGATGATTGCGAAGCGCTATGGCGTCGGCCAGCGTGCGGAACGGTTTGGCGTGCTCAAGCATTCCAGGCATGCCGTAAAAATTCGTTACGCCGCCTAAAGCGATGACCAGGTAGTCGTACGGTACTTCCAGACGGCGCGGCCGGAAACCGGGACTTAGTGTAATTACTTTCTTTTTAAGATCGATTTCCTCGACTTCCCGCATCACGAGTTGCGTGCGTGTGCAGAGGTGGCGAATCGGCGAAACAACATCGGTAATCCCGATCGAGCCGGAGATCACTTCGGGCAGCATCGGCTGATAGACCCAGTAATTCTCCCGATTCACGAGGCGGATTGAGACCTCATCCGCGCCAAAAGTCTTTTCCAGGTGCCGGGCGGTGTAGACGCCGCCGAATCCGCCGCCCAGAATCACGACTCTTTTCTTGTTGGGGTTCGTATTGGAGGTCATTGTTCAAACCGGCTCCGTCAGCTGATAACGCGCCGTGACCCGGCGAGCACGCGAGAGCGGAGGCGGCAGCATTACCGTCCACTCCTCCGCCATGCCTCAAGAGGGCGGCGACCGAAAGTATGACGCACAATCAGGCGATGCACAACGGATTTTTTTATCGTGACACGATATACCTTACGGGGCGTCGGTTTATCTGTGATCAAACGAACACTATGGGTGATAGATCAGGGCTGAGGTCTCTTATACGACTGCAACAAAATTAATTCACACCGGCATATTTAAATCGTGACAAGATAAATTCGATAGCTGTGAAGGGCCTCACATGAGCCAAACCACGACCGCAAAAGGCGTGCCGTCGCCGGCCCGTACCCAACTCACCCTCGCGACCGTTTCCATGGCCGTTTGCTTTGCGTCCTGGGGCTTGATCGGGCCGTTCGCCTCGCGCTTTCGCGAGATCTTTCATCTAACGTCCAGCCAGACTGCGTTCCTTGTAGCGACTCCCGTCCTGCTGGGCTCCCTAGCCCGGCTGCCGATGGGGATCCTGACGGACCGTTACCGCGGGCGCCTCGTGTTCTCCGTTCTGATGCTGTTCGCCGCTGTTCCCGCGTTCCTGATTCCGCGGGCCGACAGTTATCCCATGCTGCTGGCAATCGCGTTCATGCTGGGCATAGCGGGATCATCTTTCGCAGTGGGCATCGGATTCGTTTCCCGCTACTTTCCGCCGGCAAAACAGGGCTCGGCTTTGGGGATTTACGGGCTAGGAAATATCGGCCAATCGGCGGCGGCATTCGGCGGGCCCGCGCTCGCCCTTGTAATCGGCTGGCAAAACGTGTTCCGTGGCGCAGGGGCGCTGCTGGTGGTGTGGGCACTTGTGTTCGCGACGCTGGCCCGCAATCCACGAGTGGAGATCGTCGCGCCCAGATCGCTCGGCTCAATGCTTTCTCTGCTGCGACGCCAACCGCTGGTCTGGGTTCTTGCGGCATTCTACTTTCTTACTTTCGGCGGATTCGTTGCCTTTTCGATCTATCTGCCCAGTCTTTTGCGGGATCAGTTCAGACTGACGCCCGCGGATGCCGGTCTTCGAACTGCCGGATTCGTGGCGCTGGCCACGCTGCTTCGCCCTGTAGGGGGCTGGCTGGCGGACAAGATTGGCGGGGCGCGCGTCCTTTCAATGGTTTTCATGGGCGTTGTGCCGTTCGCGCTGCTGCTTGGATGGCACGCCATCCTTCCTTTCACGGTGGGGGCGCTCGGGTGCGCTGCGCTTCTCGGGACTGGCAATGGCGCCGTTTTCAAACTGGTGCCGCAATACTTTGCGGCCGAAACCGGCACCGCCACCGGGTTGGTTAGCGCGATGGGCGGCCTGGGAGGCTTCTTCCCTCCGCTTCTGTTGGGCGCCTGCATGGACACGTTCGGTGTAGTCTGGCCGGGGTTTGTCATGTTATCCATGACGGCCGCGGTTCTGTGGGTTGTCAATGCAAGAGTGTTCGTTCCGCGTGAAAAGGCTCAGGCTGTGCGGCTCAGCATCACAGGGCCGGCAGCGGAGCAACTCCGGTCGGGAGCATTCGCAACGCTCTGGACGGCGCTGCTGGTTGCGGCGATTGTGGTAGGGTCGCGCAATCTGCAGAATTTTGACGCCGCGCTCGTGATGTACACATTTGCGGTGATTTTTGCGACCTGGGGCGTGGTTTATCACTACAATGTCTGGCTGCAGAAGCCGCCCACCCGCGTGTATTGGGAACGCGGTTGGGAGATCTTTCGGAAGCAGGGCCTGTGGCGGAGTCTGCCCAGCCTGCTGAGGACGAGCGCGACCCATCTGGTGGGGCAAACCTTCATTCGCAGGCGCTCTCCGCTGCGCTGGTGGATGCACCAATGCATCTTCTGGGGGTGTGTTTCCGCGATGGCGATCACGTTCCCGCTGGTCTTCGGCTGGATCGGATTTCGCAGCCGCCCGGACAACCAGTTGATATATACGACTTATCTATTTGGATTCCCGGCCGGAGACTTCCCGCTCCACAGCTTCATCGCGGAGGTTCTGTTTCACGCGCTGGATATTTCCGCGGTGCTGGTGCTGGTTGGGGTGGGGCTGTCGCTGTGGCGGCGCATGCAGGATCGCGGAGCGCAGAGCGTGCAGTCGTTTGCGATGGATATGTTTCCGCTGTTCCTGTTATTTGCCATCTCGGTTACAGGTCTTGCGCTGACGGCTTCACAGGAATGGTTGCGCGGCGAGGCTTACAGCTTTGTCGCTATTCTGCACGCCATTACTGTCATCGGCTGCCTTCTCTTTCTCCCCTTCGGCAAGTTCTTCCATATCTTTCAACGGCCTGCGCAACTGGGCGTCAAGCTGTATCACGAGGCCGGGGACGCCGGCGAACCCGCTTTGTGCGGACGCTGCGGAGAACGGTATGCCTCGCTCATGCACATCGAGGATCTGCGCAACCATGTTTTGCCGCGCCTCGGATTCGATTACAGCGTGGCCGGTCCCGCGGGGCACTGGCAGGGCCTTTGCCCCGCCTGTAAGCGGAAGTCGCTCGCGAATGCGCAGGTGCGGCTCAGGCAGGAACACGTAAAGGCTCATCATGGCTAAGCCCCCCGCATCTATTGCGGAGTTAACCGAGAAATACGGACCCCATCCCAACTACGTTCCCATCGGAGGCTGGCAGGAGCAAACGAGTAATCCGGCCGACCATCTGGTCAAGACACACTGCTGCTTCTGCGGACAGCAGTGCGGCATTCAGCTCAAAGTACGCGAGAACCACGTCATCGGATTTGAGCCGTGGGAGGACTTTCCTTTCAACAAGGGCAAACTCTGTCCCAAGGGCGTGAAGCGCTACCTGCAGTCGAATCACCAGGACCGGCTGCTCGATCCTCTGATGCGGACCGACACAGGTTTCCGCAAAGCGGACTGGGACGAGGCGCTCGATTTCACGGTACGACGCCTGCGGGAAATCCAGGCAAAGCACGGCAAGGATTCCGTTGCGGTGTTCGGCGGGGCTTCACTTATCAGTGAGAAGAGCTATCTGATGGGTAAGTTCGCGCGCGTGGGCCTCGGGACCCGGCACATCGACTATAACGGTCGCCTCTGCATGGTCTCGGCCGGAGTGGCGTACAAGCTCGCGTTTCACGTTGACCGCAGCCCGATTCAGTGGGAAGAAATCGCGCGGGCCGATGTCATCTTTGTCATTGGCGCCAACATCGGCGAATGTTATCCGATCACGACAGACTATATCTGGCGGGCTAAGGACCGGGGCGCGAAGCTCATTCTCGCCGATCCGCGTATGACACCAATTTCGCGCAATGCGGATATCTATATGCCCCTGCGTCCGGGCACGGATCTGGTGCTGCTGATGGGTATGCTGCACGTCGTGCTGCGCGATGGCCTCGAAGACCGGGACTTTATCGCGGAGCATACTTCGGGTTTCGACGAGGTCGCGGAGTCGGTCAAATCGTACGATCCCCGTTCCGTGGGGGAGCGGACAGGCGTTCCTCCCGAAACGATCGAACGCGCCGCCAGATTGTTCGCGACCGCGCCAACCGGAGTCGCCATGCATTCGCGCGGGCTTGAGCACCAGTCGAAGGGTGTCGAGAACGTCCTGGCGTTGATCAATCTTACGCTTGCAACAGGTAAAATTGGCCGGCCCGGTTGCGGCTGCACGATGATTACGGGACAAGGCAACGGGCAAGGCGGGCGGGAGCATGGACAGAAGTGCGACCAGTTGCCGGGACAGCGGCAACTCACCGATCCAGCGGCACGCGAGCACGTCGCCAGGATCTGGGGAATTTCGCCGGATGAATTGCCGCAGCCCGGTTACAGCGCCCAGGAGATCATGAACGCGATCCACGAGGGTGAGATTAAGGCGTTGGTGTGCATGTGCTTCAATCCGGTGGTATCGCTGCCCAACGCGGATTTCACACGCGAGGCGCTGAACAAGCTGGAATTTTTTGCCTCCATCGATTTCTTTTTATCCGAGACCGCGCGGCACGCCGACGTGGTGCTGCCGGGCAGCCTGCAGGAGGAAGAGGAAGGCGTAGTGTGCAGTGGTGAAGGCCGGGTCTGTCATATTCGCAAGGCGGTGGACCCGCCCGGCAACGCGCGCCCCGATTCAGAGATTATCTGCGACATCGCGCGGCGACTCGGAAAGGAGAAATACTTTCCCTACCGGTCTACGCGGGAGATTTTCGATGAGTTGCGCGAAGCTTCGCGCGGCGGCATAGCCGATTATTACGGCATCACGTACGAAAAGATCGACCGGCAAATGGGTGTGTTCTGGCCTTGCCCGGACCTGGATCATCCCGGAACGCCGAATCTGTTCGAAGGCGGCGTTTCCTTCCATCACGATGGCAAGTGCCGCTTCGTGGTCACCGAATGGCGCGAAAGCGGCGATCCCATCACTCCCGAGCATCCGATCTTTCTCACGACCGGCCGCGTGGTCAGCCAGTTTCTTTCGGGCGCGCAAACACGCCGCATCGGGGGACTGGTCGATATGTATCCAGAGCCGCGTGTCGAAATTCATCCTCGCCTCGCCGCGAAGCACGGTATTGCGGACAAAGACTGGGTAACGGTTACGACGAAGCGGGCCGCGATCACGCTGCGCGCGCTGGTAGTGAGCACCATTCGTCCCGATACCGTCTTCGTGCCCTACCACTGGCCTGACAAGAAGAGCGCCAATATGCTGACACACCGTACCATCGATCCACGAAGCAAGATCCCGGAGTTCAAAGTATCCGCGTGCCGGATCGCCAAAGCCGAGCGGGCGCCGGAGGAAGAACTCTAATGTTTGGATACGAGTTTTATGTGGACACGTCGCGCTGTATCGGCTGTCAGGCCTGCGTGAAGGCATGCGAGGAATGCGATACGCACCGCGGCGTTTCGATGATTAATTTCGATTATCTGGACCGGCCCAACACGATTGAAACCTCGGCCTTCGTCTGTTTTCATTGCGACGAGCCTACCTGCGCCATGGTCTGTCCGGCGGATGCGATCAAGAAAGGCGAGGATGGCATTGTACAGTCATCCCTCAAGCCGCGCTGCATTGCATGTTCGAACTGCGTGCTGGCATGTCCGTTCGGAATTCCGAAACTGGTCCCTGAGTACGAGCAGATGGTGAAGTGCGATATGTGCTACGACCGGACCTCCGTTGGTAAAAAGCCCATGTGCGCAACCGTCTGCCCAAGCCAGGCGCTCGCGTATGTGCGATCGGAGGATATTCCGAAGCTGCGCCGCGAGAAGGCGATCAATGAGATTCGATTCGGAAATGAAGTGGTGAAGACGAAGGTATTCATGATGGTTCCGCAGGATGGCGAAGACCGGATCTCGCTGGACGCGGCGGATTACATGTGGGAGGGTGAGCCGAATGAGCCTGGAACAATTATCGCGCGATAAAATCGAATCCGCCCGAAGGGACGCGGCGCTTTGGCGAGAAGAATTTTCCATCTTCAAGGCCGATGAGAAGTACGTCACGCGCCGCCAGCTCACTAAATTCCTGACGCTCACCAGTCTTGCGATGTTCGCCGGCAACTTCTGGATTCTCACGAAATCCTGGTTAAGGAAGATGACGGTCTATCCCGCGCGGGCGGTGGCACGCGTTGGCGAAATCCCTGTGGGCGGCGTGAAGCTGTTCAAATACCCGGGACCGAACGACCAGTGCATCATGGTCCGAACATCCGAGGATCAGTATGTGGCGTACAGCCAAAAATGCACGCACTTGTCCTGCGCCGTGTATTACGCCCGGGAGAAGAATCAGCTGATTTGTCCCTGTCACAATGGCGTGTTCTCCCTGAAAGACGGGTCCGTCATTCAAGGACCTCCGCCTCGGCCGTTGCCGCGGGTGGTACTCGACCGTCGCGGCTCAGATCTTATCGCGATCCGCATGCAGGACATGCCGGAGAGCTAATGGACAACGAGAGAGAAGATCGCCACGTAACTCAGAACCGCGGCCTTGGCGCTATCGACGGCGCAATGTCGCTGATTCTGGTCCTTCTTATTGTTCAAATCTGGCTGGTTTCGGCGACTCTAAATTCGTATCTTGCGGGATTCGACGACCCGGTCCTTCCAGGGGCCATCATCTCGGGCATTCTGTTCGCGGGATGCTTCGGACTTTACCGGTTTGTCACCGGCGTGGAAAAAAGGTCGGGCGGCCCGCGTTAAGCGAGCGCCGGAAACGCTTAACGATTCAGGCGAGATCGGATTCGAGAGTTACAGGTGCGCCTTCGAAGAGCAGGCCTGGGCGAATGACTTTAGCGTAGAATCCGCCGTGCGCCCAATGGGGTGAGGATGTGTCGCCGGCTTTGGCCTGCTCATCGTAAAGTTCGGGGCCAATCGGTTCGTTTTCTGTCGAGCTGTATAGAAGCAGCTGATTGCAGGGCACGCGAAGGGTAGTGAGTTCAATCCGCGCGTCTTCGCCTACCCGGTAGCGTTGGCCAGATCGCCAGGAATGGGGATTGAGGCCGCGCACAGTGAGGTTTTCACCGAGGGCTCCGTAATACACGGGATAGCTCTTGCCTGCGAGATTGTCTATCAGTTCAGATGCGATCATCAGCACTGCTTTGTTGGGGCCGCCGTGATACTTGAGGTGCAGATGACGGTCGCCTTCGATGCCATCGGGCGCAAGCATGACGGGCCCCGCTGCCGGATATTTAGGCAGGCCACCATTCGAGCGGTTGATTTTTATCAGACGACCTGAAGCCATTAGACGAGCCCTCGCGGTAATCTCACAGTTTGGATAATCTGACTCACTCCCTTGTGGGATTATTTCTCGCGCGGGTTGGATTCAAGTACGCCACGCCGCGCGGGACCGCCATCCTGATGGTGGCGGCGAACGCGCCGGATCTCGATGTTGTTTCGTGGTTGGGCGGCAGCATCACGTATATTCAGTGGCATCGCAATATCACCCATTCTCTGCTGGGGATGCCCGTGATGGCGCTGATTGCCGTCGCCGTGGTGCGCGTGCTGGGGCGGGCGCCTGTTCGATGGTGGCGCGCTTGGCTGATTGCTCTGTTAGGCGTGGCGTCTCATTTGATCCTGGATTTGACGAACGTCTATGGTGTGCGGCTGTTGCTGCCGTTTTCGGGAAAATGGTTCCATTGGGATGGCACACCGGTTATCGATCTGGTTGTATGGGCCATATTGCTGCTGGGGTTCGCGGCGCCCGCACTGGCAGGCCTGGTGAGTTCGGAGATTGGAGAGAAGCGCGAGGGGGCGGGCAAGGCGGGCTGGGCGTTTACAGCGTTGTCTCTGCTGGTGGCTTTTGACTATACGCGTGGCGTGCTGCATGACAGGGCCGCGGCGATTGTGGATGCGCACCGGTACAACGGGCTGACCCCGAGACGTTCCGCGGCATTTCCTACCGCGAATCCGCTGGTGTGGACGGGCACAGCGGAGCTAAGCAATGCTTATGTGCAAGGGCCTGTCGATTTACGCGAAAACTTCCGGGCAAGCGATATGGAGGTGTTTTACAAGGCCGAGAGGACGAGTGCGATCGAGGCCGCGCTGGCGACGGTTCCGTTTCAGAGAATGCTGCAGTTCGTGCAGTATCCGATATGGGTGGTGGAGCCGGCAATTGATGAGCACCGGAATTTGCGGGTGAGTTTGCTCGACCTTCGCTTTGGAAATCCGCATGAGCCGGGGTTTGCGGCGGTGGCAATTGTAAGTGAGAGGAATGAGGTACTGGAATCGCAGTTTGACATGGGAAGGATAAGACCGAAGTGAGTCTGCCGCCGCGGACAAAGGCCGGCGGGTGGATCAAGCCCGCCGAGGTGGAGCGCGGGCCCACAGGATGTCCGTTGTGCCGCTGGTGCAATGCCGAGGTGGATAAACGCAGGCGGACCTTCTGTTCCGATGCGTGCGTGCATGAGTGGAAGCTGCGCACAAATCCAGGGTATCTTCGCGAAAAGGTGTTCGAGCGCGATAAGGGTATTTGCGCGATGTGTGGCGTGGATACGATAGCGCTGCGCAAGGATATGCGAAAGCTTGATTTCGCGGCTCGGCGCAAATTCCTGAAGGAATGGAAAGTTAAAGAAGGCAGCCGGAAATCGATGTGGGATGCCGATCACACTATCCCCGTTGCGGAAGGCGGCGGGCAATGCGATTTGGCGAACATGCGCACGCTGTGCCTGCGCTGCCATCGAGAGGCAACGCTGGCCCTGCGACAAAGATTGAAGGCTGTTATTTCCTGAAGAGTCTGTCGAAGGCATCGCGAGCATCCGCCGCACTGCGAGGGGGCGGGGTATTCGCGCTGGCCGCGGGGGGCCGGTTAGCCATGCCATTCTGCGCGCCCGTCATTTCACGAACTACGGTGACACGGGGTGAGAACAGCGCACATTCATTCTCCTTATCCTTAAGAGCGATTCGGACCGGCACCGGTTTGAGGCACTGGAACCTGGTGGAAGGCTCAAAATGAGAGCACTGTTTGCAACAGTGCAGAGGCGCCAGACATTTGGGGCAGGGCGCCTTGAAGTCTGTGCCGGGCGGCAGCGTAGTTGAGCAGCTATAACAGCGCGAGGCGGTTACGGCCTGCACAAGGCGCGGCAGGCGCGGGCCGGTAATATCGATGGATGGACGAGGACCCGAGGGTTTCGGTTTTTGTCCATTGCCGCCATTACCGTTGGGCAGGCTGTTGCTGTCGGAATATCCGTGTTGCCGGTATTTACGATCGGAGTCCATGCGGGATCAAAACTCCTGGTTCTTTCTGGAGCGCCTGGTTGCGGACGGGGAGTCCTGGCGCGGAAATTTTATTCTTAACGTCTGGATTGCTTGCTGCGTTACTGGAATAGCCCCAGTATTGCGAACTGCTGCATTGGCAGTCCGGCTCCTGCTGCTATACCCCATTATTACCACGGAATGTTTCGGCTGTACAGGCAAACATCGTCAATAGTTAGTGACGCCAGGTGTTTTAGCGTTGCACGGTCATTTTGGACCATCAAAACGTACGCTTTGGATAGCAATCCACCTTACAGCAGGGGGCTAAGATTGGAACAGATGCTTGCTCTGCTGCTTGCGGCGGCTGCAATACCTGTTCCGGTATTCACAAAAGACGTCGCTCCCATTCTGTATAGGAATTGTGCGGGATGTCATCACGAGGGAGAGGTGGCGCCTTTTCCGCTCATCCGTTATGAGGATGTGAAGAAGCGAGCGGTGCTAATAGCGGAAGTGACCAGGAAACGCCTGATGCCGCCGTGGAAACCGGTTCCGGGATACAACCACTTCAAGAACGAGCGTGGATTGACGGCTGCTGAGATCTCGGTGATTCAGCGATGGGTGTTGGCAGGAGCAAAGGAGGGCGACGCGGCGAAGTTGCCGCCGGCGCCCGTATTCGCGGATGACTGGAAGCTGGGAAAGCCGGATTTGGTTGTTACGGTACCGAAGCCGATGGAGGTTCCCGCCGAGGGCGCGGACGTTTACGAGTGTTTTGTGGTGCCGATGGCAGCAGGTTCGGAGCGGTACATCAGGGCTGTTGAGTTTCGCCCTTCGAACAGGCGCGTGGTGCATCATGCGTTGTTATTTACCGATGCCAGTCACATTGCGCATGAGGCGAGGTATCCGTGCTTCGGTTCCATCGGGCTGTTGCCGACGCAGGGGCTTGGAGGCTGGTCGCCGGGCAATCAACCGATTAACCTGCCGGAGGGCGCGGCTATTCCGCTGGCGCCCGGGTCACGGCTGGTGGCGCAGGTTCATTACCATCCCGATGGGAAACCTGAGCAGGATCAGTGGAGCGTCGGGTTGTATTTCACTGACAACGCGCCGGTGCGGCGGGTGGTGGATGTGGGGTTGGCGTCGAGGTTGATCGATATTCCGGCGGATGAGGCAAACTACGCGGTCCGCGCACATTTCACTACGCCGATTGCTGTGGATGCGGTGGGGATTATTCCGCACGCGCATCTGCTGTGCCGGGAGATGCGGGGCTGGGCGATCTTTCCGGATGGCGGGAAGCATTGGCTATTGAATTTGCGCGATTGGGATTTCAACTGGCAGGATCAGCTGCGTTATACGGTTCCGATTCGGCTGCCGGCGGATACGCGTATTGAAATGGAGTTTATTTACGATAATTCGGCGGGAAATCCAAGGAATCCTCATTCGCCTCCGCGGCGGGTAGTGTGGGGAGCGAATACGGACGATGAGATGGCGGGATTGCATGTGCAATCGATACCGGTGCGGATGGAGGAGTTGCCGGAGTTGGGGAGGGCTTTGTGGGGGGCGGTGATGCGGTCGGTGGGTGGGCGATTTTATTCGGTGCCGCGGTAGACACGTTCGGCTCCCTAAACCTAAACTTCGAAGAACTTCAGCCGTTGATCGGGATAGTGCTTTCGGTTCCTGGTCCACAAGATCAGCCCTTCGCTTAGTGCGGTCGCGGCGATCATTGCGTCACCCAGACCAATTGCGTGACTCTTACGAAAGTGCCTAAGAATCTCACCGGCATCATTTGCGATCAGGCAATGCGACGGCAGACACTTCATGAACGAGAGGAGGTGATCGATGGTCGCGGTTTCGTGATCCCGCTCGCCGTGACGGATCTCCGTGAGGCTCACCGCACTGAAATACAGCGGTACGCTTCCCGCCAGCAACTCTTCGAACCAATTGGAAAAAGCAACGTTCTTGCCCCGAAGAAGTTCGATGAGAATATCGGAGTCGAGCAGGATTCCGTTCATTCTGCGTATAGGCGACCGAGTCTGCCGTCATCGCGAAGCCGACTCACATACTCGACCGAATCGCCGATATCGTCGCGGTCGCCCCATGGGGCTTTCCAGGCTCGAAAAGCTTCGACGCGTTCACGTGCAATTTGCTGTGGATCCCAGTCGTCAGATGCTACCGGCTCAAATGGATCGTCATAACGGAGAACGGTGGCTTGCAGGTTTGTTGCTCCGTGCGGGAGGGCCGGAGTGGCGGGAGCGGCATGATGAGTGCGAACAATGATGTCCACTCGATCTCCCGGCTGAAAGGGCAGGTGATCGAGAACAACGCGTCCGAGAGGATCGACTGTGGCTTCCGCGATGTGAACACTCATACCACCAGTATATTGTCCGCCGCTGAATTCCATAAGCACAACACAACCACGCGGTGAAGATGTCGCGGAACGATCGAGCCCGGCTCTGCGAACTTTGCAGCCCGTTGGCAAGGGTTCTTCCCGACAGAGAACCGGTGCCCGGTAAAACAGATGAGCGGTTGCGAAAGCCAGGCGGTGTGAGCGAATCCGTGTAAACGGTTCGCGGTGCGATTAGCGTTCGGGTGTTCGGTCGTAGAGAAAAGCTCCTCAGCTCATCCCGCCGGAGCCGCCCGTCGCGAAACCATCCTGACAGAA
>Ga0207695_10004105_pt1 | contig 20014 bp, 16 predicted proteins | sample KBSC54metaG_FD_184354 | JGI IMG/M metagenome (GOLD analysis project Ga0207695, IMG submission 184354) | Corn rhizosphere microbial communities from Kellogg Biological Station, Michigan, USA - KBS C5-4 metaG (SPAdes) (version 2) | ecosystem: Host-associated > Plants > Roots > Rhizosphere > Soil... | reverse complement strand
CTCACAACGCCAGGACGAGCGGCTCTCGTTCGGCCAGCGTGCGCGCCTGCGTCTGCATCTGATGTATTGTGACGCCTGCACGAACGTCTCGCGCCAGTTCGCGGCGTTGCGGCTGGCGATGCGCCGATTGCGCGAAGGCGATTGACTTCAAACACCGCGCTCAGCCCCGAGCGGGGCTGACGTCGCGGACGCAAAGCCCGGGAATCGAAATCAGCGGCGCCTCGTCGTTTTCCGCTGTTTGCGCTGCGCTGCCGATACCTGCTCGGTTCCGGACTCGTTCGCTGCTTCGTGCTGCGCCTGCCGGCGCTGCCCGTGCCCGTTGTGCGGCAAGCCTTGCTGGGCAAGATTCTTCACGGTCTGGATGCCCTCGGCCGCGCGCTGGCCCATTTCTTCGATACCGTGGCGGATTTCGTCGCTGAGCTGCAACGTGCCCTGCTCGACGATCTGGCCGAACTGGTCGCGCAGCTCTTCGATCGCGTGACTGGCCTGGCGCGCCGATGCAAGCATCTGCTCGGCGCCGGCGGACATCAGATTCTGCGTGCCCGATTCTGCCTGGCGCAGGAAATCCGAATAATCCGGGACGCCGAATGCCGCGGCGCTGCGCGCCTGCAATTGCCACGCATTGCGCAGTGCCGCGAGCTGGATGTCGAGCAGCACGCTGGTGCCGCGAATCGCCAGCTCGGCCAGGTTCAACGCCTGATCGGCGCCCTGACGCGCGTAGTCGCTCTGCCATGCCTTGCCGGATTGCGCGTGCGCACCGCGCCGCTGGCCTTGGGTATGTGTGCCTGTATGTTGCATGCGAGTTCCTCGTGAATTCCCGAAATAAAAACCGGTCGCCCGGACCCGCGCAACGCGCGAGCGTTGTTGCACAGCAACGAGGGTGCCAGCGGCATCCATGCGAATGGAACGGGCGTTAGCGCACACAAAGCGCGGAGTGTCCGACGCGCTTTGCACGATCGGACAACTGTGGATTTGCAATTTCCACGGACCCGAAGGCGTCTATTTGCGCTGCAAATCCAGCCGCCCGCTGACGCCGAGATCGGATGCCTCGCGGCGCAGAACCGCCTTGCCGAACTTCAGCAACATGCCGAGTGCGGATTCGTTGCCATCCCAGTAGCGCGCGGAATCCGGCACGACCCTGAGCAACGCAAGCGAAGGGTCGGCGCGGCCGCGCGGAAAAAAGACGGTCTGCGCCGGTGTCCACAGCTCGTCGATCTTTTGCGGGTCGGTCATGATTTGCGCACTGCCGGCGACCGAAACGAAGCGCTTGTGCGACGTGTCCGCAAACGCAAGATTCACGTGCGGGTCGCTGCGGATCTCGCCGACCTTGTCGCTCCCCGCGTTCGTGAAGAACCAGATCGCCGCGTCCGCGTCGATCTGCAGCACCTGCACCGGCCGGCTGTCGAGCGCGCCGCCGCGCACACGCGATGTCAGCATCGCGTATTCGATGTTTTCGGTCAGGCGCTTCAGCAGTTCGACCGGAGTCGTATCGGCATCCATGCCGTCATTTCCATTTAGCGGGAACTCAGCCAGTCGTGAATCGCGCCCGGCACCTCGCGCTGCGCGCGGCCGGACACGTAGATGCCGATGTGGCCGCCCTTGAATGCGACCTCGGTGTAATCCTTCGTGCCGGCATGTTGTTTCAGCGCGCGCGATGAATTCGGCGGCACGAGGTGATCCTGTTCGGCAAAGATGTTCAAGATCGGCATCGTGACGTTTTTCAGACTCACGTCCTTGTCGCCGATCTTCAGACCACCGGTAACCAGTTTGTTGGCCTGATAGAAATCCTTGACGAACTGGCGGAACGCTTCGCCGGCCTGGTCGGGGCTGTCGAAAATCCATTTTTCCATGCGCAGGAAATTCTCCACTTCCGCCTTGTTGTCGAGGATATCGACGAGGCCGATGTATTTCTGCTGCAACAAGCGCACCGGCTTGAGCGTCAGATAGCACCAGTTCATGAGATCCGCCGGCACGTTGCCGAGCGTATCGACGAAGAGGTCGACATCCATGCTGCGCGTCCAGACCGAGAGCATGTTGTCCGGCGTGTGGAAATCGACCGGCGTGACCATCGTGATCAGGTTGCGGATCTTGTCGCGGTGCGTCGACGCATAGCACAAGCTGAATGCGCCGCCCTGGCAGATGCCGAGCAGATTGATCTTGTCCACTTTGCAGCGTTTCGCCACGGCGTCGACGCAGCGATCGATGTAGCCGTTGATGTAATCGTCGAGCGTGAGATAACGGTCGGACTGATCCGGATAGCCCCAGTCGATCAGGTATACGTCTTCGCCGAGCGCGAGCAGGTGTTTGACCAGCGAGCGGTCGTCCTGCAGGTCGACCATGTAGGGCCGGTTGACGAGCGCATAGGTGATCAGCAGTGGTGTTTTCGCGGTCGGCTTGTGCTCGCCCTTGAAGCGATACAGCACGAGCTTGTCTTCGCGATAGATTTCCTCTTTCGCGCTGACACCGTAGTCGACTTCGTCCAACGCACGCAGCGTCTTGAAGCCAGTGGCGATGCGCTGGTTGAATTGCGCGGCTTCCGCAAGCGCTTTCTGCGGATCGATGCGGACGGCGTTCATGCCCGGCTCCCTGGCTTGTTCTTCTTCATCGATTTGAGCGCCTCAGCAAAACTGCCGACAGCCTGCTTGGATGCGCTGCGCGGCTGCGCAACCGCGGCGGCTCGTTTGCGCACGGGCCCGGCCCGTCGTGGCTTCGGCTTGGCGGGCGCAACGGCCGGCGCCGGCTTGGCCTGCTTCTCCTGCAGCTGTTCGCGCAACTGCAGCACCTCCGCGCGCAGCGCTTCGATTTGCCCGCTCGTTTCCGCACTGCGCGATCCGCGCAATTCACGACGCAGCTCGTGCAGACGCTTGTGCACGCTGTTCAATTCGGTGCGCGTCGGCATGCCCAGGTCGACTCCGACGCGTTCGACCTCCTGCTGGATCTGGGAACGCACGCGCATCTGCGCATTGACGACATCGCCGTAGACCTTGCGAAAATCATCCGACAGCGCGATTTCCTGGTAGGCCTCCTCGGCGGCATCGACCCATAAGTCGTACAGCGCACGCGGCGTTTCGATCTGGCGCCCCGGTTCCTCGCGCGCAGCGAGCTTGTCCTGGAAGATCTCGAAGCCGCGTTGACTGGCTTTGAGCATCAATTCGTTGTACTTGGCCGTGGCTTCCTGGTATTCGACGAAGGCGACCGCCATCTTTTGATAGTGTTCCTGATGTTCGCGCAGGTAGCCGAATGCCGGCGCGTTGAGCCAGGACATCCCTTCCTGCTTCGCTTGCGCAAGAAACGGCGCGAACGTCTGCGACAGCTGGTCGAAGCTCTGCACGCCCGGTCCCTGAATGCCCTTGAGCATCTGCGCCAGCGGATTGTTCTGCAGGAGTGCATCGGCTCCTGGAAAATTGAAACCCTGACGCAGCGCGTCCGTCCAGGCCTGCGCAGCGCCTTCGCCCGCCGGCTTGCCGGCCGCGGCATTGATCATCGATTGCATCAGCGCCGAATAATTCCTGGCGCTCGCCATCAGGCGTTCGAGGGTCTCGCTCTGCTTGCCGGCATCGGCGAACATTCGCGACCACTGCTCGAATCCTTCATGCCATGGCGTGGCCGGGTCGGGCATATCGGGTTTCACACCGCGCGTCGCATCCGTCCAGGCCGTCCAGTATTGCTTCTGCAGCGCCTGCCAATCCTTCATCCAGTCCTGTGGGGATTTCGTACCGCTCATCGCTGACCTCCGCGCTATCCGGAAATGCTAGCACGGATAGGTTGCGGCGCATTGCAGAAACGCCAGCAGCCGCTAGACTTCGCGAACCTCGGGAGAAACACGAATGCTGGAGAGTTTGCGCAAAGAAGATTTTGAAGCGTTGGTCGGCCGCACCCTCAAGGTCACGACCGACGCCTCCTCGACCGAGCTTGAGCTCGCCGAAGCACGCGAGCTCAAGTCGCCGTCGCCGCGCGCGACGCCGCCGTTCCGGCTGATCCTGCGCTCGCGCAGCGGCTGGCGTGCCGCGCAGGGCATGTTCCGCGTCGAGCATCCGACGCTCGGCGTCATCGAAATGTTCGCTGTGCCGATCGGGCCGGATGCCGTCGGTCTTTGTTACGAGGTCGTGTTCAACTGACTTTTCCAGCCCAGGAAGTCATAAACCCCGCGATTCTCGATGAGGCGGAACCCGAGCCGCTGATACAGGCGCTGCGCCGGATTGTCGGGCTCGACATGCAAGGTCAGCTCGCGGCCCGTCGCGCGCGCTTCGCCCATCAACTCGTGCAGCAGCGCCGAGCCTATGCCTTGCCCGCGCGCTTCGGGCACGAGCGCGATATCCATCAGGCGAATTTCATTTTCCGTGCGATAGACGTATATACGTCCAACAGGGCGTGACGCCCGCTCGATCAGCAGCAGATCGGCGCCGGGATAATTCTTGACGTAATGGTCATGTTGCAGCGCGAACTGCTCGTCCAGGAATGCGCGCTTGGCTTCTTCGGGCCACGGCACCGGCGCGAGTTCCGCTGCTCGCACGTTCGCATACAGCGCGCGCAGAAACGGATGATCCGCATCGATCACGGGGCGGAACGAAAGGCCGTCCCGCCGACCCGCAGACGGGCCGAGAAAGGCGCGCAGACCCGTCAGACGACTTGATCGACGCGGAAAACCAGGTACGGGAAATCAACGCGCTGCTGGTTGCCCCGCGCGACCAGTTGCAGCGTGCGCGGATTCTTCGGGTTCGTGGCGTGGATCGCCAGATTGCTCCACGCCGGAAGCGGCTGCGCGTTCGGTCCGATCGCGAGCACGTAAGTACCCGCCTGGGCCGGCACCTGCGTAAACGACGCGCCGCCCGAGGTGCGCACCGTCAGCGGCAACGCCTTCTTGTTCTGCGCCCACCAGCGAATCGCGCCCGTGTTCGAATGCTGCAACATTCCGCCTTCGGACCACGCCTGCCAAAAGCGGTGCGAGGCATTATCCAGATATTCGGCGTCGATCGACAGCGGCGTGGTGGTCACCGCGGACAGCACCGTCAGCTTGTAACTCGCAGCCGTCGCCGCGACCGCGGACGCATCGGCGAGCACATCGTCGGGGGTATTGAGATTCACCCGCGCCGGATGCTGCCAATAACCCATTGCGACAAAGGGTGCGAGCGTGGCTTGCGATGTAGCCGCGGCGAAAAGACCGGCAGTCGGCAGCAACGCGATGCCAATGCCTGCGGCTGCGCCTTTGAGCATCTCGCGGCGGGAAAGTGGGCTCACTTCTACGGGCTGCGCTGGATTCTTCATGTTGATTCTCGTTGACTTACGTGCGCGGCGGATACACGCCTTGCAGCGCGATGCAAAAATTCAGAGTGAGGTACGGCTGCATGTTGTTGTGCGGCAATCCACCGCCAGCCAAAGAAAGGGTTTGAAACGACATCTGCGTCAGGGGAGTCCCGTTCGATGGTCCGTATGCATTCGCGTTTTGTGAAGCGGCAAACGTGCGCGCCGGCGAAGGCGCGGCCTGATCTGCCGGATCCTGTGACTGACCCTGCAACGCGTGTGTGTGGGACGGCATCTCGGAATCCAACAGTGTTACCGAGGATGTGCCGCTCATCTCGCCTAGATCGTAGAGCGAGAGTCCGGCTCCCTGTCCGGGATGGATCGGAGCGTTGCCTTGCATGTCTGGCAGGGCAAAGTTCGACTTGCCGTCGCCGCCATAGGTCGTTCCGAGGAGCGAGAAAAGCGCAGTGTTCTGCGACAACGGCAGTATTTGACCGTCGCAGAATGCCCAGCCCTTCGGCGCGAAATTGAAGGGGAAAATACGAATTTCAGCAACAAATGGGTCCATGGCGGCTGCTCAAGTCGGCGACGGGAAAATACCGAATAACGAAATGATGAAATTCACACAAAGAAACGGCTGAATGTTCGTGTGCGGCTGACTCCCGCCATCGGCGACGATCGCATTGGCTGCCATCGATTGATCCGGTGATTCTTCGATGTACAGTAGGATTGCGCCGCTGCTTTGATCGCAGACGCGACCGGTCGGGCTCGCATCGGTGCCGGTTTGCGTCGATGCGACGAAAGCGTGCGTGTGCTGCGGGATCTGCTGTGTCGTCAGCGTCACTTCCTCGACACCGCCAGTCTCGGCGAGGACGCGGTTTGTTCCTTGCGGGCTGGTCCCTTGATGGATCGGAACACGGCCCTGCAAGTCGGGTAGCTGAAAGGTGGACTGTCCGTCACCACCATAGGTGGTGCCAATCAGATTGAATAGTGTCTCGTACTCCGAAATGGGCAGCAATTCGCCGCTGCAGAACATCCATCCAGCCGGTGCAAAATTGCCCGCGAACATGCGGATTTCGCCGACATACGGTTGAGCCATGATCGTTCTCCGGCTTGATCAGGTCTGCGAGGGGAAAATCCCCTGCAAAGCAATGCAAAAACTGAGCACAAGATAAGGTTGCATGTTGGTATGCGGCTGGCTCCCACCGACACTTGTGACCGTCGTCGGCAATAGCGTCGTGAGATTAGTGGCCGAGGTATATCCATTGTTGAACTTCGCGAGCAGGTTGCCGGTCGGGCCTGCAAGGCTGCCATTGGAATCCAGCGCATTGACCGCGTGCGTGTGAGCCGGCAGCTGCTGGATATTCACAGTCACGGCTTCTGCACCCGCGTGCTCACCGAGTGTGAAGCCGTTGCCCATATGGATTGGGACCTGGCCTCGAAGATTAGGCAGTGCAAAATTGACGCGTCCGTCGCCACCATAAGTTGTCCCCAAAAGAGAGAACAAAGCCTGGTTCTGATTTATAGGCAGCAGTTGCCCGTCGCACAGCGCCCAGCCCTTCGGCGCAAACACGAAACTCATGATGCGGATTTCGGAGAGAAATGGCTCAGCCATGTGCTCGCTCCCTGTGGCGAATGCAATTATTGGCGGCAAAACAAAGCATCATTCTTTCCCCTAGAACGGGCAAGCCCCATGGAACCCGTGTGGCGGCGAGTTGGTTACGACGGAACTCGATGTGGGTGTCCCACCGTTCTGCCCGATTTCGAACGTATTGACCGCCGTTGTATCGTTTACTGCGCCTGCATAGTTCGTGCCGTTTCCGATCAAGTACACATCTGTATTTGCTCGTTGCCGCAGACGCATATCGGTGCCGCCGTTCTTGCTCGAGCTGGTCAGCGAATTGCCGTACATTGTCAAACATGCCTGCGAGACGTCGCTCGACGACGGTCCGACGTTGAGCGCGATGCCCTGCATTACGTTTGCTGCGTTCGAGCCTGGGTTCGAAATGACGTTGCCGGTCACGGTCGCTTTGAAATGGGCCACGTTGCCGGCATCGTCGCCGGCCTGCAGCTGCATCGCGCCATTCGCCGCGGGATTGTACTGCGACAAATGGTTGCCGGTGATGCTGATTGTGAATGGGCTGCCCCAGTCGATGATGGCGAGGTCGCCACCTTGGGTGGAGCCCGAATCGGCTACGGCTGTGTTGCCGAAGGTGTTGTTCGTGATCGAGCCGCTGTAGTTCTGGAAGAAATTGGCCACACCCGTCTGGCCAGTGCTGAACCCGATTCCCGCGCCCGCCGCACCGGTGATGGTGTTGTTGTTGATATTGAACGTGAACGTCGTCTTGTCACTGGCGCCGCCGGACCCGATCGTCACGCCGCCGCCGCCGCTGACGATGTTCGCGCCAGCAGTGTTGGTGAGCTGATTGCTGTCCATGATGAGGTCGGAGGTTACCGTACCGTGCATGTTCAGCTGGAACGCATCGCCGTCGGCCCAGGTGACGGTGTTGTTGCTGAACGTCGCATTGAACGTTCCGCCTGTTGCTTCCAACACGCATGCATCGTTGCCGTTCGCAGGGCTCTGCGTGCCGAACGTGTTGTTCGTGATGACGACTCGATTGATGCTCGTCGAATTGTCATCAAAGATGCCCAGCGTGTTGTAGAACGCGTTCGAGAATGCGTTGTTGTCGATCAGCGCTGACGTCGTGAGGTCGACGAAATGCACATCGCCCTCGCCATGGAAATTGCCGAGTTGCGCTGTCGTGTTGCCATTGCCGCTCGTCGTCCCCACGTTGCTATATCGCAGCGTGAACCCATTCACTGCATTGCCGTGGATGCCGTCGCCCTGATTGCCCTGGATGCTCATGTGTTTGAGCGAGACGTTCTTCGTCGAGTTCAGGTAAACGCCATGACCGCTCGACGTTCCGTCGGCACCGGTCATATTCTGGATCGTGCCGCCAGTGTTATCTTTGGTCGTCGAAGCAACGTTCCCGGTCACGCTCAAGCCACCGCTGCTCCCCGTGGTGTCAAGGAAAATACCGTCCGCACCGCCGTTCGCGCTGATGCTGAAGAAGGTCAGCCCGCTCGCGCCAATAGTCGTGTTGACCACATTGAGCGCCGTGCCCGTCGTACTCGTCAGCGTGCTAGCCGCATTCGTCGCGGTTACCGTCCCGCCGCCCGTCGCATTGAACGCCGTGTTCGAGCCGCTCGACAGCGTCAGCGCGCCGGTGAATGAGATCGTCGAGCCGGTGTTGCTCGTCAGATCCACACCCTTGCCGGTGGTCGTGTTGATCGTGCCGGCGTAGCTGATCGTCGCGTTGCTCGAGCCGACCTGGAAGCCGGTAGCGGTCGAGCCGCTGATCGCCGAGCCGCTGTTGTCCGAGAACGTACCGGTGACGGCGTTGAAAGCCGCACCCGTCGTCGGGCTGTTCGTGCTGGTGATCGATTGCCAGAGGAAGTTGTTCATCGCCACCGTGGCCAAGTCCACGGCAGGGCCACCGGTCGCGGTCGATGTCGCCACCGCACTGAAGACGCCCGGGAAGCCGATGCGGAATCCCGCCGAACCCGTATACGGCGTCGTACCACTGGCACGCAAGCCGGCTCCGGCACCGGCAAAGATGTCGAGATCGGTGAACGCGAGATCGCCTGACACGTTCGTCAGCACCATGCCGTTCGCACCCACGCTGTTGCCCGAAGCTCCAACCACGGTTGTGCCGCCGGATACGGCGTCGAAGACGCCGCCGGGCACTGCGTCGAACTTCGCACTTGTAACAAGAATGCCGCTGCCAACAGTGTTGCCGCTCACGGCATTATTGGCGAACCCCGTGATCGTCGTGGTACCGGCGACCGAGCCGTCGATGACGATGCCTGAACCCGTAGCCGTCACCGAGTTGTTGTCGATATCGAGTACCAGGCTGCCCGCCCCGGCTGCAGTGCGTGCGTCGATGCCATTCTGTGCCGCCGAATTGACGATCACGTTATTGACCGTCGCGCTGGCCGCGGTGCCGGTGGACGTACTGATCTTGATTCCGTTCGCCGAACCCGCAACGGCCAGTCCCTTGATGAACACACCGGCGACATTGGTCGCGGTGACACCGTCACCGCCGCTGTTGCCGATCGTCGGCCGACTGCCGGCCGCTATCGACAACGCACCCACCGACAATCCGTTCGCTTCGCCGAGCAACTGCTGGCCATTCTTCAAGCTGATGCCCGAGTTCATGCCACTGTTCGTGCCATTGCCGTTGTAGACGAAGATGATGTCGTTGGCTGTCGACGCCGCGCCAGCGGCCGCCAGCGTGTTGAACGGCGATTGCGACTGACCCACGCCGGCCGCCGCCCCGCTGTTGTTCACGTACCAGACGCGGTTGCTCAGAGTCAGGTTCACCGCAGCGGCCGCGGACGTCGCGCCATTGCTCGTGACTGTGTAGTTGAACGAATCGCTCGTGTTCGCCGCGGCACCGGAATTCGCATGCGGCGTGTAGATGAACGTGCCGTCGGTAGCGATCGTCACGCTGCCGCCGCCCGCGGTCGCAAACGTCCCCGGCGTAGCGGCGACGCCACCGCTCGGCAGATCGTTCGCTATCAGCGTGCCGGTGGCGTTCAGCGAGATGTAAGGCGTGCCCGGCGCGGCGGTGCCAGCCCCGGTCACGGCGGCTTGGGTGTTGTCGATCAGGCCGGAATAATTGTCACCGACTGCTTTGGGAGCTGACGTAAACGTGACCGCTTCGCTGCCCTGGCAGCCGCCGGCATCGGTGGCCGTGACGCTGACGCTGAAGACGCCGGTCACCGAGGGCGTGCCACTGATCGTTCCGCTCGCGTCGATGCTCACACCCGCGGGCAGACCCGGAGCCGTCCACGTGATCGTGCCGTTGCCGCCGGTCTGCGAGTAACCGGCCGCCGTCATCGCGGTGTTGAAGACTGCCGACAGCGAACTGGCGCCGCTGACGTTGATCACCGGACACATGATATTCAGCGTGAAGTTCTGCGTGGCGTCGGGCGAAACGCCATTGCTGGCTGTGATCACGAACCCGTACGGCGAGCTGTTCTGCGTCAGCGCGGCCGGCGTGCCGCCGAGTGTCGCGGTGCCATTGTTGTTGTTGACGAGGCTCACGCCGGTCGGTGGCGTTCCGCTCGTCACACTGATGCTCATCGACGCGTTGGTCGGGAAGCCGGTCGTGTTGACCGTGAACGTCTGGCCGGTCTTGCCGGGCGCGAACGTCGTGCTTGCGCCGCTGGTAATGGCCGGCGGCTGGTTGACGTTCTGTGTAAGACCGCTGGAAGTGCTGCCATTGAAATTGGCGCTCGTGCCATAGCTGGCCGTGATCGTGTGCGCGCCCACGCCCAACGAACTCGTGGAGACGCTGGCCTGACCGCTGCCATTCAACGCACCGCTTCCGAGCGAGCCGGATACGCTGTCGGTGAACGTCACCGTGCCGGTCGGCGTGCCCGCTCCGGGCGCCACCGCAGCCACAGTCGCGGTGAACGTCACCGTATCGCCGGTCTTCGACGGATTGAGATCCGAAGCGAGCGTCGTTGTCGTATCCGCCTTGTTCACGACTTGCGTGAGCGGCGCAGAAGTACTCGCAGCGTAGCTCGCCGTGGCGACGTAGCTTGCGGTAATCGTGTGGCTGCCCACACTGAGTGAACTCGTCGGGAGCGAAGCCTGGCCGCCGCTCAGCGGGACTGTTGTCGGCGGGTTTGCGTCGATGGTAAAGCTCACGCTACCTGTGGGCGTGCCGCCGCCGGGCGCCACTGGCGACACCGTGGCCGTGAACGTCACCGATTCGCCGAACACCGATGGCGTCTTGGTCGTGGTGACAGTCGTCGTCGTGCCGGCCTGATTGACCACCTGCGTCAATGGCGAAGCGGTGTTGTCGCTCGCGAGGAAGTCCACATCGCCGCTGTAGGTCGCCGTGACCGTGTGACTGCCCAGCGCAAGGGTGTTCGTGGCGAACGTGACCTGACCGGAACCATCCAGCGTCAGTACCGGCGGCGGCGCCACCGTCGTGCCATCGATGCTCAGATCCGTAATCGTGCCGGTCGGCGTGCCCGATCCCGGTGCCACGGCAGCTACCGTTATCGTGAACGTGACCATCTGGCCCACGACCGAGGGGTTGTGATCGGCCGTAACCGTCGTAGTGGTATCGGCTTGATTGACCACTTGAGTTATGAGGTTGCTGGTACTGCCGCCGTAGGTCGGATCGCCGCTGTAGACTGCGGTCAGCGGATGGCTGGCCACGGCGAGGGTACCGCTCGTGAACGTCGCCACGCCCGCGACCAGCGCAACATTGGTCGCGATCGGACTGCCGTTGTCGAGGAAGTCCACGGTGCCGGTCGGCATGCCGGCCGATCCACTCACGGTGGCGGTAAGCGTCACGGACTGACCGGACACAGAAGGATTCTGACTGGAAGCCAGCGTGGTCGTTGAAGCATTGAGATTGACGTTCTGCGTCAGCGGCCCACCGGTGCTGCCGCTGAAATCCGCAGCGCCGTTGTAGGTCGCAGTGATCGCGTGCGAGCCGGCGCTGAGCGTGCTGGTCGCGACGCTCGCCTGCGCGCTCGGATCGAGCGGGAATGTGCCCAGGGACGTCGAAGTCGTCGTGTCGGTAAAGGTGACCGTGCCGGTCGGCAGACCGGCGCCGGGCGACACGGTCGCGACCGTCGCGGTGAACGTCACGTTCTGGTTGATCGTCGAGGGATTGACGCTCGATATCAGCGTCGTCGTCGTCGACGCCGGATTGACGGTCTGGATCAGATTGCTGCTGGTACTCGTGTTGAAGTTGCCATCGCCGCTGTAAATGGCCGTGATCGTATGGCTCGCGGCCGACAAGGCGCTCGTCGTGAATGTTGCCTGGCCGCTGCCGTTGACAGGACCGGTTCCGATCGTACTGCCGCCGTCCTGGAACGTGACGGTGCCTGTCGGGGTACCCGCGCTCGGCAAGGTTGGCGTCACGGTCGCCGTGAAGGTGACCGATTCACCGAACACGGTCGGGCTCTTGCTGGTGGCGACCGTCGTCGTCGTATCGCCTGGAGAGACGTTCTGTCCGGTACTGCCGTTGCTCGTGCTGAAATTGGCGTCACCGCTGTACGTCGCGGTAATCGTGTGCGCACCCGTGCCGAGGCTAGCCGTGCTCAACGTTGCCTGGCCGCTGACATTCACCGCACCGGAACCCAGCGTCGTCGAAGTCGTCGTATCGACAAAGCTCACCGTGCCCGTCGGCGTACCGGCTCCGGGCGCGATCGGCGCGACCGTTGCCGTAAACGTCACCGATTCGCCGTAGACGGTGGGGCTCTTGCTCGTCGTCAGTGCCGTCGTCGTCAACGATTGGTTGACGGTCTGACTCAGGGCCGGACTCGTACTCGTGGCAAAACTGCCATCGCCGCCGTAGACGGCCGTGATCGAATGCGGACCTGCGCCGAGCGTGCTGGTCGTGAACGTCGCCTGGCCACTGCCATCGAGCGTGCCGGGGCCCAGCGGCGTCGCACCATCCATGAATGTCACGGTGCCGGTCGGCGTGGATCCGCTGCCGGTCACGGTCGCGGTGAACGTCAAGCTCTGTCCGTAGACGGACGGATTGGTGCCCGTCGTCAGCGCGAGCGCCGTGCTGCTCGTAGCGCCTACGACCGAGAACGTGAAGTTCTGGTTGGCCGGTCCGCCGACGCCATTCGTGGCCGAGAACGTGATCGCATACGTGCCGCCCGTGCCCGTCGCCGGCGTTCCGGCAAGGGTGCCGGTGCCATTGGCGTTATCGGTAAACGTGACATTGCTCGGCAGAGCCACGCCGCCGCGCGTGATCGTGGGCGTTGGAAAGCCCGTGGTCGTGACGTTGAAGGTGCCGGCTGAACCAATCGCGAAGCTCGTCGCATTCGCGCTGGTGATCGAGGGTGCCTCGTTGATCGTCAACGTGAAGTTCTGCGTCGGCGACGAACCACTGGTGTTGTTCGCCGTGAATGTGATGGCATAGATGCCGCCCGTGCCGGCCGCGGCCGGACCGGCCGCGAGCGTGCCGGTGCCATTGCCGTTGTCGGTGAAAGTGACACCGCTGGGTAGTGCCACCCCGCCGCGCGCGATCGACGGCGCCGGCGTTCCGGTCGTGGTCACGGTAAACGTCGCCGCAGTGCCGACCGTGAATGTCGTTGCGTTCGCGCTCGTGATCGTCGGCAGCGAACCGGTGGAGAAACTAAACGAATAATCGGCCGCCGGTTTCAGCTTCGGCGGATTCGTCGCCTTGATTAGCGATGCCGTGACCGTGCCGGTGCAGGTGACGTTCTGTGGCAGATTGGCGTTCGGCGTCAGCGTGAACGTGCTCGCGTTGGCCGGCAGTGCAGGGCTCACCGTAAATGCGATCGGCGTGCCGGTCGGGCAGTCCAGCGAGAATGCGCCGGCTGAAGCGGTAACTGATTCGGTGAAATCGATCTTGACGGTCGAAGTCGCGGCCACGCCACCGGCGCCATTCGCCGGCACGGTGTCGAGTACCGCCGGACGGATATCCGCTGCATAGGTACGGCCGCCGCTGCAGCCGTTCTGATCCGTGGCCGTGATCGTCAGCAGAAACTGGCCGTCGAGCGTGGGAGTTCCGGACAACACGCCAGTCGACGGATTGATGCTCAACCCCGAACCCGCGGGGAGGCCGCTCGTGATCTGAAAACCGATCGGTGTGGCGCTGCTGCCGCTGGCCGTGAACGTTGCACTGTACGGCGTCTGTTGCGCTCCGCTGGGCAACTGCCCGACGGGACCGATGGCGATTGTCGGACAGGGACCCACGGCGAATGCCGGGCCAGCGAGCAGACTCAGTGTCGCGAATACGCTACGCAAGATTCGAAGCACGGTTCATCCCCCCAAAAATGTTCAGTCGACTTCGAACGCCTGCAAGCGAACCGGTGTCGTGCTGTTCAACACCAGGTGCGCTGCGTCAAAATCCACTTTGTAATCGGTTGTCGATGGTCCGACGCCATTGACCTGACGCAGATACGCACGAAATTCGGCACTGGCCGCGACCACGGGCGCGCCCGGCGGGACAAATGTCGTGTCACCGAGCGTGTACCACGTCGTATTCGAAGCCAGTCCGACCAGCAGCTCGCGGCCCTGACTGCCGCCGCTGATGAATCCCGTGCAGTTCGTGCCGGAAAACAGCCGCATCTCGACCGTGGCATTGATGCTGCCATCGGTGCTTGTCGTCGTCGGCACGCGGACGTTGATGCCGTAATTGACCAGATTGACCGGCGTTGCCGCAATGAAATTCACGCACTGCGCGATGCCGGACGCCGCATCCGCCGCCGGCGTCGTCGTATCGATGTCAATCTGCGCGGAACCCGAACCGGCGCTGTTGGAGTAGTCGATCGTCGACAACCAGCTCGGCGGCGCTCCCCCGCCCGCGGGATCCGGAGCCGAGGACAAGAACTGTGCCCAGGGCGACAAACCCGTGTCGAAGTTCTGGTTGGAAGCAACGTTTTGCGCTGGGCTGCTCGCAGCGAACATCAGCAGACCCGGAAAAACCAGCAATGACGCGCGATGCTGAAACATCTCCCCTCCCGCAAAATCGCCGAGCATCCGTCCTGGATGCGGTCGAATCGTCAAAATTGTTCGGCTGAGCCCCGTGCCGAAGTTTTACTGTAGTTTGCCTTAAGAAATTTGTCACCCTATATTTTGTTAAGCGTAACTCCAATGGCCGTTTCTCGACACCTGCAAAAACTGTCAGGTGACTGAGCCTTGGGCTGCTGGTATGGCCGGATGCCGGGACATCCGATTTCGGTGATTCGCAGGCAAAAAAAAAGCGGGCCGAAGCCCGCTTTGTTTTTTAACGAATCGCCGCCTCAAGCAACCGGCGCTTCCTCGGTCACGGCTTTCATCGACAGGCGGATACGCCCCTGCTTGTCGACTTCGAGCACCTTCACCTTGACGATGTCGCCTTCCTTGAGCTTGTCGGAAACTTTCTCGACGCGCTCGTTGGAAATCTGCGACACGTGCACGAGGCCATCCTTGCCCGGCAGGATCGTGACGAACGCGCCGAAGTCCATGAGCTTGGCGACCTTGCCTTCGTAGATGCGACCGGGCTCGACGTCGGAGACGATCTGCTCGATGCGCGCCTTCGCCGCTTCGGCCGCTTCGCGATTGACCGACGCGATGACGATCGTGCCGTCGTCGCTGATGTCGATCGTCGCGCCGGTTTCCTCGGTGATTGCGCGAATCGTGGTGCCGCCCTTGCCGATCACTTCGCGGATCTTGTCCGGATGGATCTTCATCGTCATGAGACGCGGAGCGAATTCGCTCATCTCGGTGCGCGAAGTGCTGATCACCTTGTTCATCTCGCCGAGGATGTGCAGACGGCCCTGCTTGGCCTGCGCGAGCGCGGCCTTCATGATCTCCTCGGTGATGCCGTCGATCTTGATGTCCATCTGCAGCGCGCTGATGCCTTCGGCGGAACCGGCAACCTTGAAATCCATGTCGCCGAGGTGATCTTCGTCGCCGAGGATGTCGGAGAGCACGACGAACTGATCGTTCTCCTTGACCAGACCCATCGCGATACCGGCGACCGGAGACTTGAGCGGCACGCCGGCATCCATCATCGCGAGCGACGAACCGCAGACCGACGCCATCGACGAAGAGCCGTTCGACTCGGTGATTTCCGAGACCACGCGCAAGACGTACGGGAACGCTTCCATCGTCGGCTTCACGGCCTGCACGCCGCGCTTGGCGAGGCGGCCATGACCGATTTCGCGGCGCTTCGGCGCGCCGAAGCGGCCGGCTTCACCGACCGAGAACGGCGGGAAGTTGTAGTGGAACAGGAACGGATCCTTCGACTCGCCTTCCGGCGCATCGATGATCTGCGCATCGCGCGCGGTGCCGAGCGTGACGACGACGAGCGCCTGCGTCTCGCCGCGCGTGAACAGCGCCGAGCCGTGCGTGCGCGGCAACACGCCGACGCGCACGTTGATCGGGCGGATATCGTCGAGCTTGCGGCCGTCGATGCGGATCTTCGATGCCAGCACCGAGTCGCGCATCGTGCGATATTCGATCTCGCCCAGCGCGGCGGCGATATCGGCGTCCTTCCACCCGGCCGCCTCGGCCTGGGCGGCGATCGCCATCTTCGCGTCGGTCTTGGCTGCGGCGAGCGCATCGCGGCGCTCGAGCTTGTCGCGGATCTGGAACGCTTTCGCGGCGCGGTCGCCGAGCGCGGCTTGCAGCGCGGCGAACAGCGCGTCGTTGCGCGCGGGCGCTTCCCACTTGAACGACTTGCGCCCGGCTTCAGCGACGAATTCGTTGATCGCGTTGATTGCCTTCTGCATCTCGCGATGACCGAACGTGACCGCGCCGAGCATGACGTCTTCACTGAGCAGCTTGGCTTCGGATTCCACCATCAGCACGGCATTCGCGGTGCCGGCGACGACCAGGTCAAGATCCGACGTGGTCAGATCCGTCTTGGTCGGATTGAGAATGTACTGACCGTTCGCGTAACCGATGCGCGCGGCGCCGATCGGGCCCTTGAACGGAATGCCGGCGAGCATCAGCGCGGCGGACGCGCCGAGCATTGCCGGAATGTCGCCGTCGATTTCCGGATTCATCGACACGACCTGCGCGATGACCTGCACTTCGTTCTTGAACTCTTCCGGGAACAGCGGGCGCACCGGGCGATCGATCAGGCGGCTCGTGAGCGTTTCCTTTTCGGTCGGACGTCCTTCGCGCTTGAAGAAGCCACCCGGGATGCGACCGGCCGAGTAGAACTTCTCGACGTAATCGACGGTGAGCGGGAAGAAATCCTGACCTTCCTTGGCCTTGGTCGCGGCGACCGCGGTCACCAGGACGACGGTCCCATCGATGCTGACCATGACCGCACCCGACGCCTGGCGGGCGATCTCGCCCGTCTCGAGCGTGACCTGGTGTTTTCCGTACTGAAATGACTTGCTGACTTTCGCCACGTGGTGGCTCCTCGTTGATGACGCCGACGCCCTTGCGTCGGCCTCGATGGATAGCGCGGCCGATGGGACCGCTGGAAGTTTTGCGACTAACGCGCTTAGCGGCGGATGCCGAGGCGCTCGATCAGAGTCTTGTAACGATCGGCGTCGGAGCTCTTCAGGTAATTGAGAAGACGACGGCGCTGATTGACCATCTTGAGCAGGCCACGGCGCGAGTGGTGATCCTTCTCGTGATTGGCGAAATGCTGCGACAGGTGCTCGATGCGCGCCGACAGCAGCGCGACTTGCACTTCCGGCGAACCGGTGTCGTTCGGAGCACGGCGATAATCGGCGATGACCTTGCCGGTTTGTTCGACAGAGAGAGACATGATGTTTACCTCGTGATGTTGCGTCCAGCGCGGCTCGGCTTGTCGTAAGCTCGATCCGCGTTAATTTGGAATCCCGGGAATTCAAGGATTCCGGCGAATCCCCGCGAAAACGGGGTTGCTTGAAAAAGCCGCTTATTGTAACCGTTTTCGCTCGGGAAAGGTGGCTTTACGCGACCGCGTTGAAGCCGCGCAGCACGCGCACCTCGCCGCCGTTGTCGATCGCGACCAGGGCCACCAGGTTGCCGTCCGCCGCGACGGCCCGGCACAGCGGCTGTTCGGTCAAGCCCGGCTGCAACAGGCGCTTGCCCTGGCGCAAATCACGCGCCTGATCCGCCGAAACGGCCAGGGCCGGCAGCCCGGCAAGCCCTTCGTTCAGGGGCAGCAGTAAGGCATCCAGCCCGTCCAGTGCGGATTTTTCGCGCACTTCCTCGAGCTGCGCCAGCGTGTGCATGCGCGGTTCGCGAAACGGTTCGACCCAAAGCCGACGCAGCGCAGTCAGATGCGCGCCGCAGCCAAGGCGTTCGCCGAGATCGCGCGCGAGACTGCGCACGTACGTACCGGAGCCGCATTCCACATGCAGTTCCAGCATGTCCCCGTCATGCGACACGAGATCGAGCCGATCGACCGTTACTTCGCGCGAGGGCACCTGTACGTCCTCGCCGCGGCGCGCGCGTTTGTACAAGGCGACGCCGTCCTGTTTGATCGCCGAATAGGCCGGCGGCGTCTGCACGATGCGGCCGCGCAAAAGCGCCAGCGCCGCTTCGATGTCCATTGCACTGAGCGCAGGCACTGGACGCGTCGAAAAGATTTCGCCCTCGGCATCGTCGGTCGTCGTGGTGATTCCGAGGCGGCATTCGGCGGCATACGCCTTGCTCGAACCAAGCAGGTAGCCGGCTATTTTCGTCGCTTCGCCGAAGCAGATCGGCAACAGCCCGGTCGCGAGCGGATCGAGACTGCCGGTGTGCCCGGCCTTGTTCGCCTCGAACAGGTGCCGCGCTTTCTGCAACGCCTTGTTCGAACTCAGGCCGATGGGCTTGTCGAGCAGCAGGATGCCGTGGACGTCGCGAAATTTCTTCATCACAGTCTACCGTTCGCGCTGAGCGTAGCTTGCGCAGCAAGCGGAGTCGAAGCGCCCTTCGACTGCGGCGCTTTGCGCCTACGCTCAGGGCGAACGGAATTTCCTTGCGGTCACTTATCGCCGCGCAGCAACGCCTCGATGCGCTCGCCGCGATCGACCGAATCGTCGTACTTGAAGCGCAATTCCGGAACGCGCCGCACGCGCATTTCCTTCGACAGCTCCATACGGAATTCCTTGGCCAGCTCGTTGAGCGCCTTGACGCCTTCCTTCGCCTTGTCCGGCAACAACGCGGTGACGAAGATCGTGGCGACGTCGAAATCCTTGGTGACTTCGACGTCCGACACGCTCATCGATGGCAGTGCGTTTTCGCGCACGGCTTCGTGCACCATCGTGCCGAGCAGTCGGCGCAGCTCCGCGGAGAGGCGATCGGAGCGCGAGAAGCTGCGCGATGGCATCAGAGCGTCCTCGCCACCTCGATGCGCTCGTAGCACTCGATCTGGTCGCCCGGCTTGACGTCGTTGTACTGCTTGACGCCGATACCGCACTCCATGCCGTTGCGCACTTCGTCGACGTTTTCCTTGAAGCGACGCAGCGATTCGAGTTCGCCCTGGAAGATCACGGTGTTGTCGCGCAACACGCGGATCGGCTTGTGGCGCTTGACCACACCTTCGATGACCATGGAACCGGCGATCGCGCCGAACTTCGACGAGCGGAACACGTCGCGCACTTGCGCGGTGCCGATGATCTCTTCGCGGATCTCGGTGCCGAGCAGGCCGGTCGCGACCTGTTTCACCTGGTCGATCACGTCGTAGATGATCGAGAAATAGCGCAGGTCCACGCCGTTTTCGGCGACGACCTTGCGCGCGGACGCATCGGCGCGCACGTTAAAGCCGATCATGATTGCCTTCGACGCCGCCGCCAGCGTGGCATCGGATTCGGTGATGCCGCCGACGCCCGAGGCGATCACGTTGACGCGGATCTTGTCGGTGCCGATCGCGGTGAGCGAATCGCGCAGCGCCTCGACCGAACCCTGCACGTCGGCCTTGACGACGAGATTGAGCACGCGCAGTTCTTCCTGGCCCATCGTCGAGATGACGTCTTCCATGCTGCGCATCGCGGTCTTGGTCATGCGCGATTCGCGGCGCTTGGCTTCACGCTCGGATGCGACCTGCTTGGCCAGGCGTTCGTCGTCGACGACGACGAAATCATCGCCGGCATCCGGCACGCCGGACAGACCCAAAACCTGTACCGGAATCGACGGTCCGGCGCTGTCGACCTGGCGGCCGCCTTCGTCGAACATCGCGCGCACGCGGCCGTACTCGACGCCGGTGACCAGAAAGTCGCCCTTCTTGAGCGTGCCCTGTTGCACGAGGATCGTCGCAACCGGACCGCGGCCCTTGTCCAGGCTCGATTC
>Ga0207695_10004101_pt1 | contig 20026 bp, 19 predicted proteins | sample KBSC54metaG_FD_184354 | JGI IMG/M metagenome (GOLD analysis project Ga0207695, IMG submission 184354) | Corn rhizosphere microbial communities from Kellogg Biological Station, Michigan, USA - KBS C5-4 metaG (SPAdes) (version 2) | ecosystem: Host-associated > Plants > Roots > Rhizosphere > Soil... | reverse complement strand
GGAGCGTCGATCCTGGCCAGTTGCGCGCCGCCCTGGCATTTCGACATCTCCAGGCTCCACATCGATAGCCAGCTTCTCAGGGTGTTGGCGCGGCCGAGTCCCGGATGGCGGTTGGCGTCGGGCGGGGAGCCGCGATAGCAGCCGGGACAGGGCCGGTCCGACGGATCGATCGCCGGGTCCATGAAGCGCAGATCGGCCCAGGTCCGGTAAAGCGGGAACAGCAGGTCGGGAATGCCAGCGGCGTTGACGCGCGCCAGCTCGGCCTTGGCCCAGTCGGTGATGCGCTGGTTGCGGGCGCGCTGGGCGGCGCGGTAGCGGGCGATGAACGCCGCCGAATAGGGCGGCCCGTTGTCGGGGTTGAACGGATCGAGCGACGGGTCGGTCCCGATCGGGTCGAACTCGTCGGTCACCGAGGGATCCATCCAGTCGGTGAGCACCTCCGGCCGGCCCTTGTGCGCATTGAGCGAGACATAGAGGTCGGCGATGGGCAGGCCGGCCAGCGCCTCGGCCGCGGCGCCCTTCGAAGCGACGGCGAGGCTCGGAGCGGCCGCTTCGGCCTGGTATGCGCCCATCAGCGAGCCGCCGCCGGAATTGCCGAGGATCACCACTCGCTCGACGCCGGCCTCATCGCGCAGCCAGCGGACCCCGACGCCGATGTCGATCAGGGCGTGCTCCAGGATGAATTGATCCTCGGCCCCGCGGTAGCGGGTGTTCCAGCCCAGGAAGCCGAACCCGCGCTGGGCGAAGTAGCGTGCGCTGTAATGTTCGCTGAAGTCGACATTGTAGTGGGTGGCGATCAGCGCCGTATGCGGACGCCGGCCGCTCGGGGTCCAGTAGATGCCCTGGCAGGGATGGCCGCCGGCCTGGATGCGAGGCGCCGTGGGCGAGACCCGGCCGACGAACTGGGCGTCGACACCCGACGGAAGATCCGAACCCCGCTCGCCTGGGCTGTTCATCCGACCCTCATTTTGGACATGCCGGGCATCGAGCCATCGGCTCGCCACTCGGCCAGGCGGGTCAGGAATTTCTGGGAGCCTCCTCCGTAGAAATTGTTCCTGACGGCGAGGATGGATGTGTCTCCCTCGCTGTTGACGTAGCCTGGCGTGCACTCCGAATTGAACGCGCGCCTGGCCTCGGCGTAGCCGAGGATCTCGTCAACCCAGGCCGCTTCAGCCTCCGCGGTGACCTCGATCTGGGCGATGTCTTCATCCCGGCAACGGCGGATGACGTCGGAGAGATGCTGGCTCACCAGATCGAGGACATAGGTCAGGTTCGCGGCCCCGGCGGACTGGGCGTTGGTGAGGATGAAGCAGTTCGGGAAACCGTGGACGTGGAACCCGTGCAGCGTCGACACGCCGTCGCGCCACTTCTGGCTGAGCGACAGTCCGCTCCGACCATATATCTCGAACCCTACGCGTCCGGCGTAGCTGGTGTTCATCTCAAAGCCGGTGGCGAAGATCAGGCAATCGAGGGGATATTCGCGCCCCTCCGCCACGACGCCGCGCCGCGTCATCGCCTCCACGCCGCGGCCATGGGTGTCGACCAGCGTCACATTCGGACGGTTGAACGTCTCCAGATAACCGTCGTGGAAGCACGGCCGCTTGCACATCTGGTTGTAGTAGGGCTTCAGCGCCTCTGCCGTCGCGGGGTCGGAGACGAGCTGATCGATCCGGCGCCGGATGTGCTCCATGTTCGCGAAGTCCGCCAGTTCGCGCCCTGCGGGTCCCGCCTCGGCCACAGCCGCTTCCGTCCGCCGGAAGATCTCGGTCCAGCCATCCTGGACCAGGTCTTCTTCGGCGTGCCCGCCCGAGACGATGACGTCGAAGTTGTGCGCGCGCCGGGCCTGCCATCCGGCGGTCAGGCCGGCGGCCCAGGCCGGATCGGTCTGTTGCTGGTTGCGCGCGTCCACCGTGGATGGCGTGCGCTGGAAGACGTAGAGACGCTTGGCGGACCGAGCCAGCGGGGGAATGCACTGGACGGCCGTGGCGCCGGCGCCGACGATCCCCACCACCTTGTCGCCCAGCCGGTCCAGCGGCTGGTCGAAGGCGCCCCCTGTGTAGTCGTAGTCCCACCGCGCGGTGTGGAACATCCTGCCGCCGAAGGTCTCGAACCCGGGCAGGCCGGGCAGCTTGGGCTGATGCACCGCCCCCGCGGCGAGACACACGAAACGGGCCTTGAGCGCGTCCTGACGGTCAGTCGTCGCCAGCCACAGCCCCTCGGCGTCCAGCCATTGCAGACGGGTGACCGAGGTCTGGAACAGCGCGCGGGGGTAGAGGTCGTAGCGGCGCGCGATCGCGCGGCAATGCTCGAACAGGTGCGGCTGACCGACATACTTCTGGTCGGGGATATCGTCGACTTCCTCCAGCAACGGCATGTAGATGTAGGATTCGATGTCGCAGGCTGCGCCGGGGTAGCGGTTCCAATACCACGTGCCCCCGAAATCGGCGGCCTTGTCGACGATCCGGACGTCGCTGACGCCCTGCTTGTGAAGATGAGCGCTCATCAGCAGGCCGCTGAAGCCCGCCCCGACCACAAGCACCTCTCTTGTCTCCGCGATCGCCGCACGTGCGAAGCCCGGTTCGACGAAGGGATCGGCCACGAAGGCGGCTCCGGCGGGGCGATACTGGTCCTGGCCGTTCGGACGGAGGCGAATGTCGCGCTCGTGCCGATACTTCGCGCGAAGGGCGCCTGTGTCGAAGTCCAGACCGTGGAGATCAGGGTGCCTGCTGTCGGAAGTCGCCATCTGACCGACGGGACTAGCTGGTGACGATGCGGACTGCTTCCCCGTCGACGACGAAGCGGGTGTCGAATCCCACCTCGGCCGTGACGGCCGCCAGGTAGTCGACGACTTCCTCGAAGCGACCGTCGCCGGGACTGGTCGGGAGTGGCTGGCTGCGGTCGTTGATCTTCAGGGGGACGAAGCCGACCCAGTCGAGCTTCCGGTCCCTGATCTCGGCCTTCACGATGATGGTGTTGTTCGCATCGGGATGGAACGGATTGCTGGACTCCATACGGTCGCCGAAGAAGGCGTCGCCGTACCGGTCCTCCAGGGACTGCGCCTGGGCCAGGTCCCCACTCTGGCGCTTGTAGTCGATCCACACGCTGAGGTGGTTGACCCCGTGGAAGATGACCTTGCCCTTGTAGACTTCCACGCCCTTCAGCAGGTGCTGATGGTGGCCGATGATCAGATCCGCGCCAGCGTCGATCGCGGCGTAGGCCAGTTCCGATTCATAGTCGGCCAGGGCGTTGCGGACAAAAGGCAATCCCCAATGGAAGCTGACCACCACGACGTCGGCCTCCGACTTGGCCTTGGCCACGTCCTCGCGCATCCATTTCAGGTGCCGACGATCCGGAAGGGTGATGACTTCCGGCGCGACGCCCGGAAAGTCCGGTTCGGGGTCGCGATAGTAGTTGTAGATCTGCATGGGGTTGTTCCCCAGCTGACTGCTCGTGGCGACGAAGGTGGGGTGCTGGGCCGGCGAATAGGCCAGGAAGGCCATCGTCACGCCCTCCTTCTCCACCAGCACCGAACGGCGCGCCTGAGCAATATTCTCGCCCACGCCGACCTGGCGGATGCCCGCTTCGGCCAGGTTCGCGATGGTGTCGCGGAGCGCCGTGAAGCCCATGTCGAGACAGTGGTTGCTGCACAGCGACATGACGTCGAAGCCGCAGAGTTGCAAAGCCTCGACGTTGCGGGGATGGAAGGAAAGCCGGCCGCGCGCCTGCGGCAACAGCTCGCCTCTCAGCGAATAGCAGCATTCGCACTGTCCGAAGAGGACGTCGGCCTGGCTGAGCTGCGGAAGGACTTCGGTGAATATCGCCTTGGGATCGGGCGGGTCGCCGAGGATCACATCCCCGACACCCATGAACGTGAGCGATCCGACGCTCCTACTCATGACACCCCCCACCGCATGGTTCGGTCTGCGGCCTGCGCCGCGCCAAACCCACCCTAGCGCCTGCCGAACTCTTCGGTAATGGCTACAGACTGGCGAGGCGGCGAGAGAGGGTTCGGCGCCCTAGGCCGGCGTCCATCGGAGTTCGAGGGCCTTGGGCATGAACATCATGCCGGTCTCGTATTCGACCACCTGATCGGGCGCGAGGCTGAAGTCCGGCATGCGCTGCAGCCACTGGGCGAGGCTGATGCGTATCTCGCGCCGCGCCAGGTGCGAGCCCGCGCACCGGTGAACGCCGCCGGCGAAACACAAATGCCGGTTGGCGTCCCGGGTGAAATCGATCCTGTCCGGCTCCGGAAACTCCTCGGGATCGTTGGAGGCGAAGGCGCCCATGAACATGACCCGATCGCCACGCTTCATCCCGACGCCCAGGAGATCGGTGTCTTCGGTGACGTGCCGCGGGAATGGGATCCAGGAATGGTAGCGGAGCATCTCCTCGACCGCGTCGCGGATCAGAGTCGGATCGGCGACCAGTTCCTGCTTCCGTTCCGGATGGCTCGCCAGGTAGTTCCAGATGTGCATCTGACCGGCGGTCACGGTGTCGAGCCCGGCGATGAACAGCAGGAAGCACATGTCCTCGACGATGTCGTCGCTGACCCGTTTGCCGTCGACCTCGGCCTGGGTGAGTCTGGTGATGATGTCGTTCTCGGGCTTCTTGCGGCGCTGAGCGATCAGTTCACGCAGGTATGACGCGACGAGGTTCCCGCCCTCCAACATGCCTTCCAGGGTGACGGCGTTCAGGGTCATCTTTTCCCACGCAACGAATTCCTGCTGCATGTCCATCGGCAGGCCCATCATCTTCATGAAGACGGTGGCCGGATAGGGCCGGGCGAAGTCCTCCATCAGTTCGCAGCCCCCCTTGGGGGCGAGCTTGTCGAGGAAGCCGGCCGATATTTCCGCCACGTCCTTGTCGATCGCATCGATGGCCTTGGGCGAGAACAGCGGCGCGAGCAGGGCCCGGTACTTTCCGTGTTCCGGCGGATCCATTTCGAGTGGGACCAGCCGGCGGGGAAACGGGGAGATGTGGGTGATGTCCTCGCGGGTGAAGATCTCGGGGTGCTGCAGGCCCTCGCGGGTGTCGTGCGCGCGGGTCACCACCCAGGCGCCGCCCGGACTCCTGGTAAAGGTCGGCGTGTAGAACACCGGCGGCGCCTCGCGGCGAACCCGGGCGATGACGTCGAACGGCCGGGTCGCGAACTCCGGGATGAGATCCTGGTTGAACGGGTAGACGAGTTCCGGGGGAACGTGTTCGGGAACGCGCGCGTGGGCGGCCACCGGATCAGTCATCTTCCGTCTCCTGCGACGAGCACCGCATGCCTGTATGCCCCAAAGCGGCTCTGGTGTCCCGAGTCCGACCCTGCTTCTCGGGCGAAAGGGCGCACGGCAGCGAGGGTCCGGCGGCTTCCTGATCCGGAGCGAGGCCAGGGACCCCTGTTCGCGGGGCCACGGCCAGGCGCTGGAGCGAGCATCGGTCAGCGGCCGACCAGGAAGGCCCCAGGGACGCCGTTCGCGATCTGCGGCAGGCTTCCCGGCGCCTGGCCACGACGCGCCGTATTCCTGCCGCGATCCGCGCGCAGCCCGTTGCCCAGTCCTAGGCTCCTGCGGAGGCGGACAGCCCGATCAGCGATGGGCGATGCTGCTCCTCGATCTTTTGGGCCGCGGACGAAGCGATGGACGTTCAACGGCAACTTCGGACCGTTGAGTTCTCGTCTGCAGCGGTTCCATGCAGGAGGCAGCAATGGCCCACAAGTTTCGCCCACACCCCGCGAGTTTACAGGACGCCCCGCCACCTCGGCACACCGCGACGGTTGCCGGAAAGGTCGACCTGTTGAGCGGCCCCAATCTGCCACAGGTCCGGACACCGTCTGAACTCGACATCTACAACGCGATCAATGACGTGAGCCAGAAGCTGGTGCAGCTGAGCAAGAATCAGCAGGTATTGGAAGCGAAGATCGATTACATATCGACGCGTCTCGATGCAGTGAATGCAAATGTCATCATGACTGCGCAATATCTCAGCCGGTTGGGATGGTCGACGCAGTGGCTGATAGCCGGGGACATGGACGCCTCGTCCGAAACACTTCCCAAACATATGCCGCATTGGCAGTAGGCAGGCTCGAACCGACGTCGCGCCGATCCGAGCCTTTGAGGCATCGTGACAATCCAGGGCGCAAGGGCGGCCAGAGCAGGCCGGGCTCGAGTCCCCAGAGAATGCCGTTCGAGGGCCTGAGCCTAGAAGCCCATCCCGCCCATGCCGCCGCCCGGCATCCCGCCGCCGCTCTCGCCGGCCAGCTTCGGCGCTTCCGCGACCGCCGCCTCGGTGGTGATCATCAGGCCGGCCACCGAGGCGGCGTCCTGAAGCGCGGTGCGAACCACCTTGGTCGGATCGATGACGCCGGCGGCGACCAGATCGCCGTATTCCTCGGTCTGGGCGTTGAAACCGAAGGTCGGCGAGTCGTTCTCCAGCACCTTGCTGACCACGATCGAGCCTTCCACGCCGGCGTTCTCGGAGATCTGGCGGATCGGAGCCTGCAGCGCGCGGCGGATGATGGCGATGCCCGCATCCTGGTCGTGGTTGGCGCCCTTGAGGCCGTCCAGCGCCCGGGCCGCCTTCAGCAGCGCGACGCCGCCGCCCGGCACGATGCCTTCCTCGACCGCCGCGCGGGTGGCGTTGAGGGCGTCGTCCACGCGGTCCTTGCGTTCCTTGACCTCGATCTCGGTGGAGCCGCCGACCTTGATGATCGCCACGCCGCCGGCCAGCTTGGCCAGCCGTTCCTGCAGCTTCTCCTTGTCGTAGTCCGAGGTGGTGTCCTCGATCTGGGTCTTGATCTGCGAGATGCGGGCGTCGACGGCGGCCTTGTCGCCCGCGCCATCGACCACCGTGGTTGCGTCCTTGGTGATGGTGACCTTCTTGGCTTGGCCGAGCATTTCCAGGGTGACGTTCTCGAGCTTGATCCCGAGGTCTTCGCTGATCAGCTGGCCGCCGGTGACGATCGCCAGGTCCTCCAGCATCGCCTTGCGGCGGTCGCCGAACCCGGGCGCCTTCACCGCCGCGACGCGCAGGCCGCCGCGGAGCTTGTTGACCACCAGGGTGGCCAGGGCCTCGCCCTCGATGTCCTCGGCGATGATCAGCAGGGGACGGGCGGCCTGCACCACCGCTTCCAGCAGCGGCAGGAGGGGCTGCAGCGACGACAGCTTCTTCTCGGACAGCAGGATCAGCGGATCGTCGAGGACCGCCTCCATCTTGTCGGCGTTGGTGATGAAGTACGGCGACAGGTAGCCGCGGTCGAACTGCATGCCCTGGACCACGTCGAGTTCGGTCTCGAGGGTCTTGGCTTCCTCGATGGTGATGACGCCTTCGTTGCCGACCTCCGCCATCGCCTTGGCGATCATGGCGCCGACTTCCTTGTCGCCGTTGGCCGAGATCGTTCCGACCTGGGCGATCTCGTCATTGGTGGTGACCTTGCGCGAGGAGCTCTTGATGCTCGCGACCACGGCGATCACGGCCTTGTCGACGCCGCGCTTGAGGTCCATCGGGTTCATGCCGGCGGCCACCGACTTCAGGCCTTCGACGACGATGGCCTGGGCCAGCACGGTGGCGGTCGTGGTGCCGTCGCCGGCCTTGTCGCTGGTCTTCGAGGCCACTTCCCGGATCAGCTGGGCGCCCAGGTTCTCGAACCGGTCCTCCAGCTCAATCTCCTTGGCCACGGTGACCCCGTCCTTGGTGGAGCGCGGGGCGCCATAGGACTTCTCGATGACCACGTTGCGGCCCTTGGGACCCAGGGTGACCTTCACGGCGTTGGCGAGCGTGTTGACGCCCCGCAGCATGCGATCGCGAGCGTCTGACGAGAAGTGGACGAGCTTGGCGGCCATCTGATTGATCTTTCAAGGACTGGTGGAAAAGGGAGCCGGAACAGACGCGCGTCGTGCGCGTCGCGGGTGTCAGGCGGCTTTCGCCTGGGCGGCGATGGGGTCAAGGACGCCCAGGATGTCGGACTCCTTCATGATCAGCAGGTCCTCACCGTCCAGCTTGACCTCGCTGCCCGACCATTTGCCGAACAGAATGCGGTCGCCTTGGGACACGTCGATCGGGACGCGCTTGCCGTCTTCGTCACGGGCGCCGGGTCCCACCGCGATCACTTCGCCTTCCTGGGGCTTCTCCTTGGCGGTGTCGGGGATGATGATCCCGCCTTTGGTCTTGGCTTCTTCTTCCACGCGTCGAACGACGACGCGATCGCCCAGGGGACGAAAGGCCATGCAGGAAATCTCCGATAAGGGGGGCGCGAAGGCGCGGCCAAATTGGCAGTCGGCGCCCGAGAGTGCCAACCACGCCCTTCAGATGGCTTGCAAAGGTCGCATTACAAGACTTGCAGGCCACCCGGGGGAAAAGAAAAGGCCGCTGTCAGGCCAAGAGCGCTGTCGTCGGCAATCTCGCTTCAGCTCATCCGTTGAGCGCCTTTGGACCGCTGACGAAGCGATTGCCCCGGACATAGAAACGCAGAGGGCGGTCGGCTTCCCGCGAGAGGCCGATCCGGGTGCTTGTGCCGATTTCGGGCGCATCGCCAGGGCCGCGCGCGATCCACAGGGGGCCCATGCGGCAAAGGTCGATGCCGTCCAGGCGGCGATCGATGTCGAAGGCGGCGGCGAGACGCCCCGGCCCGCGCGCCAGATCGCGCAGGGCCTGGACGCCTCGATTTCGCTGCATGATCGCGATGCCTTCGAGCGGTTCCAGCGCCCTGATCAGGACTCCGGCGCCGACGCCCACGGCTTCGCTCGAAACGTTGAGCAGGTAGGACACGCCATAGGCCAGGTAGACATAGGCGTGGCCGCGACAGAGGAAGAGCGCGCGATTGCGAGCCGTCTCGCCACGAAAGGCATGGCCGGCGGCGTCACCGACGGGATAGGCCTCGGTCTCGACGATGCGCCCGCTGAGAATCCCCTCGGGCGTCGCCCGCACCAGGACCTGGCCGATCAGGCGCCGGGCAAGCTCGACCGTGTCCAGGGGAAGCTGCGACCGTGCGAGCACCTCATAGCCGTGGTCCGTCGCGCCCAGCACGCTCAATCCATCCGCTCGACCCATTGGGCGCGGGAGGGCCCCGGCTCGAACGGTTCGCCGAAGTACTGTGTCTCGCGCACCACCTTGTCGCCCGCGAATTCCATGATGCTCACCACATGCGTGGGTTGCTCGTCATAGGTGAGGATCAGTTCACTGACCCAAAGCCCGCCACCCCCGACCACACGCCGCACCGTGAACCGCTTCCGACTCGGCTGCGCCATCCGCGACGCCTGGATGTCATGCGCGCCACGGATGCGCTCGCCCGACTGAGGGTACTCGAGCACCGCGTGGTCCGCGTAGATCTCATGCTCCGCCACGAAGTCGTTGGCGTCGGAGGTCTGCCAATGGCGCAGCAAGGCGGCCCGCACGTCGTCGTCACGCATTCCCCTCGCTCCTGCGGTCTCAGGCGCGAGGGCCGCGGGCGAAGAGGCGTCGCTTCAGGACCGCGTAGCTCAGTTCCGCATCGCCGAAGGGGGCGATCTCATCGCCCTCGGTGAACGGCCGGCTGGTGTGCAGGTCGAACGCCACGTCACGGCTGGCGAAGCGCCACAGGCCGTCCACCCTGCGGTATCGATCGAGGTAGCGGACGAGATAGATCTCCTCGAAAAGCTGGTCCGCCGCGTCGGCGCGGGTGTGCCAGGCGATCGTGTAGACCTCGCCCTCCCCCTCGTCTCCGGACACCGAGATCAGGTGGTTGCAGACGTGGTGGCCGCTGTAGAAGTTGCGGGATGGGCTCCTCGAACGCCAGCGGCTCGCCAGCCAGGTGACATAGTCCTCCGCCGATCCGCGGAACATCTCGCCGTGATGGTCCACGCCGTCGGGGGTGTAGAGGGACCGCAACAACGCTTCGTCCATGCGGTCGACGGCCCGGGAATAGAGGTACGCAAGCTCCCGAATCTCCTCCTTGGCGGCCAGCATCGCCAGCAGGTCCCGATCAAGGCTCATCGTGATGTCTCCCTGACTTCGCCGCACTGGAGATGGCGCAGCGTTGGACTGTCAACATCGTCCGTGCTCTCGTGCCGTCAAAAGCTGGGAGGCGGAGGAACGCCATGGGAGCCTGGACCAGGGAAGACCGTCTGGCCTGGCGGCCGCTGGAGCCGTTCGGGGCAGAGCTGGATTGCGACCTCGCCCGGCCGATGACGGACAAGGAGCGTTCCTGCTTCGTCGATCTGTTCCACACCCGCTCGCTGCTCGTCCTCCACGGTCAGCGGCTGTCGCTCAACCAGCAGATCGAGGTCGTCGGCCAGATCGGTCCGGTGGTCCGCAAGCGGGATGGCCTCAGCGTCCTCTCGGCCGAGAAGGCCTATGGCGCCCGCGAACTCATCTACCACTCCGACTACGCCTTCGCCGAACATCCCCTGCAGGCCATCAGCCTGCACGCCCTGGAGGTGGTGGACGGCGCCTCCTCGACCCGGTTCGTCAGCTCGGTGGCCGCCCATCAGGCGCTTCCGGCCGAGCTGCGCGCCCGGGCCGAGGCGCTGGACGCCGACTTCGTGGCGCCGGCGACCGAGGTCCAGAGCCTGCGCGCCTGCGACACGCGGCCGGAACACCAGCTGCTGCACGAGCGCCGGCCGGTGGTCCAGCGCCACCCGGCCACCGGCCAGCCCTATGTCGCGGTCAACGAGATGCAGACTGCGGGCATCCTCGATGTCGAGCCTGCCGACGGGAAGGCCATGCTGGAAGCGCTGTTCGGCGTCCTCTACCGGCCGGAGAACCTGTACGAGCATCGGTGGATGACCGGCGACATCGTCATCTGGGACAACCTCGCCCTCCAGCACGCCCGTGGCGATCTGAGCAGCGTGGGGCGGCGCGAACTGCAGCGGGTCTGCTGCGGGGTGAGCCTCTACGACATGTATCCGGAGCTGGATGCGAAGTACTAGCCGGATCGGCGCCGGCCGTTGGCGAGAGCGGGTCGCCCCGGCGCCTCGCCCGGACCGACATGGTTAACCGCCGCTTCAGGTCCGTGAGGGATTCTGCGGCATGACCTCAGTCGTCCCAGATTCGGATCTCGCCGCCGGACGACGCGCGCTTCTGGGCGAGGACCCGCTCACCGCACAGTCCCTCCTTCAGAGAGCCGTTGCGGCGGAGCCGGCCAATATCGAAGCCCGGTACTGGCTGGCCAGCGCCAGGCTCACGAGCGGGAGCCCGCAGGCCGGCGCATCGCTCGATGAAGCGCGGACGCTTCACGCCCTGATCCTGGCCCGATCGGCTGGCGTCGATCTCGCTCGTTGCCAGAGCGACGCGGCCTATGCCTCTGACGTTGCTACGCAGTTCTACGCCCGGAAATTCGTGGCGGTTTCGGGCGTGCTGCACAATCTGGCGATTTCAGCCGGCACTCAGGACCCCGCGGCCCTGCTGAACTACGGCCTCGCGCTGCAACACCAGGGCCGTCCTGACGAAGCCGGCGAGATGATGCGTGCGGCTGTGCGCATCGCGCCGGGCCCGGCCGTACACCAGTTTCTGCTCTATCCCCAGTTGCTCTGCGAGGACGGCGAAAGGCGCCACTTCGTCGAAACGCGGGCCTGGGCGGACGCCTATGTCTCTGGCCTGCCCAGCGCCCCCCACGCCAACCCCGAACGGCGCGGACGCAGACTGCGGATCGGCTACGTCGCGCCCCGGTTCGCCGGTTCGCAATTGGCGCAGTTCGTCGCCCCGCTGCTCGACCACCACGACCCGCGCGCCGTCGCCGTGACGCTCTATCCGGCGGACGCCGCGACCGAGACCGCCTGGCCGTCCTGGATAGATGTCCATCCGCTCGGCGGCCTGGGGGACGCCCAGGCAGCCGAGCGGATACGCGCGGACGGCATCGACGTGCTCTCCGACTGCTGGGGCCATACGGCAGGCGCCCGCCTGCGCGTCTTCGGGTATCGTCCGGCGCCGGTCCAGGTTGCGTGGATGAACTTCGTCCAGACGACCGGGCTCAGCCAGATGGATTACGTCCTGCACGCCGACCTGCCCGCGGGGACGTCAGGCCCCTCCCCCGAGATGTTCACCGAGACGATCTGGCGGATCGGACCGGTGTTCAGCGCCTTCCGCGCCGCGGCGGGACGGCTTGCGCCCACGCCCACGCCGGCCCTGCGGGGCGCACGCTTCACCTTCGGCTCGTTCAACCACCCTGCCAAGCTCAGCGGCGTGACGCTCGATGCCTGGGGCGCGATCCTGCGCGGCGCGCCGCAGTCGCGGCTTCTGCTCAAGTACAGCTATTTCGCCGACCCGGTCCTGCAGCGCGTCACCCAGGCGCGCTTCGCGGCCCGAGGCGTCGCGCCCGAGCGGATCACCTTTGCCGGACATTCTCTGGGTGAGGCCTATTTCCGGGCGTTCCAGGAGGTCGACCTGATGCTCGACACCTGGCCGGCGCCCGGGTCGACCACGACCCTGGATGCGCTCTCGCACGGGGCCCCGGTGCTGGTGAAGTCAGGTGCGGACACCGCCGGCCTCTATGTCCGCAGCATTCTGGAGGCCTGCGGACTGGCCGAGTTAATCGCCGACGACGCCCAGGATTACATCGTGCGCGCCCTCGACCTGGCGGGCGATCCGCAACGCCTCGACGCCATCAGGGCGCGGACCCGGCCGGGATTCGACGGCGGGGCGTGCGGCGACGAGGCGGGGTTCACACGGCGCATCGAGGCGGCGTTCGAGGCGATGTTCGACGCCTGGCGTATGCGATCCGTCGATCGGCGCGCCTACGGCTAGGTCCAAGACGCAGCCCCGCGAGAAGGGAAAGGGTTCGACTGGTGGATCATCGTGAGGCGCAGCGCTGGCGGCTGATCGACCTGCCCAAGGTCAGTGACGTCCGCGGCAACCTGACCGCCATCGAGGGCGGCAGCCACATTCCGTTCCAGATCGAGCGCGTCTATTACATCTACGACGTCCCGAGCGGCTCAACGCGCGCCGGGCATGCGCACCGTGAGTTGCATCAGCTGTTTCTGGCCCTGTCCGGCAGCTTCGTCGTTCATCTGGACGATGGGCAGACACGGCAGAGCATCGCCTTGAACCGGCCGCACATAGGCCTCTACGTCGCGCCCCGGGTGTGGCGCACGATCGATGATTTCTCCGGCGGCGGCGTCTGCATGGTGCTGGCGTCTGCGCACTACGACGAGGCGGACTACCTGCGCACCTACGAACAGTTCAGCGCCTACGTCGGCGGCGCGGCGCGGGCCGGCGACGAGGCAACGGGGGGGCCGGCCGCCGAATGAATGGCGTGCCCTTCTTCAGCCTGGCGCGCCAGCACGCAGAGATCGGCCGCGACCTAACGGCGGCGGCGGATCGGGTGATCCGCTCCGGCTCGCTGATCCTCGGCTCGGAGTTGGCCCGATTTGAAGCGCAGTTCGCCGCCTACTGCGGCGTGCGGCGCGCCATCGGCGTCGGCAATGGTCTGGATGCTCTCACCCTGATCCTGAGGGCGCTTGGGATCGGCCCGGGGGATGAAGTGATTGTCCCCGGCCACACCTTCATCGCCACCTGGCTCGCGGTGACTCAAACCGGCGCGACCATCGTTCCCGTGGACATCGAGCTTTCGACCTACAACATCGACCCTGCCGCCACAGCGGCGGCGATCACATCGAAGACCCGCGCGATCATCGCCGTCCACCTTTACGGGCGGTTGGCCGCCATCGAGCCCTTGGCGGAGTTGGCCGCCCGTCACGGCGTTGCCCTCGTCGAGGATGCGGCCCAGGCCCACGGGGCGATGTGGCGGGGGGCGCGGGCGGGAAGCTTCGGCGCGGCCGCCGCCTTCAGCTTCTATCCGACGAAAAACCTCGGCGCGCTGGGCGACGGAGGCGCGGTCACGACCAACGACACCATGCTCGCCGACCGCATCCAGCGGCTGCGGAATTACGGCTCCGTGACGAAGTACATCCATGAAGAAGCGGGCGTGAACTCACGTCTCGACGAGATGCAGGCTGCCTTCCTGACCGAAAAGCTCTCATTCCTGGATCAGAAGAATGCGCGGCGACGTGAAATCGCGGACCAATATACCCGTGGCCTTTCCGATCTGCCCGGATTGATCTTGCCCTCGACCGCCGATGACGCCGACGCTGTTTGGCACCTTTATGTCGTTCGTAGCGCGGGCCGCACGGCGCTCCAGGACGCCTTGGCGCGAGACTCCATCGGCGCCCTGGTCCACTATCCCCTGCCGCCGCATCGCCAGCCCGCCTATGCCCGCACCGCCCTCGCCAACGCCCGACTGCCATCCAGCGACCTCGCCGGGGAGCAGGTTCTGAGCTTGCCGATGTGGCCCGAGATGACCGATGACGAAGTCGTCCTGGTGGTCGACGCGGTCCGCCGCGCGACGCTCCAGACGCGGCCGTCGGCCGCCGGATAGCCTGGACTGCAACGATCGAAGGGAGCCCGGAGAAGTTGCCCACGTCCAACGACCACACCGCCGCAAGTGAGCAGGTCAGCTACGACGTGGCCGGCTACGACGCCTTTCGCGCCAGGGCCAGGGACGATGCGCTTTCCGCCAATCAGCGCGCCGGTTTCCCCGACAGCTACCGAGCCGGCCGGAGCGACGACATCCTGCGCGATATCGCCGGCAAGCTGCCGGCGTTCGAACGGGCTGGCGCCGTCCTGCTGGACATCGGCTGTGGCTGCAGCGAACTGACCCACGCGTTGATCGACGCCGCCGGGGCCAGGAACCAGCGCCTGACCCTGGTCGATTCCGCCGAGATGCTGGAACAGCTGCCGTCGCCGGGGCATGTGACCAAGGTCGTCGGCCGATTTCCCGACTGCGGCGGCGCCATCGAGCCAGCCCTCGGCGCCGCCGGCTTCGACGCCGTCCTGGCGTACAGCGTCGCGCAATACGTCTTCCTGGAGGCGAACCTCGTCGCCTTCGTCGATGCGGCGACGTCGCTCCTCAGCGAGACCGGCGCGTTCCTGCTGGGGGATCTGCCCAACGCCAGCATGCGGAACCGGTTCTTCGCAAGTCCGAGCGGCAGGCGGCATCACGCGATCCACTATCCGGGGCGGCCGGAGCCGACCGCCACGTTCAACGCGCCGCAACCCGGCCAGATCGACGACGCAGTCGTCTTCGGCCTGATCGCGCGGGCCCGCGCGGCGGGCTTTCACGCCTTCGTGCTTCCGCAGGCGCCCGAGTTGCCGATGGCGAACAGGCGCGAAGACATCCTGATCAGGAGGCCGTAGGCATGGTCGCGCGCAAACTCGTCATCGCCGGCGACAGTTCGTTCGCCGAAGTGGCCTGCGAGATGTTTGACGCCGAGGGGCGCTTCGAAGTCGCCGCGTTCGCGGTGCATCGCGCCTTCCTGAAGCGGGACAACCTGCTGGGTCGCCCCGTCCACCCTCTGGAAGAGATCGCCACCCTGTGCCCGCCCGACACCCACGACGCCTTCGTCGCGCTGACCTACCGCGAACTCAATCGGGCGCGCAGCCGGATCTGCGCCGAGATGGCGTCCAAGGGCTACGCTCTGGCCAGCTACGTCAGCCCGGACGCGTTCGTCTGGCGCAACGTCCCCATTGGCCGCAACAGCTTCATTTTCGAGAACAATGTGGTGCAGCCGTTCTGCAGCATCGGTGACAATGTGATCCTCTGGTCCGGCAACCACATCGGGCACCACAGCATCGTCGAGGACAATGTATTCCTGGCGTCGCAGGTCGTCGTCTCGGGACACTGCCGTGTGGGACGCAACAGCTTCATCGGCGTGAACGCGACGATCGCCGACGGCGTCACCCTTGCCGAGGACAACTGGATCGGCCCGAACGCGCTGATCACCAAGGATACCGAAGCGGGCGCCCTGTACCGTACGGAATCGACCCCGAAATCTGCGGTCGGCAGCCTGAGGTTCTTCCGGGTGAGCGCTCAATAGCGTCATGTATAATGTGAGGCCATACACGCCGAGCGACCGCCACCTATGGGATTCGTTCGTAGAGAACAGCAAGAACGGCACTTTCCTGTTTGCACGCGACTACATGGAATACCATCACGATCGCTTCGATGATGCGTCCTGCCTGGCCGAAGTTCCTGGCGGCGAAATCGTCGCCCTGTTTCCCGCCAATCGAACCGGCTCAAGGCTGGTCAGCCACGGCGGGCTCTCCTACGGCGGCATGGTCTCCGACATTTCGATGACGACGACACGCGCGCTCGACGTGTTCGCGGTCTGGCTGGACTACTGGCGAGGCCAGAAGATCGAGGAAATCATCTACAAGACGGTGCCCTCGATCTACTGCCGGGCGCCCTCCGACGAAGATCGCTACGCGCTGTATCGCCACGGCGCCGAGCTCTGCCGGCGAGACGTCCTCTCGGTGATCGACCTTGCCCGTCCGGGGCCGGTCCAGGGACGGCGCCTGCGTGGCGCGAAGAAGGCCGCCGGACATGGGCTGGAGGTCCGCGAGAGCGGCGACCTGGCGGCCTTCTGGCCGATCCTGGAGGAAAATCTCGACAGCCGGCACGCCGTGAAGCCTGTTCACAGCGTCGTCGAGATGGAGCTCCTGCAAAGGCGCTTTCCGCAGAACATACGGCTTTTCGCCGTGTTCCACGGCGCCCGGATGTGCGCCGGATCGCTGCTCTACATGGCTGCCCCCGCGGTGCACGCCCAGTATATCGCCTCGACGCCGGAGGCGCGGGACATCGGCGGACTGGACCTGCTGTTCACGTCCCTGGCGGACAGTTTCGGGCCGACAGGCGGCTTCCTGGACTTCGGCAGTTCGAACGAGGATGACGGGCGGTACCTGAATCGGGGCCTGGCCGACTTCAAGGAAGGCTTCGGCGCCAGGGCGGTCTGCCATGATTTCTATCGGCTTTCGCTGGCGGACTCATGAGCGGATGGACGAGACTCGGCCGGGTCGAACTGCCGCCGCTCGGGCCGATGGCGAACAGCCACGCCATGCTGCCGACGCCGCTGGTGCTGGATGATCGCATTCGGGTCTATTTCGCCGCCTGCGACGTCGAGATGCGCGGGCGCGTGTACTGGGCGGACCTCAGCCGCGACGATCCACGTCGCGTCATCGACGTGAGCCCGGGGCCGGCGCTCGACCTGGGCAAGGGGGACGCCTTCGACGTCGACGGGGTGAATCCCAGTCAGGTCGTGCAGCGCGATGGCGCGGTCTGGCTGTACTATATCGGCTGGCGGCGAGGCCCCGCAGAGGCGCCGTACACGCTGTTCGTGGGTCTGGCCAAAAGCGAGGATGGCGGGAGGCGGTTCTACCGCGTTCAGGCGGATCCGATCCTCAAGCCGGTCCCGGGCGAGGAACTGTTCCGCACGGCAAGCCATGTGTTCCGGTGGGGCGAAGGCTGGGCGATGTTCTATATCGGCGGCGGCGCGTTCTTCACGGCCGCCTCAGGCAAGCGGCTGCCCACCTACGGCCTGCGTTGCGCGACATCGGACGACGGCTTCAACTGGGACGAACCTGGAGCCATCGCGCTCTCGCCAAGGGCGGATCGGGGCGAAATCGGGTTCGGCCGACCGGTGCTGTGGCGCGACGACGGGCGTGTGGTGCTGCTGCTGTCGGTGCGGAGCGAGGCGGGCTACAGGCTGGTTTCGGTCTCGCGCCTTCCGCCGGGCGACGATGACATCTCGGAATTGCTCGAACACACCGACGATGCCTGGGAAGCCGAGATGACGTGCTTCGGCGCGCCCTGCACGGCCGGCGGCAACGAGTATCTGTTTTACAACGGGAACGGTTTCGGTCGAACCGGATTTGGCGTGGCGCAGAGACCTGCCACCATCGCGCCGCAAGACGGTCTGGATCGCCTCGTGGGATCCGTCCTCGCCGGAGCGCCTAGCCTGCGCCACACTGCGGGGTGATCGAAATGCGCGAATCCAGCGCCCATGGCGTCGCGGAACCTGAAGGGAGAAGGACGGCCGCCGGCGGGGAGCCCTCATGACGCCCTGGCGGAGCATCGACGAATTCTGCAATGCAGCACGCGCGAAGGCCTTCCAGGGCGATCTAAATGGGGCGCTGGAGATGATCGCGAGTTTCGTCATCAGCGTGCTACAGTGCGACAGTTCTCTTGCGGACGTGTTTTCCTCACCGGAGCTTGACCTTCTCGCGCTGGAACTTGGGAGCATTCGGGGGAAGCGGAGAAACGCGCTGCAGACTCTGATGCGAGGGCCGAGGCCCTGGCCCGAGAAAGACAGCAGCTCATCGACGAACACACAGCCCTGCGCGAGGCTTTCGCGTGGCCGATCTTCACGTTTCTCGAGAAGCGGACTCGCGGCCTCACGCGGATCAGGCAGTCACAGCGGAGCCGCCCGCGGGACGACACCTAGCGGATCGAAGCTCCTGCTGGGAACCGCCGACGCTTGGCGCACATGGAGACGGGCGGCGGGCGCGCCGGTGACACGGGTGAGGATCCTGAATGCCGCCCAACCAACCCTGCGGTGACACGGCTTGGCTCTCCCCGGCGTGGCGGTGTCCAACGGGCGCGCGACAAGGTTCCGCTGCGGGGTTAGGGTCTGCAGGCGCGGTGCGGGTCCGGCCAGCCGGCGACTCGACTCCCCTGCCCCGTTTAGAATTCCGCCTGGCCCGAAGAACAAGATCAGAAGATGCAGGCGACGATCGAACCCACGGCGCCCCCTGCAGAGCTCAGACCCAAGCCGGAACCCATGCGGTGGTACGCCCTGGCGGTATTCACGCTCGTCTACACCATGATCAATATCGATCGCGGAATCCTGTCGGTGATGATCGAGCCGATCAAGAAGGAATTCCACCTCAATGACAGCCAGGTCGGGCTTCTGACCGGCATTGCCTTCGCTCTGTTCTTCGGCATCGCCGGAATCCCTTTCGGCCGCTGGACCGACCGGGGGAACCGAAAGACCGTCCTCGGGGTCAGTCTGCTGCTGTTCAGCCTGATGACCGCGGCCTGCGGATTGGCCGGCAACTTCGTTCACCTGCTGCTGGCGCGGATGGTCGTCGGCGCAGGCGAAGCTGGCGGCGGCCCGACCACAATTTCGATGACCTCCGACTATTTCCCGCCCGAGCGTCGGGCGACGGCCATCAGCATCTACTACCTGGGCTCTCCCCTCGGCCAGATGATCACCCTGTTCTTCGGCGGCATGATCATCTCGGCCTACGGCTGGCGCAGCGGCTTCCTGGCGGCGGGCGGTCTCGGGCTGCTGCTGCTGACCCTGATCGTCCTGACGCTGCCGGAGCCGCAGCGAAGGAACCAGGCGGGCGGCCTCGCGGGCGAGGCGCCTCCGTTCAGACGACGCTCAGCTTCATCCTGGGCCAGCCCGCGCTGATCTGCATCTTCTGCACGTCAATGATCACGTCGGCGGTGTCCTCCGCGAACAGCACCTGGGCGGTGTCCTTCATGATCCGCTCCCACGGCCTGCCGCTTCGCCAGGCGGGCGCCATCCTCGCACTCACTGTCGGCTGCGTGGGCGCGCTCGGCATAGCCAGCAGCGGATGGATCATCGACCGACTGGGCCGGCGCGATGTGCGCTGGCGGACGTGGTACTGCGCGATCGTGCAGATCATCGGCCTACCGGCGTTCCTGCTGTTCCTGCTCGCGCCGACGGTCCCACTTGCCCTGACCGGCCTGGCGATCTGGTCGATCTGCCAGGGCTCGCTGTACGGCCCGGTCGTCTCGCTGTGCCAGAACCTGGTGGGGCCGCGCATGCGTGGCTCGGTCATGGCGATCTTCTACATCGTCTCGAACTTCGTCGGCTTCGGCCTCGGCCCGCAGGTCGTGGGGATCGTCAGCGACCTGCTGCGCCCGACGGTCGGCGCGGAGTCGCTGCGCTATGCGCTGCTCTGCCTCTCGGCTTCCTTCATCTTCGCGGCGCTGTTGCTGTACCGCGCGAGCCGGACTCTCGAACGCGATCTGGCCCGCGCTGATCCCGCGTCCTGAGGGATCGCTCCGCACAGGGGCCGCAAACCGGCGCTTCCTCACTCGGGCGGGGGATGTAAGCTCGGTGTCTGGCCCGCCGCGCGACGACGGCTGGCCGACAGTGGAGGGAACATGAGCGGGCGTGACGAGGTCGAGGGACTTTGGGCGGGGTTCTCCGTCGAGATTCGGGACCCAGGGATCGTCTGGGTGACCTTCGACCGACCCGAGGGC